>Ga0335074_10012725_pt1 | contig 11804 bp, 8 predicted proteins | sample Lox_Sample_23_FD_206715 | JGI IMG/M metagenome (GOLD analysis project Ga0335074, IMG submission 206715) | Soil microbial communities from Loxahatchee National Wildlife Refuge, Florida, United States - Lox_Sample_2.3 | ecosystem: Environmental > Terrestrial > Soil > Wetlands | place: USA: Florida...
TGGCGGCCGGTGAGCCGCCCACGACGCGTGGCTACACTCCGTCGGTCTTCAGCCGCCTGGCGCGCCTGGTGGAACGCACCGGATGCTTTCGCGCAGGCAGCATTACCGCGTTCTACACCGTGCTGATGGAGGGCGACGACCTGCAGGACCCGCTGGTGGACGCGGTGCGCTCCTATCTGGATGGCCACGTGGTGCTGGCACGGGCGAGGGCGGCGGAAGGATGGTATCCGCCGATCGACGTGATCGAGTCCATCAGCCGTCTGATGCCGCTGGTGGTCAGCGACGAGCACGGGAGGGCTGCGGCGACAATCCGGCGGGTGCTGGCGAGTTGGGCGCGCTCGGAGGATCTGGTGCGGATCGGGGCGTACAAAGCGGGGACGGATCCCGACATTGACCGCGCTCTCCGCTTCCGGCCTGCAATTCGCGAGTATCTGGTACAGAACGCACGAGAGCGGGAGACCTTCGGCAGTGCCAGGCAGGGACTGTTGCGGCTTGCGGCTGCGATCGAGAGCGCGGGGGGAGAAGGCAGGCTATGAAGAAACCGCTTGCCCGGCTGCTGCGCGTGCGGGAACTCGTCGAGGACCTCTCGCGGCGGGAATTCGAAAGCAGGAGCGCGGAGAAGCGGGCGCTGGAGGCGGCAGCGAGCCGGCAGCGCGCGTTGGGGTCTGCTTTGCGAAACGAGGCGGTTGACGATCTGGCCCAGCCATGGAACGCCGGCCACAAAACCTGGAGGATAAAGATGGCCGATGCCGAAGTTGCGGGTTGGAAGCGGGGGAAACTCGATGCCCTGGCCGAGGCCGCACAACCGGAAATCGATCGAGCTCATGGGGAGCTGATGGCGCGGCGGGTCGAACGGCGTCAGGTGGAAATACTGCACGCAGCGGCCGTGCAGGCGGAAGAGAGAGAACGGGTGCGGCAGGATCAGAATCGCACCGACGACTGGTTTCAGAGCCGAACTCGCCACCGCAGAAGCTGAGACGTCTCTCAGATTCCTCTTGCCGGAGAGGAGAGATGGTTGCAGCTGTTTCCAGCAAGAGGGAAGATCGGGTGCATTTAGCTGCGGCTCTGATGCTAACGGCGCAGACGGCCCGGGCGGGCGCGGTCGCGATGGGCAATCGCCCGGCGGCCGATCCGCCCAGCCGACTGTTTGGCGCGCTGATGCGACGACAGGTACAGCATGTCGCGGAGATTTCGCCGGCCGAGACGACGGAATCGAAGCCACAAGGCGACCGTGTGCGCAACCCCGAAATTCCCGAAGTTGACGAAAACTTCGAGTCGCAGAAAATGAGCCGCGCGACCTACCGCACAGCAGTCGAGCACGGACCGGCGGCCTGGACTGGTGAGAGTACGGACAAAGCAGACCGGAACGCAGAACAGCGGCCAGCGCTCGTGCCCGGCGAAGCGCCAGCTCCGCCATTGGCCCCTGGCCCGGAACGGAGAGCTTCCGGCGCCGGCGCAGCGCCGAATCGCCCGGCGGAGGAGACTGCCCTGGCGACCGATGAAACCCAGGGAAAACCCTCCGGACCCCGATCGATTGCAATCACGGACCCGTCCGGGGGGACACAGGAGGCATCCGGGAACACCGCGGCGAGGACGAAGACGAGTCGGAGTCAAGCGAAGGAAGCCCCTCCATCCGCGGACCTGGCAGAACCGCCATCCTCGCAGAGAGGTTCCGCGGGGCCTCGATACGGAAGCGATGCGCTGGGAGTTTCCCGGGAACAGAGTGCCGCGGGTGCGATTTCCCCGGGCGGAACGGTTGCCGGCCAGGCGGTGAAACCCTGCTTCGAGAACAGAACCGCTTTGCCGGCGGCGAAATCCTGCTTCAATAATGGATCCGCTCTGCCGGTTGATCCCAGGTCAACAGGCATGAAACAGGCGACGGGAAAAGACCTGGCGGGTTCTGCAACAGCTCCCCCAGCACAGGCCATGAGGGTTCCCGGGGGCAAGGCCGTCGCCGGATCCGCAGGAGCGGGTTCGCCGAAGACTTCCGAGACGCCAGCGAACACGGCGGTCGATCAGCCTTTCGCGGCCTCAGCTTCTGTCGTGACCGGGGGCTCATCCTCTTCGCGAATCGACACGGCGGAGGGGGGCAAGACTCCCGTGACGGGAATGCACCGGACGGGCGGCGCCGCCACGGCGGCCCTGATTGGGCCGACACCTTCGGGAAGAGCGGCCGGTAAAGAGAGCCGGGCAGACATCCCGGGGCGGGTGGGTCCGCCGACAACCGGAGTGCAGGGCGAGATGCCTGCCGCCGGTGCAGAGACGGTGGGCAGGAGGGTGCGCCTGGCGGGAACGCAGGAGTCCACCGGCGCTGCGGGGCCAGTCGCGCCGAAGATTTTGACGGGTGAGCCGGCCGGGATCGGGTTGCAGGGTGTGCCTCATCCAGACCATGCCATGGGTGGGGCGGCGCCGCCGGCATCCCTGTCGCCCTCACCCGCTCCGGCGGTTCGGGCGGGAGCGGCATTTGAGCGGATGGATACAGCAGGAGCCCCACACGTGATCGAAACCAGGCCGCAAAGACTTGCCGTGGGTGTCAACAACGCCGGGCTCGGCTGGGTCGAGATCCGCGCGACTGCGGGAGCGGGAGGACAGGTGTCGGCGACGCTGGCTTCGGGATCGGCGGAGTCCCACAGCGCGATTGCGGCGCAGTTGCCGGCAGTACGGGAGTTCCTGGCCGGAGAGCATGTACACGTCGGCACGCTGACATCGGAGAGATTTCCGGCGTCGTCGAGTGGGCAGAACGGCGCATCCGGAGAATCGCGACAGGAGGGCGGCAAACGGCAGTCAGATGCAGGGGAAGTGGACCGGCCCCAGCGCGCGCTGCCGAGCGAAATCGACGCGGAGCCGTTGTCCTACATCAGCGTGCGGGTCTGACGCAGAGGTCCGAGGAAAGGAGCATTATGCAGATCTTCTCCAACGCACTCGCCGCCACGCCAGTGTCACTGCAACCGCAGGATACCGGTTCCACGACGGGTACGAATGCATCTTCGTCGGCTGCGGAGGCGAATACAGCCACTGTGACGGCGAACGATTTCCTGCAGTTGCTGGTGACAGAGCTGCAGAACCAGGATCCAACGGCCAACACGGACCCGAACGAGTACATCGATCAGCTCGTGCAGGTGAACAGTCTGGAGCAACTGATCTCGATCAACCAGGATCTGGCGCCGCTCTCGTCGACGAGCAGCGGCAACGGAGCCAGCAGCGCATGGACACCAGTCGGCTCTGAGAACGGGCGGCCCGGTGTGCCGGCGGGACCAGGCAGTGCAACAGGGACAACTTCGGCCGGCAATCTGAGCGCCCCGCCGAGTGGAGATTCTGCCTCGCGGATCGCCATTGCGATGGAGACGGCGGCGCAAACCCTTGCGCCAGTCGCCTCCGCCAGTCCGCTCGACTCAATGCTGAATTTACCGGCGGCCCAGACGCGTCGGGCGACAACGATCACTTCAAACACGGCGCGTTGAGGCGCGTTCGAACTTCAGGGGGAACCATGTCATCCTTTTCGATTCCACTCACAGGGCTGGAAGCGTCATCGAAGGCTCTCAATACAATCGCCAACAACCTGTCCAACATGAACACAACCGCTTTCAAGAGCCAGGATGTGACGTTCAGCGACCTTTTTTATCAGCAGATCGGCAGCAACGGCGCGGGCGATCCGCTGCAGGTGGGCGCCGGGACGCAGGTAGACGCGACGGAAACGGACTTTTCACAGGGAAGTATCAACGAGACGGGCAACGCAACCGATGTGGCGCTGAACGGGAACGGCTTCTTTGTGGTCGAAAACGGAAATGAGCTGGAATACACGCGCGATGGAAACTTCAGCCTCACCTCGGAAGGTGCACTGACGACGCAGTCCGGACAGCAGGTGATGGGCTACCCGGTGGCGAATGGCGCGGTGAACACAAACGCGCCGCTGGCGCCCATCCAGATTCCCATTGGCGCGGTCGAGCAGCCGCAGGCGACAACGAGCATGGCGATGACGGCAAACCTGGACGCCACCGCTGCGGCGGGCACGGTGGTACCAGCGCAGGTCACGATATACGATTCCCTGGGCGTGTCGCACGTGGCCACGGTCGACTTTACCAGCCAGGGCGGCGGTGTGTGGAACTACAACATCACGCTGCCGGACACGCTGACACCGGCCACTTCGACAGCAACGGCGGGCACGCCGCCGGTCATGACGACGGCCGATGCCTACACCTTTTCACAAGCCGGAGCGGCGATCGGCACCGTGGATCCGTCGACCAATCTGACGATTTCCGGGGCGACGGCGAGCGGGGGAACGGCAACGATCAGCGCGCCAACCGTAACTGCAGGAGAGTCGCTGACCACTTATGCCGGTGCCCTGACCACGGCGCTGGGCAATGCGGGCATCACCGGTGTTACCGTGACGGCGACGGGCAACACACTCAGCATCGCGGGCACGGGTTTCTCCACGTCGGGCAACGTGGTGCAGGATCCTGTCTCGACCAACACCACGGGGTCGTTAACCTTCGACGGTAACGGCAACCTGACTTCTCCGGCCGGAAATCTGAGCGGGATTACATTCTCCGGGCTGGCCGATGGAGCTACCGGCCTGAACATGTCCTGGAATCTGTACGGATCGAACAATCAGCCAACGATCACCCAGGTCGCGTCAGCATCGGCGGTTTCCGCCACCACGCAGAACGGCTACGCGAGCGGCGAGTACAGCGGTTTCACGATTGATTCGAGCGGGGTGGTTTCGGCGAAATTCAGTAACGGGCAGACCGCGCCGGTCGGGCAGCTGGCGCTGGCCAGCATTACGAATCTGCAGGGTCTGACGATCAGCGCCGGCAACAATTATCAGACGACGCTGGCGTCGGGGGCGGCCAGCATCGGCGTTTCGGGATCGGCTGGTTTGGGGTCCATTCAGGATGAAGCGCTGGAGCAGTCGAATGTGGACATTTCAACGCAGTTCTCCGATCTGATTGTCGCGCAGCAGGCATTTGAGGCGAGTTCGAAGGCGATTACGACTTTCGACACCGTCTCCCAGGAAACGATCAACATGATTCACTGAGGCAATGGAGTACCCGACCCTCGCAGGACATCCTGATAGAACTTCTCGTAGAGCGGGACGATCTTCGAGGCGCAGTAGCGGGACTGCGCGGTGCGTCGAGCCGCATCTGCCATCGCCAGATAACGGCCGGAGTCGCGAAGAAGCTCCACAGCGGCTCCGGCCATTCCTTCGACATCGCCGACAGGGCAGAGACGGCCGTTGACGCCATCCTCGATGAGTTCGGGGACGCCGCCGACACGCGTGGCAATGGTGGGCACGCGGCAGGCCATCGCCTCCAGCGCGACCAGACCGAAGGACTCCAGTTCGCTGGGCATGAGCAGCAGATCGGCGAGCGGCAGGATTTCCGAGACGCTGCTTTGTTTACCGAGAAAATGGACACGATCCTGGATGCCTTTGCGATGAGCGATCCATTCGGCAGCGGAACGGTCAGGTCCGTCGCCGATCATGAGCAGACGCGCCGGTAATTCCCGGGCGATCCGGGCGAAGATACGGATCACGTCGCCGGTGCGTTTCACTGGCCGGAAATTCGACAGGTGTACGAGGATCTTCTCGTCCGGCTCGGCGTAGCGGGCACGACCTGCGGCGCGGACAGCCTCATCGACCGGCATGTAGACATCGCAATTCACGAAGTTTGGGATGACGTGAATGGAACGCTCGGGATGAAATTCCTGAATGGTTTTGTCGCGGAGGTAACTGGAAATGGCGGTGACGCCGTCGCTCTCGTCGATGCCAAACCGGGTGATGGGCAGATAGGAATGGTCGAGACCGACCAGAGTGATGTCAGTGCCGTGCAGCGTGGTAATGAAAGGCAGGCGGCGATTCTGACGCAGGAGCATCTGGCGCGCCAGATATGCGGAGATGGAGTGAGGGATAGCGTAATGGACGTGAAGCAGGTCCAGTTCGTAGTACGCCGCGACCTCCGCCATGCGGGTCGCAAGGGCCAGGTCGTAGGGAGGGTATTCGAAGAGAGGGTAGTTGGAGACCGGGACCTCGTGGAAGGCGATGTCCTGCTCGCGCCCGCGCAGGCGGAAAGGTTGCGAATAGGCGATGAAATGGACCTGGTGGCCGGCCGCCGCCAGTTCGATACCCAGTTCGGTGGCAACAACCCCGCTGCCGCCATAGGTGGGATAGCAGGTAATTCCAATCTTCATAAGGAGCCAGATACAGGGTACACGGTACGCGATTCAGCGAAGGGATGCGGGAGGAGCGCGAAAAAGCGAGGGCGGCCGGCCTGCCCCCTTTCCGGACGCGCGGGGAATGGCCGGTTGTTCTAAAGTGCAGAAGTACGGCTGGGCTCGGCCCGAATGCCGTTGAATCCCGACCTGGGAGCAGAGGCCTTTGCGCGCGGCGATCGATACGGGCGGCACCTTTACCGACTGTGTGTTCCTTGAACGCGGAGAACTCCGCGTCCTGAAAGTATTTTCAACTCCGGCCGATCCGGCGCGCGCCGTTCTCGATGCGCTGGGACAAGTGCGACCGGGCGATGCAGTGGATGTCCGGCACGGGACGACGATTGGAACCAATGCGATGCTCGAGCGGCGCGGCGCGCGGGTTGCGTTCATCGCAACAGAAGGGTGCGAGGATATCATCGCGATCGGGCGGCAGACGCGCGCGGCGCTCTACGACTGGTTCGCGCCGGTGCCAGTATGTCTTGTGCCCAGGGAACTGCGGTTTGGTGTTGGCGAGCGGGTGAGCGCGGAAGGGACCGTGCTGCGCTCCCCGAGCGAGAACGATCTGGCCGTGTTGGCGAGGGCGGTTGGGGAGAGCGGCGCGACGGCGGCAGCAATTTCACTGTTGTTCTCGTTTGCAAATCCTGAGACAGAGAGACGAATCGAGGCGGCCCTCCGGGAACTGGGGATCCCGATTTCGGCTTCGCACAGGATTCTTCCGGAGTTCCGGGAGTACGAGCGCGCGTCGACGACGGTGGTGAATGCTTATCTTGCGCCGGGAATGCAGGACTACCTGCTGCAGCTGGAACGGCAGGTGGCAGCACAGCACCAGGGCAGCCGGGTCGATGTGATGCAGTCTTCGGGCGGTATCGTCTCAGCCCGCGTCGCCGTAGAGGAGCCGGTGCGCACGGTTCTTTCCGGTCCGGCGGGGGGCGTCCTCGGCGCGTGCCGTGTGGCAGAGTGGGCAGGCTTCGACCGGGTCATCGGGCTCGACATGGGCGGGACCTCGACGGATGTCTTCCTGTCGGATGCGACGCGTGGCGGGGTGTCGCGATCGCGCGAATCGGTGGTGGCCGGCATGCCGGTCAGCGTGCCGATGCTCGAGATCCACACGGTGGGCGCCGGGGGCGGATCGATTGCGCGATTCGACGAGGGCGGGATGCTGCGCGTGGGGCCTGAATCGGCAGGCGCGGATCCAGGTCCGGTCTGTTTCGGGCGCGGAACAAATGCGACGGTCACGGATGCGAATCTGCTGCTGGGACGGCTGGATGCAGCAAGTTTCTTGGGAGGCAGCGTGCCGCTCGATCGCGACCGAACGGAGACAATAATGGGCGAACAGAAGGGTGTGCTGCCTTCAGTGGAACATTTCTGCGCCGGCATCCTGCGTGTCGTCGAAACGGAGATGGACAAGGCGATTCGTGTCATTTCCGTCGAACAGGGGTACGATCCACGGAACTTCGCGCTGGTCGGATTTGGCGGCGGGGGTCCGGTGCACGCGTGTGCGCTGGCGCGCGCTCTGCGGATCCCGACCGTCCTGATTCCTGCGATGCCCGGGGCTCTGTCGGCGCTGGGCATCCTGCTGGCCGATGTTGTGCGGGATCACGCGCGAACGGTCATGTTGCCGGGAGAAGCGATCGGGGAGCTAAGCTCGATGTTTGCGGAACTGGAAACACGAGCACGGAACGAATTTGCCGCAGAGGGACTCGCCGGGACCGCGGAATACTCGCTGGACTTGCGCTACGCAGGGCAAGGCTATGAACTCAATGTACCGTGGCAGGAGACGGTGGCAGCGAAGTCGATTGGTACGTTTCATCGATTGCACCAGCAGCGGTACGGCTTCTGCGATGAGCAGAAACCCACGCAGATCGTGAATCTGCGTTTGCGCATGACGGCGGCGGGCGAGCGGTATGCGCCCAGCCGACGTGAGCTGACGCCGGGCAACGGAAACGCAGCGTGCTATGCGGAGCGGCCTATTTACTTCGACGGAAAGTTCCTGCCGTCGCGTTTCTATCAGAGAGACCAACTCGTTCCCGGCGATGCGATGCGAGGACCTGCAATGATCACGGAATATACCTCCGCGACCGTACTGCCGCCGTACTGCCAGGCGTCGGTTGATGGGTTTACGAATCTGGTCATCAGAATCGGAGCAGAGACATGAGTGGCCACAGGTCCGGGCCGACGGTGGACCCGGTGGAACTGGCGATCTTCCGCAGCGCGGTGCATTCTGTGGCCGAGGAGATGGGCGCGGCACTGCGGCGGACGGCACTGTCGCCCAACATCAAGGAGCGGCGCGACTACTCCTGCGCAATCTTCGACAGTGAAGCACGAGTAATCGCCATGGGCGCTCACATGCCGGTGCATCTGGGATCGATGCCGATGTCGGTCGAGGCGGCGGTGGCGGCGACGAGGTTTGTCCCCGGTGACATCGTGGTGCTGAACGATCCATACGCAGGCGGGACCCATCTGCCGGATATCACGATGGTGTTGCCCGTGTTTCTGCCCGGGGCGGAGAAGCCGGAGTTCTTCGTTTCCTCTCGTGCGCATCATGCGGATGTGGGGGGTGCATTTCCGGGATCGATGGGCCCCGCGCGCGAGATCTATCAGGAAGGAATACGGATTCCGCCGGTACGGATCGTGCGCGGCGGCGCAGTCGAAAAGGAAATGCTGGATCTGATCCTGCTGAATGTGCGAACTCGGCAGGAACGCGAGGGCGATCTGGCGGCGCAGATCGGCGCCTGCCGGGTGGGTGAGCGGCGCATGGTGGAACTTGTGGAGAAGTACGGAGCGGATCAGCTGCGGGTGTTGACCGACGAACTGCTGGGTTACTCCGAGCGGCTGGTGCGTGCCGAACTGCGGCGGATGCCCGCTGGCGTCTTCGCGGCCGAGGACTGGCTGGACGACGACGGAGTTGACACAAGGCCGATTCGCATTGCTGTGAAGATTTCGATCGATCCCGAGGCGGCGGCGATGGTCGCGGACTTCAGCGGATCGTCGGCCCAGGTGGCAGGCGCTGTGAATGCAGTGCTGGCGATCACGCTTTCGGCCTGCTTTTATGTGCTGCGCTGCCAGCTTGGGCCCGACGCGCCTGCGACGGCGGGCATCCTGCGGCCTCTGACGCTGGTAACTGGGAAGGGCAGCATTGTGGATGCGCGGCCACCAGCGCCGGTAGCGGGCGGAAACGTCGAGACCTCGCAGCGCATTGTGGACGTGCTGATGCGCGCCCTGGCGCAGGCGGCGCCGGATCGGGTTCCGGCAGCAAGCGCGGGGACCATGAGCAACCTAACCATCGGCGGGATCGACCCGCGGACGGGGCTGCCCTTCACATACTACGAAACGGCGGCAGGAGGCATGGGCGCGCGGCCGGGGATCGACGGGATTTCAGGCGTTCAGACGCATATGACAAACTCGCTCAACACCCCGATTGAAGCCCTCGAATATGCATACCCATTTCGAGTGCGGCGGTACTCCTACCGGCAAGGTTCCGGGGGTGCCGGGAAGTTTCGCGGAGGCGACGGGCTGGTGCGCGAAATCGAGCTGCTGGCCCCGGCACAGGTAACCTTGCTGGCTGAACGGAGGAAGTACCGGCCGTGGGCGCTGCAGGGTGGCGCGGAAGGATCACCGGGGCGAGCGACGGTGACAAAGGCACAAACTGGCGAGGAAACGGAGTTGCCTGGGAAGTGCAGCGTGTATCTCGGGGCGGGCGATGTTTTGCGTATCGAGACTCCGGGTGGCGGTGGATGGGGCCGTAAGTAATCCTGGGGCTCGGCACAACGATTTGTCGCACGATTCACTCCAAACCTGAGGATGTTCAAATCAGTGCCGAGGTGCAGGAATGCGCTATTTGTGGATTTTGGCTATGGCGGTTGCCGCAGTTCTGGCGATGGGAACGACCCCTAAAAGCAACGCGCAGATATCGATTCAAGTCGGACCCGCTCCGGTATGTCCCTACGGATACTTCTCCTATCCGCCCTACGCGTGCGCACCGTATGGCTATTATGGGCCGGAGTGGTTTCCCGGCGGCATTTTCCTTGGTGCGGGGCCCTGGTTCCACGGTCCGGCTTATTTTCACGGGCACATCGACAACCATTTCGATCCGCATCATGGGTATCACGGCCCCATGCCGCATCGCGGCGATCACGACCGCTGGGACCACGGTCACTGGGCTGGTCACCCGCATGGCGAGTTCCATGGAAACGAAATGCAGGACGGGCATGGCCACGCCGTGCATGCGGGGCACCCTCACTGAGAAGTTGACCGAAACCGGAAAGGGACCCTGGCTCTCCGGTGACAGCTGGGCACCGAACATGCTCCTGGCCAGTGACTGGCGGACTGCGTGCTCTGCGCCGCCGGACGCCAGCGTCGATCTGTCACCAGAGAAGTTTCGCGGCGAACTGGATCTGGCGCGAGGTGGTAGACGTGCTGGTGATGATGCCTGCAGTCGGCGAGACACCCGAGGGCGTGAAGACGACAAGGTTCGGCGTGTTGAAATTCGAGTGATTGAGAATGTTGAAGAACTCAGCACGGAACTGCAGGCGGAGACGCTCGCGGAGCGCGGTGTCCTTAAACATGGAGTAATCCCACTCTGTGACTCCAGGGCCGGTGAGAGAGTTCCGGCCCAGGTTGCCATAAAAGCCGCTGCCGTTCGGTGGCGCGATGAAAGCCGCAGGGTTGTACCACTCGCTCACCTTGCCCACAATGGGATTGCCGTGGAAGTCGGGATTGAGGAAGGGCCGGACGGGGTTTTTCGTGTCGCCATTGTTAGAAGGGTTGTAGCTGAGTTGCGGCGTGAATGGAAATCCGGACTGAAGAGTCACGACGGAGTTCGCCGTCCATCCGCCGATCGCGGCGTTGGCGACGCGCCCGGCATTGGGGAAGAATCGCTGATGCCGGCCGAGGGGGAGTTGCCACAGTTCGCTGATGACGCCGACATTGCGGACATCGTAGGTGGCAGGGCCCCATTCGTTACGCAGGTCGAACGGATTCGAGACCAGGCCGGGCGCATTTCCCGCGGCGGTGGCATTCAGGGAGTCACCGTCGTCGAGGGCTTTGGACCAGGTGTATGTTCCACGGATGGCGAGATTGTGGCTGAGCCGGTGATTGATGTCGGCCTGGAGGGCGTGATAAGAACTGTCGCCCCGCGAGAACCATGCCCACGCGGCTCCCAGTGCGGGGTTCGCCAGCGGTGTCCCGGAAGCGATGTAGTAAGAACCTGCCGGGACGGTGGCTCCGGCAAGCGGAGCGGCGAAGCTCGTGGGGTAGGTGGCCGGACACGGAGCGGATGGGCAGACGGTGGGCGTCGGCTCATTGTCGTCAAGCGAGATGATTTCGTGATAGCCGTGCGAGCCGACATAGCCGAGGGTGAGAGCTGTGTTGGCGGAAAGTTGCTGTTCGAGCCGGAGAGACCAGGAGATCAGAGTGGGAGTGTCCATGTCGGGCTGAACTCCGGCGGGTGCGATTTTCGCGTTGGCGGGGACGGGAGACGTAGCCAGGGGAAAATGAGAGACCGGCAGATTGGCGATGGAGTACGAGGGATTGAAGGGCGCATTCTGATCCATGCGGTAGCCGAGCGCGTCCTGCAGGTCGTTGTACATGCCGAACCC
>Ga0335074_10012728_pt1 | contig 11804 bp, 9 predicted proteins | sample Lox_Sample_23_FD_206715 | JGI IMG/M metagenome (GOLD analysis project Ga0335074, IMG submission 206715) | Soil microbial communities from Loxahatchee National Wildlife Refuge, Florida, United States - Lox_Sample_2.3 | ecosystem: Environmental > Terrestrial > Soil > Wetlands | place: USA: Florida...
CGCCCCGCGCCGGGCTGGCATCGATCATCCGGGCCACGGCCAGCCATCCCGCCGGGTACCAGGCCGGCCGGAGCCGCCCGGCGGCCCCCCACGCCAGCCCTGGCAACAGCGCCAGCGGCACGAGCAGTGCGAAGATCCCTGTCACCGCCCCGAGCACGCCCGCCCCAGCCGGCCCCCCCGCCTTCCGCGGTCCATTCCTGCCGGAAGATCCAGGCTCAGCGGAGGGAAAGGCGCCATATTCGGCGCCCTTTCTTCCACCAGGCCCCAATCTTCCGCGATCTTCCCGGCGCCGGTCCCACCAGGGAACCTCAGAACCCCCACCAGTACCAGCCCAGCGGAGCCCGAACGAACCCGGCTTCATCGCCCAGGCAACCGCGACTGCGAAGCCCGTGGCCTCAAGCAGGGCAAGCGGCGCCACGAACTGCTGCCCGTCGCGCAGCACGGCGCCGCCGGGAAACGCGGCAATCACCGCCCGCAGCAACTCCCGGCCGGACGACGTCACCCCGATGCACGCGATCACGAGGCCCGCGACCGCCGCAACCCCCAGCCCCGGCCAGCGGTTTTGCCCCCCGGAGCCCCCCTGAGGCAGCCCCCCGCGCGCACGCAGCGCACCGGCCACCGCGGCAATCACGATGACCAGCCACAGCGCCGACCACGCCCCGCCGTACGCCTTCGGCACGGTCTGCGCGTTCCACCCGCCGCCCAGCATCACCAGGCTGCCGATGGTGCCGAACGGCGTGTCGGCGCGTGCCGCGAACGCCGCCACGCCCGCGGGGTCGGAGTACACCGCGTGCCGCAGCGACGGGATGAGCCACGGCAGGCTGCCAACGGCGAGGGCGCCAAACGCGATGGCCACCCGGCGGGCGCTGACCGTCAGCAGCACCACCGGGACCACGACCAGGGCGGTGACCGCGATCGCGGCGAACCCCCCGATCACCGCGGGCACCAGCGACGCTCCCAGCCGCCCCGCCCACCGCCATCCCGGATCGCCCGGATACAGCACCGCCCGCAGCACCCACGGCAGGCCGGCATAGCCGAGCAGCAGCGCCCACTGCCCGATGATCAGCCGCTCGCCCACGTACGGGTTCCAGGCGTAGAACACCCCGCCGGCCAGCCGGGCGAGCAGCGGCTCCCGGTCAAGCAGCGCGGCCACCCCGGCGCAGCCGAGCACGAAGATCGCCAGCAGCACCAGCTTCTGCACCACGTCGGCCGGCATGACCCGCGACGCGGCCGCGACAAAAAGACCGCTGGGCACCGCCCGCGCCGGGGCGAGCCCGGGCAGCGCCGCTGCGAACGGCTCGCGGGGCACGAACACCATGTCGTAGCTGAGCAGGAACCCCCGCCGTAGCCCCGGCCCGAGCGCGAGCAACCCGAGGCACAGCCCGGCAGCCGCCCCGGGGACATTGCGCCGCAGCATCGCGCCCACGGCAGGCAGGGTAACGCACCCGCCCGCCGCCCGGAAAAGTCCCGCTCATAGGCCATGGCTCCCGTGCTTGTCTCCGGTGGCCCTTAGAAGACGACGACCTCGGCACCGATCGGCAGGTGATCGTGGTAATACTTGGCGTTGCCGATGTCCAGGTGGACGCAGCCATGCGAGGTCTTGGTGAGGCTGCCGCCGTGGAAGGCGATCCCGCCGGGGGCGAAGAACACGGCGTACGGCATCGGCTCGTTGTATTCGGTGCTGACGTAGTCCGGGCCGGCCTTCCACTGGACGTGGAAGGTGCCGCGCGGGGTCTGGTGCGAGGTGCCGGGCGGCCCCGGTTCCATCGGGACCGGCCCGTAGCTGATCCGGCCGTCGGTCTGCAGCCAGGTCATGTGGTCGGTGAGGTCCACGCAGGCGGCCGCGGCGGCCGGGCATGACTTGAGCGCCCTGGCGCTGAGCTTCGGGCTTGCCGTCGCGGCGGCGGCGGCCTCCGGCGTGATCTGCGGGCTCGCAGACGGCAGGTGTATCGCCGCCGCCTGCCAAGGGACGGCCAGCGACGTGACCTGCGGCACCGCATGCCCCGGCGAATGGACACCCCGCCAGCCGATCGCCGTGGTCCCCGCGACCAGCGCGATGGCCAGGACGCCGGCCAGCCGGTACCTTCCCGTCGCCATATAACAAACCTATACAAATGGACTCGGCGGCCGACGGACGGCGCGCCGGCGAGCTAGCGCGGCAGAGTCTCCGCCAGCCCGAAACGGCGGAACAGGCCGTCGCCGCCGAACCGGGTGATGGCGCGGATCTTGTCGCCGGCCAGCGTGAGCACCACCAGGCCATGCACGCGCGCGACCGGCGCATCCGGATCGGCTCGGTAATAGCCGAACGCGGGCTGGCCGTTGGCGAAGGCAGGCACCATCCGGGCCATCCCCGCCTGCCACTGCGGCCGGGTCTGGAAGAACTCGGCGATGGCGGCGTGGCCCTGGTACTCCAGCGGTTCCGGCGGCATCGTCAGCAGCGCATCCTCGGTGAGCAGGGCCAGCAGGCGCTCCATGTCGGCGGCCTCGAACGCGTCCGCGAACCGGCTGGTGAGCTCGCGCTGCCGCGCCGACCGCGCCGCGGGCCCGCTGCAGGGCGCTGTTCACCGACACCTCGCTGACCCCGAGCATGCCGGCCGCCTCCGCGGCGGGGTAGCCGAGCACGTCCCGCAGGACCAAGACGGCGCGCTGCCGCGGCGGCGGGCGCTGCAGCCCGGCGACGAACGCCAGTGCCACCGCCTCCCTGCGCTCGTAGCGCGCTTCCGGGCCTGGCGCGGTGTCCGGCAGGTCGTCGAGCAGCGTGTCCGGGTAGGGCTGCAGCCGCAGCGGCTCCGTCCGGCGGGTGGGCTCCGGCGGGGGAGCGGTGGTGGGGCCGGTACTCGGCGGGGCGATCACCCAGGGCATCGCCTGACCGTGGATCTTCTGACTGAACGTGCCGATCGGCCTGGCCGCCATCCCGCTTGCGCTGCGCCGCCGGGCTGCGACTGCTGCCCTGGGGCGTGGCGCCGTTCCTCATCGCACCCAGGGCGGGGAAGCTGGCGGACAGGATCGGCGAGCGGCCGCTTGTCGTCTCCGGCCTGCTGCTGCAGGCCGCCGGGTTCGCCTGGATCGCCGCCATCGCCGCCCCCGGGCTGGCCTACCCAGCGATGCTCGCGCCGATGATGATCTCCGGCGCCGGGCTCGGCCTGGCCATCCCCGCGATGACCAAGGCCGTCGTCGGCTCGGTGCCGTCCGCCGACATAGGCAAGGCGTCGGGGAGCTTCAGCATGATGCGCCAGCTTGGCGGCGCGTTCGGCGTCGCGATCCTGGCCGCGGTGTTCGCGGCGGCCGGCGGCTACACGTCGGCCGCCGCGTTCAGTGCCGGGTTCGCGCCTGCCATCGCGGCCGCGACCGGGCTGGCCCTGGCCGGGGCGGTCACCGGGCTCGCGCTGCAGGGTGGCACCTCGGCTGCCGGTCAGCTCGTCATGTCGGCGAACATGCCGGGCTCGTAGGAGCCGCCCTTCTGCCGCAGGATCACGCCGAGCCGGTTGGCCGCGTTGATCATGGCGACCAGGCAGACCAGCGCGGCGACCTGGTCGTCGTCGTAGTGCTTGCGCACCTGGGCCCAGGTCTCGTCGGATACGCCCTGGTAGGCGTCGGCGAGCCGGGTGCCCTCCTCGGCGAGCGCCAGCGCGGCCTGCTCGGCCTCGGTGAACACGCTGGCCTCGCGCCAGGCGGCGACCAGGTTGAGCCGGACCGCGGTTTCCCCGGCCGCGGCGGCCTCCTTGGTGTGCAGGTCGACGCACCAGCCGCAGCCGTTGATCTGGCTGGCGCGCAGCGCCACCAGTTCCTGCGTGGACATCGGCAGCGGCGACCGCGCGATCACCATGCTGGTATTGGCGAACCGCTTACCGAACGCGGCGCCGATCTCGTTGCCGAACATGTTGAATCGGGGTTCCATGACGTCGTCCTCACTTGTGATGTCGCGCGTTGCTGGACCGAACGAACACCAGATGCCGGCGATCCGGTCGCTGTGACACCGCCGGTGCCACAAGACTCGGTGTCACAAAACAGGGTGGCCAGGCGTCTGGTGGGTAACGCAGTCGAAGGCACGGAGGAGCTCACCCATGACCGGCACGTCGCGGACCGCGCCAGAAGACGGCGGCCGGAGCATGAGCCGTGACGGCCGCCCGGACCCCGCCACCGAGGCGTTCGTCGACCACCGCAACCTGCTGTTCACCGTCGCCTACGAGATGCTCGGCTCGGCGCCGACGCGGAGGACGTGCTGCAGGAGACCTGGCTGCGGTGGGCGGGGGTCGACCTGGACACGGTGCGTGACCAGCGCGCCTACCTGGTCCGGATCACCACCCGCCAGGCGCTCGGCCGGCTGCGCACGCTCGGCCGCCGCAAGGAGTCCTACGTCGGCCCCTGGCTGCCCGAGCCGCTGCTGACCGCGCCCGACGTGGCCGAGGACGTCGAGCTGGCCGACAGCGTCTCGATGGCGGTGCTGCTGGTGCTCGAGACGCTCACGCCGACCGAGCGCGCGGTGTTCGTGCTGCGCGAGGTGTTCGACGTGGCCTACGAGGAGATCGCCGAAGCCGTCGGCAAGAGCCCGGCCGCCGTCCGCCAGATCGCGCACCGGGCGCGCGAACACGTCGCGGCGCGCCGGCCGCGCGAGGTCGTGTCCCCGGCGCAGACCCGGGCGGCACTCGGGGCGTTCCAGCGCCTGCTGACTTCATCCATCCCACCTGGGTCCCGGTCGGGAATGGTTATCATCTGCGGCCGATGACGTGCCAGCAAGACGCGGCCGACCGTGCCTGCCCGCTGACTGCGCAATTCGGTCTATTGCCGTGCGGGTCGCCGGCCGGCTGAGATTGGACCCATGCCACACGCCCCGAATACCCTTCCGCTGCTCAGGCTCGGCCGGCTGGAGCTTGGTCCGGAGCTGCGCGCCTTTCAGCCGGGCCCGGACGCGTCCGACCTCGTCGTGACGGCCACCGTCGAGGTCCCCGATTCGCCCTCGGAACAGCAGGACGCCTGGGATGTGGCCTGGGCCGATGCCGTGCGGGAGGCCAGCGGGCTGGGCGCCGACGAGCGTACCGCCCGGGCGCTGGCCGCCGGTGCCGGGGATTCGGTCGCGGGCGGCACCTGGGTGGTGGTCGCGGCACACGGGCAGGTCCTGCTCGCCCGCCGGCTGCCGCACGGCTCCGCCGCGGCCTCGGTCCGGGTAGGACCGCTGCCGCACCTGCGCGAGCTGGCCGCGTTCGCTGCCCGCCGCCCGGCCTGCGTGGTCGTGCTGGCGGATCGTGACGACGCCGCCGTCATCGCCCATGCGGCCGGCGATCTGCATCCCGCCCGGCGGTTCGAAGTGGACTTGCCGCGCGACCCCCATCCGGACAGGCCGCCCGCGCTGCACCACGGGGAGCGGCACCTGACCGGCCCAGAGCCGGAAGGCGGCGGCGAGCGGAACGCCGAGCTGATCGCCGCACGAGTGTCTCAGGCCGCGGCCAGCGTAGCCGCGCACCTCGTCCTCGGCGCAGGTGACCAGCACATACTCGATGCCATCGCGGGCCATTTGCCTGCCTCGCTGCTACCGGTTACCACGATTGCCTCAGGCCCGGTGTCCACGCAAAGCGACGATCAGCTCAGCGCCCGGATCGGCGCGGCCCTCGACGGAATCACCGCCGAGGCCGTCGGCGCCGTCGGGGACCTGGTTGCCTCGTCCGCCGCCGCGGCGCACGATCTGGTCCCCGCGGCAGTCCGCGGGATCGATGCCGTCGCGCAGCAGCTCGCCGAGGAGCAGGTAGCGGTCCTGCTCGTGGCGGCCGATATCTCAACCGACAGCGGGAGAGCGAGCTACCGGATCGGGCAGCGCCCCACCTGGTTCCTGACTGGCGACGCGGACACCGGCACCGAGGTTCCCCTGGATGACGGGCTGGTCTGGGCGGCGCTGCACCAGGACTCGATCGTGGTGCAGCTGCCGGACCGCTCCGGCCCGCTGGCCGGGCAGCCCGCCGCCGCGCTGCTGCGCCGCGGGCAAAGCTAGGGGTCCGGCGCACCACCCGGCGGCACGAGTAGGCCTAAGCCCACTGCGGATACGGGTGCCACGCCCATGGCACGCCGCCTGGCGCGGGCCGACGATTGTGCCCATGGGATTCAAGGAGCGGGTCCAGTGACCCGGCACGACGCCGGCGGCATCGTCCCGGCCCTGCGGACCGACCGGCTCGGCAGGCGCTACGGCAGGCTATGGGGACTGCGGGACTGCACGCTCGAGGTGCCGGCCGGCGCGATGGCCGCCCTAGTCGGCCCGAACGGCGCGGGCAAGACCACCCTGCTGGAGATGATCATCGGGCTGCTTGAGCCCACCGAGGGCCGGGTGTCGGTCTTCGGCGAGGCATCGCGCGCCGACACGGCGGCGACCCTGGCCCGGGTCGGCTACGTCGCCCAGGACCACCCGCTGTACCGCGACTTCACCGTCGCGGACATGTTCCACCTGGGCAGGGCGATGAACCCCAGCTGGGACCAGCAACTGGCGCAGACCCGGGCAGACGCGCTGGGCATCCCGCTGGGCCGCAAGGTCAGACGACTGTCCGGCGGGCAGAAGGCCCAGGTCTCGCTCACCATGGCGCTGGCCAAGCGCGCACCGCTGCTCGTGCTTGATGAGCCGGTCTCCAGCTCGGACCCGGTCGCCCGGCTGGAGCTCATGCAGGACGTGACGGCCTCGGCCACCGGCTCCGGCCTGACGTTCCTGATCTCCTCGCACGTAGTCGCCGAGCTGGAGCGGTTCTGCGACTGGCTGATCGTCCTGGCCGGCGGGCACGTGCAGCTGGCCGGGCCGGTCGCCGACCTGCTCGGCGAGCACCGGCTGCTCACCGTCCCGCGCGCGACCCCGGACGCCGACCTGCCGGGGACGGCCATCCACCGCACCGATGACCCCCGGCACTCCACCGTGCTGGTCCGCGCCGGCCAGGTCCAGCTTGCGGCGCAGGGCCAGCCAGGATGGCAGGCCGACCAGGTGAGCTTCGAACAGCTGGTGATGGGCTACCTGCAGCGCCCGGCCGCTGCAGCCGCCACAGGCGATCCTGACCTGCCGGGCCGGGCACGAAGATCGTCACATCATGATCTGGGTCAGCTGGCGGCAGCACCGCAGCCAGGCCGCGGCCTGCCTGGCACTGCTCGCCGTCCTTGCGGTGTACGCGGTCATCGAGGGCACCTCGATGCGCACGGCATTCGGCAGCGACGGCCTGGCCGGCTCGTGCCTGGCCCGTACTCAGGGGACCGCCTGCGAGGCGGGTGTCTCCGCGTTCATGAACGAGTTCGGCTCCGCGGTCAACATCGCGTTCTGGTCGGTGTGCCTGATCATCCCCGGGCTGATCGGGGTGCTTGTCGGCGGGTCGCTGATCGCCAGGGAACTTGAATACGGCACCTGGCGGCTGGCCTGGAGCCAGACCGTGCCCAGGACCCGGTGGCTGGCCGTCAAGCTGGCCCTGGTCACCGGCGGGCTCATCGTCCTCGGCGCAGCGATAACCGCGGTGATCACCTGGTACCGCGCGCCCATGGATCAGCTCACCGGGCGCCTCCAGCACAATATCTTCGACTACGAGGGCCTGGTCCCCACCGCCTACATCCTGTGCGCGTTCGGCTTCGCCGTGCTGGCCGGGCTGCTGATCCGGCGCAGCATCCCGGCCATGATCGCCGCGTTCATTCCGTGGCTGGCCATCAGGCTCGTCGTCGAGTTCGTGTTCCGCCCCCAGTTCCTGACCCCGCTGAGCGTCGTGCCGAAGCCCTGCCCGCCGACGGCAGCATGTAGCACCGGCATCAGCTCCGTCCCTCAGGCCGCCACGGGCCATATCGGCGACTGGATCCTCGGTATGCACCGCGCCGACGTGCTCTACCAGCCCGCCGACCGGTTCTGGCCGTTCCAGTTCATCGAGGCCGGCATCTTCGTGGCCCTCACCGCCGCCGCGCTCGGCGCCACAATATGGCTGGTGCACCGGCGTGCCGCCTGGAGCACCTGATCTCCCGCCCGCGTCGCCTCGTTTGCGGCTGCTATCAGCGCCTCCGCCATCGCGTCACACGGCCGGCTCACGAATGAGCACAGCTGCCTGGCCATCGCGCAACGCGTTACTGCGCACTGGCTTGCTGGCCGACGTCGTCACCGGGGGAGGGGGTGACGGAGCGGGCGAGGAGCTGGGCGGCGTCGATGCCTTCGAGGGTGCGACTCGATCAGCACCTGATGCCGCCGCATCCCCCAGAACGTCGCCGCATGCGCCGCCCCGGGCACCGACCATTTCAGCAGCTTGCGCTGCCCGATCACCTCGGCGGCCTGCGTCCCCGCATCCCGGCCCGGATGCGCCCGCACCGCCGCCACCCGGTCCGGCGCCGACTGCCCGGCGAACGCCAGCCGCTTCAGCCACCACAACCGGCGATCGCCAACGCCACAACCGTCAGCGCCAAGCCGACGGTCATCCGCAAAACCACGCCAACCCCCTCATCTGAGCCAAGGCGTGAATCCCGCGCTTTCGTAGCGGCTGTTGACGAGCCTCTTGTTGCCCGCCACCGCCTCGGGCTTGAGGCCGGCGATCCGATCGGCGATCTTGGCTATCTCGGCGTCCAGCCCGCTATCGTCGACCACCCGGTTGACCAGGCCGATCATCATCGCGACCTCGGCATCAAACATCTCGCCGAGCAGAAGGACTTCCTTGGCCCGCTTGAGCCCGAGCGCGAACGGCGTGATCGGAAGCGGCGGGCCCCAGCCGTAATTGATCTCCACCTCGCCGAACGTGGCGCTCCTGACCGCCACCGTAAGATCGCAAACAGCGGCCACCTCGCAGGCCTGCCCGAGACAATAGCCGTGCACGGCCGCGATGACTGGTTTGGCCAGATTCCAGATGGCCTGGCCCAGGACCACCGGATGCCCGACATCCTCGCCCGCGGCCACGGCCTTCAGGTCGCCGCCCGCGCTGAACGCGCGTCCGTTTCCGCGGATGACCACCGCGCGGATGGCATCATCGCTGCCTGCCCGCTCCAGCGCCGCCAGCACGCCCCGGTGCACGGCCCCGTTGATCGCGTTGAGCTTCTCCGGCCGATTCAGGGTGATCTCGGCCAGGCTGCCCGCGGCACGATAAAGCACCGCGCCGCCCTCAAGGGGAATCGCCCCGGCGTCGCGTTCCGGGTCGCCCGCGACACCTTCCGCGGGCACCGCCACGTAGCCGGAATCGGCAGGAGGCTCGTTTTGCATCTGCATCCCAGACTATAATTCGATAGATTTATAATCTTAGTTAAAAGGTTCGGCTGACCATCAATCCGAGCTTCTGTCGCTGGACCGGGACAAGACAGACCGCGAAGCGACGGCCCACCATCAGGACCGGAACCCGGTAGCGCCTGGCCAGGCAAGTCCGCCATCGCGGCGTGGCCGAGGAGGGAGACCCGTTACCCGTCCGAACCCGCGGGAATGCCGCTCGTGGTCCAGCGGAACGGCACGCCGTGCGTGGTGTCGGGCCGGGTGAGCAGGGTGGAGTCGTCCCGGGCGAGCGGCTCGATCCCCTTGCTCTTCAGGTAGCTCTCCGCCTGGTCCAGGTCCTTGACCCGGAACGCCGCGGCGTGATGGATCTGGCCGTTGGCCGCCATGTCGTCGGCCGCGAGCGTGCCCTCGCCCACCGGGGTCGCCAGCTCGACGACCGCCTCGCCCATCTGGACATACGTGTTATCGGTGCCGGTCAGGGCCGAGGAACTCTTACCGATCAGGGTGCCGCCGAGGACGTCGGTGTAGACATGCGTGGCTTGGCCAAGGTCGCGGGTGAGCACGGTGGTGTAGGCCAGGCCGACCAGGCCGAGCGGGTGGTTGTCCGCCCACCAGCCGGGGTCCCAGTCCGGCTTGAGCCGGGGATCCATGTCCTCCATCAGCGTGCCCGTCGGGTTCATGAACTCCAGCTGCGCGATGGTGTCCTTGGGATGGGTCATGATCGCCGCCTGAGGCGATGGCCGCTCGGTGGTCCGCACCCCGCCCTCCACGTACACGCGGACGCCGTTGTCCGTGCAGCGCTGCCAGATCTCGCCCGCGTCGTCGGTGTACCAGGCGATGGAGTGCCAGTGATTCCCGAACCGCTGGTAGAACCGGCCGAGCGGCATGACGTCCCATCCTTCCACCCGGAAGGCGGGGGACAGCGGCTCGATGACGCAGTCGCCGAGCACGACCAGCGAGGCATCCCGCTTCTCGCCCTCCATGTAGTGGTGGTCGAGGAAACCACGCCGCACGCTGAAGACGTCGTCGTACCACGCCTCGAGCGCGGGCAGGTCGCCGGTCATATGGATGATGTGGAAGAGCTTGCCAATCGCCATTGAGGACCCGTTCCTTCGCTCGCGTGACGGCCGCCGGCCAGCTGAAATCAACCCCAGATCTTGTTCATCATATCTAAAAGCGTGGAACAATACAGCACCTACCGGCGCATAGCGCGGCCCTGCGGCCGGACCGCCAGGGACTACGAAGTACCTGCCGCCAGGTAGCCCAGCCGTCGGCCACCTGGGCGACGTTGGTTGCCAACCTACCTCGTGCAAGCCGGCGTCTTTGGTCTATACTTGGACAACTACCAAATCTTTAGCCCCGCACACGGAGGGCCCGCATGGCAATGCCGGACACCAGCTCAGGAACGCTGTACGTCGACGGTAAGTGGCGGCACGCGGCATCAGGGCTCACGTTCCCAGTGACGAACCCCGCGACCTCCGAGGTCCTGGCGCAGATCAGCGCCGCCGAGACCCAGGACGTGCGCGAGGCCATCGCCGCCGCGGAGTCGGCGTTCCCGGCGTGGGCGGGGCGCACCGCGTACGAACGGGCCAGCTACCTGTACGAGGCGCATCGGCTGATGCTGGAGCGTGCCGACGACCTGGCCAGGGTCATGACGACCGAGCAGGGCAAGCCGTTGCGAACGGCGCGGATCGAAGTCCAGTACGCGGCGGACTTCCTGATCTGGTTCGCAGAGGAGGCCAAGCGCGTCTACGGGCAGATGATCCCCTCGGCCAGGGCTGATCAGCGATTCATGGTACTGCGCCAGCCTGTCGGCGTGGTAGGGGCGATCACCCCGTGGAACTACCCGATCTCCATGCTCACCAGGAAAGTGGGACCCGCGCTCGCGGCCGGCTGCACGGTGGTGCTCAAGCCCGCGCAGCAGACGCCGCTGTGCGCGGTAGAGGTGTTCCGGATCCTGCACGATGTAGGGCTCCCGGCAGGCGTCGTGAACCTGGTCACGGCCGACCGGGCCAGGACCGTGGGCGATGAGTTCCTGGCCAACCCGGCCGTGCGGAAGCTGACGTTCACCGGATCGACCGAAGTCGGCAAGCGGCTGGCGGCCGGCGCGGCCGGCCAGATCAAGCGCGTCTCCCTCGAGCTCGGCGGGCACGCCCCGTTCATCGTGTTCCCCGACGCCGACCCGGCGCACGCCGCGCGCGGTGTCTCGCTGGTCAAGTTCCTGAACACTGGCCAAGCCTGCATCTGCCCCAACCGCATCTTCGTGCACCGCTCAGTGGCGGACCGCTTCCTCGAGGTGCTCCGCGACCGGGTCGCCAAGCTGAAGGCCGGCAACGGCCTGGAGGACGGCGTCACGATCGGCCCGCTGATCGACGAGGGCGCGCTGGCCAAGATGGACGAGCATGTCGCCGACGCGGTCGGCAAGGGCGCCGGCCTGGTGCTCGGCGGCGAGCGCCTGACCGGCGACCAGTACGACGCCGGGACCTTCTTCGCGCCTACGGTCCTGACCGATGTCACCCCGGAGATGCTGATCTACCGGGAGGAGACCTTCGGCCCGATCGCCCCCGTCATCCTGTTCGATGACGAGGAGGAGGTCATCCAGATGGCCAATGACACCGACTAC
>Ga0335074_10012729_pt1 | contig 11803 bp, 14 predicted proteins | sample Lox_Sample_23_FD_206715 | JGI IMG/M metagenome (GOLD analysis project Ga0335074, IMG submission 206715) | Soil microbial communities from Loxahatchee National Wildlife Refuge, Florida, United States - Lox_Sample_2.3 | ecosystem: Environmental > Terrestrial > Soil > Wetlands | place: USA...
TACCTGTATCAGGTGTACCCCAATGCGTCGAAGCTGATCGGCTACTCCGTGCAGCCGGACGGTGGGCTCATCGAGATCACCAGAGCCGACATTCCCCACAACAGTCCTTACGGTCTGGCCGGATTCTGAGTTGGGATTGGGCTGGCTTGTACGGGCGATCGGGACCCACCCACGAGCTCGCTGTCGTCCTGTCAGGCTGGCCTCCGCGAAGAGCGCAATGCCCGGCGCGACGCTCAAAGTCGACGACGGCGAATTTTTCGTCTGACACAGCCGATCTGAGCCGTCCAGGCGTTTGAGCTTGCCGTCTGAGGTATGAGCTCGACCCTGTATCCCCCGATCGCCGAACACGGAGTGATCGGCAACCTGCACACGGTCGCGTTGATAAGCGCGGACGGAACAGTCGATTGGTACTGCGCGCCTCGATTCGACTCCCCGAGCATCTTCGCCTCACTGCTTGACGCAGAGCGGGGCGGGCGGTTCGCACTGAGACCAACGGGACGCGAGTGGCAGAACAAGCAGCTCTACTTCCCTGACACCAACGTGCTGATAACGCGCTTCCTCACCCCAGACGGGGTCGGAGAGGTCCAAGACTTCATGCCGGTCGGCGAACTCCGGGATGGCTCACGCTGCGATCGGCTGATTCGACGCGTGTTGAGCGTGCGTGGGCGGATGCGGTTCGAGCTCGATTGCGCGCCGCGGTTCGATTACGGACGTGAGCAACACCGTGCGGACCTGCGCGTCGGCGGCGTGCTGTTTGAGAGTCCAAGCACGCGTGTTGCCCTTGAGACGGAAACGCCGCTCGAGCTCAAGGAGAGCGACGTGCACGCCTCCTTTGAGCTCGAGGCAGGCCAGAGCGCGACGTTCACCCTCGAGCACGTGCCCGGCGACTATCAAATGCACGCCCACACCCCGCAGGAGACCTCGGAGCTGTTCGCGCGCACCGTGACCTACTGGCGCCAGTGGCTCTCGCGGTCCCGCTATCGGGGCCGATGGCGCGAGACCGTGCACCGCTCCGCACTAGCCCTGAAGCTTCTCACCTACGCCCCAACGGGTGCGATCGTGGCCGCGCCAACCACGAGCCTGCCCGAGGTGATCGGCGGCGGGCGCAACTGGGACTACCGCTGCACCTGGATCCGGGACGCCGCCTTCTCGCTCTACTCGTTGCTGCGGCTCGGGTTCACCGAGGAGGCGCAGGCGTTCATGGGCTGGCTCACAGAGCGGCTGACGGAGATGCGAATGCAGGAGAGCGAGCCGCTCCAGATCATGTACGGGATCGACGGTCGGCGTGAGATCCCCGAGCAGCAGCTGGCGCACCTCGAGGGATACCGCGGCTCTGCGCCCGTTCGGATCGGCAACAACGCCGCGACCCAACTGCAGCTCGATATCTACGGCGAGCTCGTCGACTCGATCTACCTCTACGACAAGTACGGCGCGCCGATCACTCACGAGGCATGGGGCCATCTTCAGCACATGGTCGACTGGGTGTGTCGGAACTGGGACCAGGCGGACGAGGGGATCTGGGAGACCCGCGGCGGACGCCGGAACTTCACCTACTCGCGGCTGCAATCCTGGGTCGCGGTCGAACGCACACTGCGGATGGCCGCCGCTCGTGGGCTGCCCAGCAACCGAACCCGCCTGGAAGCAGCGCGCGATCAGATCTATCGCCAGATTCACGACCGGGGCTGGGACATACGGCGCCAGGCGTTCGTGCAGCACTACGACACGAACGTCCTCGACGCCTCACTGCTGCTGATGCCGCTGATGAAGTTCATCGCACCCCAGGACCCGCGCTGGCTGGCAACACTCGCCGCAATCGGGAACGAGCTGGTGTCCGATTCGCTGGTCTACCGCTACAACGCCGAAGCGTCACCGGACGGGCTGGCGGGGCGCGAGGGAACGTTCTCGATCTGCACCTTCTGGTACGTCGAAGCGATGGCGCGCTCCGGGCGCGTGGACGACGCGCGGTTGATGTTCGAGAAGATGCTCACGTACGCGAACCACCTCGGCCTCTACGCCGAGGAGATCGGGCCGACCGGCGAGCAGCTCGGCAACTTCCCCCAGGCCTTCACCCACCTCGCGCTGATCAGCGCCGCGGTCAATCTCGACCGCCAACTTGGATGACGCGGAACGTCAGGAGCTATGCACAGCCAGAACGTCGCGCCTCCTTCCACACCCCAGACGGTGAGCGCTGCCTTTTGCACCCTTCTGGCGGCGAGTTCGGCACCGTACGGTTACACGCTGGCGATGTGGAGCTCGGGCGCGCTACTACTGCGCTCGCACGGCGTTCCGCACGTTCCTGAGGTCTTCGTCTTCGCGGCAGGAGCGATCGGCGGATTCAACCTACTGGGGCTGTTGGCACGCCAAACGATCGAGATCATGAGGCCGGTCATTCAGCCAGGTGACCGTCTTCTCGCGGGCTTGCTTGACTGGATAGCTGTTGGCGCCGCAGTTGGAGCGGTGTCCCTGCTTGCCGAGATACATGGCTGGTTGCCATGGCTGTTGGCTCCATTCGTCGCGACGGTCCTGTACCTACTCCTCGCCAGCCTCCAGCTTGCGGCGGTCGAGCTCCGCAGCATGCTGAGGGAGAACCGCGTCGATGCGTCCAGGTGAGCTTAGCCTGATCTGCCTGCAAATCGGCAGGGGGCCGATAACCGCTCTCGATTGGCATCGACTGTGGCGCAACTGTGGCGCAGTTCGTGTTAGTGGCCGGTTGGCATTTCCTTGTGGGCTCGAACCGACCACAGCGTTGAACTACCCGAACGTGTCGATCCCGAGCTGCGCCGACATCCGCATTACCGTGTCCCTACTCGGGTTGACCTCGCCCAGCTCCAAACGCGCGACCTGGGGCAGTGTCATCCCGAGGCGGTCCGCCAAATCGCGCTGCGAGAGCTCGTGGTCCGCTCGGTAGCGAACGATCGCGATGGCCAGTGCGCGTGCGACCGAGGTCCGCTCCCACTCTCCCCGAAACCCCGGGTCGACGCGAAGCTCCTCAGCGATCAGGTTGCCGTGCGTGGGCCAGCCGGCCATGGTGCCAACCCGCCTCATGCCGCCTTCGCAGAGCGGCGTCGCGACGGCGCAGCGCTCGCGTCGACGAGTTCGATCCGCTCCCCGGTCGGCAGCGTCGCCTCAAGCCGGATCCCCATCGCAACCATCAGCCGGAAGGCATTCTCGGTCGTGGGGTTCGCCGTCTTTGAGGTGAGTAGCCGCCTCACGCTGGAAGCCTCGAGCCCGGCGCGCGACGCGAGTTCGGCCTTGGTGAGGCCCTGTTCTGCACGCGCGGTCTCGAGGGCCGTCAGCAGTGCGTTGCGAGCGAGCAACGCCTGAACAGCCATTGCGTGAGTTTTGCGATCGCTCTCGCTCCTGAAAAGCAGCTCCCGCGCCGCGTCGTCTGCAGTCTTCTTGGCCATGAATCAAGAATAGCACCTGCGTTGCATAGATGCCACACAGCGGCCATGTCCTCGCCGATTTGTAGCCTCGCCCCAGCATGGTGCTCTGGTCGATCGAATGGCTCGTTCGAACCGAGGGCGGCGAGCGGGAGGTGCCGGCGTTCTCCTTCCTGCTCGTCCAGCCCGCGGCCGTGTGGACCCAGCTGCTCGCGATCGTCGACGCCGTGAGAACGATGGGACCAGATCGCTGGAGGGACACGACCTCGCACGATTCGATGCACGGCGTGTGCGCCCAGCTGCACGAGGCCCGAGACCGGCACGGCCAGATGCTCTACCGCCTCTACCTCCGCTGGCAGCGCGAGCACCACCGCGTCGTGATTGTCGACGGCGGGGCGAAGCCGAACTCGACAACGCTCCCGGACTCGTTCTACAAGGACCTTGCCGCGTTCGCCGCAACAGCCGAGCTCAACCCGCCGCCGTTGGCGACTGCAGACGACTTTGCACGGATCGCCCTCGAACTACTGGCCGACCCGTGACGTTTCCTCCGCCGCCCACCGGCTCGGCCGCGGCGAGCGCCGCCGAAGCCGTCTGTACTCAGCCGCGCGACCACGGCAACGGCGTCCACCCGAGCGCGGGGCCATCGAGAAGATACGTGCGGCGTAACATCTACGTTACGCTATCGGCTCCGGCTTCTCATGACAATCTCCGCAAGACCAACGACCGCGAGCTTCCACGACCGGCGTCTCGCACGCCAGCTCGAGGATCCGGAGTTCCGCGCCGAGTTCGAGACAGCCAGTCGGCAGATTGGGGTGATCGACGCGATCGTCAACGACCTGGACTCGTTGCGGAGAAACCACGGGATGACGAAGGCCGGTCTCGCGCGGGAGATCCGGAGGAACCCTGCCAGCGTCCGCCGGCTGTTTACGGCGCCGGCGAACCCGGAGCTGCGCACGCTGGTTGCGATCGCGGACGCGCTGGACGCCGACGTCGTGATCCTGCCGAGGTCGCGGCGCCGACGCCGCGCACGGAAGCCTCAGCCTGCCCGCAAGCCCGCCGCTGCCTGAACCGTTCCAGATCACGCTGACGCCATCCGACGCCTTCCCTGGTCCGCCGCGGACCGATCCGACTGTGGCGCACTGTGGCCCACGACTACAGGGCCTACGAACCACCAGGCTGCGCGGGCCTTTGCAGTACCGCTACCGGGATTCGAAGCCAGCCTCTGAGGAGTGAGCTTGGCCTGATCTGCCTGTAAATCCTTAGGTTCTGGGTCCGGGCTCAACCGCTGTTGAGGGGCCTATAACCGCCCTCGATCGGGGTCGACTGTGGCGCGACTGTGGCGCACCGTGACTGGTGGCGTGGGACACCGATCGTAGAAATCGAGTTCGTCCGTTACGCGCGTAAACGCATCCCGAAGCTCACCGATGGACGAGTCCCACGCGACCGCCCCTTCGGTCACACGGTCGGGATCTCCTGCCAGTACGGTTGCGTGGAGCTCGCGCGCTGAGCCTTTATGCGCGAGCGGAACGCAGCGGCCAGGCGATCGTGCTGGGCCGTCGCCGACTTCGGCCGCTTGATCGCCGAGAGCTCTCGGATCACGCCCGCGGTCGCGCGCTCAACCGAAAATGCGCGGACGTGTATTCGTCAGCACCCGCAACAATTATTCGGCCGCGGAATCGGGCACCCGAGTTGTCGGCACAAAGGCGACGTCAGAGACGTCGAAGCCGTTGTAGAGGTCACTGACCATTTGGCGCACGGTGAGCGCGCGCCGTCGGTTCTTCTTGTACCGCCGGTACTTCTTCTCCGCGCTCCAGACATGAACGTTGTTGTGCCTGTCTTCGCAAAAGACGAGCCCAAGCGCTGTAGGCGTGGTGTCGAACGGGATGCCGACCCGCGCAACGTCGCCGTGTGAGAGATTTCGGTTGAGGAGCGTGCTCACGCCTCGCCCGTCGCCTGCGAGGAGAACGAGCCCCGGAACGATGGCCACACCACGCCCAACGTTCTCGATCTTCATGACCAACAACGATGGCCCTGCCGAATCTCCGGTTCGGAGATGAAAGACAAGTTGCGGCAGGTCTGCGTCGACCTGACTCCGCTTCGCAATGAACGCGGAGCGCCATGACGCACCCGCCGCAACGGCAGCTGCCACCGGGGCTGCGATCTGAACCCACGAGAGGCCCTGGGTCACGTGCACGAAGACATCGACCACAGCTGTGCCCGGGACCCTCATGGTTAGCTACTGGCTCACCAGGAACGACCTAAACCGGACAGGCTAGCCGCCAGCGTTGACCATCAATCCAAGGGCCCGAATGGCTTCGGCCAGTTCCTTCGCAGCCGTCGCGTGCTGGAGTGCTGGTTCAGCGGACGGAAGGGCAGTCGCATTCTGCGAGGCGTCGGCGTTGGCTTTGATCGCCTCAAGAATCGCATCGATGACTAGTTCGGTATCCACGGCGTTAGAACCCTTCCTTGCTGGCCTCGGTGGCGATCACGTGGCCAAGGGCTCCCACAAGGAGCGCGCCTAGCGGACCGCCGATGAGCGCTCCAATGAACGCGCCGCCGCCCGCGCCGATGGCTTGGGCCATCTTGTCCGGCTCTTTCTTCCTCACGGCTACCTTCTCTCCATTGCTTGGACTACGTGCGACCGACGACCGTAGCGTGGGCGTCGGACGGAATGGCTTGGTGGTGCCCTCCCAGCGAGCAAGCTAGCCAACGCCACAAGCCCTACTCGAACATGAGCAGCCGGCACGGCGTCGGGTGGACCGAGATCATCAACGGCCGCGCATGATTCGTGAACGAGATGACGGCCTGCCCGGGCGCCAACCCCGGCAGGTTGCGCCAGAGCGATTCGTCGATCCCGCCAACCGATCGCCTGAGCCGGTTGATGACGTTGGAGTCGTTGATCTTGTGTAGGACCCAGTTGTTGATCAAGCCGAGGACCTCGTCGGGCAGGTGCTGGGGCAGCTGCGTGACGAACACCAGTCCGAGCCAGCGCTTCCTACCCCGGCGCGCAATCCGGGCTACCTGCTGAAAGAGGACGGGCATCTGGCGAATGCGGTCGGCCGACAGGAACTCGTGCGCCTCTTCGATCACCACGATGGTCCGATTCGGCGTCTCGTTTCGCGCGGTGGCCGCCTTGTAGTTCTCATCTTGCTGGTGCTGAACGCCCCGGAGGATCTGAGCGATGACGAGGTTGTTGATCTGGGAGAAGTCGGTATCGCTGAGATCGATGATCGAGACATGTCCCGGTCGCAGCAACTCCTTGTAGTCGAGCGGAGAGGCAGTCTTGGTGTCGAAGATCTTGAATCGATTGACGCGACCGACCTTTCCCAAGAGCGCACGCCAGCTAGCGGTACTGCCGCCGCCGCTCGTGTGAAAGCCCTGAGCGATCTGTTTGAGCTCATCGAGCTTCCCGTTGAAGTCCGGGGACTGGAGGAACGGATCTGGGCCCTTTGCCACAGTCGACTCGAAGACGCGGATCATGTCGTAGAGATGAGCGAGTGTCATGCGCGGGTATCCGCTCTCGAGCTCGTCGAGATCCATCAGCTGCCGACGGTCAGCATCATCGCGAGGAAAGACCTTCAAGCGAGTCAAAGCCGTCTTGGTGGCGTCATATGCGTTGAAGAACCGCGACTGCTGCGCGTCCGTCAGCTCGAGGATCTCGGCGAATGCGTACGGCGACAGTTCGGCGAAGCGCAGCGAGAACTGCCGGCGCGCTGGATGGTCGGGATTGGCACTGTCGCGGCCAGCCAGGTGGTAGATCTCGGTGGAAGACACGCCGTGCGCCTGCATCCCGCGGAGGCCGAGGGCACGGATCATGTTCGGATCGATGGTGGGCTCGTTGATGGCGGTGTATTCGCCCTCGGTGTCCAGCAAGATGGTGGCAATCCCAGCCCGCTGGGCCTGAGCGATAAGGCCTGAGACTGTCGTTGACTTTCCCCCGCCGGTGGTACCCAGGATGCCGACGTGCCGAGGGAGCACGGCCTTCTTGTCGGAGACGACTCCGACCTCGATGCCCTCGTTGCCCTCAAGGATGCCGAGCTTGATGTCCCCCTCGGTCCTGAGAACCGCGGCAGTCTCGGCGGCGTCGAGAACGAACACTGGGCTGTTGGGTCGCGGTCGCCGGCGCGGGGGCACGTAAGTTGGAGGATCCCCCGGCAACTCCTCGGCAAGGAGGGCAATCTGAGCACGTCCATGATGCTTGGGAAGGAGGAGCGCTCCACGCACAGTGACGGCAACGAGGATCGGAGCGTCGGCACGAAGGCCATCGGGCTCGGCAAAGGGGCCTGCAACCACGACGCCGAGGTAGATCCGCCCGTCGGTGCTCTTGATGCGGACAAGAGCCTGCCGCGGCAGAACTTCGATGTTGTCGGGCGGCAGGAGCGTGGTCACCGAGCCGTCGTCGCTCGAAGGCGAATCGAACATGGTCCGGGCGATCGAGCCGGCGTACTCGGGTGGCTCTTGCCATTCACCGCCGGCGGCCTCGATCTCCTCGCTGATCGTCCGGAGGGCGGCTTCCGGGACGGGCATTACCGAAGCTGGCACCTCGGTCTTCGTCCCCTCGCCGTCGTCGAACTGGTTCATGAGCTTCACCTCACTTTCGACTCTGTCGTTCGGTCATGTAGCGATACGGCGCGCCGGCCTCCACATAGGCGAGCTTCGTCAGCTCGGCGATGGAGTTGCCGCCGAACGTCGCGGAACACACGGTATGGGCGAGGTCGATCAGCATCGGGAAGCCACGGTGCTCCTGGAGCGCGCTGTCGGCAAGGGCGATCAGAGCAGCCTCGTGGACGTGGTCAACGTGCGCGTAGAAGACCTGCGGCGGCGCCATCGCTGAGGCCCGGAAGACGCCGACGACGACCCTGGCTCCAGCCTCCTTGGCGAAGCGTCGCACTGCCGGGATCATGTCCGCCCAGGCGCCGCGGTAGTGACCTCGCTCGACAATCCGCGTGACGACGTCCTCGATGGAGTCGACGATCGCGTATTCCAGAGGATGGAGGGCGTCTCCGATGGTGAGGTGGAAGCGGTTCGCCGAGCTCGGTACGAACACGAATCGCTGATGACCCATCACCAGCTCTTCGAGCAGCTCGATGCTGCTTTCCAGCAGATCGCGCATGCCGGACCCCGTCAGGAGCTCATACGGAGCGGGACTTCCATGGCCCATCCGCCACGGAGCGGATGACTTGTGCACGAGGACCGCTCGCTCGGCGAAAGCCATGATCCCGCGTCGAGCAAGCTCGCTCATCGTGTCGCGGCGACTCCCGCCCTCGAAAGAGGAGCTGTCCCGGCGCCGCTCCAAGATCTTCAGAGTTTCATCGACGGGATCAAGACCGCCAACGCGGAGGTCCCGTCGGAACATGCGATGCACCCAGGACCCGCGATCACCCTGGTAGGAGGTCAGGCAGACGCCAATCTGAGCGATGCCGATCGGAAGCGTCTCCGTCACGGCGCTCGTGCCGTCGCATGCTTCGACAAGCCCGTTGAAGAGATATCCCCGATGCACCCGCTCCACATCCGGGACGGTCGCCCGGAAGACTCCGGCACAGGGGAGAGCGTTTGGTCGTGTCCGCAGGCGAGGGAACACAACTTCCCGAACCTTGGCGCGCGCGAGGTTCTCTTGGGCGACTGCCGCCTCAACCTCCTGCTCGAGCCGGCCGTATAGAGCATCCATCTCGTCACCCGGGACCCAGGTGGCGAGGTCAAGCGCTTCAGCAAGGGATTCGCCGAAGGCGGCCTCGAATTCCTCTGCGTCAACCGGCGGCTCCTCCGCAACGATGGGAGGGAGCGCATCGGGCGGCGCCGGCGTGAGGTCAGCGTCGGCGACAGGCGGAAGATCGCCAGTCGATGCTGGGGTGCTCGTGATCTCGGAGCTCACGGGATCCTCTTCCGACCGTGGGCGGGAAAGTTCGACACATTCGTTGGTGGGCGCTCAGCCGCACCGCTGGGATCGCTGTCGATGCCTAGCCATGTCCGAATGGACGGGCGGTGTTGGCCCACGGTGCTCAGGAAGTGGGCGTACTGGCGCGCGGCGGCCGAGGGCAGCCCGAAGGCTTCGACTAGGACAGTCTGGACCCCAGTTGGGGTATCGCCGGCGGAGGGGTGGGAAACCCATGATCTGATCGCAGCCAGGACCGCTTCCTCGGGTGCCAGGAGCTCGAAGGCGAGACGATCGGCTCGAAACTCGGACCCCGCAATGCGCCCGCAACCGATAGCGCCGGACGACGTGCGGTCCATCAGGTGTGTATGGACCCCGATGCGAACGTCGCTCAACACGGCGTCGACGCGCTCCTCCGGCTTCGGGGGTCGAAGCCCGTCGAGCACGTCCACGATGGCTGGTCCAAGCCGGCGGAGCGCGCGCGCTCGCGGCTGCATGTAGTCGATGACGAAGTGGCCGACTTCGTGGGCCAGCGAGAATCGAAGCTCGTCCGGCGGTTCCGAGCCATCCAGCATGACGATGCCTTTGCCCCCGAACGCGACCAAGCACCCGTAGAGGTGCCGGTTGCGACCGTCGATCCTGAAGTTGATGCCATAGCCGGCAAGCCGGTCCCGCAGATCGGACATACTTAGCCGCGGCACCTTGATGATGAACAGCGGAAGTGCCCACAACACGGGTGCTTCGAGGTTCCGGGGGAACGGCTCGACCTCGCCGGCAGCCTGCCAGAAGTCGTCCGCAGCTGCCCGGAGCCAGAACGGCGCAGGCACGTCAGCCTCCCTTTTCCTCGTCGTGGTGGCGCCGCCGTCGCGGCTTGTCCCGGGCCGCCATCAGGAAACCTGTTGACGTCGCTGGCTGCGATTCGCGCATAGCCTCAATCGAGGACACCTCACGGAGAAGCTGGAGGAGAGATTGTGGGTAAACGGCGAACGCGTGGACAATTTGGCGAACGTCCGACTGGAAGTCGGGAGAATCGACGTCCGGACGACGGCAGAGACGCAACCGAGCGAGCATGTCTGCCGAACAACTAAGAAATCTGGCGAGCTCAGGATCGTCCATATGCCGCAGCTCCTGGAACGTGGCGATGGCGCTGGCGAGGTAGAAGTGGCGACCCGCAGCGCGCGCCGCCGCGTTGGCGGTCAGGTCTCGAGACCGCTCACTCATGGTCGGTCAGCCCCAGACGTTCAATACGCTTCTTGAGGCGATCCTTGTGGCGTTTCACCGCACGCCTACGCTCGTCAGGACTGAGACCCTCCAGGCCGAGGGCCTCGGCGAAGCGATCGGTCCGGCGCTCGCCGTCAATCATCAGCTGGAGGACCTTCGCATCCTTCGGAGTCTCGGCCGCCGCCTGGACCTGTGCCACCAGGCCTTGGCTGGCTAGATTGCTCACCACTTCATCTTCCAATGTGGTGGGGGAGTCACTCGCCATCGACACCCTGTTCCGACGGTCCGGGTGAAGTTCGACAACATCCAGCGACTCCTCTCGCCGCTGGCGGCGCCGTAGGGCGTCGAGGGCGTTCTTCAAGTCGCCGCCAGCCGACATCTGCAGATACCCCAACAGGCCGCGCTTGCTCGGATCGAACTGCTCGGGCCGTTCGGCGTAGTTGAGGACCGCGTCGGCAGCGGCATCCTCAATCAAGGCCGGATCGGGCACCGCTGGGAAGCTGGCGCGAAGCCGCGTCGTGAGTGGATCAAGAACCAGTTCCGCCAGTTGCGCAGGTGCGATGGGATCGCGGTCCAGAAGGCGACGGTGAATGTCTTCGAGCCGGTGCGGATCAGGGTTTGGCAAGCCTCATGGCCTTATGGCGGCTCGCGGCGGTCGCTTGGGGGCGGCGGCGAGCAACAAGTACGTATTCGGTTCGCATCCGGGTGCCAAACGCGGACTCGAGGTACGGCATCACCCTGCGGCGGTCGTGGATAGTGCGCTCGTAGAGTGCAAGGAGTTGGGGAGAGGCGTCATTGGATCCGAGGCTCACGAGAGTCTGGCCCAGTAGATCCGGCGTGGCGATGGTCACCTTCCGGATGTTTGACGGGCAGACCACCAGCACAAGGTGTCCGCTGGGGCGCAGGACTCTGAGCGATTCGTGGAGCACCGCCCGCATGTCGCGGAAGTAGCGATAGACGATCCAGGCTTTTTGTGGGTGCTCGCGCAGATCGTCGATGACAGTGTCGATCGCCGACACGCCGATCGGCGGGGGAAGCGGCTGCTCGGACGTGCGCTCGGAGAAAGCCGCGCGTTCAGTGCCGACGTACTGCCGGCCGAGCAGCCGGTACTCATCCTCGTCAGTTCCAAGAACCTCAGGCATCCAGGCGACCGCGAACATGTGCGCCCGCGTGTAGTCGAGAGCCGAGCAATAGGGCGGGGACGTGAACACCAGATCGACGGAGGCATCCTCGAAAGGAAGGTCGCGCGCGTCATCGCCATCGACCTTCACATCGACATCAAGATGTCCGGCCTGCTGAAGCACTTCGTGATACGCGGTCATGCGCC
>Ga0335074_10012730_pt1 | contig 11803 bp, 11 predicted proteins | sample Lox_Sample_23_FD_206715 | JGI IMG/M metagenome (GOLD analysis project Ga0335074, IMG submission 206715) | Soil microbial communities from Loxahatchee National Wildlife Refuge, Florida, United States - Lox_Sample_2.3 | ecosystem: Environmental > Terrestrial > Soil > Wetlands | place: USA...
GGCGCTCCCCGCGCCGTCCCAGTTTTGGCGGTCCCGCTGATCTGCCCGGCTCGCTCGTCGCGCGCGTTGCTACGCCGCGTGGCCGTCTGCACGGCTTACCAGTGGCCGCTGGCTGGCCTTGCCAAAGAGGTGGAAACCCTGCCGACCCGTGGGCATTGATCACCCAGCATGGTAGATCTGCAATTCTCCGCGCTGGCGAGACAATGGCTCAAATCGTTTGCTCGCTCCGGTCGGCGAGTAGAACGGTCCTATGACCGAAGGCTGTGTCTTCTGCGATCACGACAGGTTGCGCGAGGCGGACCTGTTCTTCGAGAACGACTTCTGCATCTACTCCCCGACCAGAGACCCTCGTGATCCGCCCGGCGTACTTCCAGGCTGCGGCGCCATCGTCCCGAAAGTTCACCGGGCTTCTCCGTTCGACCTGACCGCCGAGGAGTGGGCGGCGACACGGGAACTTCTGCTTCTCGCACGAGCCGAGCTGCACAAGCGGCTCGCTCCCGACGGCTACACGCTCGGCTGGAACGATCAGGCCGGACTCCACCCCCACCTGCATATCATCCCGCGCTTCGATGACGAGCCGATGGCCGACCACGGCGTCCGATCGGGAATCAAAGATCCCGCCAATCGGCGAGCTGATCCGTGGTGTCCCAGCACCGGGAGGCACATGGCCGGATCATGAAACCAGCTCTGGTGCATCCTCCGCACGGTTCACTGGTGTCACTGGCGCGCCGGGCAGCGGGCGGAGAGATGAAAACTGCCCGGTAACTGGACGCGGACGCGGGCACCAGGCTTGACGCTCCTATCTTCGTCAAATCCTTCTCGGTCGGGATTAGCAAGCCCACGACAGCTGTCGCGATGATCGCCTTGATGCCACGTGGCAGGCGTGGCCGAGCGCTTGATGGCAGCAGTCGCTTACGGACCATCCGGTCGGCGCATCACGACGTCGAGCGGCGGCCACGGTGAACCCATGCGCAGAGCGCTGAGGAGTGCGTGAGCTGCTTGTTGCCTGTCCGGGAATTGGTCGCCTGGATCCCAGCGCCAGGCGGCGACCATGGCTAGGACAAGGCCTCGGCATTGGCTCAGCAGGTCTTGATCAGCGTCGGCAAAGCGCTCGCTCACATCCTCGGGGACATGGGCGAGGTCGAACTCGACCGGTCCACGGCAACACGTCTCGAAATCGATGAACAACAGTCCGGAGTTCGTGCTGAGCACGTTGCCTGGGTGCGGCTCGCCGTGCAGCAACTGCTCGGCAGCGCCACGGCCGGCGATCGCTTGTCTTCGGCTCCGCAGCGTAGTGATGAGAAGCTTCCGATCCGCGTCGGCAAGGTCCGGGGTGAGGTGAGTGGTCTCCACAAGGTGCTGAGCCGCTTCGACTCGATCGGTGAAGTGCGGCGTCCTGAGATCGAGCTTGCGCATGCCGGAATGCAATCGTTCAAGCGCATTGGCGTAGTCGGCTGGTGGGACCTCCCCCGACATCGCAGGCTGGTAGTAGGTCCACAGCGTGACGGTGAAGCCATCACGCTCATAGACGCGCGGGTCTGCTCGGGGGTCCAGAGCAGCCACCGGGCTCCCAGATTCGGCGAGCCGCTGGGCCAGCCCGATCTCGAACTGTGCGACCTGATGCGCTATTGGTGCCACCCGGGCAACGACGTCACAAGGCAGCAGGCGCACAGTGAGCTTGTTCGAATCATGCAGAACGACCGCGTTGTCGACGGCCAGGCCAAGCGCCGAGGCGGTCGACATGGCCGCAGCCAGCGCGCGTTGAATCTCACCGGGCTGCATCCAGCTGATCTTCTCACCGTCGATGCCCACCGACAGTGGTAGGGCCACTGCTCAGCAGGCAGGGAAAGATCTCGCGGGCGATGGAGCGCTTGAAGCAGCGCAGGATCTCTTTCTTGGTTCGGCCCTCGGGCGGTGCGTCTGGCGACGTAGTCCTTGGTGGGCTGGTGGCAGTGCATGCGGAGCAGAGCGATGCGCCACAAGGCGCTGTTGGCGTCGCGGTCGCTCCCTCATCGCGCCGCGCCGCGCGACTCGCAGAACCCATGGCGGTCAACTTCGATCACGACCAGGCCGTAGTCGGCCAGGAGCCGCAACAGCCCGGCACCGAAGCTGCCCGAGCCCTTTATCCCGACCTTGTCCACCTGCCAGAACGATTCGGTCCAGGTCGCCGGCCGAGCATAGCCACAGGTCGTAGCAGGGAAGCTGGCCATGTGGAAACCGGTCACCGCGGACGGGATCGGCGCTGTTCCACATGGGAACAGTGCCGGTCACCCGGTACCGCTACCGCCCCCCAGCCCCTGGGCCCTCAACCATGCCTGACGGCAGAAATCGTGGAGAGCCCGTTACGTTACGGATCAGAAGGTTGGGGTTCGAGTCCTTCCGAGTGCGCCAGTGATTCCACAGGTAGACACCTTGATCACGGTGCGGCCTGTTCGTCCTCCTCGTCATCTGGCCTTGTTTCCGGCCATGCGCGCAACCTCTTGGAAGCGTTTAGGCCAGTCACCCAGGAACATCCCCTCCTGGAAGTGCTTGCCGGGGTGGCGAGCTTCTGGTGCCTTCTCGCCGTCATCTTCATTGCCTATATGTGGGTGCGCCATGTTCGCAGGCGCGGGCGATCACGCTGACGCCAACGGATGATTCTCCCCTCACTCCCCGCGTCTGTGATGCCGGGGATGCAATGCGGGCATTTTGAGGGTGGTGCGGCTCGGTATGGGAACGCGTTCATACAGCACCGCAGTACAGCAACCTGCACCACTTACGGCTACCCTCCGCGACCGTCAGGATGCAGGCCAGAGCGCATTTTTCGAACGTGACCAGCAGCGCGCCAGTAGCTACGGGTCAGCTGGTTGGCCCGGGGGTTACCGGCCGGTCCAGGAGCTGATTTCGATGCCGTCATCGACCGGGAATTCCACGCTCACAAACCCGTTGCCAGGGTCCCGAACGTAGGCCAGGTAGTCGGCCGCGCTCTCGTAGCTGGTGTCGTCAGCAATGACCAGGGCGCCGGGCGTGAGTCTGGGCTGCAGCAGCCGCAGCACGGGCAGATACAAGTCCTTCCAGCCATCCAGCAGCACCAGCGCGACCGGTCCGGTGACGCTGGCCAACGTCTCCAGTGCGTCGCCATGCAGGATGGTCACCACCCCAGCCAGCCCGGCCTCCTCCAGGTTGTCCCTGGCGGCCGCGGCCTTCCGGTCGCTCAGCTCAGTGGTGACCACACGTCCGGTGCCGTTGTCAGCGACCGCGGCGGCCAGGTGGATGGTCGAGATGCCGAACGAGGTGCCGAACTCCACCACCGTCTCCGGTCGGCACGCCCGGACCAGCGCATACAGGAGCCTGCCAGCGTCGGGCGAGACCGGCATGTAGATGTCCTGGAGCGCATCGGCGCGCTCACGGACGGTCAGGCGCAGCCGGGCTGTACGGGTCGCGCGGTCCTCCGGCAGCGACGACGCCACCTCCTCGTCGCGGTCAGCCTGTGCGAACAGTCGGCTGAGCACCGCGTCCACTCGGGGTTCTGCGAGGGTGCTTGGCATGGGGCCAGGGTAGCCACCGGCGCACGCGGCTGAGCCTTCCTGGGCTTCGTGATCCAGGCGCTGCGCTTGTCCTCGGAGTCGCTACTACCATGTGGCTGTGACCGCCCGACGCGACGGCCGTCATGCAGGCACCAAGCGCTACTCCTGGGTCGACGGTGTCGCCACACTGGTCCTGGTACTGGGACTCGACCTCTTAATCTGGGGTTCGTTTCCCTGCCCGGGTGGGTGCTGGTTGCCGTTGCCATCACCCGGCTGATCGGTATTGCCGCCTCGCTTGGCAGACGGCTTATCATTTGCAAGTGCATGTGCAGAAAAGCCTTCGCGCAAGCTCAGCGCGCTCAGACTGAACTACAGCCTCAAGGCCCTCGCACGTCGTGCCGCGCCGCATCTGACCCCGTGGATGGACACTCAAAAAAGTGGGTTTTGGGTATTGCGCGGACGCTACCGGCAGGTTACGTCACCCGATAGTAATGACGTATCGGCCGACCGTTGCCGCGCAGATTTGTCCGCAGCTTCCCGATCCTGATTTCTCGCTCGGCAGCGTTGTTGTCGAACGGAACCTGCGGGTCATGGGTGTAGCGGAGGTAATCGTCCTCGCGCCGGAGCAGGCGGCGGGCCAAAGCGTGGTGCTTGCGCGTCAGCGGACTGGCGCGAGCTGCGGTTTCCCGTTCGCCGATCAGCACCGCGGAGTGGTATTCGTGCCGGGCGGCGGCGAGCTTGGCCTGGTCAACATGATGCAGGGTGCCGTCGGCTGCGAGGGAGGCGTCCGCGAGGCGCTTCATCGTCCGCTGTGCGTCGGCAGCCTGGGCTGCCCAGCACCACTGGCCGGGCGGGGCGGCATCGATGACGGCCTGCAGCTCGCGGAGGCGTGGGCGTTGCACAGCGCGTGCCCGGCCAGGCCCGGGTAGGTGTCGTAGGGAGCCCACGCGTCATGGACCAGCTCATCCGGGACAGGCACGGGCATCCTGCACGAACGCGTCAGGTCCTGTCGGAGGGCACCCGAAGCCCCAGTCGGCAGACAGGCCGCGCTGGTGCTGCGGGAGGCGCTGGTGCTGCGTAGCTCTCATCGCCGGGGTTGCGCCCAGCGCCGTCCGGGTGGCTGGCGCTCCGCGGCGGCGACTGCCGCCTTGGACGCCTCAAGCTTCCGAAGAAGGGAGGTGAAGGCGCGCACCTCGGCGGGGTCCCACCCGGCGACGAACTTGGCGAAGCGCTCAAGGCCGGCCTGCTGAAGCCGGATCATCTGATCGGCGCCAGCAGGGGTCAGCCTTATCAGGCACGAGCGATGGTCGCCGGGGTTAGCAGTCACCTCCACGTACCCGTCGGCTTCGAGGTCGCGGACCTGGCGGGTAACCAGCGATGGGTGGACCTGCAGGGCCTCGGCGATCTGTGACGGCCGGATCTGCCCGTGGCCCGCGATTACCTGCAGCAGGCTGAGTGCCGCGGCCCCCGGGCTGCGGCGGCGGGCCCGTTCCAGCCCGCCTGCCAGCGTGAACAGGGCGACGACCATCTCCTCCACGTCACGCTTGCCCGGCGGCACCAGGCCACTCTAAGATATTTGACAGAATCAATCAAATATATCGGAGGTACGCGGATGGCCGCGCGCGGCGCTCGCCCGGCAGCACCTCCGAACAGGCCATTCCTGCGCATACCGGTCCCGTGGGTGTACGTACTTGGCTTTCTTCTGGGCGTGGGGCTGCAAGCGCTCGTCCCCGTCCGCGTCCACTCCCCGGAGGCAGTCACCGCGCTCGGCGTCTGCGGCGGGATCGTCTTCCTGCTGGGCGCCGCTCTGGCGGGCTGGAGCTGGTGGCTGTTCAAGCGGGCGGGAACTACCGCCGTGCCGGGCGAGGCACCGCAGGCGCTGGTCACCACCGGCCCGTACCGGCTAACCCGCAACCCGATGTATGCCGGGCTGGCAGTGGCCTACGTCGGCGACGCAATCGCCATCCCGGAGTTCTGGGCGCTCGTCTTCCTCCCGCTCGTGCTCGCATACGTGAACTGGTCAGTCATCCCAGTCGAGGAAGCCAGCCTGAACGGCGTCCAGGGATATGACGACTACCACGCCAAGGTTCGCAGATGGATCTAGGTAACCGGCTGGGCACAGGCCCATAAGCCCTTTGACGAGGACGGGAAACCTGCACGCCTCACTACTCCACCTATCCAGTTACTTCTCACTGATCAGTGCCACTTCCGCGTTAGCGACCACCTACACGATCACCAACGGCGGCACCGCGCTGTCGTTCAACCCTCGCCGTGTCGCCCGACGGCAAACTGCTGACGGTCACGTCCGCCAGCTGCCTGGGCGTCATAAGCAAGGGCGACGTAATGGACTTCAACGGCAGCTACGTCGAACAGGGCCCGGGCCTGTACCTGTCCATAACCTGACCTGACACCGGTCCCAATGGCGGGCGGCTCCCGGACATCTTCCGGGGACCGCTCGCCCGCGCCCGCTAGCGGTACCGCAGCATCGTCCCGACGCCTTCCTGCTCGGCCCGGCGCAGGATGGCCAGACCGACGGCGATGTCGAGGATGGCCAGGCCGCGGTGCCAGAACAGGATCCGCTCGTCGTCACGTTCCCGGCCGGGCCGCCCGCCGGTGACGATCTGGCCCAGCTCGCCGTGCAGTGAGGCGGCCGAGAGCCGGCCGGTGTCCACATGCCGGCGCAGCGCGCCGAACCGTCCCGACTGGGCTTCCCGCCAGTCGTCCACCACCACCTTGTCCATCACGTCCAGCAGATCGAGTTCCACGGCGCTGATCGTTCCGTAGGGCACGACGAACGCACCGGGCTTGACCCAGGCAGTGCGCAGCAGCGGCTCAGGTGCGGTGAGCCGCGACGCCTCGACCAGAATGTCGGCGTCATCGAAGACCTGCTCGGCCGAGGCGGCTACCCGGACGGGAGTGTCGGTGACCGCAGCGAGCTGTCGCGCGAAGGCATCACGAGACTCAGGCCTGCGGCTGGTGACCCGGATCTCCTCGAGGTCGAACAGCTCGTCCAGCAGCACCACGTTCCAGAACGCGGTCCCGCGAGCCCCGACGTGCCCAAGCACCCGGGCATCCCGCCGGGCCAGGTAGCGGGCGCCCACCGCGGTCATGGCGCCCGTCCGGCAGGCCGTGATCAGGGTGGCGTCCATGATCACCAGCGGGACTCCCGTTCTGGGGTCGTACAGCGTGAGCAGCCCAAGCTCGCTTGGCAGCCCGGCGGCATAGTTCGGCACGAAATCGCCGACCACCTTGACGCCGCTGACGCCGGGTGCCCCCAGGTGACCGCGGAGCACGTTGAAGTGGCCGACTCCGTCGTTATCCGGAACGAGGTGCACCCGCGGCTCAACCACGGCATGCCCGTCGCCGTGCGCGCGCACGGCCTCTTCCACCGCGGTAAGGATGTCGGTGTTCGCCAGGCCGAGCGAATCGATGTCCGGGCCGGACAGGTAACGAAGCCACAGGTCCGCGCTCACCTCAGCAACCTACGCGAGCGTACTTGGCGCCGCCAATCACCAGTAGCCAGGATGCGCGCGGGTCCGGCAGTAGGCCGAGCGCCAAGCCCCGCATGGCGGGCGATTTGACTCTGGATACGGCAGCCTGGCGGGCCACGACGGGGGCCCTACCCGGGCTGCGCGGGCAGGGCGAGGGCGGGCTGTCCGGCAAGCAGCCGGAGCGCATCAGAGTAGGCGCTGGCCTCGTCGCCGGTGATCAGGCCGTGGTGCAGCGCTTCCCGTTTGAGGCCATAGGCCCGCATATTCTCCGATGCCCGTTGCAGCGCTACGGCGAGCGCGCTGGTCATGGCCCGGCCGGCCGGTAGTGACGAGCACGCTTCGAGGACCAGGGCCAGGTGACGCAGGCACAGCCGCGGCGGGCCGGCAGCGGCCGGTGCCTGAGCGGCCAGTTCCGCGGCTGCCTCTCGCTCGGTGCCGGCCAGCAGGGCGCATGCCGGGCAGGCCCGGGTCTGGGCTATGGTCGCGACGTGCCGGGCGAGCTCGCTGGGGTCACGGCTGCTGGTATCGGCCTCACGCAGCGCGCCGGCGAGCTGGCTGGCCAGCCTGGCGTTCCCGGCGGAGATGCCGACGGGGGAGGCCAGGTGGGCGTACTGCCAGGTGTGCAGCGGGCAGAATCCGCCGGTCTCGGCGTGCCGGGCCTGGTCGGCTTCGCTGGTAGCGAGAAGGAATTGCCGGCGGATCAGGTAATCGGTCTGCGCTGCCTCCAGCTGGGCGCAGATGACGCATGTCGGGCCGGTACCAGGCAGCGGCGCGACTTGCAGCTCAGCCTCTGGATCACGTGCCGGGCTGGTGGCATCTGGTACCCCGGTGGCCAGAGATTCCTGGAAGGCGACGAGCCGTCCGGCGAGATCCCCCAGAATCACGAGATCGTCGTCGCGTGGCAGAGCCGACAGGTAGCGGCGGAACTGGGCCGCCTCGGCGCTAGCCTGCCGTCGCACCTGCTCGCCAAGCCGCTGCGCCCAGCCTGCGGCAGCCTCAGCGAACGCGGCTCCGGCATGCTCGGCGAAGCCGGCTACTGCGGCGCTGATCGCAGCGGAGATGACGAGGTTCGCTTCATCGCCGGGGCCGCCGCGGCCGCTGCGCCGCCGGCGTCTGGCCGGGTCTGGCACGGCCCAGTCCACCGCGGGGACGCCGAGCTGCGGTACCTCCTCGGCTGTCCAGCCTGCCGGTGCGCTGTCAAAGACCGGCAGGCCTGCGATGGTGGCGCCCAGTTCTCGCGGTGAGCGGGCCAGGTCCAGCAGGACGCCGATGTCCTCGGCTGCCGCCGTGATCAGCGCCTCGCGCAGCTCGGCCGCCCGCCGCTCCAGCCAGGCACCGGCGGCCTGGCGGCCGGCCCGGCGCAGGGCAGCCAGCGCGCCGGGTACCGGATCGCTGTCTGGTCCGGTGAATGCTCCGTCCGGTGCTGTAGCGGCGGGCTCGAGCAGCTCAGTGAGCTCGGCTTCCCAGGCGGTGCCGCGATCATCTAGGACATCGGTCACAGCAGTGTCCGCCGTGACGGCGACCCGGTCCGCCACGGCGCTTAGGTGATCCTGCAGCTCGCTGACCTGCGACTCGAAGTTGGCCACGATGCTGTCGAGTCCCGGGCCGCTGCCGTGGGCGAGCCGCCCGACCTGCAGGTCTCGCTGCTGCCGCGCCACCAGGCCGACCGCCGCGACCGCGACATTGCCGAGAGCGACCCGGCCCTGTTCGGCGGCCAGGAACCGGATAAGCGCGTCGCGCAGCGGGCCGATCCCGCTGTCAGCGAGCTGCCGGACGTCGCTGTTCACCGCGCCGCCCAGTGCCTGCAGCGCGGAGATCCCGAAGACGGGCGGCTCGGCGGGCAGGCTGGCACGGGCCCAGCGCTGTACGTACCTGGTCACTCCCGCGGCGTCGGTGTGGGTCACCAGGTCACGCTTGTTGATGACCAGGAACAGCTTGCCGGACTGTCCGGCTGCGGTAGTCAGGAAGTCGGTCTCAGTCCTGGTGAGCGCGGAGTCGAACCCGGTGACGAACACGACGGCGTCGGCCTGCGGCAGATAGCGCAGCGTGGTGGCGGTGTTCGCGGCGGTCGCCGACCCGACGCCCGGGGTGTCGATGAATTCGAAGCCCAGGCGCAGCAGTTCGGCCGGGATCTCCACCTCGACCGAGGTGACCTGCATCCGGGTGCGCTCGGCGCTGGCCAGGGCCACGAACCGGGCCACCTCTGCCACCGGCACCTCCACGGGCAGGGCGGCGGCGTGACTGCGCACCAGCGCGCGAGGCCGGGTTCCGTACCGGACGGTGGTAACCACCGATGTCATAGGCAGCGCGCCCGTCGGCAAGTAGGCCTCGCCCAGCAGCGCATTCATCAGCGTGGTTTTCCCGCGGCTGAACTGGCCGATCACCGCGAGCTGGAACCTGCCGCTCGCCAGCCGGGTCAGCAGCGTCCTGATCTGCTGCTCGCGCTGCTCGTCGCCGTGGGCGCGCGCGATGGGCAGGACGGCGCGGATCATGTCGGCCAGCTCAAGCCGCCGCTGCTGGTAGCCGGCCAGCCCGTCGATCTTGCTCATTGTCAGCCCGGCTGCCCGGCAGCCATCCGCCGGCGCACGGCGACGAGGAACGGCACCGCGGCGAGCTGTACAGCCACGGCGAACGCGGTCACCGCGCCCAGGGAGACCCCGAACAGCAATCCGATCACGATGCTGCCGGCCACCCACGCGGTGCCGTAGGCACCGGTGAACAGGCCGTAAGCGGAGGCGCGGCGGTCAGCGGAAACCATCGGCGCTACCGCGGCCGGGATGATCGACTCCTGCACGCCCATGCCCAGCCCCCACAGCGCCACCCCGAACACCGCCGGCCACACCCCGCCGAGGAACACCAGCGGCGCATAAGCCACGCCGACGGCGGTCAGCGGGATCAGCACGCCGATCCCGGCCCGGTCAAACAGCTTGCCGAAGATCAGCGACCCCGTGCCGCTGACCGCCATCGCCACCGCGTACAGCACCGGCACGATCGGCGCTGACACGGTGCGGGCCTGCTGGAAGTGGAAGGCGATCAGCGGGAAGTCGGCCAGGCCCGCCGCCACCAGAGCGGCCGCGGCGAGATAGATCCAGAACACCCGCGGCAGCCCGGACGTGGTGACCTCGGCCGGGCCGGCGGACAGGTCCTGCGGCCGGGGAAAGAACCGCCGGGCGGCCAGCACCAGCGCCAGGGTGATCACGGCCGGGGCCGCGAGCGCGGCGAACGCGAGCTTGTAGTCGTGGTTGCTGACCGCCAGCACCAGGGCGACCAGCAGCGGCCCGAACATGGCGCCGAACTGGTCTAGGGCTTCGTGCACGCCGAAGCCCCAGCCATAGCCCATCTCGCTGGCCGCGTGCGACAGCATCGCGTCCCGCGGCGGATTCCGGGTGGCCTTGCCGACGCGCTCGGCGATGATCAGCAGCGCCGCTGCTTCCCAATTCCCGGCCAGCGCGAGCAGCGGCACCGCCGCCATCTGCACGACATAGCCAGCGATGGTGATCGGCCAGTACCGGCCGGTCCGGTCCGCGCCGCGGCCGGAGAACAGCCGCAGCCCGTAGCCCAGGAACTCGCCCAGTCCACTGATCACAGCGATCGCGAGCGCGCCTGCGCCGAGCGTGCCGAGATACGGGCCGATCACCGACCGGGAGCCCTCATAGGTGGAGTCGGCGAAGAAGCTCATCACGCCGACCAGCAGCACGAACTTCAGCGCTGGCGACCCGGCCGCCAGGCGCTGCCTGAGACCAGATCCCGCGGGCTCACCACCGGCCGGGGCCGGCTGGGCAGGCTGGCGCGCGGGCATCTCATCATCTCCCTTCCCCCGGACAGGCTTACGGGCAAACACCGAGCCAAGATCGCAATGACGATCCCCGCAGAATGCTGAGGCATCCCGGTATGACGGGTGCCTTGCCGGAGGCAGCGGCAGGCGGACCGTATCGAGGGCCGTGCGCCCGCTGGCGGCAGCGCACCCCGCGGGCCCGGGAGGGCGCTAGCACCAGCGGGCCTGAGGCCTGAGCCGGCCCGCGCTGTTCCGCGGCGGCGGCTTACCTGACCGGCGGGGGGCCGAACGGAAGAACCTTGCGGCCGAAGGTGGACTCGATGATGTCACCGGCCGCGTGGTACCAGGCCAGTACCGCGAAGACCAGCACGACCCAGCCGCCACCCTCGGTCACGTCAACGTTATTGGCCCCAGCGCCGACCGACAGCACAACCAAGCCGACGAAGATCAGCCAGATAATCACAGTGAGCACCAGGTCGGTGCGCAGCGAAGCGATGGCCAGATAGAACGTGATCACCGCGAATACAGCCAGGAACAGGCTGACCGCGTCGTTGAGTTGCACGGCGGGGACACTGCCGGCGTACAGCGTCTCGAACGCCCCGAATATCACCCAGAACGGCCCGTACGTGCCGAACACCGCGCCGCCGAACAGGTTGCCGCGCGAGAACTCCATGATCGCGACGATGATCTGCACGAGTCCGCCGAAGAAGAACGCCGCCGGCAGCACAATGGGGATCCCGGCGTTGTTCAGCATGTGGGTCTGGTACATGCCGAGCATGAACGAGGTGGTGGCGAATGCGGTCACAGCCCACGGCGCCGGGTTGGCCATTCCCGCCTGAGCGGGCGGCGGGGCCTGAACTGCCTCAGCCTGCTCTCCGATAGCACCTGATGTTGCCATTGGGCGTCACTCCTGTCCTATCTGTGGCCGGCCAGGGTGGCCGACACGTCTGCGGTGAACAGCGCGCTGGTGGGGCGTGCGGAGCAGAGAAGGCCTGCATACCTCCGGCCATCGGCTGCCGGGAGGCCCGCCG
>Ga0335074_10012731_pt1 | contig 11803 bp, 10 predicted proteins | sample Lox_Sample_23_FD_206715 | JGI IMG/M metagenome (GOLD analysis project Ga0335074, IMG submission 206715) | Soil microbial communities from Loxahatchee National Wildlife Refuge, Florida, United States - Lox_Sample_2.3 | ecosystem: Environmental > Terrestrial > Soil > Wetlands | place: USA...
GCCGGTGCCAGTGTCAGGGCCGCCGGCACAGATGGCAGCGCCAGCACGGACGCCTCGGCCAGCACAGACAGCCGCGCCAGCACGGACGCCTCGGCCAGCACAGACGCCCGGGCCAGCACAGACGGCAACGCCAGCACAGACGGCAGCACGAGCCGGGCCGCGGCCGCCGGTGCCGGTCTCGGCCTCAGCCGGGACAGCGGCTCCAGCCCGACCTCGGCCGTCGGTGCCAGTGCCGGCGCAGAATTCCTCGGAAGCGCCGCCCAGCAAACCGCGGCCGCCAGTGACAGCGCTGCTGCCGGAGCGGGCGCCGATGCTGCGAGGCGCGCGGCGTTCCTGAACCCGCCGGTCTATGCCGAGCTGTCAATGCCGGAGGTGACAGGCCCGGCCGGGTTCCTGCCCGAGGAGCTGCGATCGCCGGAGATGCCGAACGGGCCGTTCGCGGACCTAGTCGCGGGCAGCCCGGGGGGGCCATCGCCTCGCGATCCGATCCCGAGGCAGGCGATCGGCGAGGCAGCTGCGCCCGGCGCTGGCGGCCCAGTCACCGACGGCCCGGCCACCGACGGCCCAGCCACCGGCGGCCCAGGCACCGGCGGATCCGGGCCGGGCAAGCCGGCTGGAGCTGGGGGCAACTCGAGGGCGGGCGGAGGTGGTCGGCGAGCCCTTCATCGGGGCGGTCAGCCGAGGCCATCATCCGGCCGTTGGCGGGTGATGGTTGCATGCGCCGGCATTGCCGCGATCGCTGTCGCCGCAGTGATCGGCTGGGATGTCTACAACCACACGGAGGCCCCGCTGGCACTGCAGGGCCCGGCCACGACCGGTGCGGGCGGCACGGGTGGCTCCGGCAGTAACAGCCCTTCGAAGGGCGGGCACAGCGGCAGTCCCGCCGCTGGCAAGAGCGGCAGCAGCGGTACCGCGGCCAGCGGGCACCCCGGTACTCCGAGCTCGTCGCACGGGAAGTCACCGGGCACCTCGACGCCCTCCGGCAAGCCGTCGGGGAAGCCGAGCTCGCACCCATCACCCAGTCTGGGCGCATCTTCGTCGATCCCGACGACCACATCACCAAGCACATCGCCCAGCCCGAGTCCGTCGCCGTCAAGCTCCCAGCCCACTCTTCCGGCTGGCTGGATCTGGCACTCGTTCACTGCGTCGCAGATGGTGTCGAATGCCGGCTTCGAGATCGGAATGCCGTCACCGTGGACGCAGAACGTCATCGGCCAGGTCGCGCACCTCAACCAGACAGCCAGGGCGTTCCACCTTGTGGTCAGCCTGGAGGCGTGGACCTACGCGAAGCCGCTGAACGAGGCGCGCTACCTGGACTCGATCGACTCCACGACCTATCACAAGTTCAAGACGCTGCTGCTCCGGGGGATCGGGTTCGTGGCTGCGGGCGGATACGAGCCTGCGACGGCAGCCGAGCTGAAGTTCACCTGGACGAAGCCGGACGTCGGCAAGTACACCGAGCTGATCATCCTGGTGACCCTGAAAACGTCCTCAGGCTCACAGCCCTACGAGTTCGCGCTCTGGGCACCCTCACCCACATTCGCCTCAGCGAGCGCGATCTTCCACACGGCCCTGCACAGCTTCCGCCCCCTCCCGGCCTCCTAATAAGACGGCCGCATCTCGTCAGCACGGCCGACCCCGAAGCCCAGCGACCGCCCCAAGGCAAACAACCGAGTTACGCGCGACGACTGCCAATAGGGCCGCCCACTGCGAAGCCTGCGGTGCGCCGACGGCGAGAGTGGAATGTCATCAACGGCTGTCTGCCACGAAGCGAACCACGGCCAAAGCGAACCAAGGGCTTAGTCGGCCCTAATACCAGCCGTCAGCTTCCTCGTGATCCCAGGCTCCGCAGGGCGTGCCATAGGTGGACTGGATGTACCCGAGTCCCCACTTGATCTGGGTCGTCGCGTTCGTCTCCCAGTCGGGTCCGGCGCTGGCCATCTTCGAGCCTGGCAGCGCCTGGGGGATCCCGTAGGCGCCACTGGCGTTCTCGGCGGTGACGTCCCAGCCGCTTTCCGCTTGCCAGAGGTCGAACAGACAGCCCCACTGGCTGCTGACGCTGAAGCCGTACGAGGGCATCAGGCTCTGGGCGATGGCCTCCGCGGTCCCTGCAGTTACTACCGGCCCGACCGGCGCCGCCGGGACGCCGCTGCCGACAGAGGACGGCGGCACGTGGCTGATCTTCGGCGCGCTGGTGATGCTGAACGCCGCTGTCGCAGCGTCCTCGCGAATAACCTTCTGGCGCGTGGCCATAAGTTCAATGCCAGACTTGCCCATCGACACCTGGGCGACCGCCGCCCCGAGCGGATCCGACGTCGATCCGGGCCTCCCCGTAATCACGAGGAGAGCGACCGCAGTAACTGTCACGGTCGCCGCGGCAGTCGTGACCAGGAAGACGCCCACTCGCCTGCGCCGATGGCGCCTGGCTGGAGGCCTCCTCCGGTGCTGTGACAATGCAGTCCTTCCGTCGGCCATGCGCTGCCGGGCGGAACGCCCAGAGCGCGGACCGCTGCGGTGCAGGGCAGCGAGTCGCATGACGGCGGGCCCCACTTCTGGTGTGCGTTGCACCCATGCAGGGTCCGCACGCCCGAGCCCAGCGCCGTCGCCGCACAACGTTGCCAGAACCGGAGGCCCCGACAAAGCGTTTCCGCCGAAAAAGCCGCAGAGAATATCCGTAATTGAAGGTACGCAGATCACAGTTTGGCAATACGTACAGTTACAATTACTGCCAGTAATGAGCCTCCGCTGCCGCTGAGGCGCCCCGAGCGACCCCGACCCCGGACCCTGGAAACGGCAGGCATCAATCCGAATCCTTCCGCTCACGCTGGGAGTACGGATAGCTTGTGAGCAGGCCGGCCCACGGCAGCAACCGGCCCACGGCAGCAACGCGACAGGTCTACTCGGCAGGGACGTGAGAGATGACCACCCCCAAGCACCGGACGTGGAGCCTCGGGGCTGGCGACGCCGAGTCCGTGCTGGCCGAGGCTCGTAAAGCCCTGTTCGTCATGCTGGCGTTCCTGGCCCTGCTCTGGATCATCCAGGTCGCTAACGTCGCCGATGGCTACCGGCTCACCTACGACTACGGCATCAGGCCGCGAGACGTGGGCAGCCTGCCCGACATCCTGTCGGCCCCGTTCCTGCACGTGAGCTGGACTCACATCGAGAGCAACTCGGGACCGCTGTTCATCTTCGGCTTCCTGGCCGCATACCGTGGTGTCGTTCGCTGGCTCGGCCTGACGGCCCTCGTGATCATCGTCAGCGGGCTGGCTGAGTGGTTCTTCGGGGCGGCCAATTCCAATGGCGTCGGCGTCAGCGGAGTTGTCTTCGGCTACCTGGGCTACATCATCGTCCGGGGCTTCTTTGACCGGCATGGCATCGACATCATGATCGGCGCGGCCATGGCGCTTTGCTTCGCCTACCAGTTCACCGTGCTGCTGCCGCATGCCGGTATCGGCTGGCAGGACCACATCGGCGGACTGGCGGCCGGAGTTGTCGGCGGCTGGATCTTCAGGGACCGCAGCGCCGCGGCCAGCCGGTCGGAGGCGCGCGCGAAGGCGGCCAGGCCGGCCGTCGCCAGCACCGGAGCGGCGGCAATCAGAACGCGTGCAGGCGCATTGCCTGCGGCCGGAACGCCTGCGGTGCAGACGCGAGAAGACCGTAAAAGCGTGACGCAGCCGGATCCGGCCAGCACCAGCATCTACTCTGGCCCGCGCGCCGAGTTGCACAAGCAACTTGACGACCTGGGCCTGTAGAACTGCCGCCGTGGCCGTCGTTGACGCCCATCACCACCTCTGGGACCTGAGCGTCCGCCCGCAGCCGTTCCTGGATAGCCATCCAGCCCTCGCGCCGCTTCGCCGCACGTTTGCACTGACTGACCTCGCCCCGCTCGCTGCTTCGGCGGGCGTGACGGCGACGGTAGCGGTCCAGACCGTCACCGACCCGGCCGAGACACACGAACTGCTGGAACTCGCCGCTGCCGGGACGCTCGTCGGGGCCGTGGTGGGCTGGACCGACCTGACGGCAGCCGGCGTGACGGACGCGATCGCAGCGCTCCGCGCGCGGCCGGGAGGCCAGCACCTGGCCGGGATCAGGCACCCGCTGCTGACCGAGCCGGACCCGGACTGGCTCAGCAGGTCCGATGTACGGCGCGGGCTGACCGCGCTCGGGACCGCAGGACTGAGTTTCGACCTCGTGCTCCCGCCCAGTCTGCTGCCCGCCGCCGTCACTGCCGCAGCCGCCGTGCCTGGCGTTACCTTCGTCCTCGACCATCTCGGCAACGTGGCGGTCACGCCGCGTCCGGACGGGGCCTGGGTGGCTGCGTTCACCGCGTTCGCGCGGCTGCCGAATACCGTCTGCAAGCTGTCCGGAATCCTGGCCGAAGCTGGCACATCGGGCGGGGAGCCGGACGTTAGCGGGCTGCGACAGTATTTCAACCTGGCGCTGCGCTGCTTCGGCGCGGACCGGCTGATGTTCGGCTCCGACTGGCCGGTGAGCACGCTGGGCGCAAGCTACAGCCAGGTCGTGGGCGCGGCCACGGCACTGACAGGCCAGCTGAGCGCCGACGAACGACAGGCGATCCTCGCAAGCACCGCGCGGCGGGTGTACCGGATCAGCCGCGGCTAGGTCCGCGGATGGGTCCGCGGCTAGGTCAAGAGACGGGACAGACGACCCTCAGGTGAAACCCCGCTGGCCTCCCGGTGCGTGCGCTGCGGGCTAGACGGCCACGTTCCGTCCGGGTTTCACCATGGCCAGCCTGAAGCCAGCCCCGCACGGTGCGGAAGAGCCTTGACCAAACGACCTCCCGCTACGGGGCTATTGCCGGCCTCCGCCCGAGCAATGCCATGACGTCGGTCAGCTGAACCCGCGCCCAGTCGTACTCCCGGCGGTGCGTATGCCCGCGGTAGACGGTCTCGATGACCATGATGAGAGCCAGGTGCAGGCAGTAGAGACGACGGCGGGCCTGCTCGCTTTCCGTCAGCTGACCCTGGCCGTATCCGCGCATGAACGCGGCCGGGTTCCCGAACGCGGGCAGCTGGGTCCCGGCGAATCCTCCTTCGATCAGCGGGTCCCCGTAGAACGCCCGCTCATGATCGATGATGCTGACGATCGCGCCGTCGCGGATCATTACGTTGCTGTCCCACAGGTCCCACTCGACGTAGGCGGGTTCGGTTACCTCATCCAGGCTGGCCGCGTTCCCGGCAACGACATCGCGGATGACGTCGTAGTCCCAGCCCAGGTCGACGTGCCGCCGCTCGCCATCCCTCAGCACGTCTTCGAGCATGCGGGTGAATGCGATCCGCCAGCTTGGATCGGCAGGTCCGGCGAGGGGCCCGAACCAGGGGCCGCGGATCGAGTTGAGCTCGCGGTTGGCCGCCCCTAGTGCCTCGTGGAAGCGGTCAAGGTCCGCAGCCGGCAGCTCGCCCTTGATGATGCCGAGATTGTCTGCATCGACAAATGGCATGAAGAAGTAGTCGGCATTACAGAGCTCGTGGCTCTGGTCAGCGAACTCGACTGCAGGGACGGGCACCCTGGTGTGCTCTGTGATCAGCCGGAGTGCTGCCAGCTCAATGTTCATCGCGCCCTGCTCGTACGTCATCACCTCGACGCTCGGCGGCGGGGCGATCTTCAGCACGACAGCACGGCCGTCAGCCAGGCGCATCCGGTAGACGACGCTGAACCAGCCGTGGCCGAGCTCGCTCACCCAGTCCTCACCGGCCGGTGCCGAGCCGGCGCCATACGCCTTGTCGGCCATGGCTCGCAGGGTGTAGATCGGCTGGCGGTTCTTGGTGATGCTCTCCATCGACCCTGCTTATCACGGGGCGAACCACTACGAAGGTGCGGCGCCACGAGCGACTTCCTTTGAAGGCAGGCTGATCGGGATGTTAGTCATCTCGATCAAGGATGACTAACATCCCGGATCGGGATGTTAGTCATCTCGATCTGCTACGCTTCAGGCATGGACATCACCGCCGAGACGACCGACGTGCTGCTGGGCGCCCTTGCCGAGCAGTTGCGGTCACTTGGCGCGAGCCTGGAGATAGTCGTGATCGGTGGTTCCGCGCTGACGGCGCTCGGGCTAGTCCGGCGCACAACCACGGACGTTGACCTGCTCGCGATCGCGCAGGACGGCGAGTTGCAGCTCGCCAAGCCGCTGCCGGAGGCGCTGCTGACGGCGCGGGCGCTGGTAGCACGCGACTTTGGCATGGATGAGGACTGGCTGAACCCCGGGCCGACAGGCCTGCTCAAGTGGGGGCTGCCGGAGGGGTTCATGACCCGCGTCGTCGCGAAGCGGTACGGGCCCGCCCTGCTGGTTTACTTCGCGGGGCGCGTGGACCAAGTGCACTTCAAGCTTTTCGCAATGGTCGATCAGGGCGGCGGACGGCACGAGGCCGACCTCCGTGCGCTCGCGCCGTCTCCGGCCGAGCTCATCGCGGCGGCACGGTGGTCGCTGACGCAAGACCCGTCGCCGGGATACAAGATGGTGCTCGCGGACGCGCTTCGCTACCTGGGAGTGGACGATGCTGATCTCAGAGGCTAGAGAGCGGGCCGGACGGGAACTGCTGGGCTTCGCGTGGCGGCAGTGGGGGCAGATAGGGGTCTCAGCGAGTGTCGCCGGCGAAGATCGCTGGGCGGTCGACCCGGAGGCGCTGGTCCTGTTCACGATCGGACTAGGGAAGTGGGACCCGCGACTGTTCGACGAGATGCTGGACTGGCTCGCGCTGAACCACGGCCTGCTGTCCATGCAGCGACTGCGGAACCTGACCAGGCGGTTCCCGGTCGCCCCCGGGCTCGTCGCTGCCGTCATCGCCTGGACACGGGAGCCGGTTCCCGCGCAGTTGCTCAAAGGCCAGTCCGCGCCCGCGAAGAAGCAGCCCGTCTTCAGCCCCGACGTGCTGGGCTTCGTCGCCGTCGCCGACCCGACGTTCGAGGAGTACGGCTACCTCCGGCCCCAGGTGACCCGCAGCGGCAAGTCGCGGGAACCCGACGCGACGGCGCCCGCGGGCCTCGCGTTCCAGCTCCGGCACCTCTTCGGCCCCGGCAGCCGGTCGGAGGTGATGCGAGTGCTGCTCACCTGGGAGCAGGGGCCGCTGGACGCCGCCCGGATCGCCGATGAGGCCGGGTTCGCCAAGCGAAACGCCAGCGACGCTCTCGCCGCCCTGGCGGCGTCCGGTGTCATCAACGCGGCGTGGTCGGGGAACGAACGCCTCTTTACCGTAGACCGCGCCCAGTGGGCGGCGCTGCTAGGCCGCGCCGCGCTGCCCGCCTTCGTCCCCTGGTCCCGCCTGCTCCCCGCCGCGCTGGAGCTTATCGGCTGGCTGGATGCGGAGTCGGACGCCCAAGACTCGGACTACCTCATCGCCAGCCACGCACGGACCGTCATGGACCGCATCACCCACGACCTCAAGGCGGCCGACGTAGCGACACCAAGGGGAAACCTCACTCCCGACCCCTCCTACCTGCCAGCCGTGCTGGCCAGCATGGATTCCCTGCTCGCGAAGCTTGGCTAGACCGATACGAGGCGGCCACGATGGACCGCCCGCCCCAGGGCGGATGGCGCAATAGCAATTCGTCGAGACCAGATCACCACAGGTATCAGCACCGATTCAGTACGGGGTCCGGAAGCTACGGGAAATGACCGGGATCAACCAGGCAAACCGGGTGCGGCAACTGCCCGCCAGACTCCAGCGCCTAGCGGGCGGATCACAGCGAGATGAACTCGAGAAACCCCAGGTCAGCGGACTAATGTACCTACTTGAGTAGCTGACGGGCCATCACCATGCGCTGGATCTGGTTCGTGCCCTCGTAGATCTGGGTGACGTCGAGCGGCGGCCAGTTTCCGCAGGTAGACGGCGTGCTGAGGCTATGGATACAGCACGGATCCAGCACGGGGCTTGTCCGGTCTGTTGCTTCACTGGGCTGGCCGACGTAGGTGTTGTCAGTCAACGGCTCCGATTGAGCCGACGGGGTTCCGCAGGACGGGCGCTTTCTTCCATGCCGCGCTCACGCTGGAAATATCGGAGGACCGGCGGGCGGCACTGCCTGCCGCACGCGCTGATCCAGCGCGGCACGATCCCCAGCCAGCGGTACCGGTGCGCCGAGGGTTTTGCCGCTGCACGCCGACCCGACCCTGCTCTGCTAGCGCTGGCGTGGGCCGTCCAGATCATCGAGCTAGCCCGGCCGCTGGGTTTGGACAGCGCTGCCGTGCGGTCACGGATCGTGGCCACCGACCATCCGCTGCTCAGGCTCGGCTTCGCCGGGATCCACTTCGACCTCGGGCCGGTCCCGTCCGGAGACCAGGTCTACCTCGACCTGCTCAGCGCACCGCCGCGAACAGGTGTTGCGCATCTGGCCTGTCAGCTGAGTTAGCCCGCACCCGGCGCAAAGCCCTGCGACGCTTGCGGACCGCCAGGGCCGACATGACCACCAGCGCGGCGGCGGTGATCGCCAGGCCCGCTGGGCTGGGCGCGGGCTTGGCGGTGATGGCCAGGTCCGCTTAGCCATGGAGGCTCCCCGGCTAGTGATCATCATGTCTGCATGGAACGTCGCGCCGCTGGGGGGATGCGGCGCCGCGGCGCCCGCCGGAGGGTGGCCGGCGGGTGTAGCCGGAACCTCAGATGAGTATCCGAACGACGCCGAATGCGCGATCCCATTCATCGGTGTGCACCGCTGTTAGCTCTGCGTCGAGAGCATGGAACGTCCGGGCCAGGGCAACGCTGATCCCGCCGAAGAGCAACGGCAGCCGGGCCTGGGTTTCCTCGCTGAGAGCGGACGCTAGCGGCGGCCTGGCGGCTAGCGAGTCGAGGATGGGGCGCAGTTCGATGTCCTCGTCGATGCGCTCGAACTGGTGCATACACTCCTGCAGCCCGGCCGTGATGGGCGGATCCCACGGCTCGATGATGTCCCTGGCGTTGGCCTTCGCCGTGGCCTGACCGATGAGCAGCACCTCGTAGATCACGTCGTTGACGAAGTCCAGGTAGCGCTTTACGTCGTCGCGATCAACGCGGACCTGGGCGGCTTCCCGGAAGAACCGCTCGAACCTCGTGTATCCCATCACCGCCATGACAGTTCCTCCTACTTCTGAATAAGCGCAACCTGTCAAAGGCGAGCCGGATGGCCATGGCGCCGTCGCCCACGGCGGCAGCGACGCGCTTCGTCGAGCCACTGCGGACGTCCCCGACCGCGAACACCCCAGGCTCGCTTGTTTCGAGCGCCGATGGCTGCCACGTGCCCGGAGCAGGCCGCTCGCGGCGGGCTCGCATCGCGTCATCCCCGGTCCGGACGAAGCCGTGCTGGTCTAGCGCGACGATGTCGCCGAGCCAGGCGGTGGACGGCGCAGCGCCGATGAAGACGAACAGAGCCCGCGCCCGGATGACCTGCCTCGTACCTGCCCGGTCCTCGACTGCTACCGCCTCGAGGGTGTCGGTGCCGATGAGCTCCCGCACCTGTGACTCCACCAGTACCCGGATATTGGCGGTCCGGTCGAGCTGGTCGATCAGGTATCGCGACATGCTCTCGGCGAGGTCGCCGTCCCTGGCTACCACCGTGGCTTCGGCCGCATGCCGGGACAGGAAGACCGCCGCCTGGCCGGCGGAGTTGCCGCCGCCGATGATGACCACGGGATCATCCCGGCAGAGGAGTGCCTCAACCTGAGACGCCGCGTAGTAGACGCTCGTCGGCTCGAAACGCTCCAGCCGGGGAATGTCCGGCCGCCGGTACCGGGCGCCGGTCGCGATAACGAGGAGTCTGCCAGTCACTGACCTCTCGTCGGCCAGCCGTACCGTGCACTGGCCGTCCGTCAACTCGGCGCCAGTAGCCTCGGTGGGGATGGCGAACTGTGCGCCGAACTTCTCCGCCTGAAGCATGGCCCGGACGGCGAGCTCGTCCCCCGATATGCCGGAAGGGAAGCCGAGGTAGTTCTCGATGCGCGATGAGGTACCTGCCTGGCCGCCGCTTGCAGTCCCTTCGATGACCAGTGTCTGCATGCCATCGGAGGCCCCGTATACCGCGGCGGACAGGCCCGCCGGCCCGGCGCCGACGACGAGTAGCTCGCTGGCGGCGTGCCGTCGCATCGGCGCGGGCAGGCCGACGGCCGCGGCCAGTTCCGCGTTGCGCGGATTGCGGAGCACGCGCTGACCGTACAAGATCACGATCGGCGTGTCCTCCGGACGGATGCCGAGCTGCTTGAGCAGCGATTCCGCGTCAGCGTCGTCCTCGAGGTCCAGCCACTGGGCGGGCAGCCGGTTGCGTGCCGCGAAGTCGCGCAGTCGGCGCGCGTCCGGCGAGTACCGCGAGCCAATGATCCTCAGCCCGACGCCCAGCCCGACCAGCAGCGAGCGGCGGATCAGGTAAGCGCGCAGGATCAGGTCCCCGAGCGCAGGGTCGCGAGCCACTAGTTCGCGAAGCTGGTCAACCGGTACGGCCAGCACCACCGCCTCGGCGAGCGCCACGGCACCGTAATAGGCAGCCTCGCCAGTCAGCAGGCCCAGCTCGCCAAGGAACCGGCCAGGGCCATGCACGCTGATGACCCGGTTGCCGGCCATGCTGTCAGCCTCGACGATCGCCACCGTTCCGCTTAGAACCACGTAAAAGTCGCAGTTGCGGTCACCAGGATGAAACAGGTGCTCGTGCGCCGACACGTTGCGCTGTTGGCCAAGCTCGGTCAGCCGGGTGATCTGGTCCGCCGTCAGCCGCGGGTAAGCGCCGTAGCTGTCCGGTGTCTCGGCTGGCATCTGACCATGCTTGTCTGCGACCGCGGGAGGGCTGGCGTGCCCCCGGCTGACCTGGTGATCGCTCATGCCGTCAGACGTAAGACTCGTCGACGTAGCACCAGCGCCAGTCCTCACCCGGCTCGAACGATTTCACGATCGGGTGCCCGATCGCGTACGCATGGCCCCTGGCGTGCCGCATCGGTGACGAGTCGCAGCAGCCGACGTGCCCGCACGTTAGGCACAGGCGCAAATGTACCCAGGGCGTTCCCCGACTCAGGCACTCCTCGCACCCCTGCGGCGTGCGGGGCGTGACCGGGCGCACCAGGATCAGGTGCGGATCGCTGACTATGGTCACGGCTGCTCCTGCGACTGAGGTGAATATTGAGCCATGCTCGTCTCGCCCGCGCCATCTGCACATCATCAACCCGGCTAGTTCGGCGGAGGCGGACGCCGGTCCGCTCGGCGGGTGATCGCAAGCAAAGCGACCTAGCTGATCTGGGGATACGCCGCGGCTGACCGGCCGCCACGCTGTCTAGCGGAGGCTCGGCACTGCAACCGGCGACAGCGATGAGGCAGGAGAGAACCATGTCGGCACGAAGGCATGCCGCAGCTAAGCCTCGATTGCCGCCCGCGCGCCATCACCGCTGTGCAGTTAGCGGCGACATTCCGGCGGGCCGCAGATGACGCTCCCGCGCTTCAGCGGTCGTCAGGTGACCCGGCTCGTGCGACCGCTCGCACCGTCGCCCAGCGCGCGCCGGAGACGCTGACCGTCGTCCGTTATCGAGCCCGGCCGACGGCGGCGACGATAGCCCGGCTCGCCGCCACGGCCATCGCGGCCTACCTGCTCGCGCTGTTGCTCCCGGTAACATCACGGCCGGTTCTGGCACCGCTAACCGCGATGCTCGTCGCCCAGGTGACGCTGTATCAGACGGTCCGCAATGCGGTGCGCCGGGTGGCGAGCGTGCTGGCCGGCGTCCTGCTCGCGGTGGCCTTCTCGGCCCTGATCGGATTCACCTGGTGGAGCCTCGGGATCACGATCGTCGCAGGACTTAGCCTGGGCTACGCGCTGCGGCTCGGCGACCACATCCTCGAGG
>Ga0335074_10012732_pt1 | contig 11803 bp, 11 predicted proteins | sample Lox_Sample_23_FD_206715 | JGI IMG/M metagenome (GOLD analysis project Ga0335074, IMG submission 206715) | Soil microbial communities from Loxahatchee National Wildlife Refuge, Florida, United States - Lox_Sample_2.3 | ecosystem: Environmental > Terrestrial > Soil > Wetlands | place: USA...
CGACTGGGTGACGGGCACGTAACCCAGAAAGCAATTGACTCAGCGGGACTTGCAAGGCGAACCGCCACCTGGAGTCGTCCTCCGACGCACGCCGCCGTGACTGTCTTGGCTACCGCAGCCGTCCCCTGAACTGATGTGCTTATTGCGCCGGAAGCCTTAACGTCGCTGTGGCCTGAGTGCACCAGCACGATCGACCACTGGTAAGTGCGTGATGACCCGGAGGAGTTGTGGATTCCGAACGACACGTTGATGGGTGCGGAGCTAGACGTCAGCTGACTGGGAAGGCTGCCTGGATCGGTGAAAGCTAGCTCTGTATAGCTGCTTGGTCCCTGGACAAGGCCCGCGTCCTGAAGCAAGACATGGCCCTCCCCGGTTTGAGCCACGCCAGCGCCCACCAGCAGTAGGACCATAAGCGCAATGGCGCTCCACCACCTCTTCATGAGCGGCGGTGTCCGGCAGCTACCGAAGCGCCATCTTCGATCAGACGCAAAACCCTTCACCTCTCTCAACCCTGTGGTGCAGCACTCGCACCCAGGGTTTAGGAGTCACCATCTGTCACTAGCCGCATATCTTCCGTACCTGAGCGGTAAGACGTAGAGCTGCAGTGTCCCCAGCCCAAATGACCCCCCGACAGATGGTATGAAGTACCAGTCTGCCAGAAAGGTCACCCCAAGCTAGGCTATTTGACGCGACTACGTTCAGTAGCCAGTGCTCGCTGAATAGATCGGAGCCCCGTGTTGCACTGCCGCCACTCGGCACAGCTCCCGCATGGCGGCGGTCGGCAGGACACGGCCGACGACAGGCTGAGCGATCCGCTGGCGAGTTCCGCAGTCCCGTCGTCGAAGTCCGAAAGATTGAAGTGGTCTGGCGCCAACTAGTCGATGCGGTCTTGCTGATCACGATTATCCTTCTTCGGATGCTGTTGACGCTCGTCTGTACACGCCTTCCGCTGAAGCTCGGCCACTGAAATGAGCACGTTTAGTGCTTGTTGCTGAGCTGCCTGTGACCCCGGGAGGACAGCGTCCACGGCGGCGCTCTTCCCGTTCTGGTGGTTTGCTATGTCTCTTTCAGCGGCCTCGAGTGCGATCGCCGGAAAGAGTCCGTGGGGGTCTGTCACGGTGTATCGATAGGGCTCGGAGATGCCTGCCGTCTGCTGCTGCTCGGCAAGGGCGGCGAGTGAATCCAGTGCCTGCTGTTGCAATGTTGCCCGAAGCGGCGCTGCCTGTGCCTGCTTGGCCGCGGTGGCGGCCCTTGCAGCGTGGCTTTCCCCTAGATCCGCCCATCGTCCGTCGACCTCGCGTAGTGCTAGGAAAGCAAAGGCGCCAAAAAATATCGTATTCGCGATATCGCCAATAACCCATGAAATAGCAATCTCTTGCACATTGGTCGCCCACAAAATTACTAGGCCAAAGATGATGACCGCGTCAATAATGTTAACAACAGTTATTAGCATGCTTTTCTTGGCAATAAACAGTATCGCGCCCGTCACGTAATTAAGCATTGTGATGAGCCCGGCGAGTATTAGCCACCGCAGCGCAGACAAGCTTCCAGCAATGTAGGCGTGACCAAAGAATGCTAGGGCAATCGGGGCGGCAATGTACGCTACTGCGAGGGCCGGCACAACCGCTACGATAATCAAGAAAGCGGAACGGCGTATAAGGTAACGGCGTTCTGTCGCTCGATGAGATAGTTCTGGGAGCAGCGCCTGATTTATCGCAGACGGTAGCTGGAAGAAGAGATATGAAATCGATATGGCGATAGACCAGTAAGCACTCTCCTTAGGGCCAACGCGAGACAGGACGATAATGGGGAGCAGCACGTTCGGCAAGCCGCCGATAATAGTTGCTACATACATCCCGGCCGAGAACCGGCGGATATCGCGGGTTGCGCTGATACTCAACGTTGGCCGAAAACGCTGTCCCCGCCTAGCGAGCAGCACCAGGAAGACAAAAAAAGCAAAGAAGTCTGAGACCACGCGGGCTGCGAACGCACCGAGCGCGCCGAGGAAGGAAAGCGCGGCCGGGGCAGCCACTTTGATTACATTTGGGATAGCGCCGGCTTGCGCCACCCTGTCGGATGATCGATCGGCGACTAGAACGATTTGAAGCACGGCCTCGCCGGCTTGGACACATGCGGTTATGACGAACACCACACCAAACACCCAGCCACCGAGGGCGAATAGATTCCTAGCGAACGGCAGGGCGAGAAAAACAACCGATCCGACCATAGTGCTCATGATCACCACGGTGAGCATCGTGTTGATAAGCGCCGTGCGATGAGCCGTCGTGGGCAAGTATCGCGGCAGAGAATAGCTCATGCCAAACTGCATAAGCGATACGACTAGGGCGCAGGCAGAAATAGCTGTGGCGGACAGTCCGACAGTCTGTACAGAGAATATGTGGGTGAGCACGCTCAGTGAACCGTATCCGCATGCGGCACCCAATATCAGGTTGAATAGGAGAAAAGCGGAGTTCCGGAACAGACTTTCCTTGATGAGTGTCCGGACGCGGGTAAATATCGAAGGGGTCGCCCGCCTATGTCGCTCCCGTGGGAGCGACTCCGAGTGTGTTGCGCGCGCCACTAAATCGACACCTTTATGTCTTGCAGCACTCCCACTGCGAAGAGTGAGTGTACAGGCACGCCAATCGACCCCCCAGCGAATCAGACCAAGCCCCAGCATACCCTCACATATCGCCATGCGTCCCCGGTTGAAAAGCCTGACAGCGGCCCGCAGCGGAACTCTCGTTATCCCCGGGTGTGGAGACGACGGCGGGCCTTCGGCGTTGGCCCGGCCCGCTTCTGGAAGGCGACGAGGATCTGCTGGCGTGAATGTTCCAGTCCACCGGAGGCATCGCCCGAGCAGCCGTGGCCAGCCTGACACCCACGAGATGATTCAGAGAACCTCCCTCGTGGAGCTCCACGGACCATCGCCGACACGGCGTTCGTCGGACTGTCCCACTACTGCTACCTGCTACTAGTCCGTGACCTAATGCATACCGCCATTGCGCGGCCGTCTACACCACCGCAGGGCGGATACCGCGGCCGCGGCGAGCTACCGCGACGGCAGTGATCCGTTGCTCGGCAGCCGCGGCGATCATCACAGGTGCCTTCCTGCTAACGGTGCGGTTACCTGCCTAGCCAGAACTCAAAAGCCCGCTGCGATACGGGATAACGGGCGCTCGGCTGATGCGATGTCGTGCTGGTAGCGGGTGAACGGGATCGTGCCGTCCCACAGATTTTGGTCGTGCGCCCAGTAGAAAACCTGGAAGTGACAGGATGTCGCCTGCCTGAGCGCGTCGGCCATCATTCCTGACGACCCGCTATCCAGATAGTGGGCCTCGAGCGAAGCCGGCGTTTGATAACCAGCGTTCTCACCCCCGACCAGCAGCCCGTTCGCCGTCGCGATCCTGCTGATCCAGCGCGTCGCCGACCACGAGTCCATGAGTGGATCCGTCAGCGGAAGCCGATCGTCGGCCGACTGGCAGGTGTCGTCACCGCCCGACTGATCCGCCACCGAGGAAATGTAGGCGACCGCGTTGGTCTTGTCCGGGAGCATCGCGTAGTACTGGTTCCAGACAGCGCCCACACCTGTGGTCCCGTCATTGGGCAGGTTTTGCTGCTCGACGGCTTTCAAGACGTCAGGGCGGGTCCCGTCTCCCGGCGTGATCAGCTGGTAATAGCCAGTGAAACCCAATCCGTTGAGAAGACGCATCTGCCACGCGGTAACGTCATCGAGGCCGCCCACGTACCAGGTGACGTAGCGCTCGACCTGCGAGGGACTCAGGCCGCGGTTGCCTGGCCGCCACCCAGGGAAGGGGTCGGGAGTCATGGTCGGCGGCAGGTCAGCGCCGGTCAGGGCAGAGTTCTCGAAAGACCAAAACGTCCCGCCCGCCGGATAGAGCATCTCGTCGTCTCCACCGGAAGTCAGCCGGATCGCCCAGACCCTCCGCAGCGGCAGGTGGGCGGCGACTTGCTCAAGGTATCCTTCGGCCGCCTGCCGGACGGCCTGGCTGAACACCATGTCCGGGCCAGGCATTACAACCCCGAACTGGTTCACGTACATACTGTCCGGCAAGGAGTACACCCACGGCGGCGGATCGTCCAAGCCCAGGCCGAGCGTTATGCGCATACCCTCTGCCCGGAATTTCCGGAGAATAGACTCCATACTAGTTACGTACGAGGCGTCGAAAACACCCCGTTCCGGCTCAAAATTCGCCCAGTCGAGCTCGAACATTGCGACTGAGAGTCCTGCCCTTTTTTCGGTACCCGCGCTAGACACCTGCGTATCCAGCGTACCGAACAGCGTTCTTGCCGGTCTGACCGTGGTGCTGTGAGCAGGGTCGACGCACTGACAGAAGTTCAGAGCGGCGAAGAGGACCATTGCGAAGCATACCGAACTCCAGCGCTTGCCGAAATCTACGGGCATGGCGCTATTTGATGATTTCACGACAATTCCCCCTGAGCCGCATGCCACCCGATAATGCTACTGAGTTCAGTCACCAGAAGCCAGTCAGATGAAATGGGAAATACCGCCCTGGCCAAGTCATTCCAGGAATTCCCGGGCTGCCCAGCCACGCGCCAGGTCGAACTGTGGCGAGCGGGACCTGATGCGGTTGCCCAGCGTGCCTAAGCCATGGGCGTTGTTCTACGTCGCCTGGCATCACCTATGGTTACTGTGGCCCTACAGTCTCTATCTGCTGCTGGCTAGCTCGGCTGTTCGTGGCCCTCCGGTGCGCGAGCTCGCTACTGTCCGCAACGTAACCAATGCCGCTTGCCCTTCGCCTGGCACCGCTCCGTGAAGCAACGGACATGGGTCACGAATTCATAATCGGGCCGATTTGCACCCAACACGCCGCGGACATTGCCAACTAATTAGTACTGTTGCCGTGCTGGAAGCACCGAGCCTGTCGCTCGGTACGTACCTGCACGGCCTGGGCGCCGGGCGCGCCCGCGCGGGGGAGGAATCATGAGTCAGATCGTCGATGCGGCCGCGTTCGCCGCGAGCCTGCACTGGCAGCGGGTCAAGGTTGCCTATGCAGGTCACGTCAGGCGGGATCCGATGGCGCTGCTGAACCTGCACCGGGGGCAGGCTGATCCGTACCCGCTCTACGAGCGTGTACGGGCCAGCGGCACGCTGGTACCGACCCGCCTCGGCTGGATGAGCGCCAGCCACCAGGTGTGCGACTCGGTGCTGCGAAATCGCCGGTTCGGTGTCCGCCTAAGAGACGACGATGCTCGCGACGTTGACCTGTCCTTCCTGGCGAAGAACCCGCCGGATCACACCCGCATTCGCCGGGTAGCGATGCCCTCGTTCAGCCCGAAAGCAGTGGCCGGCTATCGCGACCGAATCGAGAACAAGACCCGGCAACTGCTCGACCTGGCCACCGGGAACGGCGAGTTCGACCTCGTCGCAGTCCTGGCCGCGCCCTTGCCGATTGCTGTCATCACCGACCTGCTTGGCATCCCCGACGCGGACGCGGAGGCTTTCAAGCAGCATGGCGCGGTCTTCGGCGGCGCGCTTGACGGCATCAAGTCGTTGCGGCAGGCCAGCCAGCTCTATGCTCACAGCCTCAAGCTGGAGGCGCTTTTCGAGAAGATCTTCGAGATTCGGCGGCGAGAACCGACCGACGACATCATCAGCCGGCTGTTGGCGGCAGAAGGCGACCAGGTGACGCCAGCCGAGGTCCAGGCGATGTGCATGTTGCTGCTGATCGCCGGGTTCGAGACGACGGTTAACCTAATCGGCAACTGTGTACTGGCCCTGCTCAATCATCGTGAGCAGTGGGAGGAGCTATGCGCCAACCCGCGAGATCTGGCGGCCAAGGCGGTCGAGGAGACATTGCGGTTCGATTCGCCGGTCCAAATGGTCAGCCGGGTGGCGCTGGAACCGCTGGACCTCGAAGGCCATCCGGTTAGCCGCGGCCATCAGGTGGTGACGCTGATCGGCGGCGCGAATCGCGATCCCAAGGTCTACGCTGAGCCGGACACGTTCAACATCCACCGCGAGGCCGCCGCCGAGCACCTAGCGTTCTCCAGTGGCATCCACTACTGCCTCGGGCAGGCGCTGGCCCGGCTAGAAGCCATCATCGCGCTGCAGATGCTGGCCGAGCGGATGCCGGGTCTGACGCTAGCCGGACCCATTCGGCGGCGCCAGACCACCACACTCCGCGGGCCGTTGTACTTGCCAGTGAGCACGGGCAAGACCACGTCGGCTCGGCTGTCGCCCGCTCCTGCCCTGTCACGGCGTAGCTAGTGTTGACGCAAGCAGTTATACCGTCTGGTGCGTGGGACAATGGAAACTGCCTTTAGCCCCTGCTTTTGTGTCGCGCGAAGGCCGGATGCGCTGTCCTCCAGGGCTCCTACTCCCATCGGCTGTTGTCCGGAAATTCATGAAACTTCCTGCAGGCTATTCAGAAAGTTTTCTAAAATGACTTGCTCATGTCGTAGGCAACTCTCTGGGGGCGGTAGAGCGTGACGCGAATCGTTACTTTGGGTGACTCAATGACGATAGGCATGGGCAACCCTGACGGCGAAGGCGGCTATTGCGGTTGGTCGCGCTACCTGGCGGCGGGGCTCCCCGATCCCGAAGTGCACAATCTCGCGGTGATCGGCGCGCATGCAACGCATATCGAGCGTGACCAGCTTCCGGTCGCGCTCAAACTGCAGCCCGATGTCGCCAGCGTCGTCCTGGGCAGTAACGACGTCCTTTGGCCTGGCTTCGATCCGTGGGTGATTGGTCAGACCGCCTCCAGGATCGTTGCTGCGCTACAAGCTAGCGGAGCCATCGTTCTGACAATGCAGCTGCCAGATCCGGCCCGCGTCTTCGGGCTGCTCCCGTCTATGATGGCCAGGCCGGTATCGCGACGCACAGACGCAGTAAATGCCGAGATCGACAAGGTAGCCGCCCGGTACGAGACCCTGCACTGGAAAGCAGCTCGGGACCCGGAGAGCTATGACCGGTGCAACTGGTCGGTGGACCGAATGCACCCGAGTGATCGCGGACAGCGGCTCATCGCCCGCCGGTTCTGGGACTTGCTCGCCGCCGCGGGGCACCCTGTCGCCACCCGGCCCGACCGCGAACCGACCAGCCCTGGCCCGACCCGGCGTGACGATCTACGGTGGATAGCCACCACGGGCACCAGGTGGTTCCTGCGCCGGTCAGCTGACATTGTCCCCTACCTGCTGTTCATGGCCCTCCGCGAGCGGATAGCCGGCCCGGAGCGCTGGGTGACCGTCGACTCCGACTGGCTGCCGGAAATCGACAAGAAACGCGAGTCGACACCAGAGAGCCTCCTTGGCGGGTTATGCCTGGACGTGCGGTCCCAGCCGCACCATCGAACAATCGATTAGATTCCCTCGGCGATAAGATTCTGGAACAGCGTTTGCCCGAAATTCGTCACTCGTGGCTGGGGCGTTCTAGGAATTACCACGATTGCGGATCAAACGTCGGCTAATTACCATGAGTCGGGTGTTGCCGGTGAACATGGCCGCCAGAGCCTTCTCGACCGTTGGGCTGCCAGCCTCGCGCCGGGTCGAACTGTGGGAGACGCACAACGCCGCCGCGCTGATCGGGCTGGACGTGCAGGCCAGCGAGCCTCTCGTCGCCGCCGAGCTCAACGTGCATCTTCCCGGGATCGATCTCGCCCGTGTAGACGGATCCGCCCACGCGGTCCAGCGCACCAGGGAAGTCATCGACCGCAGCCCCGCCGACGCGATCGCGGTGTATCTGACCCTGCGAGGGGATGCGTGGTTCGAGTCCCCAGGCGGATCACACATGCTCAGGCCGGGGGATCTTTTGCTGTGCGAAACGGACCGTCCTTTCGCTCGAGGGTTCAAGCGTGGCCTTAGGGAGCTGGTCGTCAAGGTTGACCGAACGGCCCTCGCAGATCGGTCCGGCACGGACGCCATAAGGAGACCGGTCGCGGTGTCCTTCCGAGACGAAACCACAAGCAATCAGTATGCGCGGGCCCTGGCCAGGATCGCCGGCCGTGCTACACGAACACAAGCGCCCCTCATAGCCGGGGAAGGAACCGTACTTGACCTGATCGCGGTCCTAGCAGGAGGCCGCGCCGCGGCTCCAGCGACAGCGCACCGGGCTGCCGCACGCTCGTACGTCGAGGACCACCTGACCGAACCCAGGCTAAGCGCCGGGCAGGTCGCGGCGGCGATCGGGGTCAGCGAACGGCAGTTGTCCCGGGTCTTCGCGGCCGACGGCACGTCCATCCCGCGGTACATCCTGTCCCGCCGTTTGCATCTTGCCTACTGCGTGCTGTCGATTTCCGCAGGCACCGAACGGACCCAAACCATGGCCGACGTCGCGGCTCGGTGCGGCTTCACCTCGGCGACGTACTTCTCCCACGTCTTCCGCCAGCACTTCGGTCACCGCGCCAGCGACATCCGGCGCGCGACCTAACCGGCTGGAGATGATCTGGTCGCTCCTGTAGAGATCTCTGACCATCCGTCAAACAAAACTACTGACGGTAGCAATTTGACTCCCGGCAACTCAATAATTCATGGCACCCAGATGCGGGTCAGCCGGGACAGCCTGAACCATTTTCTGTTTTGGACATCGAATCTATGCATGTGTCCTATACTGACTCGTGGCGTTCGGCGTGGGGATCGGATGGGCGAACGGGCTCGGCACCTGTCGTGGCCTGTAAGGGGGGACAGTGCGAAGGCACCTCGGCTACCTATGGCACGACATCAATCAGCGCATAGAACATGTAGCCACCTATATCATCTGCTTCGGACTTGCCCGTGCCTGCCTGATACTTATTACGTTGGCTATCCGGCCTAGCCTTCGTGCACGAGCAGTTCTGGCATCCGTGCCGGACTCGGAGCTCAAACTTCTGGTGAGACCCGGCACCTCAGATATAATCGTGTTCAACGACATATTTCATGGCAAAGAACACGAGTGGAAGTTTGCTGTGCCGCCGAGTGCCATTCTAGATGCCGGCGCCTACACCGGGCTGTCTGCGGCCTACTTCGCGATGCGTTATCCTCAAGCCCGGGTTATAGCGCTTGAGCCTAGCCCGGAGAATTTCGCTCTGCTGACTCAGAACGTGTCCTCGTTCGAGAACATCCAGGCAATTAATGGCGCCCTGTGGAACGAAAGTGGCCGGCTAGTCGTTACAGATCCGGGGCGAGGATCATGGGGACTTACAGTTAAAGCATCAGACGATTCCGGCACCAATGACCCAGGCAACGCCGGCGGACCATCTGATGGATCCGCTGTTCCGGCCTTTACCGTATCTGACATTATGCGCGATTATGGGGTAGACAGGCTTGACTTGCTTAAGCTCGATATCGAGGGAAGCGAGAAAGAAGTACTGTCCTCCTCTGACTCATGGATCAGCCGTGTCTCGGCAATTTCTGTCGAGCTACACGATAGATTTAAGCCTGGCTGTACCAGGGCTTTTTTCAATGCTGTTTCCGACTTCCCGATTGAGATGCACCGGGGCGAGAAAATTCTAGTTGCGCGCGACGAATCGCACATAATCTCCCCTCAATAGCGAATAGATACGTGGTGTAGAGAAATGCCGACTGTCGCCTGGAATAAGAGCAAATGGGACGAGCGTCACGATTGGGCCCAGCAGGGCGATGAGTGGTCGCACGCTTGGGGAGGAGCACGCGCCCAGTGGCTTACTTCCATCTGGCCACGCCTGGCATCCTTCCTCCCAACAGGCTCGTTGCTAGAGATCGCTCCTGGCCACGGAAGATGGACGCAGTACCTACTGCCCCAGTGCACTTCTTACATAGGCGTGGATTTGGCGCCTAGTTGTATTGAAGTCTGCCAGAGAAGGTTCGCGGACCAGCCACACGCCTCTTTTGCGGTCAACGATGGCATGACGTTGCCTATGGTCGCTGAAGGAAGCATCGACTTCGTGTTCACCTTCGACTCGCTGGTACATGTGGAGGCTGATGTCATCAGTTCTTACTTGCGCGAGTTCGGTCGAATCTTGACCCCAAACGGCGTGGCCTTCATTCACCACTCCAACGTCGGGGCGTACCGCCGCAGCGCATGGTGGCGTGACCTTCTGGCAAAAGGAATGGAGCCGTTGCCGCTACCGGAGGGCGTGATTGGGCTTGCGGAGCTGACCAATTGGCATAATTTCCGTGGGCGCTCGATGACGGCCCAGCGCCTTGCCGCCATGGCCGAAGAGTTCGATCTTGTTTGCCCTGGGCAAGAAATCGTCGGTTGGGCAGGCCTGTTGCTTACCGACTGCATCTCGATTGTCACGCGTAAGGGATCGTCGTGGGACCGCCCGCCTACGCTCAGCCGGAATAGGTATTTCCGGATTGCTGCGCGCTCATCGCGGGCTGCGGCGCACGCGTTTCAGATCTGATTGATGACATGAACCATTGCCGCTAGTCAGCTCAGCTTCTGGCCGACAGCACTTCCTGCCGTCCTGGCATCTCTAAAGATGCGGCGGATCTCAGGTTCCCTGAGATCCGCCCAGTACCGGACAGAGTGAGTTAGTAGCTTTCGCTGGGCGAGCAGATCATTGGGGTGAGCCGGAAGCCCGCGCCACCTCATGGAGAGCGGGTCCCCGGATCGGGCGAAATCAGCCACCCGGTATCCTGCTGCCACCGTAACAAGCCCCATAATCATGTCCTCGCCAAGATTGCTGCTAGCGAGACTGGGCAACTGGAACCATCCCCTCGCTTGAAGTTCATCAGCAGCCATGAGGCTATGTATGTAGCCGCCGCCCAGTGCATGCTCCCCCGGGACGTATCCGTTGACCCTGGCATGCGTTATCAGTTCACGAAGGACCTTCCGGCAAGCCGGATGCATCAGTCCTCGCAAACCCGTCTCGATACGGATTCTGCGGGCGGCCCAAGACCAGTCGCGTATTTCGCCGTCGGACCTGATCTTGTACGATCCGATAAGACCGACCGTCGGATCTTTGGCGAATTCCTGGGCTGCGTGATCAGCTAGTCCGTGACCGATCATCAAGGCGTCGACATCAAGGCGCAAGATGACATCGGGTGCGTATCGCTCCAGAAGCCACTGATAGCCGGCGGTTATCTTGACCCACAAGCCCCCCTGCCCCCCAGGAGCACGTGGCGGCGCTGGCAGTACGAAAATGTCCTGAGACATCTCTCGCCCACGGTCAGCGAAGCCGGACCGAGGACCGGTATCGTCAACAACGGCAATGATCCGGGACTCGCCCGCGTAATGAATGATGCTCGCCAGGGTGTCCACTGCGCCCGGACCATCATTCGGTCCAACTGGCAGGACAACCGCGAGGCGCTTGTATTCCCGCACTACACTCCCCCCATCCCTTCCGCTGGATAGTGTAGTACTGTATCAAGCCACGTTTGCCCGTTTCGCGACACGGCGCAGGTAAGGTACGGCGGTTGCTCGAGGCGACGTAGCGGCAGGTGGCGCCGTCCTGTTCGCAGTGGGTAGTTTGGTCGCTTCCGTTGAGGGCAAATTTCCACAGCCCGGCGAGCCGTGCTTCGATGCGATCCATTCACGAGTCGTTCATATGCTGGCAGACGATCACCGCGGTATTCGCCTTTTTGAACTCACCGGATAGGCATAGCGCTTTGGATCTTGGTGCTGCCATCAGAGATGGAGTGGTGGATTACAGCGGGGACTGTCGACTTGTCTGCGACTATGTTGCGTCCGTGCTTGGGTTCTGACTCGGGCGCAAGATTTGGCCTTGAACAGCATGCCCGTTCTACGGCTTGCGCGCGAGGGCGCCGAGGTACAGCAGGCCGGAGATGTCAAGCGGTCGTGACACCGGCTCGTCGGGGTGCCAGTCGGGCAGGTGGACGAGGCCGGGCTCGACCAGTT
>Ga0335074_10012733_pt1 | contig 11803 bp, 9 predicted proteins | sample Lox_Sample_23_FD_206715 | JGI IMG/M metagenome (GOLD analysis project Ga0335074, IMG submission 206715) | Soil microbial communities from Loxahatchee National Wildlife Refuge, Florida, United States - Lox_Sample_2.3 | ecosystem: Environmental > Terrestrial > Soil > Wetlands | place: USA: Florida...
TGGCGGCCTGATCGACCTCGAATAGCGTCATGTCCTCGCCGCCGGTGATATTGATCAGCAGCCCCCGCGCACCCGCCATCGAGGTGTCTTCCAGCAACGGATTGCTGATCGCCGCTTCGGCGGCGCGGATGGCGCGGTTCTCGCCGTCCGCCTCGCCTGTACCCATCATCGCCTTGCCCATCTCCGCCATCACAGTGCGGATGTCGGCAAAGTCGAGGTTTACCAAGCCGGGCGCCATCATCAGGTCGGTTACGCCGCGCACGCCCATGTAGAGGACCTGGTCGGCCATCTTGAAGGCCTCTTTCCAGGTGGTGCGGTCGTTCGCCATTCGGAACAGGTTCTGATTCGGGATGACGATCAGCGTATCGACATGTTGCTGCAGCTCGTCGATGCCCTGGTCGGCAGCGCGCGCGCGGCGGGCGCCTTCGAACGCGAACGGCTTGGTGACCACGCCCACGGTGAGGATGTTCCGCTCGCGCGCCATGCGCGCGATCACCGGGGCGGCGCCCGTACCGGTGCCGCCGCCCATGCCGGCAGTGATGAACACCATGTGCACGCCATCGAGGTGACGATATAGCTCGTCGGCGGCCTCTTCTGCGGCGGCACGTCCGATCTCCGGCTTGGCGCCCGCGCCCAGTCCCTGCGTGATATGGGGCCCGAGCTGGATTCGTCGATCGGCACGGCTGTGCATGAGCTGCTGCGCGTCGGTGTTCGCCACCACGAACTCCACGCCTTGCAGGTTCGCCGTGATCATGTTGTCGACGGCGTTGGTCCCGCCGCCGCCCACCCCGATCACGGTGATCCGCGGAGTGAAGTCGGTGTGAGTCTGCTGTGGGATGGTGAGATTGAGTGTCATGGCGACTTGTCCCTCAGACCACTCGATTCGTTGAAGCCGTTGTTGGCGAGTCGGGGCAAGAGCGCGTGTCGATACTACACGCGATCCCGCAAAAAGTTGACGAAGCGACGAAACAGACCGACCGGCCGGCCGGGCTCGAGTTCGATGTCATGCAGCGTGCGTCCGGCACCTGCCGCCCAGGACAGCAGCCCGGCCGCGGTGGCGAAGGCGGGCCCGCCCGCCGCATCGGGCAGTCCGCGCAGCGCCGCCGGCCGGCCCAGCCGAACCTGTTTGCCGAGCATACGTGCCGCCAGTTCTCGCACCCCGGCGAGTTGGCAAGCGCCGCCGGTCAGCACGACGCGATTGCCGGCGGCGCGCGACAGGCCACAGCTTTCAAGGCGATCCCTGACCATCTCAAAGGTCTCCTCGAGTCGCGGGCGAATGATGTTCACCACCATGCTGCGCGGTACTTTGGCGATCTGGTGCTCTTCCTCACCGACCAGCGGCACCGGCAGCATTTCCCGCTCGTCGTCGGGACTCGATTGCACGTTGCCGTAGAGCGTCTTCAGCCGTTCGGCATGGGCCACCGGGGTCGACAGCAGTCGGGCCAGGTCGTTGGTGACATGCACGCCGCCGACCGGAAGCTGCGCGGTGTGCAGCAACTGTCCTTCAGCGAACACGGCAAGGCCGGTGGTGCCGCCGCCCATGTCGATGACGATGGCGCCGAGCTCGCGCTCGTCATCGACAAGCGCCGCAAGCCCGGCGGCCATCGGTGCAGACACCAGCTCGGCGACGTCGAGATCGCAGCGCGCGACGCAGGCGCCGAGCGAGCGTAGCGCGGTGGCGGCGGCATCAATGATGTGCAGCCGCGCTGTCAGAGTGGTGCAGAACAGGCCGCGTGGATCGGCCACCCGGTCGGTGTCGTCGGTGGAAAAGGCAAGCGGCAGGGCGTGGATCGTGTCGCGCCCATCTTCCTCGGCGCGGAGTCGTCCCTCCGCGACGACCCGGCGAATGTCGCTCTCCTCGACGGCGCGTCCGTTGACCGGCCATTGCACATTGAACAACCGGCTGGCCGGCTGGCCGCAGGTGAGGTTGACGGTCACCGCGCGCAGCCTGGTGTCCGCCATGTCCTCGGCCTGCCCGACGGCGGCGCGGATGGCGCGCTCGGCTTCTTCGAGATCGACGATGCCGCCGCCGCGGACGCCTTTGCCCTTGTGCCAACCGAAGCCAAGCACGCGCAGCGTTCCGTCGCTTTCGCATCGACCGATCAGGCAGACGATCTTGGTGGTGCCGATGTCGAGCACGCCGAACGGGCCGCTGCGCGCATGGCGCTGGCGCTCCGGCTCATCCGGGCCCATGCCTTGCGGCGGCAGCACACGGCGCGCCATGTCGTTCATCGGCAGTGCTCCCGCTCTTCCGCTCTGCGGGAGAGGGTGCCGAGTGCACGCGCACCCTCACCCGGTTCGCTTCGCGAACCGACCTCTCCCGCAGAACGGGAGAGGTGGAATGGGCGCTGCGCGCTGATGCTGTCCAACATGACCTATGTCTGCTTCTTCACGGCCACCGGCTCCGGCGCGGCCGCGGGAATCGGATGCAGCACCAGCATGGTGGGCAGACGCATATCGATTCGCGCCAGCGGACGATCGAGCAGCTTGTGCTGCTCCTCGAGCAGGCTCAGCCGATCGAGTGCCGCCGCCTCATGACCCTCGGGCAGCAATACCTCTATTCCGGATTTCATCTGCAGGTTCCAGCGTCGCTCGCCGACGCGGACCGACGCGACCACGCGCGCGGCAATCCCCGGATGGTTGTTCAGCGCATCGATCAGCGCCGCGGCGCCGTCCGGCGCGCCGGGCCCGACCAGCAGCGGAAACTGGCGAAAATCGGCAACATTCTGGTTGGCAACGACCTGACCCGCCCGGTCGATCAGCACGAACTTCCCCTGGTTCTGCCAGATCGCAAACGGCCGCCGCTCCTGAAGGTGAACCACGATGGTGCCGGGCAGGCGGCGCTCCACCGTCGCGTGCTCGACCCAGGACAGCGTCTCGATCCGCCGCGCCGCCTGCTCGACCGAGAAGCCCAGGATCGGATCGCCCACCGACACCCCGAGCGTCGCGCGCAGCAGTTGCTCGGGCGTGTTGGCGCGGCCCTCGATGCGGATGTCGGTCACACGCAGGCCGGTGAAGCCGCTCGCATCCAGCAGCCGCTCGCGCATGCGCGCGAGCGTGCCGCCCGGCTCGGCCGAATGCACAACGATCACCCCGAGCAACAGGACCAGGCCACAAAAAACCAGCCACCCGCCGGGGCGCAGCAGCCGCCGCTGCCGCCGCAACAAAAGCTTGAGCCTGGCCGGCCGGTCCCGGACCGAGTTCCGCGGTGTGGGCGCCCCGCCTATTCCCCTGGGCGACACGTCGCGTTCTCCACCATCCAGGTGCACAGTTGGGGAAAGCTCATGCCGTGATGCGCCGCCTGCTCCGGCAGCAGTGACGTAGGCGTCAGCCCGGGCTGCGTGTTCACCTCCAGCAGCACCAGCCGGCCCGGCTCACCCGCCGTGTCGTCGTAACGGAAATCGGCGCGGGTCGCGCCGCGGCAGCCGAGAGCGCGATGCGCCGCCAACGCCACATCGAGCGCGCGACTGTACGCATCGGGATGCATCGCGGCCGGGATAACGTGCCGCGAGCCACCATCCGCATATTTCGATTCGTAGTCGTAGAAGACGCCAGCCTCGGCAACGATCTCGGTCACCGCGAGCGAGCGATCGCCCATCACACCGACCGTCAGCTCGCGGCCGGCGATGTATTCCTCGACCAGCGCGGCACGGCCGAACCGCCAGGAGCGGGCGACCTCCGCACGCCGGTTGTCGCCGTTGCGCATGATCTCGACGCCAACCGAGGAGCCTTCGTTGATCGGCTTGATCACGTAGGGACGTGGGAACGGGTCGGCGGCTTCCAGCTCGTCGACAGCGATCGTGCGGCTGCGCGCCACCGGCAACCCGGCAGCCACGAAGATCGCTTTCGCGGCCACCTTGTCCATCGCGAGCGAAGACGCCCGAACCCCTGAATGGGTGTAGGGAATCCCGAGCCAGTCGAGCACGCCCTGGATCGCACCATCCTCGCCGTAGCGGCCGTGCAGCGCGTTGAACACCGCGTCCGGTTTGGGATCGAGTGCAGCGATGACGGCACCGAGATCGGCCGTGACCTCGATCGGCGTGACTTCGAAGCCGGCCTGGCGCAGAGCGGCAATAACCTGCCTCCCGGTGGAAAGGCTGACCTCCCGCTCCGCCGAGATGCCGCCGTAAAGCACCGCCACGCGACTCATGCGTCCGTCCTTTCCTCGGCCCCGCAGGTTTTCGGGAGAGGGCGCCCCATCCGGCGGATCTCCCACTCCAGCTTCACCCCGGTCGCGGCGAGGACACGCCGCCGCACCTCCTCACCGAGGCATTCGAGATCAGCGGCGCTGGCGCCGCCGGTATTGATCAGGAAATTGCAGTGCTGTTCGGAGACCTGAGCGCCGCCGCGTGCAAGGCCTCGACAGCCGGCCGCATCGATCAGCTCCCACGCCTTCATGTCGGGGGGGTTTTGAAATGTGGAACCGCCTGTGCGCGCGCGGATTGGTTGGGTGGCTTCTCGCGTGGCGCGGATCTCCGCCATGCGGGAGGCGATCATTGTCGGCACGCCCGGTTGCGCGCGCAACCGCGCCCGCACGACCACGGCGCCGTCCGGCAGACGCGCGTGGCGATAGGCGAAGGCGAGGTCGGCAGCGGTGAGACGAAGCTTCTCGCCTGATCTCGTAACGACCTCGGCCCAATCGAGGCAGGAAGCGATGTCACCGCCATACGCGCCGGCATTCATCGCCACCGCGCCGCCGATCGTGCCTGGGATGCCTGAGAGAAACTCGAGCCCTGCCAGTCCCGCCGCCGCGGCATGCTCCGCCACAGTCATATCGAGCGCGGCAGCCCCGGCGACGATGCCATCGGTTTCTGATGTAATTGTCGTGAACCCGCGGGCAAGCCGGACGGTGACACCGGGCAGCCCGTCATCGCGGATGATCAGGTTGGAGCACGCGCCGATCACCTGCACCGGCAGGTCAGGCGGCAACCCGCGCAGAAACGCAGCGAGGTCGTCGGCATCCGCGGGACGCACCAGCGTTTCAGCGGGACCGCCGACGCGGAACCAAGTAAACGGCGCGAGCGGTGCACTGCTTTGCTCACGACCGCGGAGCGGCGGCACCTCCATCTCTCTCGCTCTGCGGGAGATGTCACCGCGCGGAGCGCGGCGGGTGAGGGTGTCCGACGCACGAGCATCCTCACCCGGTTCGCTTCGCGAACCGACCTCTCTCGCAGAGCGGGAGAGGTGAAGTTGGTCCTCGCCTCGTGCGGCGTTCATGCCGCAGTCCCCCCGCGCCGCGCGTTCTGCAGCGCGGTCAGTTCGGTGGGCAGTGCGGCAGCCCATTGGGTGATGTTGCCCGCCCCCAGACACACGACGAAATCGCCCGGCTTGGCAATCGCCACAATCATCTCGGCGAGCAGATCGGGGCTTGGCAGTGGCACCACGCTGCGGTGTCCGCGCGCGCGCAAGCCATCCACCAGCGCATCACGCGTCACGCCAGGGATAGGCGCCTCCCCGGCCGGATAGACATCCGCGACGATCACCGTGCCGGCATCATTCATGCAAGCGCAGAACTCGTTGAACAGCGAATGGAGCCGCGTGTAACGATGCGGCTGCACCACGGCGACCACGTCGCGTGCACCAGCCTGACGCGCCGCCTTCAGCACCGCGGCGATCTCCACCGGATGATGGCCGTAGTCGTCGATCACGGTGATTCCACCCGCCTCGCCGGTCTTGGTGAACCGGCGCTTGACACCGCGGAAGGCCGCGAAAGCACTGCGCAGCGTGTCGTCGTCGATCATCATCTCCGAGCCAACGGCGACCGCAGCCAGCGCGTTCTGCACGTTGTGGTGGCCCAGCATCGGCAGACGGAACGGACCGGTCTTGCGCGAGCGGTTCCGCGTCCGGTCGGTCAGCACCACTTCGAACGTTGCACCCAGCCGATCGGCAACTACCCGCTCGGCCCGCACATCGGCCTGCGGCGAAAAGCCATAGGTAATGATCCGCCGGTCCGACAGTCGCGGGATCATCTGCTGCACCTCCGGATGGTCGATGCACAACACCGCAAACCCATAGAACGGAATGTTGGCAACGAACTGATCATATCCGGCGATCATTGCCTCCGGCGTGCCCCAGTGATCGAGATGCTCGGGGTCCATATTGGTAACCACTGCGATCACCGCCGGCAGCCGCAGGAAGCTGCCGTCGCTTTCGTCCGCCTCTACCACCATCCAGTCGCCGGCCCCGAGCCGGGTGTTGGTGCCGTACGCGTTGACGATGCCGCCGTTGATCACCGTGGGATCCAGCCGCGCCCCTTCGAGCACCGCGGCGATCAGGCTGGTGGTGGTGGTCTTGCCATGCGTACCGCCCACCGCCACCGACCATTTCAACCGCATTAGCTCGGCCAGCATCTCCGCGCGGCGCACCACCGGGACGAAGCGCGCACGGGCCGCGACGACCTCGGGATTGTCGCGCTTCACGGCCGACGAGACGACGACCACCTGGGCATTGCCCAGGTTGGCGGGGTCATGGCCGATGGCAACGGGGATGCCCGCCTCACGCAGTCGGCGGACATTGGTGGAGTCGGCGATGTCGCTGCCCTGCACGCTGTAACCGAGCGTGTGCAGCACCTCGGCAATTCCGGACATGCCGATGCCGCCGATGCCGACGAAATGGATAGTTCCTATTGAAAGCGGCAGGGCCCTCACCGGGCAATCTCCTGATGCATGAGAGAAAGCGCGAGCTCCGCCAGTCGGGAAGCCGCATCCGCTCCGGCGAGCCTCCGTGCCGCGGCGGCGGCATGCGCCAGCAGATCCGGCGTGGCGAGCAGCGCGGTCAGGCGCTGTGCCAGCGCTTCGGGGGTGAAATCCCGCTGCGCAATGATCGACGCGCCGCGTGCCGCGACCAGCGCGCCGGCGTTGGCAGATTGGTGATCGTCGATCGCGCTCGGCAACGGCACCAGGATCGCCGGGCGGCCGGCGACTGTCAGCTCCGCCACCGTAGATGCGCCAGCGCGCGCGACGACCAGATGCGCGGCCGCCAGACGTTCGGCGACATCGGGAAAGAAAACGGCGAGCTCGGCGTCGATGCCGTATGCGGTATAGACGGTGCGCACCCGCTCGAGATCTTCCGCGCGGCACTGCTGCACCACAGAGAGCCGCGAACAAAGCGCATCCGGCAGCAGCGCAATGGCCGCCGGGACGACATCGCTGAAAACACGCGCGCCCAGCGAGCCGCCAAGCACCAGCAGTCGGACCTTGGAATTTTCGGATGGCGGCGCGTAACCGCGATCGGCCAGAGCAGCGATAGCCGGGCGCACCGGATTGCCGACCGTCGCGCTGGCGACACCAGGCGGTACGCGTGCCGTCTCGGGAAAACTCAACGCCAGCAGCGTCGCCTGCCGCGCGAGGAAGCGGTTGGCACGACCGAGCACAGCATTCTGCTCGTGCAGAATCACCGGCGGGCGATTGCGCAACAGCCGCGCCCCGAGCACCGGTCCGACAGACGGATAGCCGCCGAACGCCACCACTGCGGCAGCATCGAGCCGTGCCAGGATCGCCCGCGCCTGCGCGACGCCGGCAGCCAGCGCCACCACAGCGGAGGCTGCGCGCAACACGCCGCGGCCGGCGATGCCGGCACCGGAAAGCACGAAGCGCTCGTGCGCCGCGAAGACCGGGCTGCGGTCGGCCTGTGAGCGCGCGTCGGTCATCAGCACGATGCGTTGCCCGCGCCGGACCAGCTCCGATGCCAAAGCTTCGGCAGGGAAGAAGTGCCCGCCAGTCCCGCCGGCGGCGATGACAAAAGGCCCCCCTCTCCTTGGGGGAGGGGTAGGTGCAACGCCGGCATCGCTGATGGGCGTTTGTCTCTCGTGCACCCACCCCTCCCCATCGATCCGCTTCGCGGCTCGATCCTCCCGCAAGGGGAGGGGAGAAGTAACGATGCTCACGGCACGTCTCCGTGGTGCCGCCGACGCGTCAGCGCCAGTAGCATGCCCATCGCAAGCGCCACCGCCAGCACCGACGAACCGCCATACGACACGAACGGCAGCGTCATCCCCTTGGTCGGGATCAGCTCCAGCGAGCTCGCCATATTGATGAAAGCCTGCAGCCCGAACCCGACAACCAATCCGGCGCAGGCGAGAATGCTGAACAGTTCCGGCTCGCGCAGCAGCCGCAGCAGCCCGCGCACAACAATGAAAGCGAACAGCACCAGGATGATCAGGCACACGATCATCCCGAACTCCTCGCCGACCACCGCGAAGACAAAATCGGCATGAGCGTCCGGCAGCACGTCCTTCACCCGTCCCTCGCCCGGTCCCCGGCCGAACAGGCCGCCATTGCCGAATGCCTCGAGCGCCGTGGTCACCTGATACGTGTTGCTGCCCACGGGATGCAGGAACTCGTGCAGACGCACCTGCACATGCGGGAACAGCAAATAAGCTCCGACCGAAGCGCCGCAGATCGCCGCGACTCCGATCGCCACCAGGAACAGGTTGAGCCCGTCAATGAAGAGCTGGGCGAAGAACACCGCGGTGATCACCGCCGTCATTCCGACATCCGGCTGCGACTTCAGTAGCAGCACGATCAGCACAAAGATCGCACCGGCCAGCAGAGTGCCAGGAAATCTGGCGCGACGTCCCTCGGCAATCAGCCAAGCTGTCACCACCGCAAAACACGGCTTGAGGAATTCGCTCGGCTGGACCGAGAAGCCGGGCAACGCGATCCACCGCCGCGCGCCCTTGATCTCCACCCCGATCACCGTCGTGGCGGCCGTCAGGATCAGCGCGATGATGCAGCCGATCAGCGCCAGGCGGCGGATGTCGCGCGGCGACAGCAACGAAACCCCGGTAACGATCGCGCCGGCCAGCGCGAGGAAGAGCACCTGCTTCAGGATCAGCTCGTCGCGCGCATCGCCGATGCGCACGGCAACCGACGGACTGGCGGCCAGCACCATGATGTAGCCGAAGCCGATCAGCACACCGACCGCGCCCAGCGTCCAGCGATCGACCGTCCACCACCAGCGGCCCAGCATCGAATTATCGGCGCGAGAGAGGGCCATCAGGCGGCCACCCCGCGCGCCAGCGCCTGCACCAGGGTGGTGAAGCGCTCACCGCGTGCATCGAAACCGGCGAACTGATCGAAGCTCGCGCAGGCCGGCGACAGCAGCACGAGCGGCACGCCGTGATCGCGTGCCGCAGCGAAGGCGGCGGGCACCGCTGCGTCCAACGTACCGGCGATCTCATGCGGCACGCCGGCAGCCGCGAGCGTTCCCGCCAGCGCTGGAGCGTCGCGGCCGACCAGCATCGCATGGGCGATACGCGGAAACAGTGGCGCAAGCGGCGCGATACCGCCCTCTTTCGCGATCCCGCCGGCGATCCAGACCAGGTGCGGATAACAGCCGAGCGCCCGGGCGGCGGCATCCGCATTGGTCGCCTTGCTGTCGTTGACGAACGTGATCCCGTTGATGCACGCGATGCGCTGCTGGCGGTGCGGCAGGCCGGCAAAGCTGGCGATGCCGCGCGCGATCTCCGCCCGCGTAAGGCCGAGCGTCGCACCGATAGCAGCGGCAGCCGCGGCATTCTGCGCGTTGTGCGCGCCCGGCAACGCCGCGGCCTCGGCCATTGGAAGGATTGGGCCGGCGGCATCGCGCAGCACGCCCGATTCGCACCACACATCGGCGGGCGCGCAACCCGACACTGTGACGACACGCGCCGGTCTACTGCGCAGCGATTCCGCCATGGCACGCGAGTCATCGTCATCGAGGCCGATCACCCGCAGATTGTCCGCGGTCTGACGCTCGAACACCGCGCGCTTGGCACGCGTGTAACCTGCCATGTCGCCATGCCGATCAAAATGGTCGGCGCTAAGATTTAGCATCGCCGCCGCATCGAACCGCAGCGTGGCGAGTCGCTCCAACATGTACGACGACATCTCAAGCACATAGATTCCGTCGTCCGGCAGCAGCGGCAGCGCGAGCGCGGCCGGGCCAAGATTGCCGCCGGCTGCGGCCGCCCGGCCCGCAGCAGCCAGTATGTGCGCAAGCAGCGCGGTGGTGGTCGATTTCCCGTTGGTTCCGGTGATGCCGACGAAGCGCGCACGCGACCCCGCACGGCGCACGGCCTGAAACAGCAGCTCGGCATCGGAAAGGATCGGCACGCCAGCCGCACGCGCACGCGCCGCAACCGGATGCGGCGCGGGGAGACAGTGCGGGATGCCGGGCGAGAGAATCAGCGCATCAAAATCGAACGGGTCATCGGCGAGGGGCCGAAGCAAAACGCCCCCCCTCCCCTTGCGGGAGGGGGCTGGGCGGAGGGGGCCGTCATGCAGGGGAGTGTGGCCGTCGGCCTCCCCCTTACCAAGGGGGTGTTCTAGGGCTCTACGGCAGGGACGGGGGCCGTCAGGCAGATTCCCCGACCCCGCGGCCCCCTCCCCCCGGCCCCCTCCCGCGAGGGGAGGGGGAGTCGTGCGGGCCGCATCATCGTCCCACGCAACAACCTCGGCACCCATCGCAGCCAGCGCGCGTGCCGCGGGAGCACCATTCCGGCCGAGCCCAAAAACGGCAAACCGAGCACCAGCAAACAAATCAGGCGCGAACCCGCTCATCGGATCTTCAACGTTGCCAGGCCGACCAGCGCCAAGATCATCGAGATGATCCAGAAGCGGATCACGATGGTAGGCTCGGCCCAACCCTTCTTCTCGAAATGATGGTGCAGTGGCGCCATGAGGAACACGCGGTTGCCGGTCCGCTTAAACCAGAACACCTGGACGATGACCGAAACGGTCTCCACGACGAAAAGGCCGCCGACGATCAGCAGCACGATCTCGTGCTTGGTCGCCACCGCCACCGCGCCCAGCGCACCGCCCAGCGCCAAACTGCCGGTGTCGCCCATGAACACGGCCGCCGGCGGCGCGTTGAACCACAGGAAGCCCAACCCGGCCCCGATCAGCGCCGAGCAGAACACCGCCAGCTCACCCGCGCCTGGCACAGGGTGAAGCTGCAGGTAGTCAGCAAAGATACGATTGCCGACCAGGTACGCAATCAACGCGAACACCCCGGCCACGATGATGGTCGGCACGATAGCCAGCCCGTCCAGCCCGTCCGTCAGGTTCACCGCGTTCGAGCTGCCCACCATCACCAGCATGCCGAAGACTGGAAAAAACCAGCCGAGCTGGATCAGCATGTCCTTGAACACCGGCACCGCCAGCGCGCTGCCCAACCCGCCATCGGTCGTCAGCATGATCCAGGTTGCAGCAGCAAGCCCGATCAGCGCCTGTCCCGCCAGCTTGGCGCGCCCCGACAATCCCTCGTGGTTGCGCCGCGCCAGCTTCAGGTAATCATCGGCGAAACCCAATGCGCCGTACCCAGCCGTCACCAGCAGCACCGCCCAGATGTAGCGGTCGCGCAGATCGACCCAGAGCAGCGTCGCGCCGAGCGAGGCGGTCAGGATCAGCACGCCGCCCATGGTCGGAGTGCCTGCCTTCTCGATCACATGCCGCTCCGGCCCATCAGCACGGATCGGTTGGCCCTGGCGCTGCATCCGACGCAGCCAGCGGATCAATGCCGGCCCGATGATGAAGCTCACCAGCAGCGCCGTCATGCACGCCGCGCCCGAGCGGAACGTGATGTAGCGAACCAGGTTGAACAGGATGAACTGCCGGGCCAGCGGCTGGGCGAGATCGTACAGCATCAGGCGAGCTCCGCCAGACGGTCGAGCGCGGAGACTACCAGTTTCATGCCGCTGCCGAGGCTGCCCTTGACCAGGATGGCGTCACCCGGTCGCACCGCGCCGGCGACGATCTCGGCAAGTGTCCCCGAATCAGGCGCATGCCTGGCGCGAAGAGCAGGCGGAACTGCATCGTACAGG
>Ga0335074_10012734_pt1 | contig 11803 bp, 12 predicted proteins | sample Lox_Sample_23_FD_206715 | JGI IMG/M metagenome (GOLD analysis project Ga0335074, IMG submission 206715) | Soil microbial communities from Loxahatchee National Wildlife Refuge, Florida, United States - Lox_Sample_2.3 | ecosystem: Environmental > Terrestrial > Soil > Wetlands | place: USA...
TCCAGACCGGATTCCTGCTCTATCTTCCGTTCATCGCGGTGGACCTGATCGTGGCCAACGTGCTGATGGCGATGGGCATGATCATGGTCTCGCCCCTGGTAATCTCCACACCCTTCAAGATTTTCCTGTTCGTGCTGGTCAGCGGCTGGACCCGGCTGCTGCACGGTTTGGTACTAAGCTACGCGGCGAACTGACATGAACAACACCGAGCTGTTGCATCAGTTGAATGTGATACTTCTCCTGGTGCTCTACCTGTCGGCGCCCGTGCTGGGGATTGCCGCCATCGTGGGGTTGGTGGTCGGCCTGTTGCAGGCGGTGACGCAGATACAGGATCAGTCGCTGCCACAGACGCTGAAGCTGGTCGCGATCCTGACGGCGATCGCATTGCTCGGACCGTTGCTGGCCGGCCCGTTGGTGAATGCGACACGCGACATCTTCGATCAATTTCCGGCGATCGCACGGTCCGGCAACGGCGGCATGACGATGCAATAGCGACGCTGTGGTTTGTTCTGCTGACCAAGACAAAGCGTCACACAACCGTGGTTTTTCTTGTCACGCCGATGCCGCAGTGTGGCACGGCCTGGCCGCCGGGTATTGCGTGAACCAGTCTCGAAGGACGATCGGTAATGGGCAGCGTTGACGTTCTCGACCGCACGAACCAGGGCAATCAGCAACCAGCCGCAACATCGCAAACATCCGGGCCGGATCAGCACAAAGCCACCGCCTGGCACAGCAGCGTTCAGGCCACCGGGCGCACTGCGCCGGCGAACGCGAAGCCCACCTCCACGCAGCGCGGCACGCAAGCGGCGCAGGAGAGCACGACTCACGTGGTGCGCAAAGGCGATACGCTGGATGAGCTATCGGCGCGGTACGGCGTGCCGGTCAAGGACATCCTTGGCGCCAATCCAGGCGTGAAGAATCCGAACAACATCAGCGCCGGTCAGATGCTGACGATTCCCCTCGCACCAGCCAAAGGCCTGCTGCCGGGTGCGTATTCGGTCCATGCCGGCGACACGCTCACGAAGATCGCCGCGCGCTATCACAGCAGTGTTGGGGACCTGACAGAAGCCAACAATATCTCTGCACCGGACAGTATCCACGCGGGCGAAAGAATTTGGATTCCGGGCGCAGGCGGTCAGGTGGCGCCGGGCACGAATGTGGCGGAAAGCGACCTCGCCGCGCTGCCTCCGGTGACGACCCCGCAGGCACGGCAGGTGAACGGCGCCGTGCTGGGCGTGCAGTCGGCGCAGCAGGCGCTGAACGTGATCACGCGCAGTGCCGCGAACGGCAACAAGCCGGCAAGCGCGATGCTGCGCAGTGGTTCGCTGCAGCAGGACCTGGCCAAAGCGAATGACCGCCTGCAAACCGCGGTCAATGCGGAAATCACGGCCGATGTCGGGGCGCATGCGTCCGACGCCCAGGTGGCGAAGGCAGGGCAAGGGATCACATCGCGCTATGCCGAAGACCCTGCGGCCGGGAAACTGGTCAGTGGCGCCGTGGCACAGGTGCGGACCGACCGCCAGGTGGACGCGATCGTTAGCGCGGCACAATCAACGCAGAATCCGGTAAAGGCGCTGGACGCACTCAACGCCGGCTATGCCAAGGCCCCCGCAAACATCAAACCGGCGGTGCTGGCCGATCCGCGCGCGAGCAAGATCATCGATGCCGCGGTGGCCTGGGCCAATCAGCCGCTGACGCAAAATCCGTCGGCCGACGTGTTCGCGCAGGCGCAGACAGGTCAGGCCATTGCGCGGCTGGACGATGCGACGCAAGGGCTGGACAAGACCTTGGCCGGCACAGTGGCGGACCGCGCGGCCCCGGCGTACCAGTCCTTCGCCGGAAATCCGCGGAATAACGACATGCCGGTGCTCGGTCCGCAGGGCGTCACCACGCTGATGAACCTGTCCGGCCGCATCACCGGCACGCCGCAGGGGGACAATGCCATCGCCCGCTTCGCCGCCACCGGCGCGTGGAACACCGACGCAGTGCGCAATGCGATCAGCACGGGAACCGATCCGGCCTATGCGATCGCGGTCGGTCACTTGCTCAAGGCGTCCGGGCAGGACCCGTCCACGGTCGTGCAGACGATCGACGACGGTGTCGCCGCGAGCAATACGTCGAAGATCGCCGCCGGCGGCAGTCCCGAAGCCACGCTCGACATCGCGCAGCGCATGCAGGCGGCGGGGCTGGATTCCAGCGGCGTCACGGCGACGGCGATCAACGGGGTGCAGCAGTTCAAGGCCAAGGTTGACGGCGACGTCAAGAAACTGGCGCAGCACGATTCGGAACTCGCGTGGCTGGTGCAGAATGACGGCGCGGGCATGACGCCGCAGCAGCTCAACCAGGCCGTCGCCGCTTATCGCGGCTCCAAGGGGCCATCCTGGGAGAAAGCGGAGGCCGCGTTGCAGCAACAAGTGGCGCAGGATGGCAGCACGCTGGCACGCCAGATGATCGCGCTGAACCAGTCCGGCCCGCAGCTTTCCGGCACGTCGGCCCAGATGGATCAGGCGCTGAAGACCATTGCCAACGATCCTTCGGCCGGCCTGGCCATTTCCACCGCGATCCAGTCGGACCCGAGCCTGGCCACGCCAAAGACCGCCAACGACCTGGCGAACCTCTTCACCTTGTCGAAGATCGGCGACACCGGCCGCAAGTTCACCAATGAGCTCGCCGCCGCCTATGTGCGCCGGAATGTGCTGAGCAAATTGCAAGGCCTCGACCCCAACGATCCGGAGAGCGTGGCACAGGCGAAGGCGGCAATTCGCAGCCTGGAAGACGAGCCGTTCGCCAGGATGCTTGGCGTCACCAAAAACGAGCTCAGCAAGCCGGTCGCCGCCCTGGAAAAGGCGATCGACACTATGGGGTCGACGCCGGAGGAAGCCCAGTCGGCGCTGGCAACCTTCAACAACACGCTGAATAACGACGCGTCGCTGTCCAAGGCGTTCAACAAAGGCACCTTGCCGGGACAGTTGCTGCGCGGCGTCGCGGTCGCGTTTGCCGGGGTCAGCCTTTATGGCGCTTACCAGTCATTCAATGCCAATCCATCCGATCCTCAGAACGACATCACGCTGCTGGTGGATGGGGCGGGCTTTGCGCAGAAGAACACCGAGTTGCTGGTCGGCCTGGGCGCGGTCAACAAGACATCGCCGCTCGGCCATTTCGGCGGCGAATGGAAGCTGGCAGGCCGCGCTTCGGCCGGCGATCTGCTCACCGGCATCTCGGCCGTGCTGACCGGGGTGAGCGCGGTGCGGTCCGGCTTCGGCATCGGCACGCAGCAGAGTACGTCCAGTGCGGTATTCTCGGGCATCACGTCGGTCGGCGGCATGATGGCAGTTGCGCCCTCCGTGCTGGGCGCAGCTGCCTGGCTTGGCCCGGTAGGGCTTGGCATCGCCGCGGCCGGCGTGGTCGGCGGCGCGATCTATCAGGATGTGACCGACGCCCACCAATATGAAGGCGCGTCGCAAGCGTTCCTGCAGGCCGCCGGCTACGACAAAACCGCGGCGGCCGCGCTGAGCAAGCAGGACGGCGTGATCTCCGGCGCTTCAGGCGCGGCACAGATGCCGTTCCTGGCCAAGTACGCGCAGTTCAAACATCTGACGCCGGTCCAGCTGCAGAATTGGGTCAACAGCCTGACGCCGGATCAGGTGAACAACCTGTCGGCGGACCTGTTGCAGACGGCCGGGGACAGCCACGGCAACCCCGCCGATTTCATCAATGGTCCGCCGCAGACCCAAATCATCACCGGCGGAAGCTGGTACCCCGCGCAGATCACGCTGGCGAATACGTTCGGGGTGTTTGAAAGCAATCTTGCCCACGATCATGTGCCACAACCCTAGTACCTCGGATCAGAGAAGCGCCCCCATGTCATGGCGTCCCCATGTCATGGCGAGGAGCGAAGCGACGAAGCAATCTCCCCCGGCCACGCGCACGGATGAATCGTATGCCTGCCCGACCGGGATTGGGGGCAAGGGCCGCGTATCGACGCAGAGTTCACATGCGTTCGGCTCAGGGCTGCCGCTGCATCGTAGGGAACCGCTGATGAACGCAAATGAATGCAAATGCAGCGGGGCGCTTGCCGCAGCGGTGCGTGCCTCACAGCCGCCAGACCAAACGGTGGATCTCCAGCCTCGGCCGGCCGAAATTCAGCAGCAGGCTCAAACGCAAGTTGCTGGCTTTGAGGTCGTTCATGCATTGCGCCCGATGTACATTGTCTATAGCGCGAACCGCCTTCAATTCGACGGCCACCGCCTGCTCGATCAACAAGTCGGTAATATACTGTCCCACCACGACGCCGTGATACCGCACCGTCACGCCGGCCTGCTGACGGACAGCGAGCCCGGCCTGGCGCAACTCACACGCCAGCGCATTTTCGTAGACCTTTTCCAGGAACCCGCACCCAAGCGTATTGGACACGGTCAGCGCACAGCCGATGGCACGCCGGGAGATTCGGTTCAGTACCGAAGTATCTGCGTTCATTTGCGTTCATCCGCGGTTCGATTTTCTAAATCGCATGATGACGAAGAAAGCTTACCAAAATGTTGACGGGATCGCGAAAGATACAGTCGCGAAAGATACAGTTACATCCTATGCATTGGCATCATATGTATCACTACCTCGCATACCGGATTCTTCGTGCAGGCCCTTGCCCAGGCAGCTATTATCGCACGACAGGCAGACCGGCAGATCAGCAGTTTCGAAATCTGGTTGACTCCGCAGGAGCATGCCACGTATCCGATTGTCGCCCCGGACACTGCTCCGGACACTGGTTGAATCGCCCACACGATTACCGGAAGGTTCTGTCATTTCTCCGTCCCCTTTGTGTTAGAATCTCGCTTCGATTCAGCATCCTCCCTGCCCGCCAGGCCGCCGGCCGTTCCCAAAGCCATCATCTCGGCTTGTGTCAAATTCGATCGCCCCGTCATAACCTGGCGCGCAGTCTGCCGCGCCTCACGGCTTCCGGGCATGATCATCGCAGGTCCAGGATGAACGATACGGCACACCGCGGCCCGAGGCGCATCCCGGCATGAACACCTGCCCGCACTGCGGCGCAGACCCCTGCCTGCCGCTGTGGCGGAAACTCTGCCTGGGCCCCGCCAGCAGCGCGACCTGTCAGGTCTGCGGCTGCCGCGTGGGCGTCGATGTCGTCAAGGCCTGCATGGCGCTGCTGCCGACCTTCCTGCTGATCCTGGTGGCGGGCTTCGGCCTGCTCCATGATCCCATCGCGCTGATTGCCCTGCTGGTCGCCTGCCTCGGTGTAACGGCGCTGCTGTACGCTCTCTGGGTCCCACTGCTCGCCGATGAATTGACCAACGCACGGATCGTCGCCGCCGGCCGCGAGCGGATCGCGGCGCAGAAGTCGCAGCGGCCGCGCGGCTAGGACGCCGACGCCCAAGCCATCACGGCAGATACCGCCGCAAGATTCCAGTCACGGCGGAGATGCCCTAAACCATCCGTGATGCCTGACCCCTGCCGCGACAACAAAACCACCTGGGTTCCCACCCCAGCCGTGCGTCTGTCCATTGGGTTCCATGCCGCCCTGCTGGTGGCAGCCGCCGTCATGCCAACCCAATGGCGCTGGTTGCTCGCAGCCTTTGTCTGCAACCACCTGCTGCTTGGTGCTTTCGGGATGTGGCCGCGCAGCGCATTGCTCGGTCCCAACCTGTCACGCCTCCCCGAATCCGGCAGGGCATGCATCGCCCTGACATTCGACGACGGTCCAGACCCCGAAATCACCCCGCAAATCCTCGATCTGCTCGACCAACACGATGCGAAAGCGAGTTTCTTCTGCATCGGCAAGCGTGCCGCGGCATGTCCGCACATCGTCACGGAGATCATCCGCCGCGGCCACAGCGTGGAAAACCACAGCAACAACCACCCGATCGGGTTCGCCTTCTACTCCCTGGGTGCCCTGCGCCGCGAAGTGACGCGCGGCCAGGCGACGCTCAGCGAGATCTCCGGCACCACGCCGCGATTCTTCCGCGCCCCGTTTGGACTAAGGAGCCCGTTGCTGGCCCCCGTAACCGCCAAAGTGCCGCTTTGCTATGTGTCCTGGACCCGGCGCGGCTACGACAGCGTCAGCCGCAGCCCGGAAAAAGTATTGCGCCGGATCACGCGCGGCCTTGCCGCCGGCGACATCCTGCTGCTGCACGATACCGCTATGTCGCGCACCGGCCGCGGGACACCGGTCGTCCTCGACGTGCTGCCGCGCTTGCTGGAACAACTCGAAGCCAGCGGGTTGCGGGCAGTGTCCCTGCCGCTTGCCCTGCCAGAACACCCCGTGCCATAGGCGTGGTCGTGACCAGGCATCTGCCACCGCATCCTGTCCTGCGTAACCACTACGCAACGCCGCAGGATCGCGTGGCATTCGTGCAATCCCTGTTCGACGAAACGTCATCCCAGTACGACTGGGCGAACGCGGTATTTTTCTTCGGCACCGGCGCACGCTACCGCCGCCGGGCGTTGATCGCTGCCGGTCTGAAACCGGGCATGCGCGTGCTGGATGTCGCGGTCGGCACAGGCACGGTGGCCGAAGCAGCGCAGCACATCCTGGGCAATGGCGCCGTCATCGTCGGGCTGGACATCAGCAGCGGCATGCTCCAGACGGCACGCCGGCGGTTGAACATCTCACTGATTCAGGCGTCGGCGGAATCGTTGCCGCTGGCCGATACGTGCATCGACTTCATCGTCATGGGCTACGCCTTGCGGCATGTCAGCGACCTCGGCGTGGTGTTCCGCGAATTCCACCGCGTCCTGCGCCCCGGCGGCCGCCTGCTGATGCTGGAGATTGGCCGGCCGCCCAATGCATTACACTTCGCGGCCGCCAAATTCTATTTCAAGCACCTGCTCCCCACTTTAAGCCGCGTGATATCACCCCGCACGAAGTTAGCCACACTGATGGATTACTACTGGGATACGATAGAGAGCTGCGTCCCATCGTCCACCATCATCACTCAGATGGCGGAAACCGGCTTCGCCGAACCAATCTGCACGACTGAACTGGGATTGTTCCAGGCCTATCGTGCCCTGCGGTAGCTTCAGCCTTGACCGGGCATGAAGTGATAGCTGTTGCCGTCGCCCTTGTCCTGCATGGACGGCCGCGGGCCGGGTTCGGCCTGGCGCCAGCTCACGTCGTTGTGCGAGCCGCTGATAACAAAGCTGCCCCCGGCGCCCATATCGACCGTGACGTCGTTGTGCGAGCCGGCCAGTGTCACCATCCGGCAGCCACCGGTCAGTGTCAGCTCGGTATGATCGCCCTCCAGTACAATCGGATGGTCAGCGCAAACGATATTTTGCGACACATGCGACCCTGTGTAATGCTGCACACCCTGGGCATCGGTCGTCGGCGGCTGCTTCGACGGCGTGGTGCATCCAGCCACGCCCGCAACGCAGGTAATGGCAATCAGGATAACAGATGACCGCATGTTTCCCCCGTCCGGATTGTCGGATTATGCTACGCTACCGTAGTGGATGGCAGCCACGCTGCATAGAGGCACCCAGCCTGACCAGGCGCCGCATGCTTGGCCTGAGCCTCTGCGCCATGCTGCCGGCGGCCCGCGCGGAAGCAGAAGAATCGGCCTCCTGGGCCGCGGCCTTCATCCAGCGCGTGGGCAACGAGATCGCCGCCATCGCCGCCGCCCCCGGGGCACCGGAGATGCGCAAGCACCGCCTGGCAACGCTGATCGACGATGTGGTCGATGTCTCCGGCGCGGCGCGCTTCTGCCTTGGCCGCTATTGGCGGCAGGCAACGACACAACAGCAACAAGCCTACGTCACATTGTTTCACGCGGTGCTGATGCGGGCAGTGCTCGGCCGAATTGATAACGAACAACAGAAGGATGCCGGCATCCAGGTCAATGTTGAGCACCCGGAGATGCGGGAGGACAGCATTTACGTACCGACTGTTGTCCAGCGCGCCAAAACACCCCCGCTCAAGGTGACCTGGGTCGTCAATACCGATGCCGCCAGTCCACGCATCATCGATGTCATCGCCGAGGGAACCAGCCTGCGCATCACCATGCGCTCGGATTATGCCTCATTCCTGCATCAGCATGACGAGAGCATCGAAGCACTGCTCCAGGCATTGCGCCAGCAAGCCTGTGACAACTGCTCTAACGCGACTGTTGCCGGCGGGCAATAAGCAGTACATTGGCGAACGGTGTGCCGCGCCAGCATGGCGTGACAGTGACATCGTACTTCTCCGACCGCAGGAAGCCTGCAATCCGCGCCACCGTCCAAGGATTCACGCACCGCCCGGCATGCGGCGAGAAACCCCGCCACAGCCGCTCCAGCCCCACTGTCACTGCACTTCGCATCCCGCATCCGGGGTCGAGCAATCGCAACACCACCCGGCAGCGTGCCGCGCGCGCCACGTTCCGCAGCAACCTTTGCTGCGAACAATCGTCAAGCTGATACAGCACATCTACCGCCAGAATGGTGTCGGCCTCCGGCGCGTCAAAACCATCCGCCAGATCCACGAACCTTGACCGGTACGCCAGACCAGCCGCCGCCCGATCAGCCTGAGCGAGATGCACCGCCTGACAATCAACACCCAGGACCGATTTGGCCAGGCCAGCCTGCAGCAGCGCAATGGCAAGCTGGCCTCGCCCACAGCCGATATCCACCACATCGCCAAAACTTTCTTCTGCGGCCAGATACAGCACGTCGCGATGCACCGGATCACGCCGCAGCTTGGAACGCACATAACCATGGGCCAGGCGACCACAGCCACGATAACGTTCCGCCGTGACAGCCAGCGCCATGTCACAATCGTCCGGGCCGAAGCGCCGCCGGCCGCCCGCCCCAAGGGTCCCCACGCAATCTGTGGGAGGGGTCGCATAAAGGCCACTGGCGGTGCCAGGATCAGCCGGCATGGAATCCCCTGCCCCCCAACCACCACTCGAACCAATCGTCATTGGCGCCGATGGCTTCGCCATGCTGGCGCTCTCCACCATACTCATGGTTTTGTCCTGCAGCGCGACGTTTCTGCTGTGCCTGTGCTACGTGTGGTGGATCGCCTGCCGTACCCCCTGCGATCCGCCAAAGGCCCGGCGAATCCTGGTGCTTGGGATGTTGCTCGATCCGCTCGGGCAGCCCGGCCCGGATTATCGCGCCAGACTCGCAAGGGCCGCGGCACTCCGTGCCAAGCACGACACGGCACAGATCGTCATCCTGGGCGGCAGGACCAGGCCGAACCAACCGTCGGAAGCAGCGGCCGGCGCACTCTTCCTGCAGGCCTGCAACGTCCCCGCAGCCGCCATCCTGCTCGAGGACCGGTCGCGCCACACGCTGGAAAACCTCATGCTCTACCGCGCGCGCTTCCCCGCCGATGCCAGAGCAATCGTGCTGGTGACCAGCCGCTTTCATCTGGCGCGCAGTTCTCTTCTGGCGGCAGGGCTCGACATCCGCCACATCCCCTGCGCGGCAGAGCAATCCCGCCGGCCGCCGCTGCGCCATATCCCCTTGATGGTATTCGAAGCACTGCTGATCCACTGGTACATCACCGGCCGCAGCTTCGCGCGGCTCACCGGCAACCACCGCATGGCAGCGCGCATCAGTTAGCGGTTTCGACCACGGGCAACCCAAACCGCGCCCCCAGCGAAGCCAAATGATAAACGCCCTTGAACAACAGCAGCGGCAGCCGCAACGAGACGCGGCCATCGAAATTGCCGGCGAGCAGTGAAACCATTCCGTCACGCATGCGGAAGACATTGTTTGGCGTCATCAGCATCTGCCGGATCACCGGATTGTTGATCCGGTAAATCAGCCAGCCCAAGTGATCCATGCTGCGGCGCAACTGCCGCTCCGCCTGACGCGCCAGCCGCCGCCCCTCAGCCGCGTTGTCCAGCCAGGCATGCGCGACATCGGCGCCCAGCGTGCCGCCCGTCATCGCCAGCAGCACGCCGCTGGAAAACACCGGATCGACGAAACCAAACGCGTCACCGATCAGCATATAGCCTTCGCCCCAACCCGACCGCGCGCGATAGGAGTAGTTGGCCGCCGTCATCACCTCGGACGCCAGCCGGGCATGCGCCATCCGAGGCCCCAGCATGCGGCTGGCCTGGATGCGCGCCTGCAGCAGCTCGGCCGGCGTGCCGCTCCGCCGCCGGAACGCGGCCTGCGTGCCGACAAAACCGACGCTGGTCACGCCGTCTTGCAACGGAATAACCCAGAACCAGCCATCCTCGGCCAAATGGATGCTGATGCAGCCCGCCATGGCACCGTCACGGCCCGGCACATCGTGGAAATGCGCATAAACCGCCGCGGTGTTGTTGGACTTGTCGGCCTGTTTCATCTGCATGCGGCCGGCCAGGAACGTGTCGCGTCCCGACGCATCCAGCAGGAATCGCGGCGCAAACCGCAGCATCGTGCCATCCGGTTGCTCCGCCAGCACCTGCGCCGCCTGGCCTGCTGCAAGACCGTCAACCTGCACCACACGGGTGCGCTGCATCGCGCGCACGCCCTGCCGCTCTGCGTTCGCGAACAACAGCGCATCGAACGCCGAACGCCGCACCTGGTAGCTGTAGGTGAAGCTGCGGTCGATGCCGGTGGCAAAGTCAAAATCCACGCAGCGGCCGGTGGCGTCCGAGACCATTTCGGCACCGGGTTTCAGCACCCCCAGCGCATGGATCGCGTCGCGCAGCCCAAGCCGCTCGAAAATGGCCAGATTGCGCGGCAGCAGCGACTCGCCGATATGAAACCGCGGATGCGCCGCTTGTTCCAGCAACACGACGTCGCGCCCCTGCATGGCAAGCACCGCGGCCGCCGTCGACCCGGCCGGGCCGCCGCCGATCACCAGCACATCGCAGGCCTCCGCCGCCTCCGTGCCCGAACGAACCATTACCAGACCTGCTCCGCACGACCTTGAGGACGATACGCCCCCGATGCCATTACCGGAAGCATGGCAGGCACACCGCTCCAACCAATCGACCATGGCAGCCGGGCGGCGTTGCGCGTCGCCGTCGTCATCCCCGCTTATGACGAGGCGGCCACCATCGCGGACCTGATCTGCCGCTGCCGCATGCTCGCGGAAGTATCGCAGGTCATCGTGGTGGACGATTGCTCGCGCGACGCGACGGCACGCCTGGCGACCAAGGCCGGCGCACAGGTGCTGCGCCACGACACCAACCAGGGCAAGGGGGCCAGCCTGCGGGACGGCATGCGGGCTGCCCTGGCCGCCGGCGCGGACCACATTGCCACCCTGGACGGCGACGGCCAGCACAGGCCCGAGGACCTCTCGCGCTTGCTCGCCTGCTGCCGGGACTGGCCCGGGCAGATCGTCATCGGCTCCCGCCGCGCCGCCAGCGCGACCGCGCCGCGCGCCCGGGTCATTGCCAACCGGGTGGCGGACTTCTGGGTGTCCTGGGCGGCGCGCCACCCGATCGACGACAGCCAGTCCGGCTTCCGCATCTACCCCGCGGAGGTCGCGCGGCGCGTGGCCCTGCGCCCCGACCTCGCCACCGGCTTCGCATTCGAAAGCGAGGTGCTGATCGAAGCCGGGCGACTTGGCGTCCGCACCGTCGCCGTGGACATACCGGCGATCTACGGCGCCGCATTGCGCGCCAGCCACTTCCGCCCGGTGACCGACATCACCCGGATCGTGCGGATGGTGGCCGGAAAATTGCTCCGCACCTGGATGGACCCGATCGGGCTGTGGCGCTCTCTCACCGGCCCCCGGCTGCGGTGAAGCAAGCAAGATCAGGGCTCCGCCCTGAAACCCGCCAGGAGAGCTCTGCTCTCCTGGACCTCTCGGCAAAGGCGCAGCCTTTGCAATCCATCTGTTTGGCTGGGATGGAGGGGTGGGGGC
>Ga0335074_10012735_pt1 | contig 11803 bp, 15 predicted proteins | sample Lox_Sample_23_FD_206715 | JGI IMG/M metagenome (GOLD analysis project Ga0335074, IMG submission 206715) | Soil microbial communities from Loxahatchee National Wildlife Refuge, Florida, United States - Lox_Sample_2.3 | ecosystem: Environmental > Terrestrial > Soil > Wetlands | place: USA...
TCGCGGGCGCGAGAAGCCGGATGAGTTTGTCCTATTGGGCGCGCACCTCGATTCCTGGGATCTGGGCACGGGCGCGCTGGATAACGGATGCAACGTGGCGATGCTGATCGATGCGGCGCGCGTGATCCATTCCTCAGGCTCGGTGCCGCGGCGTTCGATCCGGTTCGTGCTGTTTACCGGTGAAGAACAGTGGATGCTGGGTTCCCGGGCCTACGCGAGCGCGCACGAGGCCGAACTGGATAACATGGATGCGGCCGTGATATTCGACGCGGGAGTGGGCCCGATCACGGGATATTCGCTGGGCGGGCGGAAAGACATGCTGGCGACGGTGCGCGCGGACCTCGATCCAGTCCGTTCGCTCGGCGTGAAGGATTTCACGCTCGATGCGGGCGTCGACACCGACAATTTCGATTTTCTCCTCGAGGGCGTTCCGACGCTCGTGGCGAATCAGGAGCCTGCGAACTACATACTGAATTATCACGCGGCGTCGGATACCTTCGACAAAGTGGATATCGGGCAATTGAAGCACAACGTGGCAATCGCGGCCGTGACGGCATACGCGCTCGCGGACGCCGAAACGCGGGTTGGACCGCGGCTGACGCGCCCCGGAATCGAGCAGTTGATGAAGGATACGAGCCTTGGCGAGGAGATGAAGACCGAAGGACTCTGGCCCGATTGGGAGAACGGCGAGCGCGGGAGACAGCCCTAGCCCGGGTCCGCTAGAATGAAAACAATGGAGATGGCGGCAGATCGAGAAACTGGCGGGAAGCGTTCGATGGCGGCTCCGGCGCGCGAAAGGCGACGGATTCTGGCTTTGGACTACGGGCGAAAGCGGATCGGCCTGGCGCTGTCGGACGAGCTGAGGCTTACGGCGCACCCGCTGCATACGCTCGTGCGGAAGAACCGCGCGGACGACGTCCGGCGACTACGCGAGATTTGCCGCGAACGGGGTGTGGCGCGTATTATCGTCGGCCACCCGGTGCATATCACCGGGGAAGCAGGCGCGATGGCCGAAGAGGCTGCGCGCTTTGCGGCACGGCTCAAGAAGGAGCTGGGCATCGAAGTGGAACTGCTGGACGAGCGGCTGACGAGTTGGGAAGCGGAGCAGACGATCGCCGGAACGAAATCGCCGCGAGGCCGGAGCCGCGCGCCGATCGACGACGTGGCTGCCGCCGTTCTCTTGCGCGAATACCTCGAACGCCGGCCGGCTGGGCCGGGCGCGGTTGCGGAGAAGGTATAGCCGACCATGAAGCGGCTTGGCCTGCTGGCACTCCTGCTGATTGCGGCGATAGGCGCCGGCGCCGGATGGCTCGATTCGCAGATCAGCCGGCCTTACCGGGGGCACCGGCCGGAAAAAGTTTTTGTCGATGTTCCCCACGGATCGTCGCGATGGAAGATCGCCGGAATCCTGCGGCACGATGACGTGATCCGAAACCGGCTGGCGTTCACGCTATTCAGCTACTGGCATTTTCGCAAGCCGATTCAAGCGGGCGAATATTATTTCGACCAGCCCGTAAACACCCGCGAGGTTTTCTGGAAGATGGCGCGCGGGCGGATCTACGTTCGCACGATTCTGGTGCCCGAGGGCTGGACCAGCTTCGACATCGCGGAGGAGATTGAGGAGCAGGGAATCTGCGACCGCGAGCAGTTTCTGGCCGCCACGCGCGAGACGTGGCTGATTTCCAATATCGCGCCTCGGGCGCGGAGCCTCGAAGGATTTCTCTTTCCTTCGACGTACGAATTCACGCGCCACAATTCGTGCGAGCAGGTGGCGAAACGGATGGTGGAAAATTTCAAGGCCGTGTGGGATTCGATCAAGCCTGCCGATCCGGACTTGCTTCCGGACGGGCTGACGCCGCTGCAGATCGTGACGCTCGCCTCGCTGGTGGAGCGCGAGACCCCGGACGCCCAGGAGCGGCCGCTGGTGGCCGGCGTGTTTTACAACCGCCTGCGCAAGGGATACCCGCTGCAATGCGACCCGACGGTGCAATACGCGCTGGCGCTCGAGGGGCATCCGGTAAAGGATGTGAAGCCCGAAGATTTGAAGGTCGATTCGCCTTACAACACGTACACGCATACGGGCCTGCCGCCGGGGCCGATCGCGAATCCGGGAGAGGCGTCGCTGCGAGCGGCGCTGGCGCCGGTGAAGACAGACTACCTGTATTTCGTGGCGAATGATGAAGGCGGCCATTTTTTTGCAAAGACCCTGGCGGAGCACGATCGCAACGTGAAGCTGCTGCGGCGGCGCCTGAATGCCGATGCTCAGGCCGCCGGCGGCACATCAAAGAAAGTGCAGCACTGAGGGAACCCGTGAGCGGAGAGCATTCCCACGAAGATTCCTCCGAGAGGTCTTCCACGAAGAAGGCCCTGATCCTGGAAGCGGCGCACGGGCTGCGAACGCCGCGCTATACCCCGGCGGAAATCGAGCAGATTCGCCGGCAGCTGATCGCCCAGCTCGGGGAGAAGGGCAAGACCTCGCCCGACTACATCGTGAGCGTTCTCGAGGAAGCGGGAATGCGGGTGGTGTGGTCGACGCGCGCGGATACGGAAGGGCGCTACGAAGAGGAGTTCGCGGACCTGCTGCATTTCTCGACGCTCGAAGAGGCGGAGATGTGCCTGGTGAGGCTCGATGAACTGTTGCGGAAATTCGCGGTGGAGGGCGAAGAAAGCGCCGCGGAGCGGGTTCGCGAAGTCGCCCGGCTGGGCAGGCGGCGCGCCGAGATGATCGCGCGGAATCATAAAGTCGATCCGGAGAAGCGCGAGGAAAAAGAAGAGATCGCGCACTGGTTCGCCATCTGGCTGGAAACTCCGGACACCTTCTTCGATTGGCTGGAGGTCCGCAAGGAATCTCCGGGGTTCAAGAAGTTCGCCCACGCGGAAGGCGACGAATCGTGAGCTACCTGCTCGAAATCGAAGCGCTCGATCTCGGACCCGGCATCAAGGCGGTGGGGCTCGAGCTGACGGAGAACGACGAGAACCGCGAGCCCGTGCGCGGGCCCGACGCCGCGCGCATTTGGAGCCGAGTGCTTCCGGCGACGGCGGCACAGGAGCCCTGGGCGCTCGATTTTTTCAGCCATCTCGACCGCGTGCGCGATTTCTGCGATCGGCATGAGATTGCCTATCGAGAGGCCAACGCCCGCTCGCTCGTGATCCCGGCGCCCGAGCCCGAGCCGCTGGAATCTTTGATCGACCGCTTCCAGGCCGAAACCTTTGGCGCGCGCGCCGGAGGGCTGGTTGCTTCCGAAGATCCTGCACTGGAGGGCGACCTGGCGCGGCGTGGCGTGGATGCCTACGACAAGGCATTTCCGAATTACTTCTTCTGCGCGGTTTGCGGATTCGAGAATGGTTCGCTCGTCGTATTGAGCGAGAAATTGTGGGCGAGCGAGGTGATTCGCCGCGTTCGCCCGGTGCTCAAGGACCTCGAGGTCGAGATTCTCCTGCCAGCTAGGAGTTGGGCCCTACCTGCGTAGTTGCCACGTTCGTTACCCTAGTATTTCCGTACAATTACCGATTGCGTAACCCCCTTAGAGTCAAATACAACCCGCGCCCGGTGTCCTCGCGGTGTCCACGCGAGGGCGCGACAAAGGAGCGGCGAATGCTGAAGAAAGGAAAGCTCTGGCTGGCCGACTGGCGAGACATCCACGGAACCCGGCACCGCAAAGGGTTCGCGTCGAAGAAGGAGGCAGAGCGCTACCAAGCCACCATGCAGGGGGAAGCCGGAGCCCTAAAAAAAGCCCACGCCTCGGGAGGGTCCGCGCGCTCTGCGAGGCATGGGCGGAATCGGCGGGCACGACGCGCAACCACGCGAAAGCGGCCGCACTCGCGCTAGCGGACGCCGCTGGCAACATGCCGCTCTACATGCTCACGGCGGCGATCCCGAACGGCATCGTCGCCCGGTGGAAAGAAAACCTCGCGGCCTCAACCGCATCCACAAGACGCAAGGAGCTCCGCCGCCTGCTCCACTGGCTCGTGAAACTCGGAGCGGCACCAGAGCTCACGACCCTGCTCACCCAGGCACGGCAGCCGCGGCCGCGAACGACAATTGCAACGCCCGAAGAGCTAACCGCACTGCACCGAAACGCCTGCCCGTGGATGCGATGCTACCTCGCGCTCACGGCAACCCACGGAATGCGGCTCGCCGAGGCACTCCGGCTCGCCCCTGCACATCTGGACACCACCACCAACACGGTCACCTTCCGAACGAAGGGAAACCAAACCAACACAATCCCGGTCAGCGATGAGCTCCGCGCGTTCTTCGACGCCGCGCCCGTCGCCATCGACCCCAACACACCGCTCCTCGAACTCCTCGCAGGCCGCGAGCTAAACCAGTCGTACGTGTGGGACGCCTGGACGGCCCTAAAAAAACGCGCCGGAGTCAACCCACTCCTCAGAACCCACGACCTCCGGCGAACCCTCGCGGTGCAACTCTACGACCTCACGAGAGACCTGCGCGTCGTCCAACAGGCGCTCGGGCATACCAACCTCATGACCACATGCCTCTACCTCGAACACCGCGACCCGGCCGCGATCCGGCCACTCGTCAACGAACTCACCTACCAAAAACTCGGAAGGCGACCAGCGCACGCCAACTGAAAGGAGACACATGGACACCAGCCTGAGACCGATCCCCGCAGAGCTCTGGAACGAAATACGCGACGCGAAACAGACCGCCGATTTCATCCACTGCAACGCGGCAGCCGAAGCCCGGAAGCAGATCATCCGCGCCGCAGCGCTCTACGGCTTCACAGCCGCCGAGCTCGAAAAACGCGGGCTGATCGAAGTGGACACCAGCGCGATCCTGCCCGACAACCGAGCCAGCAAGGTCCACGTCGGGCGGTCGCGGCACCCGAGCGCCAGGTGAGCAGCAGCTACCTCACCCGCCTCCTGCCGCAGAGCGGCAAAGGAGCCGAAACACTCAACGCGGTGTCCACGCTGATCGTCCGGTTCGAAGTCATGTGCCGACAGGAAGCCGTCAGGATCGGCGTCGATGCCGTCGACGTGATCGACCTCGCCACGCTGCAACTATTCGAGCGGCGAATCGAGCGAACGCTCGGCCAGCCGCGCCCGCCGCGCCCACCATGAACGCCGCCACCACCGGAACCACGAAACGCCGAAACATGGGGCCCCCAAGGGGCGCACACGAAAACGCGCCCCGCTACCCCTCGAAACAGGGACCCCAAGGCAAACCACCCGACACGCGCCAGCGCAAGAGGCACACCACCCACACGCCGAAAAAAAGGACGGTGCCCCATGAAACGCATCGCAGGGCCGAAGCGAAAGCGCTCGAAACCCCCATCGACCGCCGACGCCCTCAGCGCCATCGCGAAGCACCAGCGCCAGGTCTCCGGGCCGATCCCGTCGCTCGACATCACCCCGAGAATCCGCGAGTTCGATATCGAGGTGGAGCGGCTCAGCGAAGCCGTCGTACGCCTCGCGCAGCAGTGGAAGTTCCACATCGAGTCGATCTGCGCCGAAATCGAAAGGAGAGCAAAAAGCCATGACCGCACCACTGGAATCCGCACGCAGTAGCGTCGTGGACACCTCGAAGAACAGCGCCGCGCTGAGCGAAATACTCGCCACACTCCTCGCGTCGATCATCGCAGCAGCGCAGCAATTGAACGTGCAGCCGCAAGACCTGATCGACGAGCTCGAACGCCGAATCACGGGCTGACCGCAAAAAAAAACGCGCCACGGAGCCCGCAGACGAACGCAACATAACCGCCGAGGCATCCCGGCACAGGGGAAAACGCGAATGGAAAAACGAACCAGCGTACGCGAGGCACGCGCGAGATTTTGCGAACTCACGAAAGGAAGCGAGGCCGTCGCAGTCGGCAACTATCACGAGCTCCGCGCCATCATCGTCCCGATTCCAAGCTGGCCGTGGGGCGACACCGAGCGAAAGAAGGCAGCCGCGAAAGCACGCGCCGCATTCAACGCCGCGCTCGAAGCCCAACTCCGCTAAACGCCCGCGCCGGCGCGACGTGTACACGCTGGCGATCGACGCCGCCGACGCCGACGCCGGCAGCCGTGTACACCGTCCTCGAGGAGCGAACGGCCGCTCCCGTGTACACACGGGATCCTCTGCGCACACGCAAACCGCGGGCGTCGCTCCCACGCGCCGCCAGCAACACGGGGCGCTACCACGCGCCCCGAAAGACGCTCGGCGCTACACGCGCCTCGAAAGACAGTCGGCGCTATCACGCGCCTCCAAAGACCACACCGTCGCCTGTCGGTCAGCCTCCCGGCGACGCCACAGCCGCGCGCTCGCTGTTTCGCTCGCAAACGCGCGGCGGGTCAAAAGCGGTTGCGGCTCGCCGCATCGTCGGCCGCCAGGCAAAAGCGGCCTGGCAGCCGCCGTGCGCTCGCTCGCGCCACCCTGTGCGCAGTCGCCCCAGCTTCGTGGCTCGTCCGTTCGGCGCGCTCGCTCGCATTCGCGCTTTCGCGCGGCTCGCTCGGTCTCGCTGCGCTCCCTGCGCCGCCGCCAATCGTGCGCGCATCCGCGCCCGGCGTCGGCTCCGGTCGCTCGCTCGCCACGGCGCGGCTTCCCGCGCGTCATCATTCCAGCGCGCGGCTCGCCGCGCCTTGTCCCGCAGAACCATCGCCGCTGGCGCGGCGGGCCGAAAAGCAAAACCCGGGGCGCTGCCGCGCCAGAAGCACGCAGGAAATTCCCGTCGCAAAAACCGCTCGGCCCTCGAACCGCCGCCGCGATCCTCGCCGGATCGCGGCGAGCACGTGCGCCGCCACGGTGAAGCTGTGGCAGCGCCCGCGCGCGGCCTCTCCATTTGTCGAGGGTTCCACCCTCGCACCCGAAAGGAGAAAACATGGACACCTTCTCGCCGAAGCAGGAAATCGCGTTGCGCCTCCAGGCCATCACCCGCATGTCGCGCCTCGCGGCAGCCGGGTCGCGCTTCGCCGCCCACGTCATCCGAAAGCACTGGCGTCGCGTGCGCACGCTCGAAAGCGCGATGCGCCGCCGCGCCACGTGCCGAAACCGCAACCTGTAGCGGTGGCGCACGCCACCACCACAAGATATAGTTGCAACCGACGCCCCAACCCCAACGGGGCCGTCGCCCCACGGCGCGCCCCACCGGCGCGCCGGAAGCGCGGCGCGTACCCTCGCCGAGTCACGCGCCGCGCGCTCACAACGAAAGGACACCACCCATGCCCAAAGCCACCACGCGCAGGAAGAAGTCAACCCGCACCCTCGAAAGAGAAGCCCGCGCGAAGCTCGTCGAGCTCCGGCATCAGCTGATCCTCGCCGAAGCGAGCGCAGCCATCGCGCACGGAATCGCGCGGCGGCAACTCTGCGCGATCGCACGCGACCTCGCGCCCAACGCCGCCGCGCTCGCCCGCCGCGGCAAGCCGCGCGTCCTCGCGGTCCTCGCGAAGATCATCAGCGACCCGCGCATCGCGCCGGCCCCGCCCAAAAAATCCCGATAGCCGCACCGCCGCGATGCCGCTCCTGCAGGACCTGCTCGAAGCCTGCTACTTCCTCGCCCACCCGGAGGCGAAAACCCGGCCCTGCGAGTTCGACTGGTCGCGGGTGTCCACGGCAAACCTCCGCGAGCTCGAAGCCGCCCGGAAGCGAAAGAGGAAAAGCGGCCGCGCGTCGCGCGAGCGCCGCAACGCCGCGCAGCAGCGATTCCGCGAGCGCCAGAAAGCCCGGACCGGCGAAGCGGAGTTCAACGCCCGCCGCGCCGAGGAGCAAAGCGCGTGGCGTCGCAGCGAGAACGGCCAGCGATACGAAGCCCGACAGATCGACCTCAGCCACATGGCCGCGCGGAAAGCAGCCGACCGCAGCAAGCGCCTCGGCGAGAAGCTCGCCGCCCTCGCGCTCGCGGACCTCGAAGCCCCTACGTACGTCGTAGTCGGCCGCGACGGGCGCGGCATCCGGGAGGACTGGCCGCTGCGCGACGCCACCGCCGCGTGGCTCGCCCAGGCCACCGCGCCGCCCCCGGTGTCCAAGCCCGGAGAAATTTCCACAGAGGTGTCCATTTCGCTGGACACCAACCCACCAAACCAGCTATAAACACCACAACCGGCACGGAAGACCCTAAGCCCGGTGCCCAATCGGTAGCGCCCCTAGTATTTCCGTACCATATCATCTGCTTTTGGTTCTAGTACACTTGGGTTGAGACGATTGAGATCATGCCCCTTCCAGGTGAGTTATCCGTGTCAAACGATTCAATGGTTCCGAATGCCCGAGCGTTCGTACGCAGCCTGAATGTGCTGCTTAAGTTCTCCCGGCTCTATGGTTTGGGGCATGCGAGGTCCGCGGCACAGTTTGACGCGGCGTGGGATGAGCTGAAGGGAGCCGTGCGAGGTTCGGGCGACGTTGGCTTGCTTCTCGGGGCGTCAGGATCTCAGCTGCTGCTCGATGGCGTACCGCTGGAAACGACCCCTGCCGAACGCAGCTTCGCCGACCTGCTGAATGCCGCGGGCGTGGCCAGCATCTTCTTCCAGCCGAGCGTCCTGCGCGAGGAATTTGCCAATCTGGTGCGAGTGTTCATGGAATCCGGGCCGCGAGTGGCTCCGCTGAGCGAGCGGCTCGAAGAGCATTTCGGCAAGAACAACTCGGGGGGAATCCGGATCAACGAGATTCGATTCGTCGCCGAGGATGTGGGCTATTCGGAAGCGCGCGTTGCCGCGCAGTTGGCCGTGAGGACGCTGGGGGCCGACGCCGATCGCGTCCAGGACTGGTTTCGCACCCCGGAGAAAATGATCCAACTGATCGCGGCGGCCGAAGGCGCGCATGGCGGAAGCGGGAGTGGGACTGGCACGGGCACCGGTTCAGGCACGGGGTCGGGCACAGGCACGGGCACCGGCACCGGGTCAGGAAGCGCGTACGAACACGGCACGGGCGCAGCCGGCACGGGCGTCGTTGGCAGCGGAGCGGACGTCGCAGGGCTCGGCTTAGGATTTGCGGCGGCGGTCGGCCTTGGTACGGGCGGCGGCGCGGGCGCTGGCACGGGCCAGACCGGAACGACGGGGGAGCCTCAGCCGCTTGACGAAGCTCAGATGCAGGGTCTGCTGCGGTTGCTCGCGCAATTCGGCGAAGCCACGCACGACAAGACTTCGCAACAACCCCTCGACGCGATGTTGTGGCAGCAGAGAATCGCGGATTTGCCGCAAAACGCGCAGGTGACGCTGCGGCAGGCTCTCGCGAGCGTGGCGGCGAAAACTCCTTCGGCGAAAGTGGACGAGGCCATGCTGCTGCGCCTGGCGGAAGACCTGGCGATCCGCTTCGCGCTCGACCGGTTCCAGCGCGGCGAGGTGCGGGTGAATGCCGTCCGCCAGATGCTGGACAAGATGGGCCACGAGCTCGAAACGCTGCGAAAGCTGCTGAAAGCCCGCGAAGAGAAGATGAACAACGCGGGAATTTCGATGGAGTCGCATGCCGACGTGCTCGACCGGCAATTCTGGGCGGCCGTGCCGGAATCGGGGAAGCGGGCCGTGCTGACGTCGAGTGAGGCGTGGTGCATTCCGCCGCGAAACGTGCAGCAGTACGTGGAAGAATTGCTCGGGCGCGGCGAATCGGAGGCGGCCGGAGACGTCCTGCTGAAGTACGCTTCGTGCGTGCGCAACCGGGACGCGGAAGCGCGCAAGAAAGCCGCGATCGGCTTGGGCCAGCTCGCGGAACTTTACAGCAAAGCGGCGAGCCAGCGATTGCAGGACGCGCTGGCACAGATCGGGCAGCAGCTGGTGGCGGAAAAGGACCCGGAGCTGCAGACGCTATTGAGCGCGGCATTCGTGCGGCTGAGCCAGGAATCGGCGCAAAGGCGTTACTACCGGGCGATGCAGCAAGCGCTCGATTCGCTTGCCGATCTCGAGGAACTGCGGCCGACGTGGGCGCACAGCTTGCGGCCGCGCATCGGCGTCGAGAACCGGCTGCCGGAATTCGTGGAAGAGGCGCTGACGGCAGAAGCGATGCCCGAAGGGCTGGTGGCCGTGCTGAGCCGCGTGCCGGAAGCTGCGGGCGAACATCTGGCGGCTCGGCTGGGGCGCTCGGGACGCCGCACGGAACGCGAGAACATCGTGCAACTGGCGAAGGCGGTGGGAGGAGCGTGCGCCCGGCATTTGAGAGAGGTGTTCAAATCGGAGCCGCCGGCGAAGGCGGCCACAGTGGCGGGGCTGCTGACGCGCCTCGATCCCGCGTCGATGGAGGAATTGCTGCCGATGCGGCTGCGCCACAGCGGGCGCAGCTTTCACGACGCGCTGGTGCGCCAGCTTTCGGTGAGCGGCGCGCCGGAACGCGGGCGGCTGCTGGCGAAATCGCTCGAAGCGCTCGATGTGGCAGCGGTGTCGCTCGCGCTCGATGAGATCGGTATGTGCGGCGATCCGGCTACGGCGGAGACGATGCTGCGGCTCGCCGAGGGAGAAATTCTGCCGCAAGGCGCGGAATACTTGCGCGTGAAGGCAATCGAAGCGCTGGGGCGGATGCGGGCGCAGGTGGCGGTGGCGCCGCTGCGGAAGTTCGTCGAAGACCGCAAGACATTCGGCTGGACGTACCCGGAAGAGATCCGCACGGCGGCGGCGCAGGCGCTGATGAAAATCGAGCCGGAGTGGATGGAGAAGTTCCTGCCGGAATCGGGGCTGGAGGCAAGCGTGATGGCGCTGGCTCCGCTCGATCCGATTCCGGAACGCGACGTGGTACGGCACCGCCGCTACCGCAGAATCCGGCTGCCCCGCAGCGTGCCGGCCGTGCTGACGTCGGCGCGAGGCAAGTACCCATCGTCGATCAGCGTAATGAGCCTCGAAGGCGGGCTGCTGAGCGGAGACGTTCAACTCGCGGTGGGAACCGAAGCGACGCTCAAGATTCCCGCCGGGCTGCGGTCGATCAGCATGCAGGCCGTGGTGAGGTTCGTGCGGCCGCACCAGGCCGGATTCGAGATGGTCGGCATGGGGCTCGAAGACCGCTCGAAATTGCGGCGGCTGCTGATTTCGCTCGGCGATGTGGATGCCGAGCCGAAGACGCCGCACTAAATTCCAGCAATTCCCCCGCGATTACGTCTTCGGCAGATCGTCCGCCGAAACCCACCAGCCGTGCACCTGGCTATAGGAGCGGAAAGGCAGGTGGACCTTGGCGATCGGGCCATCCTCCATGTGCTGCGTATCGACGATGATCAGATCGGCGCGGCCGCCTTCGAGCAGGCGGTTCGCGATGCCGACGAGGTAGCCGTCGCCCTCGGCAGCGTCCTTATTGCGCGGGACGAAGCAGCATTCCTGCAGGCTCGAATCATCGCCCACCCAGAATTCGGATGTGGTGCGCGTGGCGTGATCGAAGCGCGTGTAGGAATTGGTTGGGCGGAACGCGATGTTGCCAAGCTTCGGATTGAGCGGCTTGGTGGGATCGCTCGTGGGCATGAAGCCGTAACGATACGGAATCGTCTGATAGCGATCGTCCTGGCGCGGCAAGGCGCCAGTCTGCGGGAAAAGCTGCTCCATATTGTAATCGCGCGGAGTCTTGTCCGAGAGATCGACGGAGAGGCGATGGACGGTGCCCGCAGCAGCCTTCGGATCGAAGGGCTCGCCGTGAAGATTGGGGAAGAACGGAAACTGATTCTTCAGCGCCATGTCCATATCGACGTAAATTTTGTTGCCGTCGTTGAAAGCGCCCATCACGTGCGTGGCGCAGCGCTCGGGGCCCTTGAACCAGCGAAGATCCTTGCCGTCGCCGCCGCGCTCCATCACGCCGAACCACGTGGGGAGAGTGGAATCCCAGGCGAAATGCACCTGGCCCTGCTTCATGCGCTCGACGTTCGTCGCCATTGGAATGCAGAGGAAGGCGACGTATTTTTGCGTG
>Ga0335074_10012736_pt1 | contig 11802 bp, 12 predicted proteins | sample Lox_Sample_23_FD_206715 | JGI IMG/M metagenome (GOLD analysis project Ga0335074, IMG submission 206715) | Soil microbial communities from Loxahatchee National Wildlife Refuge, Florida, United States - Lox_Sample_2.3 | ecosystem: Environmental > Terrestrial > Soil > Wetlands | place: USA...
CGACCGCCACCCGGCTGGGCGGGACGGACCTGCCCGCGCTGGCCGAGGCGATGGGCTGCGACGGCGTGCGCGTCGACACCCCGGCGGGCCTGGAGAAGGCGCTGGCCGGCCTGGACGCCCGGTCGGCCGGCTCCCGCCCCCTGGTCGTGGAGGCCCGCATCGATCCCGCCGAGTACGAAGCCCAGTTCTAGTCGCCCCTCCCCCTAAAATACGTGGGTGAGTCTGTCCATAGGTATCGTCGGCCTGCCCAACGTGGGCAAGTCCACCCTGTTCAACGCGCTGACCCGAGCCGGGGCGCTCGCGTCAAGCTACGCTTTTGCCACCATCGAGCCGAACGTCGGCGTGGTCGGCGTCCCCGACCCCCGCCTGGCCGAGCTGGCCAAGCTGTACGACTCCGCGCGGATCGTGCCCGCCAGCGTGCGGTTCACCGACATCGCCGGCCTGGTCCGCGGCGCCTCGCAAGGCCAGGGACTCGGCAACCAGTTCCTGGCCCATATCCGCGAGACCGACGCGATCTGCCAGGTGGTGCGGGTGTTTGCCGATCCCGACGTCGCCCACGTGGACGGTGACGTCTCGCCCGAGCGGGACATCGAGACGGTGGTCGACGAGCTGATCCTGGCCGACCTGCAGACGCTGGAGAAGGCCCGGCCCCGGCTGGCCAAGGAGGCCAAGTTCGCCAAGGATGCCGAACGAGCCCGGGTGGCCCAGACCGCGGAGGCCGCCGAGAAGCTCCTGTTCACCGGGGTCACCCTGTGGGCCGGCGCCGCGGCCGCGGGCATCGACATGGCCGCGCTGCGCGAACTGCAGCTGCTGACGGCCAAGCCGTTCCTCTACGTGTTCAACTGCGACGTGGGCGAACTCGGCGACACCGAACTGCGCGAGCGCCTGTCCGCGCTGGTCAGTCCCGCCGAGGCGGTCTTTCTCGACGCCAAGACCGAGGCCGACCTGACCGAGCTGCCCGAGGACGAGGCCGCGGAACTGCTCGCCGAGGCCGGCCTGGGCGAACCGGGGCTGACTCAGCTGGCCCAGGCCGGATTCCGCGCGCTGGGCCTGCAGACCTTCCTCACCGCGGGCCCGAAAGAGTCCCGGGCCTGGACGATCAAGGCCGGCGCGACCGCACCCCAGGCGGCCGGCGTCATCCACAGCGACTTCCAGCGGGGCTTCATCAAGGCCGAGGTGATCTCCTACGACGACCTGATCGCGGCGGGCTCCGTGGCCGCCGCCCGCGCCGCGGGCAAGGCCCGCATCGAAGGCAAGGACTACATCATGCGCGACGGCGACGTCGTCGAGTTCCGCCACAGCGCAACATCTCACCAGCAGTAGATACGACCGCCGCGCGGTTCCCACCCCCGACAGGCATCGGCGACAGATGCTAGCGGTGAGTACCGTTGGGGTGACCGATCGTTACTACGATCACGACGTTTCATCCAGGCCACGACGTGGCCTACCTCACGGCGGGCCAGCACGCCGGCGGCTGCGTGGGCGCGATGTCCTACTACACCGCGTCCGGCGAGCCGCCCGGCCAGTGGGCCGGGAAGGGCGCCGCGGCGCTCGGGCTCAGCGGCCAGGTCGACCCGGCCGTGATCGGCCGGCTCTATCAGCACAACATCGGACCCGGCGGCGAGCTCCTGGTCAAACCACGCCAGTCCAAGGCGGCTGACGAGCGCGAGCAGGCCGCGGTGGCCGCGTACCTCGCCGCGCATCCATACGCCAGCGCGGTGGAACTGGCCGAGGTCCGCGCGGCCGCGCGCGGCACGGACCCACGCTCGGTGCCCTATTTCGACATGACCGTCGATGCAGTCAAGAGCGTGTCAGTGCTGCACGCGTCATACCGCGTCGCCGCGCGCCAGGCACGCGAGCGTGGCGCGCAGGACCAGGCCACCGCGCTCGACGCGCGCGCCGATGCGATAGAGGCCGCGCTGATCGACGCGGCCCGCGAGGCCGTCGCCTGGCTGGAACGGCACGCCACCTACACCCGCACCGGGCACCATTCGGCCCGCACGGGGGAGTGGCGCGACGGTGACGGCCTGGTCGCCAGCGTGTTCCTGCATCACATCAGCCGCGACGGCGACCCGCATCTGCACGTCCACGTGGCCATCTGGAACCGGGTGCAGCGCGCCGACCAGGCCGACGAGAAATGGCGCACGCTGGGCTCGCGCAGCCTGCACAACCAGCGGCTCGCGGTCGCCCCGGTCACGGACCGGATCATGGAGACCAGGCTGTCCGCGCTGGGCTACGCCAAGGTGCTCCGGCTGGATGGGAACGGTTCCGAGGTCGGCGGAGTCAGCCAGCAAGTCATGGACCTGTCCTCATCCAGGTCCCGGGCGTTGACGCCCGAGCTGACGCAGATGATCCAGCAGTACACGCAGAAGCATGGGAAGCCGCCGAGCAAGCGGACCATCTGGCTGCTCGGCCAACAGGCGGCGCAGAACACCCGGAGGACGAAAGCCGAGGCTCGGCGCGCCGTCGCCGGGCAGACCGGTGCGGCAGAGCCCAGCAACGCGCAGCGGCTGGATGCGTGGGAGGCGCAGACGGCGCGCGAAGAAGTGCAGGCCCCTGTCCGCCGTGCACGCGCGAGCCGAGCAGTTCCCGCGCCGTGCAATTCCCGTGCTGGACGAGAGCGCGAAAGCCCGCGCCGCCAGGATCGCAGTCGCGGAAGTCCAGAAGCATCACGCGACGTGGACGATGGCGCAGCTCCGGTTCGAGGTTCACCGCGCGCTGCCGGTGATGGTACCCGCCGCCGATGTGGAAGCACTGATCACTCAGGTCGCTAGGCTCGCGATCTCCGGCCGGGCGGGGGCCGAGGTTGTGCAGGTGACCGCACCGGACATTACCGACGTGACCTCGTTCGGGGTCCGCCAGTCCGACGGCGGCAGCATCTACCGTCCGCCGCACGAGGAACGGTGGACCACACTGCCTCACCTGGACGTCGAGGAAAAGATCCTCGGCGACGCGCAAACCGCCGTGCCGCGGCTGGTCAGCGAGGCCGAGGCGAGGGCAGCGGTCGAGCGCACCACGCTGAATCGCGAACAGCGTGCGGCCGTAGCGAAGATGCTGACCGCGGACACTACGACCACGGCGCTCATCGCGCCTGCCGGTGCCGGGAAGTCCCACACGGTCGGCGAATTTGCCCGGCTGTGGACCATGTTCACCGGACGGCGGGTCATCGGGCTGTCGACGTCCACGAACGCAGCCCGGGTCCTGCAGCAGGAACTGAACGACGCGGGCGCCGAACTGGCCGAGTCGTACAACATCGCGGAATTCCTCGGCAAGGTAGAAGGCTCCGACGAGCTCAGGCGGCCTATCCCGCTGAATGAGAACGACGTGCTCGTCCTCGACGAGGCAACGCAGGCGAGCACCGCCGACCTGGCCATGATCCAGGCAGCCGCGAAACAAGCCGGGGCCAGGCTCAACCCCGTGGGGGACACCGAACAGCTCGGATCGCCGGAAGCCGGGGCATGTTCCAACTGCTCGCGCAGGAGGTTCCCTCCATGGAACTCCACGAGGTCCGGCGGTTCGATACGCAATGGGAAGCGGACGCGTCGGTACGGGATCGTGCTAAGCGACCAGGCTAGGAAGGACAGGCGAGAAGACGCCGTAGCGGCGTGAAGGTAAAGGACCGGGACGCCGGTGCGGGCGGGGAACCCGCACGGAAGTACGGTCAGATCGCACCCGCGCGATGGGCCAGCGGACGCAGCTCCGGTGTGGAGGGCCGGTGCTCACGGCGCAGCAGTTCGGTCAGGACGTCTCTAGTCACCTGGTCGTAGCGGACCAGCTGAGGGCTGAGCCGTTCCGCGGCCAGGAGATTGACCGCGGCCGCGTCCTTCCGGCACATGGCGTACGCGCGGGCCAGGTCAAGGTTCACCTGCGTGCGCCTGCCGACCAGCCCGGCCGGCATCGCGGCAGCGTCGAGCGCCTCGCCAATCTCAGTCGCCCTCCGGGGGTCGCCGAGCCGCAGCGACGCCGAGATCGCGTGGATCGCGACATTGACCGGACCGAACGCAGTGCCCAAGTGGTTCGTCTCACCGGTCCGGTCGGCGATGCCGCGGGCCCTGGCCAGCGCCGCTTCGATCGTCGCCCCGTCGTAGCACGCCGCCGCTGCCGTGGCGGCGGCCAGGAGCGCGACGCAACGTTCCGTCATCCACAGGCCCGTTCCTCCAGGAGGTGTCGGAACTTCTAGGATAGACAGTGGCGATATGGAAAACCGGGCCCACGCGGAGCCGCGTGATCTAGACGAAGATCTGATCCATCACGTCGGCGCCAGTGGTGATTACCGGGCGGAGCTCGTGTAGATGCCTCGGTCGTCCTCGAGCTGGAATGGCCGCCCAGCCGTGCGATCTGCTCCCGGCGACGCCCGCTTCGGACATGACCGAGACGAACCTATGCCGCAGCTCCCATGGCGTGAGGACGGCCAGCCGAATCTGCCCAGTGGCAGCCAGCGCGATTACTTGGTGTGACTGCGCCCATGGTGGAGGCGCGCGCGGAGCCGCCTGATCTGGAGTCCGGTCCCGGCAGGCTGAGATGTCCGGCAGGGCCGCGCAAGAATAGATAGTCTGCGCTTGCCCAGCTGGACGCCATGATGGATTTCGCGATCAGCCCTGTGGCCTCGAGCGCTGGCCCGCGCTTGAATACCTGTTCGGCAGGGCGGGGTCTCGAACGGGTGCTGGTGCATGTACTGGCGCGTTGGCCCCGGCTACCGTGACCTCCGCGAGCGGACAACAGGCGAGACCTTCAGCAGCTCGCCGTATCAGGCAGCCGTCGTATGTAGTCACCGCGCTAGCTGGCTGCCGTGCACTCGGGGCACAGGCCGGACAGCTCGACGGTGTGCCCGACGTCGGTGAAGCCGGCCTCCGCGGCGACCTGTTCGGCCCACCGTTCCACCGCCCGGCCTTCCACCTCCACGCTGCGCCCGCAGGTGCGGCAGGTCAGGTGGTGGTGGTGCACGCTGGTGCCGCACTGGCGGTAGAGCGTCTCGCCGCTGGCGTCGCGGATGGTGTCGATGCTGCCCTGCTGGCTGAGCGCCTGCAGGTGCCGGTAGACGGTGGCCAGGCCGACCTGCTCGCCCTTGCCGCGCAGCTCGGCGTGGATCTCCTGGGCGCTGGCGAAGCCGGGCAGGCCCGCCAGCGCGGCGGCCAGGGCCTGCGCCTGCCTGGTCTCGCGCCTCCTCGTGCCGCGTGCGGGCCTGACCTGCGTGTGCTCCTGGGGCCGCGGCGTCGTCACATTCGCACGGTACAACCTTGACCGCCTTCCAGCTAACGCATCTCGCGGCGGGGAACGTGTTGCAGACGAAATCGGGAATCGTTATCATTCTACCGGGGGACGGAATGTCCCCTTCCCCGGCTCTAGGAGTGCCGTCATGCGGATCCGTTACAGGTTCCTGGCTGCCGTCGTGCCGCTCGGCGTGGCGCTGCTGGCGAGCGCCTGCTCCTCGTCCTCGCCGTCCTCGGCGTCCGGCTCGTCCGGCTCGGGCGGCAGCAAGATCGTCGCGGTGGGGGCCGAGAACGAGTACGCCGACGTCATCGGTCAGGTCGGCGGGAAATACGTCCAGGCCAGCGCGATCATGAGCAACCCGAACACCGACCCGCACACCTTCGAGGCCAGCGCGTCGGTGGCCCGCGAGGTGAGCGCGGCCCAGCTGGTGGTGCAGAACGGCGTCGGCTACGACGGGTTCATGAACACGATCGAGAACGCGGCCCCGAGCTCGTCGCGCAAGGTCATCACCGTGCAGAACCTCCTCGGCCTGCCGACTGACACGCCGAACCCGCACCTGTGGTACAAGCCGGTCACCATGCCGGCCGTCGCGAACGCGGTGGCGGCCGACCTGGCCGCCCTCCAGCCCGCCCACGCCTCGTACTTCAAGGCCAACGCGGCCGCCTTCATCAGCTCGCTGACCGCGTGGAACAACGCGATGGCGGCGTTCAAGGCGAAGTACGCGAACACGCCGGTGGCCACCACCGAGCCGGTGGCGGATTACATGCTGCAGGCGGTCGGGGCGGACAACATGACGCCGTGGGCGCTGCAGGCCGACATCATGAACGGCACCGACCCGTCGGCGCAGGACGTCGCCACCCAGCGGAGCCTGTTCACCCAGCACAAGGTGAAGGTGTTCCTCTACAACCAGCAGGTGACGGACTCGCTGACCGAATCGTTCATCACGCTGGCCCAGCAGAACGGCATCCCGGTGGTCGGCGTCTACGAGACGATGCCGGTGCCCGGGTACGACTACCAGTCCTGGATGCTGGCCGAGGTCCAGGCCCTGCAGAAGGCCGTGACCAGCGAGGTCTCGACCGAGCACCTGTGATGACGGCCGACCTGCTCCGGCTGGACGGGGTCGGAGTGCGGCTGGGCGGCCGGCAGATCCTGCGGGACGTCTCGTTCACCATCCCCTCCGGCCAGTTCACCGGCCTCATCGGGCCGAACGGCGCGGGCAAGACCACCCTGCTGCGGGTCATCCTCGGCCTGCAGCCGGTCACCAGCGGCTCGGTGCTGCTCGACGGCGCGCCGCGGCCGGCGCGCGATTCCTCGATCGGGTACGTGCCGCAGAAACTGGTCATCGAGCCCGATATGCCGCTGCGGGTCAGGGACGTGGTGTCACTCGGGATCGACGGCAACAAGTTCGGCCTGCGGCTGCCGTCCCGGGCCCGCCGCGAGCTGGTCAGCGACATGCTGACCGCGGTCGGCGCGCACCGCTACGCCAGCGCCCGGGTCGGCGAGCTGTCCGGCGGCGAGCAGCAGCGGGTGATGATCGCGCACGCCTTGATCAGCAAGCCGCGGCTGCTGCTGCTCGATGAGCCGCTGGCCAACCTGGACATCTCCAGCGAGCAGGGCATCGTCTCGGTGCTGGCCCGGTTGGCCCGCGCCGAGGGGGTCGCCGTGCTGCTGTCCGCGCACGACATGAACCCGCTGATGCCGGTGATGGACCACATCGTGTACGTGGCCGGGGGCCGGGTGGCGGTCGGCCGCACCGATGAGGTCGTCCAGCCCGAGGTGCTGTCCCGCCTGTACGGCCAGCACGTCGACGTGATCCGGGTGCACGGGCGGATCCTGGTGGTGGCCGCGGCAGAAGGGGCCGGCGACGCGGAGGCTAGCGCCAGGGACGCCAGCGTGGTGGGATGATCGTGGGGCACCTGCTCAGGTACGTCTTCGAGCCGGGCTTCTTCGGCAGCGGCCCGGTGCACGTCGCCTTCGCCGTCGGGACCGTCATCGCCATCACCTCCGCCGTCGTCGGCGTGTTCACGGTCACGCGCGGGCAGTCATTCGCCGGCCATGCCCTCGGGGACATCGCCACCACCGGAGGTTCCGGCGCCTTCCTTATCGGCATCAACCAGTTCTGGGGGTACCTGGCGTTCGGCATGGGCGCGGCCGCGTTCATGGAGATGATCGGCGTCCAGCGCCGCCGCGGGCGGGACGTGGCTACCGGCGTGGTGCTCGGCGCCGCCCTCGGCCTGGCGGCGCTGTTCCTGTACCTGGGCACCCAGCAAAGCTCGACGACCGGCGCGTCGTTCACGATCTTGTTCGGCTCCTTGTTCGCCATCACCCCGTCCACCGTCCCGGCCCTGATCACCTCCGCGCTGCTCGCGCTGGCCACGGTGGTGGTGCTGGCCCGGGTGCTGCTGCTGAGCTCGCTGAGCCCGGACATCGCGGCCGCCCGCGGCGTGCCGGTGCGCGCCGTGGGCGTGGCGTTCCTGATGGCACTCGCCGTGTCGGTGGCGCTTTCCGCCATGATCATCGGGGCGGTGCTGAGCACGGCGCTGCTGATCGGGCCGGCCGCGACCGCCCTGCGCGTCGCGAAGGGCCCGGCCCGCGCGGCGGCGACGGCGGCGGGCATCGGCGTGGCCGCCGTCTGGCTCGGCATCGTGCTGGCCTACGACAGCTTCTACTGGCCGCCGGCCGGGCGCGGCTGGCCGGTCAGCTTCTTCGTGGTCACGCTGGTCGTCGGCGGCTACCTGGTCACCTACCTGCGCCGGGGCGAACGCCGGCAGGCCGCGCCGGAAAGCGCCGACGCGGGGGCCGATACGGAGCAGGCATGTTCTCCGGCCTGATGCTGAACACCTGGATCGCGGCGACGGCGGTCGCGGTGATCGCCGGGGTGACCGGGTTCTTCGCGGTGCTGCGCGGGTCGACGTTCGCGGCGCACGCGATACCTAATGGCGCCTTCGCCGGGGCGGCGGGGGCCAGCCTGCTCGGGCTCAACCCGTTCGCGGGCCTCGCGGCCTTCTCGGTGGCGGGGGCGCTGGGCATCGCCGGGCTGAGCCGCCGTGCCCGGCATGACGTGGCGACCGCGCTGACGTTCGTGATGATGCTCGCCGTCGGCGCGCTGTTCGTGAGCTGGAGCACCGAGTACGCGCAGGAGGCGTACTCGCTGCTGTTCGGCGAGGTGTTCGGCGTCAGCACCGGCGACGTGCTGCCCATCCTCGTGCTCGGCGTGGTGTCGATCGTCGCGATCACGGTCATGTTCCGGCCGCTGATGCTGTCCTCGGCCATGCCAGAGGTCGCCGAGGCCCGCGGGATACCGGCCCCCCGGATGGACCTGGCGTTCCTGCTCGTGATGGCCCTGGCCACCAGCATGACGGTACCTGTGGTGGGCGCGCTGCTGATGTTCAGCCTGATGATCGGGCCCGCAGCGGCGGCCAGGTCGCTGACCGCGCGGCCGGGCCTCGCGATGACCGTCTCGGTGGCGATCGCGCTGATCACGGTCTGGACGGGCATCGTGGTCTCCTATCACACCAACTGGCCGCTCGGCTTCTTCGTCGGCGTCATGGGCGCCGCCTTCTACCTGCTCGGCCGGGCCTATGCGGCGGGCCGCCGCCACATGGCCGTCCGCGCATCCGCTGCTACCTCCTTAGTTCGCGGTGTCCTGACCGGGCCCGGTCCCGGGGGTGAGTACGGCTGATGTGGTGAACCGGCCGAGGAATTCCACGGGCCCCTGCCTGCTCCAGCCTGCGGATAACCGGTGGACCGGCGGCCCCCTGGTGCGACCAGGCGTTCGCCCGCGCCGTCGGCCACGACGTTCCCGTCGCGCTCTCGGCCGGCGCCGGGGACAGCACCGCTCGTATCCGGCGGACCCGTCCTATCCCTGCGTGCCCGTGCCGCCGGAGCCACCCGCCATACCTTGCATGCATATATGTTTATGTGTTAGCGTCTTAGGTGTGGGGCATGAGGAATACGAGCCGGCCAGCGAGCTGTTCCGCACCCTGTCCGCGCCGCTGCGCCTGGCGATCATCGACCACCTCACCGCCGGGCCCGCGGCTGTGCACGCGCTGGTCGCGGCCAGCGGCGAGTCGCAGCCGCTGATCTCCCAGCACCTGCGGGTGCTGCGGGCCGCCAAGCTCATCCGGGTGCAGACCCGCGGGCGCGAACGGGTCTACTCGCTCACCGACGAGCATGTCGCCCACATCGTCACCGATGCCATCCGGCATACCAGCGAACCCGGCACCGGCCAGGAGGAGAACATCTCATGAGCACGCCAGCGCACACCGAGCACGCCGGCCACGACCACGCCCACGGCGAGGGCTGCGGCCACGTCGCCGTCCCGCATGACGGCCACACCGACTACGTCCACGACGGGCACCTGCACAAGGTCCACGACGGCCACGCCGATGAGTGCGAGCCCGGCGGCCACGCCGAGCACGCCGGCCACGAGCACCAGCACGGCGAGGACTGCGGCCACGTCGCCGTCCCGCATGACGGCCACACCGACTATGTCCACGACGGGCACCGGCACGCCGCGCACGCTGGCCACTACGACGAGCACTGAGCACGCGAGCGGAGCCGACCGGATGGCTGCGACCGGCGTCTCGTCGTGCCAGCGGCCATTCGCGGGCGCGGCTGCGGTAGCGCGCACAGGAGGCGGCACCGTGCCACGCTGCTCTAGCGTGGCAGGCTCGGGTCAGTGAGACCCGGTGGCTCGCGTGGCGGCCTTTCCCGGTGACCTCCCGACGGCGCGGCCCGCACGGTGGGTGCCCAGCGTTCCCAGGGCAATCCGCCTGCGGCGCCCGCGGCGGGATGTTGACGGTCCGCACGCCGTCGCTGGCGGAGGACGTCATCGAACGCGCGGGTGAACTTGCCGTTCCGGTCCCGATGAGGAAGCCGGAGAAACCGATCCGCCCGGCGAGGTCCGTGACCAGGTGGCGGGCCTGCCGGGCGGTCCATGCACCGTCCGGGTGGCGCTCGCGCCGAGGATGTGCACGCGCCGGATCGCTGCCTCCACGAGGGCAAGCGCCTACAGCCGGCTGAGGAAGCCTGTGTCGCAGTGAGGAAATCACGCCGGCAGGTCCTCGGCCTGGGCGCGCAGGAACGTTCGCCGGGAGGTGTCCAGGCCGCGCGGAGCGGGCCGGTACCGCCGGGAGCGGAGGAGCCGCCGGCCGGCCGCCTCGCTCACCTGGTAGCCAAGGCGGTCAGCTCGCCGTGCACGCGGCGGTATCCCCGGGCCAGGTTCTCCTCCGCCAGCCGCAGGACCAGGTCGCGGATCTCCTGGCTGGCCGCCGGGCGACCCGGCGGGTCCGGGTAGGTCTGCCGGCGGGTCAGGAGACGCCGGTGCCTGGCCAGCAGGGTGCCCGGCGTGACGAGCCGGCCGCCGCGCGGCGCGGCCGGGAGCAGCCCGGCCAGTGCCGCCAGGATTGCCCTGCCGGCCCGGGGCGGGCGACCTGACGCCGCGCACGACCACCTCGTGGCCGAGCACGATGATCCCGGCATTCTTTGATGCCTGGCTGCGGCCCGGCAGGAGCAGCCAGCCGAAGACCCGGATCATGACCAGGCACAGGAAACGGGCAGGCCCGGACCGTGATCTTGCCGCCAACCGTCCGTCAGGCCAGACCGCCACGTCACCGACCCTGCATCGGGTTCTGAAGCGGTACAGCCGGATGGCCAGGGCCTGGGCATCGGTCAGCACCCAGGAGCGCAGGTGCGTGCGGCCCTGCCCAGCGGCCTTGGTCCAGGCGGTGTGTCCCGTCATCATGGCCAGAGTCTGAGCATTGTCTGCTGTTCACTCCGGATGGAGTGAGCCAGGACCGCGCGCATGGCGCCGTGATGACCAGCACGAGCCCCGCCCCGTGCGGCAGAGACGCTGGCGGCCGCAGCTGCCGGACTTGATAAGCGGGCTCGGCCGTGCATGCATGAGGTTCATCCCGGATACTGGCGGGATGCGAGCTGGAGTGCTGCTGCTGGCGGCGCAGTTCCCGGGGCAGTCGCCCGGCCATGTGCTGGAGGCCACCGTGCAGGCGGCCGTGGCGGCGGAGCTCGCCGGGTTCGACGACGTGTGGTTCGCCGAGCACCACTTCATGTCCTACGGTGTCTGCCCTTCGGCCGCGACGCTGGCGGCCTACGTGCTCGGGCAGACCGACCGGATCGCGGTGGGCACGGCGGTGAGCGTGCTGTCCACTGCGCATCCGGTGGCGCTCGCCGAGCAGGCCATGCTGCTGGACCAGGTATCGGGCGGGCGGTTCTGGCTCGGCGTGGGGCGCGGCGGGCCGTGGGTGGACCTGGAGGTGTTCGGCACCGGGCTGGGCCGCTATGAGTCCGGCTTCGCCGAAGGCCTCCGCCTGCTGCTGGCCGCCCTGACCCGCGACCGGGTCCGCGGCACCGGGCCGGCCTTCACCTTCCGGGAGGTGACGGTGGTGCCGGGGCCGCGGACCCGCCCGCACCCGCCGCTGGTGGTGGCGTGCACCTCGCCGGCCACGGCGGCGCTGGCCGCCGCCTGCGGCCTGCCGATGCTGCTGGGCCTGCACGCCGGCGATGACGGGAAGCGGGAGATGATCGCCGCCTACGCGGCGGCCGCTCCGTCAGGCCAGCCGCCCGCCGGGC
>Ga0335074_10012738_pt1 | contig 11801 bp, 11 predicted proteins | sample Lox_Sample_23_FD_206715 | JGI IMG/M metagenome (GOLD analysis project Ga0335074, IMG submission 206715) | Soil microbial communities from Loxahatchee National Wildlife Refuge, Florida, United States - Lox_Sample_2.3 | ecosystem: Environmental > Terrestrial > Soil > Wetlands | place: USA...
CGGACGTGCGCGCGCTGGCCGGCCGCGTGCCCGGGCTGGCCGCGGTGCACTGGGCCGGGTGCAGCCGCCGGTGCGGCCTGCCCGCCGACGCCACCGCCGTGGTCGCCACCGCCGACGGCCGGCTGGTGTCCGGCGACGGCGCGGTGCTGAGCGGCCAGGCGAGGCCGGCATGAAGACCACCTACGAACGCGACGGCGCCGCGATCTACCGGCAGTCCTTTGCGACCATCCGCCGGGAGGCCGACCTGTCCCGGGTCCCGGCAGACCTGGAGCGCGTGGCCGTGCGCATGATCCACGCCTGCGGCATGACCGATCTGGTCGCCGACCTCGCCTGGTCGGCGGGTTTCGCCGAGCGGGCCGAGGCCGCGCTCACGGCCGGGGCGCCGGTGCTCTGCGACTCGTCAATGGTGGCCGCGGGCATCACCCGGTCACGGCTGCCGGCGGCCAACGAGGTGCTGTGCACGCTGCGCGACCAGCGGACTCCCGGGCTTGCCGTGGAACTAGGCACAACCAGGACGGCGGCGGCGGTGGAACTATGGCGCGACCGCCTGGACGGCGCGCTGGTCGCCGTCGGCAACGCGCCCACCGCGCTGTTTCACCTGCTGGACATCGTTGCGGCCGGGGCACCGAGGCCCGCCGCGGTGATAGGCGTGCCGGTCGGGTTCGTCGGCGCGGCCGAGTCCAAGGCTGCGCTGGCCGCCAGCCCGCTGCGCCTGGAGTTCCTGACCGTGCACGGCAGGCGCGGCGGATCGGCGATAACGTCGGCGGCCGTGAACGCGCTCGCGAGCAGGGCGGAGTGACGGCGATGGCACCGGGCAGGCTGTACGGCGTCGGCGTGGGTCCGGGCGACCCGGACCTGGTGACGGTGCGGGCCGCCCGGCTGATCGCCGAGGCCGACGTCGTCGCGTATCACTGTGCCCGGCACGGCCACAGCGTCGCACGCGCCGCCGCCGCCCCGTACCTGCGCACCGGCCAGGCCGAAGAGGTCCTGCGCTACCCGGTGACCACGGAAGGCACCGATCACCCTGGCGGCTACGCGGGCGCACTCGCCGACTTTTACACCGAAGCCGCCGGGCGCCTCGCCGCACACCTTGACCAGGGACGGACCGTGGTCGTGCTCTGCGAAGGGGATCCGGGCCTCTACGGGTCGTACCAGCATCTCCACGTCCGCCTGGCGGATCGGTTCGCCGCGCAGATCGTTCCCGGGGTCTCGTCGGTTTCCGCGGCTGCCGCGGCCGTCGGCGAGCCGCTGGTCCAGCACGACGAGTCGCTCACCGTTCTGCCCGGGACGCTGCCGCCCGAACTGCTGCGCGCCCGGCTGGCCGCGGCCGACGGCGACGCGGTGGCGATCCTCAAGCTCGGGCGCACGTTCGACAAGGTCCGCGAGGCCCTGGCGGACACCGGCCTGCTGGACCGGGCCCGCTATGCGGAACGGGCCGGGACCGATGCGCAGCGCGTGGCGCCGCTCGCCGACGTGGACTCCACCACCGTGCCGTACATGTCGCTGGCGCTGGTACCCGGAAGGGGCCAGCGGCGCGAAACGGCGCCCGGTGTGACGGTCATCGGGCTCGGCCCCGGAGACCCGGCCTGGCTCACGCCCGAGTCGGCGGCGGCGATCGCCGACGCCACGGACCTGGTGGGCTACCGGGCCTACCTGGCGCGGGTGCCGAACCGGCCGGGGCAGCACCGGCACGCGTCGGGCAACACCGTCGAGGCCGACCGGGCGGCGCTGGCCCTCGACCTGGCCGCGAAGGGCGGCCGGGTCGCGGTGATCTCCTCCGGCGACCCCGGCGTGTTCGCGATGGCGTCGGCGGTGCTGGAGCAGGCCGCGTCGGACCCGGGGCGGTGGGCGGACGTCCGGATCGAGATCCTGCCCGGCGTCACCGCGGCCCAGGCGGTGGCCAGCCGCGCCGGCGCGCCGCTCGGCCACGACTACTGCGTGATCAGCCTGTCGGACCGGCTCAAGCCGTGGCAGGTCATCGCCGACCGGGTTGCCGCGGCCGCAGCCGCCGACCTGGTACTGGCGCTGTACAACCCGGCGTCCCGCACCCGCACCTGGCAGGTTGCGGCCGTCCGCGACCTGGTGCTGCGGCACCGCGCGCCGGACACGCCGGTCGTCGTCGGGCGCTACGTCGGCCGGCCCGGCGAGGAACTGAGCGTCACCACGCTGGCCGATCTCGACGCGGCGGCCGTCGACATGAACTCTCTGCTGATCATTGGGTCTTCAGCGACACGGGCGTTCGAGCAGGCAGGCCGACCTGCCGTGTTCACTCCCCGGCATTACGGCCCCAGCAGCTGAGGTCCTCCGGCGGTTCCGGTCACGAGCCACCGGTGTGCGGATACCCCGCGGGGATTCGCGCGTTCAGCAACGCCAGGCTGGCCTTGGTGGGCCTCAGGAAGGACCAGCTGACCACGGTCGAAGGTGACGCGCCCCGGCCCCAGAGCATCCGCAGTGGCAGATGCGTGTGCGCGTTCACCCACAGCACGACCGGCAGTGGCCGGTATATGCCTTTCGGCGTTTGGGTCAGCTCGATCGCGGGCTGCCCCTCATACCGCCCCTGGCGGGTGACCCGCCACAAGCCGTTGGTGATTTCCTTCGCCAGCGCGCTGGGCAGCAGGTCGTTCAGGCCCGGATTCGGGTTCACGAACTCGCGGTCCCAGGTGGAATACGTGCCAGCGGGGGTATTGGTGTTGCCGTACCCGCAGCCTTCCTTGCTGCCGAGGGTGGGATAGCAGACCAACGTGAGGCGGCCCTTGACGTAGTTAGGGTCACCCGGCGGGACGATGTAGTTGAACTCGTCGGTCTCGGTCAGCCGCAGCGGCGCGCTGGCCGGGTCTCGTTCGCTGAACATCTCCAGCGTGCGCTCCAGCTGGCCGGTGACCGGCAGGGCGGGCCAGGACCAGTCCTGGTAGGTGTCCACGACGACGCCATCGTCGAATCCCGTCTGCTCCGTGTACAGGATGTCGCCGTTGACGCCGGAGGCCGCGGTCAGCATCGCCCGGCCCATCGACGCCGCCGACGGCAGCCCGGACCGCGCCACCGGCGGCGCGGACGGGTGGCCCGCCCGGGCTGGGCCGTGCCCCGCGGGCAGGACGCCCGGCACTAGCGCGATCACCAGCCCGGCCACCGCAGCCGCGACGGCGACGCCGGCCAGCCGGGCCCAGCGCGGTGATCGTGGCCGCCACGGTGCCAGGATCCGGAGCGAGCCAGGCCCGTGGCGCCGCCCGGTGCCTTTCCGCACCCCGCGCAGCACCGTGCCGGAGTCCGGGGCGTAGCGCTCCATCTCCCTGAGCACCGCCCGCAGGTCGTCCTCGCTGCGCATCGGCGGCTCGTGCACGCCTCGCATCAGCCCTCCTCCTTGATCACAACGGACGGCCGCACCGGGCCCGCCATCTCGATCCGCAGCGCGGCCAGCGCCCGTGAGGCGTAGCCGCGGACGGTGCCGGGCCGGCAGCCCAGCACCGCCGCGATGTCGAGGTCGGAGAGCCCCTCGTAGTAGCGGAGCACGAGCACCGTGCGCTGCCGCCGCGGCAGCTTGGCCAGTTCGGCCGCCATCGCGTCCCGTTCGGCATGCTCATCGGCCGGGTCAGGCAGCGGCGGGCCGCTCAGGTCGCCACCCGTCCCCGCAGGCACCAGCCGCCACGACCGCCGCCGCCAGGACAGGAACTCATTGACGACCATCTTGCGGACGTAGGCCTCCGGCCGGTCCAGCTGGGCGATGGCCTGCCACCGGCTGCTGGCCCGGATCAGCACGTCCTGCACCACGTCCTCGGCCAGGCCCCGGTCACCGGTGAGCACGCCAGCGAACCGCAGCACCGCCGGCAGCCGGGCGGTGACGAACTCCTCGAAGGTCATCGCACCTCCACCGAACGGGGTCTCCGGTTCTGACACGCAGCCCGGCCCGCAAAGTGCTGCGCGGCACGCCCATATTCCTGGCGCACTTTCCCGCGGGAACGGTGAAAGTCAGGGCTCGCCCGTCTGGTGGCCATGGGTCTGAATCCAGCGGATCGCCTCGCTGACGGTGGTCACGGACTCGGCGGCCGCGGCCGCCGGGCGGGCCACCATGACGACCGGGATGCCCAGGTCCCGGGCGGCGCCCAGCTTGCCTTCGGTCAGCGCGCCGCCGCTGTTCTTGGTGACCAGGACGTCGATCCCGCGGTTGTCCATCAGGGCGCGCTCGGCATCTCGCTCGTAGGGCCCGCGGGCCAGCAGCACCTCGGATCGCGGGGGCAGCGGGGCGTCCGGCGGGTCGACACAGCGGATCAGGAACCAGAGGTCCAGCGTGGCGAACGCGGCTAGGCCGTGACGGCCAGTGGTCAGGAAGACCCGGCTGCCCAGCTTCGGCAGCAGCGCCGCTACCTCGGCGAGCGAACCGGCGCCGTGCCAGTCGTCGCCGTCTCGCGGGGACCAGCCGGGGCGGGCCAGCCGCAGCAGCGGCAGACCGGCCCGCGCGCACGCGTCGACCGCGTGCGCGCTGATCGTCTCCGCGAACGGGTGCGTGGCGTCGACGACCGCGCCGATTCCCTCGGCCACGGCGTAGGCGGCCAGGCCGTCCGCGCCGCCGAAGCCGCCCACCCGGACTTCGCCGGCGGGCAGGGCGGGGTTGCTGACCCGGCCGGCCAGCGAGCTGATCACCCGCAGTTCCGGGTTGCGGGCCAGCTCACCGGCCAGCGTCCTCGCTTCGGACGTGCCGCCGAGCAGGAGCACCGTCATCGTCATTGCTGGCCGGCTCCTGGGACGGGCAGCCACCGCTCGGTCGCCTTCGCCGCCGTATCCAGGACGTGTTGCACCGACGCGGCCTGCGCGAGCGTCGGCATGGTGCCGGGACTCTGGCTGCCGGACTGCCCGAGAAAGTCGCTCAGGTGGCGGCGCGCGTAGCCTGAGCGGCCGCCCGCTTTCTCACGGAGAGGCACCTGCTCGGCCGGACCGCCATCTAGGGCCAGCCGCTGGTAGCGCTCGCCCCCGGGCAGGCTCTCGCCCAGTTCGGCCTCGGCCGCTCCGGCCGAACCGTGCACGCGGACCCGCACCCCTGGAACGCCGCCTGCCAGCACCCAGCCGCTGACCAGGACACCCGAGCATGGCCCGGCGAAATCGAGCTGGACGGTCGCGATGTCGTCGAGGCGGCTGCCCGGCAGCACCCTGGAAAGCTGCGCCGATACCCGCCTGATCGGCCCGATCAGCCACTGCGCCAGGTCGAGCGCGTGCGAGCCGTACTCGAACAAGGCGCCCGCGCCGGCCCGGTCGGGGTCACCCTTCCAGTTCATCGCCTTGCCGAACCGCGGGTGGAACTGCGCGTTGTATTCATACAGCTCGGCAAGCCAGGGCTCGCCGATCTGCCCTCTCGCCAGGTCCGCGCGAAGCTGCTGCAGCGCCGGGCTGTAGCGGAACGAATAACCGACCGTCGCCGCGACGCCGGCGCGTTCCTGGGCCGCCACCAGTTCCTGCGCCACCCCGGCGGTGTTGGCGATCGGCTTTTCGCAGAACACCGGTACCCCGGCCGCCAGCGCGGCCAGCACGAGCGAAGGATGCACGTCGTCGGGCGCCGCGACGGTCATCGCATCCGCGAGGCCCGCCGCCAGCAGATCCTCAGCGGAGCCGAACCAGCGCGGTATGCCGTGCGCGGCCGCGAACCGCCGGCCTCCCGCGGCATCCTGGTCGACGCACGCGACGACCTCCACCTCCGGCAAAGCACGCAGCGCCGGAAGATGGGCCTGGGCCGCCCACGCGCCACAGCCCACGATCGCCACCCGCACGGTCGTCGCCATTACTTGCCGATGTCCTCGTTCCAGATGTCCGGGTGAGCACCGATGAACTCACGCATCAGGGCGGCGCACTCCTCGGAATCGAGGTTGACCACCTCGACGCCGTGAGCCCGGAGGGTGTCTTCCGCGCCCATGAACGTGCGGTTCTCGCCCAGCACCACCCGCGGGATTCCGTAGAGCAGGATCGAGCCGGTGCACATATGGCACGGCGACAGCGTGGTGTACATCGTCGCCCGCGCGTAGACGGAGCCGCGCAGGCGGCCCGCGTTCTCCAGGCAGTCGGTCTCGCCGTGCCGGATCACGCTGCCCATCTGAACGCGGCGATTGCGACCGGTCGCGACGATCTCGCCGTCGACGACCAGCGCAGCCCCGATGGGGACCCCGCCCTCGGCCAGCCCGGTCCGTGCTTCCTCGATCGCCGCGTCAAGGAACCGGCGGTCGGCGTCTCGCTCAGCCACCGTGACATGGTAAATCGCCGAGCGCGGGGATAGCTCGCCGCGCGTTGCCAGGGCTCAGTATTCGACTCGTTTGTAGTACCGCCGGGTGGTCAGCGGGTGCCCCGTGATCTCTTCCAGATGGGCGTCGACCCGTTCCAGCACGGTAGCCAGCAGGACCGGGGAGATCAGCGCCCGCACCTCCGCGCTGATGCCGGGCAGCTCATAGTCGGCGGAGTCGAGCACGGTCAGCAGACCGCCGTAGCGCGGCACGAACGCTTCGACCCGCTCGGCCAGCGGCCTGGCGGCGTCCTCCCCCTTGAGCAGCAGGACGCTGACCCCGTCCTCGATGAGTTCCAGGGTGCCGTGGAAAAAGTCGGCCGCGTGCACCGGGCGGGTGCGGATCCACTGCATTTCTTCCAGAATGCACATGCCGTAGTAGAACGCTTCTGGCCAGGCGGATCCGGCTCCGGTGACGATGTGGTACGGCCGGTCCGCGATCGCCTGTGCGAGCTGCGCAGCTCGGTCCTCCGCGGCCCGCTTGACACCGACCATGAGCTGCGGCAGCTGCCGGAGTTGCTCGATCGTCGCGTCGTAACCCTCGAACTCGTCAAGCTGCCGCATGATCGCCAGCGCGATGATGAGCGACTGGAGATAGAAGGATTCGCTCGAGGTGTCGTCGGCCGCTTCGTTGCTGAAGTTGTAATCGGCCTTGCGTGCCAGCGGGGAGTCCGGCTTGCCGGTAAGCGTGATCACGCTCGCTCCGGCATGCCTGGAGAAATCCAGCACCGCAAGGCTCTCAGCGGTGCTCCCGGACAGCGAGGGGATCACCACGATCGACCGGGGCCCCAGGTGTGCCGAGCCAGTCTGGACGATCTGCGCCGCCCAGTCGGTGAACGCTGCAAACCGTGACCGGGCCTGCAGCAGCCCCGCGGCCGGGTACATGAGGATGCCGGCCCCGCCAGAGCCGAGAAAGAAGATGTTGCGTGCTCCGGCCGCCAGGCGCGCCGTCACGGCCTCGGACAGCCCTTCAGCGAGGCCCACCGCGCCCGACTGGATGCGCAGGAAGCGAGGCTCGTCAAAGTTCAGCATCAAATGAGTCCGTTCCGTTTTCTTGGCACTCGGGTCGCGGCTAGTCACTCTGCCCGGCGCAGCCCGAGCGCAGGGAGACTCCCCCCAAGCCGGCCAGCGCGGGATCGAATCCATAGCCAAACGCGCCATAGTGGCTGACGGTCTGAGCAGCCAAAGCTGTTCCCGCCTTCAGCGCTTCAATGGGGGCGTCATTGCGTATCAGGCCGCTCAGCACGCCTCCGATCAGGGCATCGCCTGCGCCGAGGCTGTCGATCAGGGAGCCGGCCCGCGATCCGAGGGCGACGTGAACGCCGTCGACCACCAGTCGGGCGCCACGGGAGCCTTCCGTCACCAGCACCGCGGCCGGCCCCCGCGCCGCTGCCTGGTCCGCGAGCGCGATCGCTGCCTCCGCCGTAAGGTGACCGCCGGAAAAGCAGGCACACCACACGTGATCGATCAGGCCGTCCACGTAACTCCATGGCCGACTGCCGAAGTCGAACGACACCTTCGTGCGTTCTGCGATATCGGCAAGCTGCGCCTCCAAGCCGGAGTTGTCGCCCGTGTGGACGGCGTCGAAGCCGGCGATGTAGGCAAGGTCGTCGGCCGACAGGTCGAACATTGAGACGCCAAGATCGCTGTCAAGGAACTGGCGGTCACCGTCGACCACCTGAACCCCGCACCAGGCGGTGCTTCCGGGCAGCACGCGCAGCCTGTCGGTCGCTACTGCCTCAGCGGCGAGCGCATCGATCAGACGGCGGCCCGCGTCGTCGTCACCGACAGCGCCAAGGTATGCCGATGCCAGGCCACAGCGACGTGCGGCGACGGAAACGTTGAGAGCGTTCCCACCCGGATACGCCTCGCCCGTCCCTCGGTAGACATCCACCACATTGTCGCCTGCACAGACAAGAGACATCAGTATTGAACTTTGAACATGTATCGCCTCTCGGTCAAGCTGTGTCCTGTGGTGGCCTCGAAATGCTGGGCAATGCGCGAGGTGAGCGCACCCAGCACGAGCGGTCCTACCTCGGCGCGGTAATCCTTCGGGATACCGGGCAGGGTCAGATCCTCCAGGTCGACCAGCCAAGCCTGACGTGTGTACTTCTGTATAAACGCTCGTGTCCGCTCGGCTATTGCTCGTGACGTGTCTTCGCCGAGGTACAAGATGACCGGGGTCTGCTCCGTGACTACCTCAAAGGCGCCGTGGAAGAAATCTCCGGCATTGTAGGCGGCTGAGTCAATCCACTGCATTTCCTGCAGGTAGCACATGGATAGCGTACGCGCTATGTCTTCGCTCGGCCCCGCACCAAGAACGTAGATGATCGGCTGGGAAGCAAGCGCCGCGGCCATGGCGGCGAAGTTCTCGTCCGACTCGGCAACAGCGCTGACGACGGCTTCATGCAGGCCAGCGTAAGCGGCGAGCGCTTCGTCATGCTCGGACTGTGTCTCGTCACCGGTGGCCAGCAGGACCGAGTGCCCGATCTGGGCAAGGAATATCTGCGTGGGCTCGCTGACGACGTGCTTGCTGCCATACGTGAAGGCGTGGTCAGCGTTGGTGGCCAGGGGGCTCTCCGGATCCCTGGAGACCGCCAGCACCACCCGCACCCCGCGCGATCGGGCCGTCTCAATTGCCTTGATCGTTTCGGGAGTCGTGCCGTTATGTGAGGTGACGACGACCAGGGAGTCAGGTCCCAGCCGCACCGGTGTGTCGTAGACGAACTCGTTGGAGTTCACCCGGAAGGTGGGTACCGACGTGCCCTTGGCGGCCATGAGCGCGCCAACGTGCGAACTCGTGAAATGCGAGCCGCCTGCCCCCACGAACCAGAGGTCGCTCAGCCCCGTTCCCACGGCCTCTCTGACTGCCGCTGGAATGCGATTGCGCTCGGCCAGCGCGAGGTCGATGGTTGCGGCCAGGTCCTCGGGGAGACTTGCAAGGGCCACGCTTTTACTCCTGTCGTCGGTCGGACGGGCATTGTGAAGCGAATCTGTCACGTGCAGCCGGAGGACCGGAGGGCCAGTTGTCAGGCCCTCCGGTCCGCACGTCTATTTGGTCAGGTACCAGTACTCTGGCGTGATCCAGAAGCCGACGTTCTGTCCCGTCGTTCCTTTCAGGTTGCTCTTGATGGCCGAGAACTGATACGGCTGCAGCGGCAACCACCAGACCGGGTTGTTGGTGTTCAGGAATTTCTCGTAGGAGTACAGGGCCGAGATGCTCTCGGACTTCTCCGCGTTGATCATGAGGTTGTCGAGCGTCGGGGAGCAGTAGCCTCCGATGTAGGGGCCGCCGCACTCAAAGATGACGTTGCCGATCGGGTAGTTGATCGGAACGCCGTACTGCCAGCCACCGAGGTAGGCGTAGACGGACTCCCACGGGCACGACTGGCCCTTCGTGCAGACCGTCCTGGAGAAGGCGACCGAGTCGGGAACGGGGCTCAGCGAGATCGTGATGCCGGCCTTTTTCGCATCGCCCTGCAGCAGCTGGGCCTCAACCGCCTCCTGGACAACACCGGTCGGGTACTCGAGGTTGAACGAGAACGGCTGGTCAAGCTTGATTCCGGCGCCGCACTCGGTCGACCCCGTGCCCGGCTTTATGCACTTGTCCGTACCGCCCGGCGTCACGCTCCACCCATGAGACTTCAGCAAGCTGACAGCTGCGCTGATGCTGAAGGGATAGGCAGCCTCGTTCGCGCTCTTGTCGGCAAGGGGAGTGCCGTTGATCTCCGGTTGTGGCGTGTAATTAGGCACAGCGCCGTAGGTGGGAACCCCGGCATTGCCGAGCGCAGCCTTGACCATTGTATTCTGATCGGTTATGTGCTGGACAGCTTCCCGAATGTAAAGCTGCGAGAACAGCGGGCCAGTGGTCGGATTCGTGTAGTTGAAGGTGGCGTAGTTCATCCCTGCCTGAGACCACGGCACGATTGAATACCCCTGGCCCGACACCCGGGACTTCGAGGACAGGTCGTTGAACGGGATGTAGCCGTAGTCGATGTTGCCGCTCAGCAGCTCGTTGTACTCGGCCGTGTCACTCGTGAAGTTGAGGAACGTTACCGTCGAGAGCTTCGGCTTGTCCGGTCCCGAGTAGTGCTTGTTAGCGGCCAGGACCACCTGGCTGTTCGGAGCGTAGCTCTGCAGGTGGAACGGGCCATCGACGACCTGCCACAGCGGATTCGAGTTGTAGGTGGACAGCTTGCCCGCCTGGCCGTTGAGGTAAGCGAAGACCGCCTTGGCGCCGGCCGTGGTCTGGTCGTAGTTGCCGATCTTGCCGGTGGCCGAGGTCTTGTCCCAGGCGTGCTGAGGCATCGGGAAGAGCAGGCAGAGCTGGTTGTAGAACAGCCAGTTCGAGCTGTAGGCCTGCTTGAACGTGATGCTGAACGTCGTGGACGAGGTGTACGACACGCTGGCAATGTTGTCCGGCAGGTAGCCGGGTACGTAGTTCGCGTAGTTCGACTTGTTTGCCTTGAGCATGTTGATCCAGAACTCGACGTCCCTCGTCGTAATGGGCTGACCGTCGGACCACTTCCAGTTCTTCATCTTGATGGTCACGGTCTTGTTGCCATTCGAGAACACCGGCGGGTAGGCCAGGCTCAGCGACTCGTTGAACGTCATGCCGCCGCTGGTGTTGCCGAACCAGTACAGCGGGCGCCACATCTGCTCGACGAACCAGAAGATCTCCTGCGTGGTGTCGTCGGCGGGCGGGAACATCGGGAAGATGTCTACCGGCTGGGTGCCGGGCAGGTAGGCGACGGTCACGTTGCCCCCGCTCTGCGCGGCCCCTGAGCTGCTAGTTGAGCTCGGTGATGAGGAGTTCGAGCACGCTGCGATCAGCGCGGCCACCACGACAACGAGCACCCCGAGCTTCGCCCTGACACCAAACCGTCGCGGCATCATGCCCTCCAGTCTGCGAGACCCTCGTGTGAGAGCGCTTTCACATGTTGAAACCCGATTAGATACCCACCAGCGCGCATGAAGTCAAGAGTTGCCGGGTGAACATCACGAATCGTTATCTAGCCGCGTAAGAGCCGCGAAGGACACTTCACAGCTATTTCAGCAGGTCAAAGGCCTCACGGAGTGGCTCATGAGCGGCTGATCGCCTTACTGGCGGCAGAGTCCAACCTGTAACAAACCGCATCTAGCGCCACCCGATGGGGCGGGTGTAACGTGCAAGCGTGAGAGCGCACTCTCAGTCGACTCAGGGGCGGCCGACCATCGAAGACGTCGCGGCGGCTGCCGGCGTCTCACGAGCCACCGCTGCCAGGGCGCTGGGGGGCTATGGCCGCGTGAGCGATGACACGCGGTCGGTTGTACGAAAGCATGCCCAGGCCCTCGGCTACCAGGCGAACCGGCTAGCTCAGGGCATGGTCACCGGCCGCACGCAGACGCTCGGCTTCGTCAGCGCGGACATGGCAGATGCGTTCTTTGGCCAGACCATGCGCGGGTTCACCGATATCGCCCGGGCGCAGGGCTACGACGTGATCATCACCAACAGCGAAGAAGATCCGAAACTCGAGCGCCGCGCCGTCGAGACGATGCTGCAGCG
>Ga0335074_10012739_pt1 | contig 11801 bp, 3 predicted proteins | sample Lox_Sample_23_FD_206715 | JGI IMG/M metagenome (GOLD analysis project Ga0335074, IMG submission 206715) | Soil microbial communities from Loxahatchee National Wildlife Refuge, Florida, United States - Lox_Sample_2.3 | ecosystem: Environmental > Terrestrial > Soil > Wetlands | place: USA: Florida...
CTATGAAGAGATAGGGATTGGCGGTCAGGAAATCCGCCAGCGTGTTGAAGGTGAGAGAGCCGCCCGAGTAAAGATCGGCACGATAGGGATCCTGAATTTTCTGCCATTCGAAGCCGGCCTTCATCACGTGCCGGCCGCGGATGAAGCTGACGTCGTCGGCAAAGGTCCAGTCGTTGATGATGAGGTAATACGGGATGATCGGATCCGGCCCGTAATATCCCACGCCGCCGATGGTGATGGCGCCCGCGGCCCGGCCGCTGGTTCCGGGAACCAGGTTGAGCGCCGGCGGAACGAACGAGCTGTTGCCGGCCGAATCGCTGCGGTTGAAGCTGATGCGGAGGGAATTCACGGCCCTGGCGGAGAGAATCCGGGTCTCCTGCAAGGTGGCGTAACGGTTGCGGCCCTGCGAGAGCTGATAGAAGGGAATGTACATGCCGGCGACGGGGAACGGGTCGTTCAACTGGCCGTTGTCGATGGTGAAGCGCCCGAAGAGCGTGTCCTTTGCCGAAAGATACTGATCGATTCGTGCGGAGACGTAGTTCTCGGAGGTGGTGCGCGGGGCGGTGGTGGTGTATTCGCCCACTCCGCCACCCAGATCGGGGCCGTTGGGGAGGGGAAACAGGTTCAGCAGCGGGACGATGGCGGGGTTGACGGCGACCGTGCCGGTAGGCAGGTTGCCGAGGCGCGCCGGGGCGTCGGGGACGCCTCCCAGTTCAGTCTCGCCGAGGGTTTCCCGCAGGCCCTCATAGTCGGCGAAGTAGAAAGTTTTGTTGGCGACGATCCGGCCGCCCGAGTAGGCCCCGAACTGATTGCGGCGGAAGGACGGGATTTGCGAGGGGTCGAAGAAATTTCGCGCGTCGAGCGCGCTGTTGCGCAGATACTCGAAGGCGCTGCCATGAAACTGGTTGGATCCCGAGCGCGAGATGGCGTTGACCACGGAACTTCCCGAGCGGCCATACTCCGGGCTGAAGTTGTTGGTCTCCACTTTGAACTCTTCGATCGCATCCACGCCCAGGGCGGTGCCGAGCGCGGAGTTGCCCGTGCTGTCGTTGAAGAAGCCCATGACGTTGGTGCCATCCAGCAGGTAGACGCCGCCGCTCGAGGCGCGCGACCCGGCCACCGCAATGCGCCGGGTGAGGCCCGAAAAAGAGCTGCTGCTGAAAGTGGTGATGTTCACCACGCCCGGCACCAGGAGGGTCAATTGGGTGTAATCGCGGCCGTTGAGAGGAAGGTCGGCGATGGTCTGCCGCTCGACCACGTTGCCCATGGACGTATTGGCCGTATCGACAAGCGGCGCCTCGCCCGAGACCACCACCGTTTCGCGCACCGGCCCCACCTTCAAAGTGAAGTCCACCAGCGCTTCGCGTCCCACGGTCAGCTCGATACCCTGGCGCACCTCGGTCTGAAAGCCGCTCTTTTCAGCCTGGACTTGGTAGGCGCCGGGGTCGAGATCGAGCGCCAGGTAGCGCCCCGCGCCATCGGTGGCAGTGGTGCGGCGCAAGCCCGTGGCGAGGCGCTGCACCGTGATCGCGGCGTCCGGAACCACGCGCCCGGAGGAATCTTCCACCACTCCGGAAATGGCAGCCGTGGTGACCTGCGCCGGCGCAAATCCGCCCGCCCACAGAAGGGTCAGCAGCAAGCCGGTAAGTGTCCCGATTCTCACCTATGCTCCTGAGTCTGCCAGAACCGCTGGCGGCAAGCCTTTCTGGCGTATTCTATATCTTCGTCGCCGAAAGAAACAGACCGTTGCAGCAATTTCTTCTGAAGGGTGGCGGTAGCCGATGGATTCATGAAGTCCGTGTGGCTGCCGAGTTGTTCACATGCGGCTTGGAGCCACTGCTGCCAATTGGCGCGCCAGAGCCGGATGCCGCCGTCCGCGCCACCGCTGGCGAGCGTCGAACCATCCGGGCTGATGTCCATCGCGCTGGTGCCGCCGGGATCCCCGGTGAACTCCGCGATGCGCTCACCGGTGGCGGTGCTCCACATCCCGATGGTTTGTCCGCCCACAAAGACGGTGTGCTCATCCGGCGAGATTGCGAGAGTCCCGGCATCGGGCGCGTTCTGGAGGGTCACCGTCGAAGAATTGGCTCCTAGTTTGCCATTGTCGATCCGCCAGCGCAGAATCTGGCTCGGGTTCCACACGAAAAGCGATTGGCCGTCCAGACTGAATGCGACCGCGCGAATCAACCCCATCACCTTCACCGGAACGCCCAGCGGCTTACCGTCGAGTCCCCACAGCCCGAGATTGTTTGGGAAGTAGTATCGGGCGATGGTTCTTCCATCGGGGCTGAGCGCCAGGCGCGGCCCGGAACTGAAGTAATCCGAAAGGATTGGGGCGGGGAACGAGGATGCCTGGCCGCCGGCTGCCAGATCCCAAACCCTGGCCGTGCCGTCCTGTGCCGCGCCCGCCAGGAAGCGGCCGTCGCCAGTGAATGCCAGCAGCCGGGTGTCGTCGTCGCGGCTCCGTTGGATGTTCGCACTGGCATATCGAAGCTCACGCGACACTTTGCCGGACGAATCCCACAGGCGGATCAGGTGGTCCACTCCATTCGATGTGCCCAGAGCGGTCGCCAGCAGGCTGCCATCGTGGTTAAAAGCCAGCCCGGTCATCTGGAGTGGCGCCCCGCCCGGCTCACTCGGAAGATTGTCCACCCTCTGAACGGCGCCGGTCCGGGGATCGACCAGGTCGAATTCCGGATGGATTCCGCTCGCCGCGATCCGGTCGCCCTTGGGACTCCATCGGATCTGCGTGATCGCCGCTCCAGGATTGACCGCGATGGCGCCGATCAGATTCGCACGTTCCAAATTCAGCAGGTGCGCCTGCGGGCCGTCGCCGACCGCCAGCCGGGAGCCGGTGGGGTCGAACACCAAGGTGGGGCAAACCGGCCCGCCGGGATGATACTCCGGAAAGAGGTTCTCTCCCTGCTGGGCATCCAGGATGCGCACCGTGCCATCCTGGGTCGCCACCGCGGCTACGGTGCCTTGGGAGTTGAACGCGACGTGACAAACGGGGGCATTATAGGAGGCCTTAAGAATAGGTTGCAGCTCCAGGCTTCCGGGATTCGGGCCGCCTCCGGGGCCGAACAGCACCGTGGCGCCATCGCTTCCGCCGCTCAGAACCCTCCAGGAGCCATCCCTCCGGTAGACCATCGCAAGCGCGGAAATGCTCTCGCCGTGCTGCTGATAGACGGCCAGCGGCTCTCCCGCGGAGCTCCATAAGTGCACCGCATCGTCGGAGCCGCCGGAAGCAACCACGAACTTGCCATCTGGGCTTTTGGCTGCCGACACCGCCGCTACGGCCGGTTTCTGCGGCGTGGTTGCACCGGGTTTTTCCCAGCGCAGATTGCCCTGCAGGTCCCAGGAGCGCAGGTAGCCGTCATCCGAGCCGGTCAGGATCGAGCTGCCATCGGGAGCGAAACTCATGGAGAGCAACTGGGCGTTCGGACCGAACGCGGGCACCGGCAACGCCTTCCCACGCCGGTCCGATAAGTAGATCTTCCCCAATGCCTGCGCCAAGGTCTGGCCATCCGGGCTGAAGGCGATCGACACCGATTGCAAACGGGCGCCCTTCAAATCGCCGGACGCCGTTTGCAGAATCTGCTTTCCGGCGGCGTCCAGAAATTCCAGCGGGCACTCCATGCCGCCCGGATGCATGTGCAGAACGGGGGGTCCAAGAATCGCCAGCGTGCCATCCGGGGACCAGGCGATGGATAGTGAAGGAGTGGCGATTACGGATTCCTCCAGCGAGGAATTCAGCGCCCGATTCAACGCGGACTGGATCTTGGGATTGAGTTCGCCGGCGGTGAAAGCGGATTTCAGCTCCATGGCGCGCGCCACCGCGGCTACGGCGAGCATCAGGCCGCTCACGGGATCGGCGCCCAGCAGGCGGCCGCTGTCGTTCAGCGCCAGTTGCAGCTTGGCCGTCTTTTCCTGGTCCTGGGCGTTGCTCCGCTGGAACAGCGCGTACACCGCCGTGGCGGCGATCAACAGCGCGACGGCAGCGGCGGCGGTGCGGAGAATGCTGGCACTGCGCCGGCGCTTGCGCTGCTCCACGCGGCTGGCTTCGATGAGCTTCCGCTCTTTGGGACTCAGCAGCCGCATTCCCGGCGCGCCGCGTTCGACCGTTTCCAGCAAGCCGTCGTCCAGCAGGCCGGTGGCGCTACCTTCCACCCAATCGTCCACGCGGCTTTCGATGATGCGGCGCGCCTTCTGGCCCGGCTGCTCAGAAGTGGCGTAGCGCTGCCGTACCAGGGGAGCCAGCGTGTCGTGACAGAGGCGGGTGGCCTTCTGGCCGTCGTCGCGCGAGGTATCGCTCAGCAGGAATAGAGTTTCGAGCTCCTGGATCAGGGCCGGAACATCGGCGGCGCGGTGCTTGTATTGCGCCAGCAGGTTGTCCAGGCTGCACTCCTGGGCGGTGAGCATGGGCGTGGTGTGGTACGCCAGCAGGTCCAGGGCGAGGCCGGAATCGACCCATTCGGCATGCGCGGGCTTCAGCGCGGCCAACTGCTGATCCAGAAAATCGCCCAGCAGCACGCCTTCCTTCTTCAGGCTCTCGTACTGTTCAATGGAAAAGGCCGGCGCGCTGCGCGATTGCGCGGTCGCCTTGCGCCACATTTTAGTGAGCAGGATCTGCAGCGTGGGGGCGATGGGCGAATCGCGATCGGCCAGCAGGTCCGACGCGATCTGGTCGGCCGTGCCCGGCTGGATGGTCAGGCCGTAGAACTGGCGCAGGCGCGCGGTAAGGGTCAGGCCGGTGGCCGCTTCGACGACCGCCGCACGGTCGAGACCCTCCAGAAACACCCTGCCGTACGACAGACCGTTCGCCTCGACCTGCTTCTGGATCTCCGGGAACCACTCCTTGCGGAAGGACAGCACCAGCCTCCCGGACGGTGGATGGCTGGCGCCGAAGACCTGGCCGATCTCCCGGGCGAATTCCTCCAGATCCTCCGGTGCTTGCGGGTTGGGGCGCGTGTAGACCTCTTCCACCTGGTCGAAGAAAACCACCAGCGGCTTTCCGCCGTTCTGTTCCACGGCCCGCCACGCTGCCCCCAGATCGGGCGCCGATTCGGCCTGTTCGCCGCCCAGCAGATTCAAGCTGGCGCGCAAGGTGGCCCGCAGGCCAGCCTGCGGATCGCGCCGCAAATAGCACACCTGGCGATACCAGCGCAGGCGCGGAAGCAGGCCGGCATCCAGAAACGACGATTTGCCCACGCCCGTCTGTCCGTAGAGCAGCAGAATGGGCGGCGCGTCCTCGGCCATCAGCCGCTCGTACATCTGGCGGATCTCGCGATTGCGCCCGAAGAACACTTCCGCCTCTTTGGCGGTGAACCAGGCGAGGTAGCGGAACGGCTCGGGTGGCAGCGGCTGGCGTGGCAATCCCGGCAGGCCGAAGCACGGGTCGGGCAGCGGCAGCAGGTCTCCCGCTTTGGCCAACACGGAAGCGACGGGGCAGGCGTACAACGTGCCCGCGACCGTCAGGTTGTCCTTCATCAGCGCAAAGCGCAACAGCCCGACCAGGGCATTCTGCACAATCACCGGACCGCCCGAGAGGCCCTTCACCGGCGCGCCCTGTCCCGCCGCCGCCTCCCGGCTGAAAAGCTGGAACACCGGACTCCCCTGGAGGGCCCCCAGACGATTCGAGACCTCGCCGATGTTCACCATGCCGTCGCGCGGATTGGCATCCGGAAATCCGTAGGTTTCCCACGCGATGCCATCCTCGCGCAGCTCCGCCAGCGGCAAGGGCTGAACCGGCGGCGGAGTCTCGCAGCGCAGCAACACCCAGTCGGCCAGCCGGTCCCAATAATTCTGGAGGATCGACGCCTTCACGGCGCCGCCCGGAAAGGTGAGGACGATTTCGCCGGGGTACGGCGCGAGGGCCGGCTGATTCCGGTCAGCCACTACGTGGAGCGCGGTGAGCACGAGACCCTCCGCCACCAGCGACCCGGTGCCGCGGCTGACCGGGCGGCCCTCCTGCATCACGTCGATTCGGGCGATAGCGCTGCGGATGATCGAGTCCATTGTCTACTTCCCTTTGCTCCACACCAGTTCCCGGCTGAAGAGCTGAAATACCGGACTGCCCTCCAGCGTCCCCATGTGATTGGAGACCTGCCCGAGAGTCGCCATGCCGTCGCGCGGGTTGGCATCCGGAAATCCGTAGCTCTCCCACGTCATGCCGTCGTCCCGTAACTCGGCCAGCGGCGGCGGGCGCAGCGATCCGTTGGCTTCCGCCGGAGTTTCGAAGCGGAGTAGCACCCAATCCGCCAGCCGGTCCCAATTGCTCGAATCGATGCCCGCCTTCGGCGAAGCGGCGGGAAAATGCAGCACCATCCCGCCGGGATCGGCCGCCAGCGATTGCCGATTGCGGTCCGCCACCACGTGCAGCAGCGTCAGCACCAATCCATCCGCCACCAGGAAGCCCGTGCCGCGGCCGATGCCGCGGCCCTGCTGCACCACGTCGATGCGCGCGATGGCGTTGCGGATGGCCGGCTGCATGGCTACTTCTCTTTCGACCAGACCAGTTCCTGGCACACTCCTTTGGCGTAAGCGATGTTCTGGAGCTGCGTTGCGTCGGTGGTCTTCTGGCGCAGCACCGGATGATTGCGAATCCGGTCGCAGGTCACTTGCAACCAGTCCGGCCAGGTCGCCCGCCAGAGGTACAACACGTTATTCCTCACCCCCGCCAGGGTCTTTCCGTCGGGGCTGAGCGCCAGCGCCGTGGGATTGGCGGCCATGCCCACGGGATCGGGAAAACTGGCGATCCGCCGGCCCGTCGATACCGACCACATCGATACGGTCTTGCCGGCGGTGAAGATGTACTTGTCGTCCGGACTAACCGCCATCCGGATGGCATTGTTGAATCCCAGGCTGTCGTTGATCGGCGCTGCATTCACCGGCGAAAGCTTCCCCGCGGGAAACGTGCCGCCGTTCAAGCTCCAAAGGTTGAGCGTGCTCAGCCGGTCGGTGGCGAGCAGCAGTTTGCCGTCAGGGCTGAACGCCAGACCGCGCAGGATCTCCGGATATGGCAGCGCCGGACCAAGCTGATTGCCGTTCCAATCCCAGATTCCAATGCTATTATGCTGCCGGTTCAGGGTCGCTGCGCCGGCGATGGCTTTTCCATCCGGACGGATGGCCAGCGCCCACAACTGAGGATTGGGGCCAAGCGGAGGGTCCTTCTCGCCAGCCTGCGCAGTGGTTTGGGTGGTCAGGGTCGCCTTTCCCTGTCCGCTGCTCAAATCCCACTGCCAGATTCCGTTGCTCGTTTCGCTCACCAGCGTCCGGCCATCCGGTAAAAAGCCCAGGCCGTACCAGGTGGTGTTGCCGGGCTGCTGCGGCCGCAGTTCCACGGGTTGCCCGGTCTGATTTTGAATGTCGGCTGTATTCCAGATCCGAATAGCCCCGTCCTGTTGGCCTGTGGCAAGGCGTTGGCCATCCGCACTCCAGGCCATGGCGACGATGTGGTTCGCGAGCTGGTCATTTGGATCGGCGGGCGGCGGCGTGGTGCTGATTACTCCCTTTGCCAGCGACAACAGCTTTACCACACCGGTGTTCGTACCAGCGGCCAACAGGTGCCCTTTGGGGCTGAAGGCGACCCTCAGTATCTGAGCGGATATGCCCAGCAAGCCCGTCGTCATCCCGTGGGCGATGTCCAGAATTTGCAAGTCGCCAACGATCGAGCGCAGGGCCATCCGCTTGCCGTCCGGGTCGAATGCCACGCCGCACCGGCCCTGGTCGCGGCTATATATGGGCGGAATCACTTCCCGCCCGAACTGTCCCACGAAGTGGATGCTGTCATCACCCAGGGCCACCGCGAAAGTATTGCCGTTGGCCGCGGCGATATCGGACACCCCGGCCCCTGGAAAACCAACCGAGAAGGTGGGTTTGGCGGCGCCCAGGTACCAGGCGCGCAATTGCCCCTCATTGTTCACACCTTGATCGGTTCCAAAAACCGCCACGATGGCCTGTCCCCCACCCTCGACCGCCGCCGCGACGCCTTCAATGCGGTCGGCCGCGTGGAAAGGCTGGCCCACCGGCTCGCCGTTCACGTCCCACGTGCCCAGGCGGCCGTCCGGAAACGGCGCAAAGATCAGATCCTGCTGGGGCGTCCGCACCACCGCCATTTTGCTGTTCATCGAGCCAATCTCCGCCCAGTGGTACGGCGTCGGCGAAATCACCACCTTCCAGACCTGCTGGCCGCCAAGGCTCCAGGCCGTGAGCGAACCGCCGTTGGACAGCGAGACGATCCGGTCGCCGGCCGGCGAAAAAGCAATTGGAAGGGCACCGTCCGCATCCGGGACATTGAACGGGCTCCCCTGCCGGTTCCCTTGAAGATCCCAAACGTGGATGTTGCCATCCTTGCCGGACGCCGCCAGCAATTTGCCATCGGGGCTGAAGGCGAGACAACGGATCGGCACGGCGCTTTGGGGGATCGGAAACCTGGCCTTCACCTGCGTGCCCGAACTATTCCACAGCCGGACCGCCTCGCCCCCGGTGGCCACCATGCCGCCTTTGGAGAACGCGATGGCGATGTTGTGGTACGGGTTGAGCGGGTTCGCCCAGCCCTCTTCGCGGTCCTGTTCCACTGCCAGGGCCAGGTTCCGCTGAACATCGTCGGTAACCTGCCCGTGGTGAATTTCCCGGCTGCGCCCCACTGAAGCCAGCGCCAGCATCAGCGACTGCCCGGGGTCCGAGTCCATCAAGCGGCCGCTTTCATCGTTGGTCAGGCTCAGCTCGATGGCCTCTTTCTCCTTCGCAATGCGTGCTCGTAGAATCAGTGCAACTACGGCAGTGGCAAAAATCACCGCCACGGCGGCCGCCCCGGCGATTCTTTGAATGCGGCGCGCGCGCAGGCGCTTCTGCTGGGCGATGCGGCTGGCGGCGACCAGCTTCTGCTCCTGAGCCGTAAGCATGCGCATCCCCGCCGAGCCACGCTCCACGACCTTCAGCAAGCCTTCATCCAGCAGCTCGGAATCGCTTCCTTCCACCCAATCGACCACCCGGCCCTCGAGGATCCGCCGCGACCGCTGCCCCGGATTCTCCGAGATGGCATAGCGCTGCCGCACCACCGCCGCCAGCGTATCGTGGCACAGCCGCGTGGCCCGCCGGGAATCGTCCGGCGACGAGTCGCTGAGCAGAAACAGATCCTGCAATTCTTGCAGCAGCGCCGGAATATCCGCCGCCCGGTGCTTGTACATCGCCAGCAACTCGTCAAGCGTACATTCTCTGGAAGAGAGTACGGCTGTGGTGTGACACGCCAATACATCCAGCGCCAGGCCGGACTCCACCCATTCCGCATGGGACGATTTGAGCGCCGCCAACTGCTGGTCGAGAAAGTCCACCAGCAGCAGACCCTCCTGCTTGAGGCTGCGGTAATCCTCTGCCGTCATCGCCGGCGTGCTGCGCGACCGGCCCGTGGCTTTCCGCCACATTTTCGTCAGCAGGATCTGCAGTGCGGGCGCAATCGGCGAATCCGGATCGCCCAGTATATCGGCGGCAATCTGCTCCGCCACGCCCGGCTCGATCGTCAGCCGGTAAAACTCGCGCAGCCGCCCGCTGAGCGTCAACCCGGTAATCGCCTCCATTACCGCCGCCCGGTCCAGGCCTTCCAGAAACACCTTTCCGTAAGAGAAGCCGTTGGTCTCCATCAGCTTCTGGATCTCCGGGAACCACTCCTTGCGGAACGAGAGCACCAGCTTGCCGCGGGCCGCGGCCACGCCTCCGAACAGCCGCCCGATCTCGCGGGTGAACTCCTCCCATTCGCGCGGCGCCTGCGGGTTCGGATGGGTGTAGATCTCCTCCACCTGGTCGAAGATCACCACCAGCGGTTTGCCGCCGTTCTGTTCCACCGCGCGCCACGCCGCGGCCAGGTCCGGCGCCGCCTCGGCCGCCTCCCCGCCCAGCAGGTTCAGGCTGCCGCGCAAAGTGCTCAGCAGCGTCCCGTGCGCATCCCGCCGCAAATAGCATACCTGCTGGTACCAGCGCAGCCGCGGCAGCAGCCCGGCATCCAGGAACGACGACTTGCCGACGCCCGACTGGCCGTACAGCAGCAGAATCGGCGGCGCATCCTCCGCCGTCAGCCGCAGGTACATCTCGCCGATGGCGCGGTTGCGTCCGAAAAACACTTCCGCTTCCTTTGCCGTGAACCAGGCCAGGTTGCGGAATGGCTCGGCCGGCAGCGGTTGCCTGGGCAGTCCCGGCAGGCCCAAACACGGATCGGGCACCGGCAACAGCGTGCTCGCTTTCTGCAACACGCTCGCCATGGGGCACGCGTAGACGGTGCCGGCCACCGTCTGGCCTTCTTTCATCAAGGCGAAGCGCAGCAGCCCCACCACCGCGTTCTTCACAATCACCGGGCTGCCGGAAAGCCCCTTGACGGGAGCCCCTTCGCCCGCCGCCGCCTCGCGGCTGAAGAGCTGGTACACCGGGCTGCCGTCCAGCATGCCGCAATGGTTGGAAACTTCCCCGAGTGTCACCATACCGTCGCGCGGATTGGCGTCCGGGAAGCCGTAGCTCTCCCAGGGTGCGCCATCGTCGCACAGTTCGCCCATCGCCAACGGACGGGTCTCGGGCGGAGTAGTGCATCGCAACAGCACCCAATCCGCCTGGCGATCCCAATAATTCCCCTCGATCCCAGCCTTCACCTGGCCACCGGGGAAGGTGAGCACGATCTCTCCGGGATAGGGCGCGGGCGTCTGCGGATTACGGTCGGCCACCACGTGCAGGGCCGTCAATACCAGTCCATCGGCCACCAGAAAGCCGGTGCCGCGGCTGATGCTGCGGCCCTGTTGCATTACATCGATGCGCGCAATGGCGTTACGCACGGCCGGTTGCATAACTCGTCTCCTCGATCGCGCCCGACCCTTTAGCTGCTGGCCGCCGCGGTATGTTGATACGTAACCAGATCCGCGCGCGTTACGCGGTCGCTGGCATCTAATTCCAGCCGGATGTAAGTCGGGCGGAAAATGATCCATCGGTCCAGTTGTCCGCCCGCCATATCCAGAACAAACGGATCGAGCCGGGCGCGCGCATCCGCCTCGCCGGCGGTCAGGATCTCCGGCGGAAGCTGTATCAGGTCCGCCCAGGTCCCGGAGTTCAGATACCAGCAGCCGGGCTGCAATTCGATCTTCTTGGCCATGTGCGTGTGCCCGAAGAGTACGTAGCGGAATCCGCCCTGAAGCAGCTCCCGGGCGGCATCGGTATATTGCGCCGAGGCCTCGTAATCCATATCGAAACTGCGGTCGGGCTGGAGCGCCTGAAGAGCTTTCAGCAGGGCCGGCAGGCGGCGGCCAACGTCCTGATCGTCCCGCGAAGCCAGCAGCCGGGCCAGCCCCATCGAACGGCTCACAAAGTCGGCGGTCGAAATATCGCTGCCGATGGAAACCTCGGGTTCGCTCCCCTCCGGACGGAGGGCGGCTTCGAAAGACTCCCGGCCGCCGGGCACGCGGTCTTTGAGAATCTGCTCCAGTGCGGCATCCTCCCCGGTATCCGCCGCCAACGCTTCTCCGAACGAGCCGATGTCCGAGCCGAAGCTCATCGACGAATCGTCGCCCGCCGAGTGGATGTCGCCGCCGATGGAAGGCAGCGCCGGTTCCTCCAGCCGGTGTTCGCGCGCCTGGAGCGCCAGCTTCGCCACACGGCCCAGGATTTCCCGATAGCCCGGCTCCAGGGCAAGCAGCAGGGGAACCGCGACATCCGTCTCCGGTTTCAGAAGATCGATGAACTTATAATCTTCCTTAATGGGGTTAATTACCCTGGCCACCATGTGGCTGCCCGCGGGCGCCTCGAAATCGTATTTTTCCGGAACC
>Ga0335074_10012740_pt1 | contig 11800 bp, 10 predicted proteins | sample Lox_Sample_23_FD_206715 | JGI IMG/M metagenome (GOLD analysis project Ga0335074, IMG submission 206715) | Soil microbial communities from Loxahatchee National Wildlife Refuge, Florida, United States - Lox_Sample_2.3 | ecosystem: Environmental > Terrestrial > Soil > Wetlands | place: USA...
AGCCCGGCGGCGGAGCAGCTGTTCGGCTATGTTGCGGCGGAGGTCGTCGGCGAGAACGTCAAGCTCCTGATGCCGCCGCCCTATAAGGAGGCGCACGACGGTTATCTCGATCGCTATCGACGCACCGGCGAGCGCCACATTATCGGCATCGGCCGGGTCGTTGTCGGGCGGCGTAAAGACGGCCAGACCTTTCCGATGGAACTCCAGGTCGGCGAGTTCCGCGTTGCCGGTCAGCGCCTGTTCACCGGGTTCGTTCGCGACCTGACCGAGGCGCAGGAAGCAAAGCGCCGCATCCAGGACTTGCAAGCCGAGTTGATGCACGCATCGCGCCTCTCCGTCATGGGGCAGATGGCCTCGACGCTGGCGCATGAACTCAACCAGCCGCTCACAGCGGTCGTCAATTATCTTGAAGCAGCGCGGCATCTGCTCGGTGAGAAGCCCGAGGCGACGGCGCAAGTCGATGGCTTGATGGGGCGCGCGGTAAGTCAGGCGGAGCGGGCCGGCGACGTGATCCGCAAGCTGCGCCAGTTCGTCGGCAAGGGCGAGACCGATAAACGGGTCGAAAGCCTCAACAAGCTGGTCGAGGAGGCGTTGGCGCTGGCCCTCGTCGGCGCCCGGCAATTGGGCATTCGAGTATCGCTCGATCTCGACCGCACGCTGCCGCCGGTTCTCGCCGACAGCGTGCAAATCCAGCAGGTCGTCCTCAACCTGGTGCGCAATGCGGCCGAAGCGATGGAGGCGGTCGAACGCCGCGAGCTGACGATCGCGACGCGGGCGGGAATGATCGGCGGCATGGCCGAAGTCGCGGTGGCCGACAGCGGTCCCGGTGTAGCGCCGGAACTTGGGGATCGGCTGTTTCAGCCGTTTGCGACAACGAAAAAGAACGGCATGGGACTAGGTCTCTCGATTTGCCGTGAGATCGTCGAGGCGCATCACGGCCACCTCAGCGCCGAACCAAACCCCGGCGGCGGCACGATCTTTCGCGTCAGACTCCCAATGCCGGCCCAGGAGGGGGGCGGCGGTTGACCGCAACAGATCGTGGCTGAAGCGTCAGCACTGGTCGTCTACGTTATCGACGACGATGAGGCCGTACGCGATTCGCTCGCCAGCCTGCTCATGGCTAAGGGATTTCTAGTCAGCTCATTCGCGGCGGCGGCGGAGTTTCTCGCCGTAGCGGCGGCATTGCGCCCGGGATGCCTGATCACCGATATCCGCATGCCCGGCATGGACGGGCTCGAATTGCAGCGGCAATTGATGGAGCGTGCCCTGCCCTTCCCGCTGATTGTCATCACCGGGCATGGCGACGTGTCGCTGGCGGTGCAGGCGATGAAGGCGGGCGCGATCGACTTCATCGAAAAGCCGTTCTCGGCTGAGGCGATCCTCGGCGCCGTTTCCACAGCACTGGCGCATATCGCCCAGCCGGGAGAAGCCGGGCGGTTGGCTGCTGAAGTCGCCGCGAAGCTCGCATCGCTTACCCCGCGCGAGCATGACGTCCTGCAAGGACTGCTTACCGGGCTTCCCAACAAGTCGATCGCCTATGATCTCGCGATCAGCCCGCGCACGGTTGAGATTCACCGCGCCCGGGTTATGGAGAAGACCGGCGCGCGCAGCCTGTCGGCATTGGTGCGGATGTGCATCGCCGCCGGGATAGAGCCGCGGCGCACGTAGCGGGAAGATTGATCCGGATCAAGGCGGCAAGAAGGGGCACTTGCGATCGTTCCGGTCCCACCGGCTCGAGGCCATGTCGATACGCTATCTTGATAAGCTCTTCGCACCGCGATCCGTCGGCTTGATCGGCGCCACCGACCGCGAGGGAACGGTTGGCGCCGTTACGCTCCGCAACCTGCGGCGTGCGGGATTTCCGGGCGAATTGCTGCTGGTTAATCCGCACCACCAAACGCTCAACGGCCTTCCGGTTTATCCCGATGTCGAAAGCCTGCCGCGGGCACCGGACCTTGCGGTGATCGCGACGCCGCCGGATACGGTGCCGGGTCTTATCGGTGCGCTTGGCGCGCGCGGCACGAGAGCGGCCGTCGTCATCACCGCCGGCTTTGGCGAATTGGGCGACGCCGGCCGCCGGCTGCAGCAGGCGACGCTCGATGCCGCCCGGCCGTTCCTGTTGCGGATTATCGGGCCCAACTGCGTTGGCATCATCGTTCCTCGCAGCGGGCTTGACGCCAGTTTTGCGCAGATCTCGCCGCCGGCGGGCGGGCTGGCGTTTGTCAGCCAGTCCGGCGCGATCCTGACCGCAATGCTCGATTGGGCCGCGGCTCGCAACATCGGGTTTTCCCACGTCGTCTCTCTTGGCGACATGGCCGATGTCGATTTCGGCGACATGCTCGACCATCTCGCCCTCGATCCGCACACCAGCGCAATTCTGCTCTACGCCGAAGGCGTGACGCACGGCCGGAAATTCATGTCGGCGGCGCGCGCCGCCGCACGCGCGAAGCCGGTATTGGTGCTCAAGGCCGGCCGTTCCAGCGGCGGCGCCAAAGCTGCCACGTCGCATACCGGCATGCTTGCCGGCAGCGATGCGGTCTATGACGAGGCGTTTCGCCGCGCCGGCCTGCTGCGGGTCGGCACGATGGGGGAGTTGTTCGATGCGGCTGAGACGCTGGCCCTGACGCACACGCAACGGGGCGATCGGCTGGCGATCCTCAGCAACGGCGGCGGCGCCGGGGTCCTGGCGACCGACGCGCTCGAGGCCGCAAGTGGCCGTCTCGCGCAGTTGGCGCCGGAAACCATCGAACGGCTTGATCGGGCACTGCCGCGCACCTGGAGTCGCGGTAACCCGGTCGACATCATCGGTGACGCGCCGGGCGAGCGATACGCCGCGGCGCTCGAAGCACTGGTCGCCGATCCCGGCGTCGATGCGCTGCTGGTCCTCAATTGTCCGACCGCACTATCCGCATCAGAGGCCGCGGCGAGCACGGTCATCGACACGATCGCCCGTGTTCCGGCCGAGACGCTGCGCAGCCGCAATATCTTCACCGCCTGGCTCGGCGACCATTCGGCGGTCGCGGCGCGGCAGCGTTTTACTGACGCCGGCATCCCGACCTACGAGACGCCGGAGGGAGCGATATCGGGCTTCTTGCACCGGGTCCGGTATGAAGCAAGCCAGACTCTCCTCTTGGAGAGCCCACCGCTGGGCCCGGCTTCGTCCGCGCCGGAAATCGGCAGGGTGGCGGATGTCATCGCGACGGCGCTGGCCACCGGCCGATCGTGGCTCGAGCCCGCCGAAGTAGGTGCCATACTCGCCGCCTATAGCATTCCCCAACCGCTCTCGCGCGATGCCGCGACCGCGGAGGAGGCGGCGGCCGCTGCTGCGGAACTCGGTTTCCCGGTGGCACTCAAAATCCGCTCGCCAGACATCACGCACAAAAGCGATGTCGGCGGCGTGGCCCTCGATCTGGCCGATGCGGCGGGCGTGCGGTCGGGCGCGGCAGCGATGTTTGCCCGTGTCCGGCAGTCTTGTCCGGGCGCCCGCATCGAGGGGCTCTTCGTGCAGCAGATGATCCGCCGGCCCGGCGCGATCGAACTGCTGGCCGGACTGAGTGAAGATGCCGTATTCGGGCCGATCGTCGTGTTCGGGCAGGGGGGCACGGCGGTCGAGGTCGTGCATGACAGCGCGGTCGCCTTGCCGCCGCTCAACCCGCTGCTGGCAAAGGCGCAGATGGCGCGCACCCGCGTCTGGCACCTGCTGCAGGCTTATCGCGGCAAACCGCCGACGGCGATCGAGGCGATTGCCGACGTGCTGATCCGGCTCGGGCAGCTCGCGGCGGATCACGCCGAAATCCGCGAGCTTGACCTCAACCCGCTGCTTGCCGATGCGGCCGGCGTCATCGCTGTCGATGCGAGGATTCGCATCGCCGCCGCGTCGCTCCCGGGCCCGGCCCGGCTTGCGATAGCGCCCTACCCGAGCGAGCTCGAATGCACGCAGACCAGTCGTGACGGCACGGTAATAGAGGTGCGGCCGATCCGGCCCGAAGATGAGCCGCTGTTGCACTATCTTGCCGCACACATGACCCCGGCTGATCTTCGGCTGCGGTTCTTCGCGCCTGCCCGCGGCCTTAGTCACGCGCTCGCCGCCCGATTGACCCAGATAGACTACGACCGCGAGATGGCGCTGCTCGCGCTGCACGACGGTACGCTCCTTGGGGTCGGACGGTTCTCCGCCGATCCCGATTTTGAGCGGGCCGAATTTGCCATCGCCGTGCGGTCGGATTGGCAGCATCGCGGCATCGGGCACCTGCTGATGACGCGCCTTATCGACGTCGCCGGGCGGCGCGGCATCGGCGCGTTGGTCGGCGAGATCATGCGCGAGAACCGCGCGATGCTGCAACTGTGCTCGGAGCTTGGGTTCACCATTTCTGCCGATCCGAGCGAGCCAATGCTGCTGCATGTCCAAAAGCGTTGCGCGGGCGATAGCGAGGCCGGCGCTGGATGACGACACGTTGACTTGCGTCAATGCTGGATAGGCCATCCTCCTGTTTGCTTCTGGTCGTCTGAGATCCAGGAGATGGCGATGACGACGCTCTGCTTCTGTGCGTTTGCCGGACTGCTGCTTATGGTCTCCCGCCCGCTGCCGGCGCCGGTCCCCGTAAAGATCACCACCCGGCGTCGGGGGTGAGACGGTGAGACTGGTGACGGTCCCCGGGCTACTAGCTGGTCGGACCAGCGTCGCTTCGTCAGAGCTTCTGAAAAGGACCATCATGTCAAAGCAATCCGCACCGTCGCGGCCACGCGAGTTTCCGGAGGAAGCGCCGCCGGTATCCCGGAGGCGGCCAAAGGTCGCTAAATCTACGCGGCGGGAGAATCTGACGGCTGAACGTCGCGCCGAGCTTGCTTTGCGGATCGCTGCCAAGGCACAGCGCCGCCGGCCGCCCTCCATTTGATTCGGAAAGCTGAGCTGGCGCCGCCGGGTGCGAAGCAGTTCGTCGAGAGATCACGCGGCTCGCGCGTCGTCGCTCAAAGCTTTTTCGACCACAACAACGATGACGCCGCTCCGATGATTTCGAGAAAAATTCTAATATCACCAGCAGCAATTCTTGACTCAAATCAGCGAACTGTTGAATGAAAGGTGCTTTGATTTCATCACGGATCAAGAAGGAAGACGGCCATGTCATTAGGAGAAATCGCATTCTTGTCACTGGTTATTGCGGCGTTTGGGATCTTTTCCGCGGTGCTCGCCTGGGCATCAAGCGAACGCACGCGGCGCGGCGGCCGTAGGACAGCGGATTCACACGGCCGGCATGAGGGCGCGTCCACCGCCGGTGTCGCTGATTACGCCTTCGACGACTGACCCCAACGCTGCCGCCTACCGGCGACGCGGCTCCGGCAGCGATGCCGAGCCGCGTCGCGCGGCGAACTGGCCGTGCAGCCAAACTAAGACGGCTTCCGCAGCGCACGCACGACATGAACTGGCTGTGTTGACAAAAGTCCGCTGCTCATCATCGACTCGAGGACCGGAATAAGTGCTTCGATTTTCGCCTGGCAGTCGATAATTTCGATAACAACCGGCAGATCCTGGGAGAATATCCCGTTCACGCTGTGGAGCGCGGCCGACTCTCCGTAGCCAGCAAGTCCGCGCAACGCCGTCGCGCCAGCCATGCCCCGGCGTCGTGCTTCTGCAAGGATCGCATCGCTAAGCGGCTTGTCTTCAAATGTATCGTCATCACCAATAAATGCGCGCAATAAGACCGCATCGCCTCGCACATTCACCTCCTTTTAATTGACTAAGTTTCGCAAGATTTAAGCCGTTAGGGGTGATCCCCTTTAATCGAACTTCCTTCTTTGGTGAAGCCTCCAGTTCGTACTGCCGTTTGCGGCGGTATGAGCACCGCCGCTCCCTGCAGAACCCCCCGTCGCAGGTCTGTCAGCGCTTGGTTTGCATCGGCGAGGGCGTAGGTCTGTGTAGTCGTCCGGACGTCGGCCTGCGCTGCCAACGACAAAAACTCCTCGGCATCGCGGCGCGTCAAGTTGGCGACGGAGCGCACCACCCGCTCTCCCCATAACAAGCGGTACGGAAAGGCTGGGATATCGCTCATGTGGATGCCGCCACTGACGACCGTGCCGCCCTTGCGGATGGCGGCCAGTGCCGTCGGCACGAGTTCACCGACCGGCGCGAAGATTAGCGCCGCATCGAGCAGATCGGGTGGCGCCTCGTCCGAGCCGCCGGCCCAGACTGCGCCAAGACGGCGCGCGAATTCCTGTGCCGCCGCATCGCCGGGGCGGGTGAACGCGTAAACCTTGCGCCCCTGATAACGCGCAACCTGCGCCAGGATGTGCGCGGCCGCACCAAATCCATAGATCCCGAGCCGTTCGCCGTCGCCGGCAAGGTGCAGCGTACGGTAGCCGATCAACCCGGCGCACAGCAGCGGCGCCGCGGCGGCATCGTCGTATGCGGCCGGGATCGCGAAGCAGAAACGCTCGTCAGCAACCGTAAATTCGGCATAGCCGCCATCGATTTGATACCCGGTAAAGCGCGCCCGGTCACACAGGTTTTCGCGCCCGCTGCTGCAGTATTCGCAGCTGCCGCAGGCCCAGCCGAGCCACGGTATCCCGACGCGGTCTCCGACCCCAAAGCGCCCGACGCCGGGGCCGGCGGCAACCACAGTACCGACGATCTCGTGGCCTGGAACGAGCGGCAGTTTCGGATCGGGCAGCTCCCCGTCGACGATGTGCAGATCGGTGCGGCAGACGGCGCACGCGGCCACTTTGATCAGAACCTGACCCCTCTCGGGGACCGGCGTGGCGATCTCCGCCGCGACGAGCGGCTGGCCCACTTCCGTCAGCAGCTGCGCGCGCATCTCCGCCCTCTTTCTGTGGCAAACGCGACGACGCGCAGGTCACGCCGAGCCGCTGCAACAAGCGGTTTGCACTTGCTTGTCAGCGGATGACAAGTATGTCGCAGCTGAAGCGCCGAGCGAAATCCGTGAGCCGTTCGTCAAATCTCTCGGCTTCGTCCATCTCAACCGCCAGCAATCGGCACTGCAACTGCAACAGCCGCTCCTGCAAGGTGCCTGAAGCGGCGGCGGCGATCTCGACCTCGACATGCACTGGAAGCGTCGCGAGTTCGCCGTTAAGCCAGTCCATAAAACCGGCTTTGCCGGCAAGGACGGCAGCGCAGATCACGGTCAACCGACTGCCTCTCGCCGCGGCCAAATAACCCGCGGTTGCCAGTAGGCGCGCCGAGGAGGGAGTGCGATCGCGTAGCAGCGCCACGACAAGCCCGGCCTCAGCCCAATTGTGCCGCGCCAGCAGAAACGGCCCGGGCGCATTCGCGAGCCATGCAGACCAACGGCGCTCGACCCGGAAATGCCCGGCGATCGGGCGAGCTTCGGCGCCGACGACAACGACATCACTGTCGGTCGCGGCCGACACGGTGTTTTGCGCACCGTCAGGAATAATTTCGAAGCTGTGTTTGACGCCGTGCCGCTTCGCAGCGATGGCAAGTTCGCGTCGGGCCCGCTCGGCGGCGGCGCGCAACTGAAGATGCGCCTGTTCACTGGTGAACGGCTGCGCGCCAGCCAGAGACGTAACCTGCCGGGCAAACGGCAGCGCGGCCAGGTGCAGGAGATCCTCGTCTTCGACGAAGATGCCGTGAAGCGGAACCTTGAGATGCGCCGCCACCCGAGCCGCCGTATCGAGGACCGTGCGGTCGTCGGAGGCGGCATCAAGCGATACGATGACGCGATCAACCGATCCGTTCATCTGTGTTCTCCGGCAGAAGCGGCGGCGCGGGCCAATTCGATCGCCTTGCTGGCGAGGGCGTCGAGGCGTGCCGCGATGCGCTGGTTCAACGTACCGTCCGGATAGCGACCTTCCGCGTCGGGCTCACCGGCCGGAATGCCTGTCAGCAGCTGCAGCCCCTGGTCAACCGTATCGATCGGGTAGACCGCAAAGCGCCCGTCCGCCGCCGCCGCAACGATGTCATGGCGCAGCATCAGATGCGGCACGTTGCTGGCCGGGATGATGGCGCCCTGTCGGCCGGTAAAGCCGGTCGCGCAACAAGCGTCGAAAAAGCCCTCGATCTTTTCGTTGACGCCGCCGATCGCCTGGATCTGGCCCCGCTGATCGACCGAGCCGGTGACCGCAAAGGATTGCCGGATCGGGGCGTCGGCCAGCGCCGAGAGCAGCGCGAACAGCTCGGCGGCAGAGGCGCTGTCGCCGTCGACGCCGCCATAGGATTGCTCGAAAACCAGGCTGGCGTTGAGCGACAACGGCCTGCTGCCACCGAAGCGACCACCGAGGAAGCCGCCAAGGATCAGCACGCCTTTCGAGTGGAGTGGACCGCCGAGTTCGACTTCGCGTTCGATATCGACGACCTCGCCGCGGCCCAACCTGATCTGCGCGGTGATGCGCGTCGGCATGCCGAACGCCGTCGCGCCGAAGCTGACGACCGACAGGCCGTTCACCTGGCCCACCCGCTCGCCATCGGTTTCGATGCGGATCGTGTGGCGGCCGAGCTCTGCCTGCATCCGCCGGTAAATGCGGTCGCCGCGGCGAAGTCGCGCGTCGATCGCCGCCTGGACTTCGACTGCGCCGATCACATCCTTGCCGGCGTCCGCCGCCACCTGGTCGGCTTCCTGCAACAGATCGGTAAGCGCGCGCATGCCGGTCGCCAGCTTGTCGGAGCTGTCGGCAAGGCGGGCGGCTTGTTCGATAACTCTGGCGACGCCATCGCGGTCAAGCGACCGCAGGTTCATCTTTCGGCCGATCGCGCAGATCATTCGGGCGTAGAGCAGCGTCGTTTCCGGCGTGCGCTCGACCCGATCGTCAAAATCGGCGGCAATCTTAAAGAGTTCCGGAAATTCCTCGTCGTAGGAGCTGAGGAGGTAGTAGAGCGTCGGCGGGCCAACCAACACTACCTTTACATCCAGCGGGATCGCCTCGGGCGACAGTGACACCGTACTGGCAAGGCTCAAAAGTTGCTCGAGGCTCTCGATGCGGATCTGCCCGGCGTTCAACGCCCGCTTCAGCGAGGGCCAGCCAAAATTGCCGGCCAGCAGCTTGTTCGCGTCGAGGATCAGGTAGCCGCCATTGGCGCGGTGCAGGGCACCTGGCTGCAGCAGGTTGAAATCGGTGGTGAGCGCACCGAACCGCGCCAGATGCTCGACGCGCCCGACCAGCGTTTGATGCGTCGGATTGTCTTCATAGACGATCGGCGCGCCGCGCTGGCCGCTGTTGTCGACAAACAGGTTGACGCCGTAGCGTCGGAACCGCGCATCCTCGATCGCCGCCAGCACCGGACCCGGCACCGGCGCTTCCGATTGCGGCGGCGGCGCGGTGGGAGCGAGAAAATCGTCGGCATTGTCCTTCACGTCCGCCTCGACCGCATCGAGATACTTGCCGATCTCCGGCAAGTCGCGATAGGCGGCGCGCAGTTCTTCCATCAGATGAGCGACCGCGAAACCCGAGGTCGCGCGGTTGAGTTCGCGCACCGCGTCGCGATGCTCGCGCTCCCACTGCGGCACCTGCCGCATCGTCGCCTCCAGCTCGACCTGGATCGCCTCCATCTCGTGCTGGACGCGGTCGCGCTCGTCTTGCGGCAGCCCTTCGAAGGCGTCCGGAGGCAAAACCTTGCCGTCGCGCACCGGCGCCAGAGCGAGTCCCATCGGGGTGCGCAGCAAGCCGACGCCGTGTTGCTGGGCGCGCTGCTGTAGCGCCCCGAACGCCTGTTCGTTGCGTTGCTTCAGTTGCTGGTCGATGACGTCGCGTTGCGCCCGGTATTCGTCCCGCTCGAAAGCGGCCGGCAACGCGGCGCGTAATTCCTCGACTAGGTGCTTCACCGCCGCGGCAAACCCGGCGCCGCGCCCAGGCGGGAGTTGCAGGCAGATCGGCTGTTGTGGGTCGGAGAAATTGTTGACGTAGCACCAGTCCGGTGGCACCGGTGCATGCGCAGCCTGCTCCTGCAGCAGCGCCTCGACAAAGGCATGGCGGCCGGTGCCGCTCGCCCCGAGCGCGTAGACATTATACCCCTTGCGCCGCATGCGCACGGCGAAGCGGAGCGCTTCGGCGGCACGCTCTTGGCCGATCAACCCCTGCGCTGCTTCGAGTTCGCTGCACATTTGAAACGGCAAGTCTGCCGGATCGCAGCGCCGATAGAGCAGCGCCGCCGGCAGCGGCCGGCCGAAGTCAAAACCCGGTGGCGCCACTTGCGGCGGCGTAACGGAACCGGTCGCGTCGGCTGACATGCCCTCCCCCGTCTTGCTGACTTGTCGTGCCGCTACCGATTGTCGCCAAAATCCGTCGACGCGCCAGCCTCTGCTTTCGCGCCGCCTCATCGCTTGCGGGCAACGCGCCAATCGACCCGCACGAAGTAGCTGGTATCATCAAAACGGATGGCGAGAGTACCGTGCAGCGTCCGCCGCAGGGCTTCACCAAGACGCCGCGGCAAATGAATGTCCGTCGTGGTTACGGTAATGGCATCGGAATTTTCGACGATGTCAATAATCCGATTGAGCGGATGGTCCTCGCGCTCCGCCTGTTCCTGGTGCCGCAACAATGCGATGATCGCGTTCGCCTGTTCACGCGGGAAGGTGCCGTGCAGCGTGAGGATGCCGGCGGGCGCCTTATCTTCGATCCGCCGGCACGCCGGGCAGAGAGCCTGCGTCGCTCCTGCCGGATGCGTCGCCCACTGCCAGCGGCCTTGATGATAGACCGCCAGGCATCGGCTACAAACCGTTGGTTCACGCGGTTTGAGGTGCGCCTCGTAGGGATCGGCGATCGAATCGAGCTGGGCGCGGCCGGAAATCCGCCGCCCAGCGCGGCTGGAAACGGTGGATGGCGTAGTCCTCAACATCATTATCTCCTGGAGGCAAAAGCGACCTGAGTTGGCGGAGAAAAGAAAGCCTCGACCGGGGGTACAGCCGAGGCTTCCCCTCAGGCGAACGGCCGGGGGAAAGCTGCTCGCCGTGAGAACATTCGACGCGCTCCTCGCTCAGTCACCCCAGCTCAATGTGAGCTGATCGCGAATTTCGCTGACGCCCGGCACCGACCACGCGGCACGCTCGATCAGCTCGCGCTCATGCCAGTTGCGGACCATGCCTTTGAGCGTCACCACTCCGCTGTCGGTTTCGACCGTCACATGCGATGCTTCGGTGCGGGCATCGCGCGCCAGCGCCTTATAGATCTGCTGCGTAACGGCGGTCGCGGGCACCGGTGACTGGACGCGTATCGTGTTGACGACGCCGACAACGCCTGACAATTTGTGGACGGCATGCCCAGCTTCGTTCTTCTGGTACTGCCACTCGACCGTACCACTGAGCGTGACGATGCCGTTCTCGACTTTCACCTGGATACGGTCGTTGGGGACGGCGTCGTCCCAGCGGAGGATGCTCACGGCGCGTTCAGCGATTTCATCGTCTGCCCATTTCTTGTCGTTCGGCAGGCGCACCGCGATCTCCTCGGCGATCGCCTTGACGCCGGTGACGCGGCGCACCGCCGCCTCGGCCGCAACCTTCTCAGCATAGCTGGAAACAGATCCGGTCAGCGTCACGACGCCGTTCTTGGCGGTAACACCGATGTGAGCGGCGTCGACCCGCGGCTCGAACTCCAACTCTTCCACGACGTGCTGCTGCAATTGATGATCGCTGATCATGAACCTTCTCCGATTGTATGGCCTAAGGGAAGCCGGTTGCGTCGCAATGTGCTTTGATCCAAGTCAAATCCGAGCAGCCTGCTTCGGACCGTTGGTCAGGCCGCAGCGATCGCGCGCAACCACTGGGTCCGCGCTCTTTCTTCGCGCGCCGCCTCACGCTGCTCAGCCCGGCGCCGCAAGGTGGCGCGGTCAGCAGCC
>Ga0335074_10012741_pt1 | contig 11800 bp, 8 predicted proteins | sample Lox_Sample_23_FD_206715 | JGI IMG/M metagenome (GOLD analysis project Ga0335074, IMG submission 206715) | Soil microbial communities from Loxahatchee National Wildlife Refuge, Florida, United States - Lox_Sample_2.3 | ecosystem: Environmental > Terrestrial > Soil > Wetlands | place: USA: Florida...
CGCGGGCATTACCGGGCCGGACGGACGCTTTGGTGACCTCCCCGCCGTGGAGAATGGCCTGCACAGGCTGCAGTTTGCCACCGAGTCGGAGTTCTTTCCCGAAGTCACTGTCAGCTTCAATGTGAACAGTGAGGATCATTTACACATTCCGCTGTTGCTGAGCCCGTTTGGTTACACGACGTATAGGGGCTCCTGACCACTTGGGCCTGCACGAGCAGATCGAGGCGCTGGCTCAGGTCGACTCCGAGCACCCGGGCGGTGGTTTGGTGCGAGAGGTCTACACGCCCGAGTACGGCGAGGCTGTCAGGTTCGTCTCCGATCGGATGCGAGAGGCCGGGCTCGAGGTGCGGGAGGACTCAGTGGGCAACCTGTTCGGGCTGTGGCCGGGCGTGTCGCCGGAGCTCCCCAGGGTGCTCACCGGATCGCACTTCGACACCACGCTGAACGCCGGCAAGTACGACGGGGTGCTCGGGGTGCTCGGGGCGATTGAAGCCATCCGGCAGCTGAAGGCGGACGGGTTCTCGCCGGCCCGCAGCATCGAGGTGGTGGGCTTTGCCGGGGAGGAGCCGCGCTTTGGCTCAGGCTGCATCGGGAGCCGGGCGATGGCCGGCACGCTGTCGCGCTCGGATCTCGACCGGATGGCCGATCGCAACGGCATCACCGTGGCGCAGGCGATGCGGACCTCGGGCCTCGATCCGGGCCGGTTGGGCGAGGCCCGCATCGATCCGGCCACGATCGCAGCGCAGGTGGAGCTGCACATCGAGCAGGGGGCGGTCCTGGAGCACGAGGGGATTCGGGTTGGCGTCGTGGAGCGGATCGCGGCTCCCCACGATCTGCGCGTTGTGATCACGGGCGTGGCGCGGCACTCGGGTTCGACCCCCATGGGCTTGCGCCGCGACGCTCTGACCGGGGCCAGCGAAGTGGTTCTGGAGGTCGAGCGGCTGGCCCGGGAATCCCCGAGCGGGTCGACCGTCGGCACCGTCGGCGTGCTGCACGTCGCTCCCGGCGCGGTCAACGTGATCCCAGGTGAGGTCGTGCTGGAGATCGACATTCGAGACAGCGACCTGGCCGCTCGCACAGCGGTCGTCGAGGCGACGCTGGCCAAGCTCGATTCGCTGGCGGTGGAGCGCTCGCTCAGCGTCGAGGTGGCCACGATCACGCAGGACACGCCGGCCGAGTGCGATCCGCGGATCGTCGGCGCGGTGCGAGCGGCGTGCGAGGCGATCGGCACGCCCTATCTGACGATGACGAGCGGCGCCTACCACGATTCGATGGTCCTGGCCGGGGCCGGCGTCCCGATCGGCATGATCTTCGTCCCGAGCCGCGACGGCATCAGCCACCATCCCGACGAGTTCACCGCTCCCGACGAACTGGACCTCGGCGTGGCCGTCCTGGCCGGCGCGCTCCGGCGGCTGGCGGTTTGACTAGGTTCGAGCGGCTTATCCGGGGCGCGCATCTGGCCTCGGGGGAGGAGGTCGACATCGGGATCGCCGACGGCTGCGTCGCGGCGGTCGGGGGCGAGCTCGCTCTGTCTGCCGCGCACGTGCTGGATGCCCAGGGGCTGCTCGCCTTGCCCGGCGGCATCGACCCCCACGTCCACTTCAACGAGCCTGGCAGCCGCTCCCATTGGGAGGGCTGGCGAAGTGGCTCGCTCGCCGCCGCCGCGGGCGGGATCACGACCGTGGTCGAGATGCCCCTGAACGCCCATCCGCCCACGGTCGACGTCGCAGCCTTCGAGGCCAAGGTGGCCGCGGCCGAGCGGGCTTCGTACGTGGACTTCGGTCTGTGGGGTGGAGTGGTTCCCGGCAACGCCGGCCAGCTCGAACCTCTGGCCCAGCGCGGCGTCATCGGCTTCAAGGCGTTCATGTCCGCCTCGGGCGTCGATGACTTCCCCGCTTCGGATCGGACGACGCTCCGGGAGGCGATGTCGATCATCGCGTCGACCGGGCTGCCGCTGCTGGTGCACGCCGAGAGCGACGAACTGACACGAACTCTGACCGAGCAGGCCGCTAGGGAAGGCCGGGTGACCATGAGGGACTACCTCGACACCCGGCCGCCCGCCGCCGAAGCGCAGGCCGTAACGTGCGCGATTGAGCTCGCTGAGGCCACCGGCTGCCGGCTGCACATCGTGCACATCTCGACCTTGCGCGGGGTCGAGCTCGTCCGGGAGGGTCGGGACGCCGGCGTTGACGTGACCTGCGAGGTGACCGCCCACCACCTGCTGCTCGACGAGGACGACGCGGTGCGCCTAGGGGCGGTGGCCAAGTGCGCACCACCGTTGCGCCCGCGGACCGAGACGGTGGCGCTGTGGGAGCTTCTGAATATTCGGGCGATCGGCTTCGTCGTCTCCGACCATTCACCGGCCCCGCCCGAGCTCAAGCGGGATGACGATCTGCTCGCCAGCTGGGGCGGGATCTCCGGCGTTCAGTCGACGAGCGAGTTGATCCTGAGCGACGGGCGGCTGGCTCCGGGCCTGGCCGGTGAAGTGCTGGCCGGGGCAGCGGCACGGCGGTTCGGCCTGGCCGCAAAGGGGAGACTCGAGGTGGGCGCCGAGGCCGACATCGCTCTGGTCGAGCTGGGGGTGCCACGCACCCTGGGCGCCGACGAGCTTCATTACCGCCACCGGCAGAGCCCGTACATCGGGCGGACGCTGACGGCCCGCGTCCGGCACACGTTTCTGCGAGGCGAGCCGGTAAGGGCGGATGCCCCGCCGCGGGGTCGGCTTCAGAAGCCGTCCCGGTAGACGTCCTTGTAGAGGAGGTACTCGGCTCCGTCCTCGCCGGCGCGGAAGCCCTGCGGGCAGTAGGGGCCCATGTAGATGAAATCGCCGGCCTGCACCTTGTGCTCGTCCTGGCCAAGCCGGTAGACGCCACCGCCTGAGGTCATGTAGAGGCCGTGCTCCTCGTCATGGATCTCGATCTGGGGCAGGCCGATTTGGGGCTCGAAGGCCATCAGCGACATGTTGAAGTCGTGGGCGGCGTCCTCCGGCGGCAGCAGCTCGCGCCGGGTCAGTCCGGGCGTTACGGTGGGGGTCGCGGCTACCTCGCGCGCCTGGCCGCCTCGAGCCGCGGGTGGATTCAGTCCGGGCCACAGCTCGTAGCGGCGCTTGATCCACAGCAGCGCGGAGTCGGCCGGCGTCCTCAGCGTGAAGCGAGCCCCGGGCGGGATGTAGCAGAAGCCTTCGCCGAAGAGGTCGAAGCGCGTGTCACCGTCGTCCACCCCCGGCGCGCCTCCCAGGCCGTAGAGGAAGTGCTCGAACTCTTCGCCCAACTCGCAGACGGCGTTCGTGTCGGTGGTCCGGATCAAGTACTGGGCCAGGCGAGCGGGGGCCAGCCGCGGCGTGACCAGCTTGACCAGATGCGCCCCGGGGAGACTCGGCAGGCGGCTGACGTAGTGGTTCTCGGGCGTGATCAGGGTGTAGGCCAGGCCGCGCCGTCCGCGATCCGCGCGCGGATCCGCTTGAGGTGTCACGGGTCGCCCTGTGAGGCCGAAGCCTGAGCGGCCCTCAACGCAAATACGCCCGGATTCGAGGGATCTCTGAGGGCGCCTGGCGGCGTCCTCGCTCGGGCAATACAACACGGTATTGCCTTTCGCTTGCGTCCTTGCCAGCCACCCTCATAGAACCCTCTCGGTCCGACCGTACTTACGTTGAGGACCGCTGGCGAGGCCGAGCCAGACCCGGTCGCGTATGAGCGGCAGTGACGTGAAGCGGACGCCGGTGGCGTCGCGGATCGCGTTGGCCAGGGCGGGGGCCACCGGGTTGAACGGGCTCTCGCTCATCGGCTTGGCGCCCAGCGGTCCCATCACCCGGTCGTGGGTTTTGGCAAACACGACCTCGGTGAGCGGGACGTCGGCGAACAGGGGCACGTGGTAGTCGCGCAGGACCCGGGTGACGACGCGGCCGTCGCCGTCAATCCGGAGCTCCTCGTAGAGAGCCGCCCCGAGAGCTTGCGCGACGCCGCCCTCCACCTGGGCGCGGCACTGGAGCGGGTTGATCACGGTGCCGGCATCGGCGGCATGCACGCTGTACAGGATCCTGACCTCGCCGGTCATTGGCGCGACGGCCACTCGGAAACCCTGCGCGTTGAAGATCACCGAGCGCTTGACTCCGTCGCAGCTCCCCTCGGCCCGGAGGGGCTCGTCATCGCTACGGGCCTCGATCAGGGCTTGCAGCCGCTGCGCCGCCTGTAGGGTGGCTGCGCCGGCCACGGTGACTCCGGTCGATCCGAACGCCCCGGTGTCGTAGCTGACCGCATCGGTGTCCGCCTGCCGGATCTCGATCTGGTCGGGGGTGGTGTGAAGCGCTTCGGCGGCCAGCTGGGCGTGGGCGGTGGCTGTCCCGTTCCCGAACTCGACCGTCCCGACGTGCAGGCGGAAGCGGCCGTCGCCGAGCTCCTGGATCCGGGATGTGGCGCGATGGCCGTCGGGCGGTGTCGTGTGGAGCATCGAGATGGCGACTCCCTCGCCGATGAGCCAGTCACCGGTGGGTGCCGGGTCGCCACGGCCGCTGACCAGTCCGCGCTGCACGGCGTCGAGGCACTGATCCAGCCCGTAGCTGCCGATCTCGATGTCGCCGGGGTCGTCCTCCACGCTGGTGAGGACGTCGTCGGGGCCGATCATGTTGCGGCGGCGGAACTCGGCCGGGTCGATCTCCAGGCGGCGGGCCAGCTCGTCGAGCACGCACTCGACGGCGAACACGGTCTGGCTGAGTCCGTAGCCGCGCAGCGCTCCGGCGGGAACCGTGTTCGTGTACACGCAGCGGGCGTCGACCCGCTTGTTGGCGCATCGATACAGCTCGAGGGACTCGCCGCAGGCGTGGTGCATGACGGCGGGGCCGTGGTTTCCGTAGGCGCCTGTGTCGGAGGTCAGGTCGAGCGCCAGGGCGCCCAGCGTGCCGTCGCGCCGGGCGCCGGCGGTCACCTTGATCGTCATCGGGTGCCGGGTGGTGGCGGCGGTGAACTGCTCCTCCCGGGTGAACTCGAGGCAGACCGGACGCCCGAGCCGGAGCACAGCCAGCGCGACCACGTCCTCCGTCAGCATCTCCTGCTTGCCGCCGAAACTGCCTCCGATCCGGCCGCAGAACACGCGAACCCGGTCGGGCGGAAGCTCGAACAGGCGGCAGAGGGCGTCGCGGGTCAGGAACGGCGTCTGGCTGCTGGTGCGTAGGGTGAGCCTGCCGTCCTCGTCGATCCAGCCGACCGTGGCGTGGGTCTCCAGGTGCACGTGCTGCACGCGCTGGATCTCGAACGTCTCCTCGACGGCGGCGTAAGCGCTCTGGAGGGCCGACTCGACGTCGCCGAGATGGCTGTGGATCTCGGCGACCAGGTTCCCGCCGGGATGCAAGGCCGGGGCACCGGGCGCCAGCGCGGCCTCGGCGTCGGTCACCGCGGGCAGCGCCTCGTACTCGATCTCCACGAGGGCCGCCGCTCGTTCGGCGGTCGCCGTGGATGTGGCGACGACGGCGGCCACCCGCTGCCCTCGGAAGCGGACCACGCTGTCCAGCAGCCGGGTGTCGTCGGGATCATCGGTGTGGTGCTCATGGCGAGCCGAGGAGTAGAGGAGCTCCGGCGCGTCCTCGTGGGTGAGCACGAGCTGCACGCCGGGCACGGCCCGCGCAGCCGTCGCGTCGATGTTGCGGATCCGCGCGTGGGCGTGAGGGGAGCGCACGAGCTTCATGTGGAGGAGGTCAGGCGGCGGCTTTTTGTCCAAAGTGAAGCGGACGCGTCCGGTGACCACATCGCGCGACGCGGGCGCCCCGGGACGGCCCCCGACAGCGGTGCCGGGTTCGACGTTGACGACCCCGTGGAGGGCGTCGTCGATCGCGCGGTAGCCGGTGCAGCGGCAGATGTTGCCCTTCAGGGTCCGAGGAAGGTCGGCGCGCTGTTCGTCGGTGAGCGCCGCGGCGGTCATGACCATCCCGGGCGTGCAGAAGCCGCACTGAAAGCCCTGCGCGTCCGCGAAGGCGCGCTGCACCGGATGCAGCTCGCCGTCTGGGGAGTGGAGGCCTTCGATCGTGGTGATCGCGCGGCCGGCGGCACGGTGGGCGGGGTAGAGGCAGCTGTGGACGGGGCGCCCATCGACGTGGACCGTGCAGGCGCCGCAGTCGCCGGCATCGCAACCCTTCTTGACGCCGAAGCAGCCGAGCTCACGTAGCAGGGTCCGGAGGCACTGTCCCGGCGCGGGATCAGCCTGGACCGGCTGTCCGTTGAGGCGCAGGTTCACGGCGCCATCTCCTCGAGCTCGGCCAGGACCTCGTGGCTCAGCTGATGGGTTAAGTGTGCCCGCCAGTCCGCTGATCCGTGCGGATCGTCGAAGTAGTCCAGATCCGCGTCGGCCAGTGCCTCCCGGAGCTCGCCCGCTGGCGGGAGGCCTTCGAAGCGCACCTGGACGGGGCGGGTGACGGCAGCCGTGATCGTGATCACGGCCTCGCCTCCCTCCGGGTCGCGACGGCCGATCACCACGGCGGCCGAGCGTCCGAGCGGCGTCCGCGAGTGCTGCCGAAAGGCCGTCCGGGCGCGCAGGGTCCGCTCGGGTAGGTGAACCGAGCGTAGGAGCTCGCCCGGTCCCAGGGCGTTGTGGCCGTGGCCGGTGACAAACCCCATGGCCGGAATCTGATCCCTGCTGCCGTCGGGCTTCCAGACCGTGCACAACCCGTCGAGTGACGCGGCCAGCGAGGTCATCGGCCCGGCGGGGAGGGCCAGGCAGATGTTTCCGCCGACCGTCGCCTCGTTCCAGATCTTGAAGGAGCCAAGCAGCGCCTCGCAGGTCTGCCGAAGCAGGGCTCTCGCGGACCAGCTGGTTGGTGCTTCGAAATCGGCCAGGGTTCTCAGCGTGCAGGTGGCGGCGACCTCCAAGCCAGCCTCGGTGACCGCGAGGGGGTGCCAGGCGAAGGCGTGGAGGTCGAGTAGGCGGCGCACCTCGGGCTGGGGCTCGGAGAACAGCCAGGTTCCGCCGGCCAGCCAGGTATCGCCCGGTCGCCATCGGGTGAGGGCAGACCGATTGGCCGGCTCGAGCGCCTCGACGAAGGGCAGGTCCATCACGGAGATGGTCAACGTAGACAGCCCCGTGGCCTATGGCCCCTTGGCGAAACGAAGCGGCCCGATGTTCGTGCTAGGGGATGACAGCTGCCGGCCGCCTCCCCGGTAGTGTCGGGAGGGCGTCATGGACGTGCTCGTCGGCGGCAATCAGTACGGCAAGGCGGAGGTCAGGATGGTGGCCGTTGACCGAACGCGGCCCGAGCACGAGTTCTGCGACCTGACCGTCGGGATCGCTTTGTCCGGCGATCTGGAGGACGTCCACACCAGCGGCGACAACGCCCATGTCGTGCCGACCGACACCCAGAAGAACACCGTCTTCGCCTTCGCCAAGGAGGCGCCGGTGGGGGAGATCGAGGACTTTGCCCTACGCCTGGCGCGGCACTTCGTCGGGTCGTTCAGCGCAATCTCCTGCGCGCGCGTGCACATCGAGTCGGCCCGGTGGCGGCGGATCGACGTGGCCGGCCAGCCACATCCCCACTCTTTCGTGAAGGATTCGGACGAGGTGCGGACTGCGACCGCCGTTTGCCAGTCCGGCGCGGAGTGGGTGCTCTCGGGCCTTGAGAACCTGATCGTGCTGAAGACCTTCGGCTCGGAGTTCCACGGCTTTGCCAAGGACCGCTACACGACCCTTCAGGAGACGAGCGACCGGATCCTGTCGACTTCGGTTACCGCCCGCTGGCGGCACACCGAGGCGGGGGGCGGCTGGGACGAGTCGTTCGCTGCGGTGCGCAGCGCGATGCTCGAGCGCTTTGCTGCCGTCCATAGCCTGTCGCTCCAGCAGACGCTCTACGCGATGGCCCGCGGAGCGATGGAGGCCCGCCCCGAGGTGGTCGAGGTGAGGCTGTCGATGCCCAACCGCCACCACTTCGTGGTCGACCTGGAGCCATTCGGGCTCCAGAACGACAACGAGATCTTCCGGGTGGAGGACCGGCCGTATGGGTTGATCGAGGCCCAGGTACTCCAAGCCGACGGACCGCCGCCGGGTCCGGCCTGGGATCCTTACCCGCTGCTGTAGCGCATGGGGACCGACGTCGACCCCGAGACCGTCGGGACGGCGGCCAGAACCTTCACGACGGCAACACATGACCGCATCTCCCCCGTCTAGGGTTCCGGTTCCCTACAGAGGGCTCTAGGGGCCGGGCCAACCATCAAAGGAGAGAGAGCATGGCCGTAGGAATTCGCATCCTCACGCGAGGACTTCGACGCGTTCCAGTCCCGCATCCAGAGCTCGGTCGAGGCCGCGGGTGTCGAGTTGAAGGGCGCGCCGGACATCAAGGAGTTCCCCGTCCACGAGCACTTCCCGCGCTGACGCGCCGTCGCCCGGGGCGGGCGCCAGATCGGAGCGCTGCGGTCTGATCAGCCGGCGGGCGAGTTGATCACGTGGTAGACGGCGCCCGCCCGAGCCCTCAACTGGGCCGGTGAGGGAGGAGGTACTGACCTGAGGTAGGCGCAGGCATGGTGTTTCCCGACAAAGTGGGCCACCTCTGGCACGCTCTTTGCGTAGGCGCCCGTCACATGCACGTTCAGGGCCAGCTCATCGGAGGAGACCATCGTCTCTTTCGCAGCCGACAGTGCGCACTTCTTGGTTATGTTGATGAAGACGAGGAGCTGCGACGTGTTGGCGGAGACGCCGGATGCGACCACCTTGAAGGTCGCGTTCAACGGGACGGTGGGCTTGACGACCTTCACCTTCACGGTGTAGCCGGTGTCTGAGGCCAGCGCCGCAGTGCTCACGACGCCACCGAGCGCAAGCACCCCGAGGCACGCGGCCAATCGGAGCCAATGTGGTGCTGCCAGTCGTGTCATCGCAGGCCCACCTTTTTAAACTGATCTTCGGTCCTCGGCGCACGCCATCACGCGGACCGGCTCGCCGTCAGTCGCCGCCGCCGTTCTGAGGATCATTACTCCTCCTGATCCTTCACAGGGGAAATCGCGCGTCTTGACTCAGCGCCCATCGGGTGGTGGGACGATCAACCGTAGGGCGGGGGCGACATTCGTGGTACCGGTCGGATCCCGGCTGCCGCCAGGGATGGGTTGCGCAACCGTGCTGACGATCAGCCGGAGGGCAGGATCCGTGTTCTCGGTTCCGGTGGGGTCGTCGCTCACGAGAGGTTCGGCGGGACTGCCGCGTTGTAGTCGTAATGGGCCTGGTAGTCGATCGCGATCTGCAGGATGGCCGCCTCGCCGTGCGGAGGCCCGCCGATCTGGATGCCGAACGGCAGGCCGGTAGCGGCGCTGCGCCCGATCGGGGCGGCGACGACCGGCAGGCCCGCGATGTCCGCCCAGGCGAAGTCACCAGTGACACCTCCCTCCGGGTTGTCCTGCTCGTCCACTGCTGCCCGGTCGACACCGTCGACACTTGCGCCCGGCTTGAGGATCGCGTCGAGTTGGTTGTCCGCGAACACGGCGTTCCACTGCTCGATGTACTCGATCCGGGTCTGCTGGCTCTCGACGTAGTCGGCCGCGCGCAGCGTGTTCGCCACCGCCACGAACGCCGAGACGAGCGTTCTCGCTGCGGTCCCGTAGGACGCCGCCTTCGCCGGATAGAACTGCCCGTGATAGATCCCGGCCTCGACGGCTACCGATCCAAGTTCGTCGACGCTGTATCCGGTCGACGCCTCCGGGGGCTCGGTGACGCTGACGATCGTGGCTCCCAATGAGCGCAGCTCATCCTGCGCGCGGTCGAACAGGGCGGCGACCGCAGCCGGTATGCCCGCGGTCGCATCCGTGCCCACGCCCAGGCGGATGTCTCGGAGCGGCTTGCTCCCGGCTCGGGGCAGGGTCGGATACCGGTGCGGCGGAGGCGGATTGGCCAGAGTGGCGGTATCGGAGGGATCGGCGCCCGCGACCGCGGACAGCAGGAGGCCGAGGTCGCCCGCGCTGCGCGCCAGCACGCCGGCGTGGTCGATCGACCAGCCGATCGGGATGACGCCATGGGTGCTGATCCGGCCGAAGGTGCCCTTCATTCCGCACACTCCATTGGCCGTCGGGGGAGACCGCACGCTTCCGCTGGTGTCGCTTCCGGTCGCGGCCGGGACCATTCGTGCGGCTAGGGCTGCGGCACTGCCGCCGCTCGAGCCCCCGACACTCTTGAGGAGGCTCCAGGGATTGCCGCACTGCGGCGTCAACGAGCCGAGCGCGAACTCGTGCGTGTGGGTGTGACCGAGGAGGACCATCCCGGCGTCACGCAGACGTATCCAGACGGTCGAGTCGCCAGGCGCGACGTTGCCGTCGAGGACATGGCTGGACGCGGTGACCGGGAGGCCCTTGACGGCGTACAGGTCCTTCAGCGCCAGCGGGACGCCGCACAGCGCCGGGGCCGGCTCCCGCGAGCGACCTCGGCGGGCCGCGGCCAGCCGTGTGTCGGCCGCGCTCGCGAGCTCCTCGGCGAGATCGGGGTAGAGGCGGATCCAGGCATTGATCGTCGAGGGCGACCCGTCGAACGTGACCGGACCGTTGCGATTGGCGATACGCGTCTGGCAGGCGGCCACGATCTCCCGGCTGGAGAGCAGCCCAGCCTGCAGCAGCGAAGCTGACTCCAGGATGCCGAGATCCGCGGGGTTACTGTGCCGTGCGTATATCGGCGCGGGGTCCGGCAGGCCCGCGGGAACCTCCTTTGCGTGTTTCCGGCCGGCTTTGTGCTGGCGCTTACGGTCGCTCGCGCGCCGGGTGCGCTCGGGTGAGCTGACGGCCACGGCCGAAGCCGGTGCCATCAGCTCCAGCGCGACGGCGCCGGCGGCGACGCCACCCCCGACCACGAACGCACGCCGACTCAGCTCGTCGTGGAACACGGGAGCCCCCGCCGCAGTGGGTTCGTCTCCCGAGTTCGGCACACATCAAGGCTGGCGGGGATACCGAGGGCGCTCACTAGCCCTCGGGAAAGCATCTTGAGGGCGCCGTTCGCCATCGGGCCAACGGCCTCGGAACGGACGGCCTCTGAAAGCGCTGAGCGGGACTTCGACGCCTTCGGGGAGTGCGGTCACGCCGCGAGCGCCTGCTCGCTGAAAGCGGTTCAGGCGGGTGGTGATCGCTTAGGCTCGCGTCGTGGAGACGCTGGCGTTCCTCTTCACCGATATCGAGGGATCGACGTCATTGCTCGAGCGCGTCGGTGGTGATGTGTATTCGCTGGTGCTGGCGGATCATCATCGGCTGATTCGGGCCGCGATCTCGGTTCATGCCGGGCAGGAGGTGGCTACTGCGGGAGACGGTTTCTTCGTCGTGTTCGCCTCGGCCTGTGCGTGCGTGGAGGCGGTGATCGATATGCAGCGGGCGTTGGGCGCGCACCCGTGGCCTGGTGGCGAGCCGGTGCGGGTGCGCATGGGGGTTCATTGCGGTCAGGCGTCGCGAACGGGTACGGGTCTGGTCGGTTTGGATGTGCATCGGGCAGCGCGGGTGGCGGCGGTGGCTTCTGGTGGTCAGGTGTTGCTGTCCGAGGCGGCGGCTGATCTAGTGGGTGATTCGCTGCCAGCGGGGGTGAGCTTGCGGGATCTTGGGGTTCATCGGCTGAAGGATCTCAGCCGTGCGCAGCGGCTGTTCCAGCTCGAGGCTGAGGGTCTGTCAGCCGACTTCCCCCGGGTGCGTTCACTTGATAACCCGCAGCTGGCGAATAACCTGCCCGTCCAGCTGGCGCCCTTGATCGGACGCGACGCAGAGCTGGCGGAACTCCGTGGCCTGGTCGAGTCCTCGCGGCTGGTGACGCTGACCGGAGCGGGCGGGGCGGGTAAGACGCGGTTGGCGTTACAGCTTGCGGCCGAATTGGTGGA
>Ga0335074_10012742_pt1 | contig 11800 bp, 9 predicted proteins | sample Lox_Sample_23_FD_206715 | JGI IMG/M metagenome (GOLD analysis project Ga0335074, IMG submission 206715) | Soil microbial communities from Loxahatchee National Wildlife Refuge, Florida, United States - Lox_Sample_2.3 | ecosystem: Environmental > Terrestrial > Soil > Wetlands | place: USA: Florida...
TAGACGACCATCCTGGCGCCCGGCACCGCCATCACGGCCAGCGAGTTCGTGGTCATAGCCAGCCGGTCGTAGACCGGGTGCCGGAAGAGCTTGAGGTAGGTCGCCGGGTTGGCTACCTCGTGCTCGGCCCACAACCGCGCGAAGTCTGGGCTAGCGGCCTGCAACCTGCGGACGAACCCGGTCCAGGCAGGCTCGCCGAGGTGGCGCCCGTAGGCGGCCCGCAGCTGCGCGACCATCCGGCCGAGCTGGTCGCCGCGGTTCAGGAACGGATGGCAGCACGCCGGGTGGGTGAAACAGAGCCAGAGGGTGTTGCGGTGCTCGGCCGGGGCCCCGACCACGCCGGGGAACAGCGCGGCGTAGGCGCCGTTCCAGGCAAGCAGGTCGAACCGTTCGTTGACGATGCTGGCGGGCAGGGTGGTCAGCCCGTCCAGGATCTCCTGGATCTCGGGGGCGAGCAGCCCCTCGGGCGCGCAGGCCGGCGGGCCCGACGACGGGTCGGCCAGCCGGTAGAGGTGGTCGCGCTCCTGCGGATCAAGCCGGAGCGTGCGCGCCACCGCGTCCAGGACCTGGGGACTGGCGTTGATCGGGCGGCCCTGCTCCAGCCAGGTGTACCAGGTGACGCCGACGCCGGAGAGCTGGGCGACCTCCTCGCGGCGCAGCCCGGCGGTGCGTCGCCGCAAGCCCGGCGCGAGCCCCGCTTGCTCGGGGGAGATGCGCTCGCGGCGGCTTCGCAGGAACGCGGCCAGCTCGGCCCGGCGGGTGCCACCCCGGACCGCGGTCATCGCGGTCATGGCGTTGTGTTCACGGCAGGTGGCGTCGTTGTCCGGCGGTTCATATTCCCATTCTGGCGCAGTCGCTCCGGCCGTTCCAGGTGGTGCTGGTACCAGGATAACTGGGCTCTTGGTACCGGCATCGGAACGGCGACAAGCTCGATGACATGACAGACATTGTCGTTAGCGACCAGAACCCGGCCGTTCATTCCCCCGCGGCAACCACGTCCCGGGGCCGGGGCGCCGGGCGGGCGCCGAGACCCGGCCTGCTGCTGGCCATCGTGCTCGCCGGGCAGTTCATGGCGGTCCTCGACGCCTCGGTGGTGAACGTCGCCGCTCCCTCGATCCACGTGGGCCTGCACGCGTCGGGCGCCGGCCTGCAACTGGTGATCGCCGGCTACACGATCGCGTACGCCGTGCTGCTGGTGACCGGCGCGCGCCTCGGTGACCTCATCGGCCACCGGCACATGTTCCTGGCCGGCCTGGCCCTGTTCACGCTGGCTTCGCTCGGCTGCGGGCTGGCGCCGACGACCGGTGCCCTGGTCGCACTGCGGTTCGTCCAGGGCGTCGGCGCGGCCACGATGATCCCGCAGGTGCTCAGCCTGATCCAGCGCACGTTCACCGGCGCGTCCCGGGTGCGGGCGATGAGCGCGTACTCGGCCGTGCTGGCCGGCGGGGTGGTGGTCGGCCAGATCGCCGGCGGCCTGCTGATCAGCGCGAACCTGCTGAATGCCGGCTGGCGGCCGGTGTTCCTTGTCAACGTGCCGATCGGCGCCGTGCTGCTGGTGGCCGGCGCGCTGAAGCTGCCAGCGGGCCGCGCGGACGTGGGCCGGGGCCTGGACCTGCCGGGCCTGCTCACGCTGTCGCCGGCGGTGCTGGCGCTGGTCGTGCCGCTGGTCCTGGGCCAGCCCGAGCACTGGCCGGCCTGGGGCTGGGCCAGCCTGGCCGGCAGCGTCGGGCTGTTCGCGGTCTTCGCGGTCGCCGAGCGGAGGCTGGCCGCACGGGGCGGGTTCCCGCTGGTTCCCGGGCGTATCCTGCGGCTGCCCGGGACGGCGCTGGGCATCGCGGGGCTGTTCGCGGTCATGACCACGTTCGGCGGCCTGTTCTTCACGCTGGCGCTGCACCTTCAGGGCGGGCTCGGTGACTCGCCGCTGCGCGCGGGCCTGACCTTCGCCCCGTCGGCGGCCGCGTTCGCGGTCGTCAGCCTCAACTGGCAGCGGCTTCCCGCTGCGGTGCGCCCGCGCCTGGCCTTCTGGGGCTTCGTGGCCCAGATAGCCTCGCTGCTGGCCCTGGCCGCCCTGCTCCGCGGGGGCGACAGCGGCGGGATCGGGCTCTACCTGGTGCTCGGCGTCCTGGGCGGCGCCCTGGCGATGGCGTTCAGCCCGCTCATGACGTCGATCCTGATGCTGGTACCGGTGCCCGACGCCGCTGACGCGACGGGCGTGATCGTGACCGTCAACCAGCTCGGGCTGGTGATCGGCGTGGCCACGTTCGGGACCCTGTACCTGAACCTGGCCGGGGCCCTGCCCGCGCACCTCACCGCCGCCGCGGCGCAGACCTTCCGGCTGGGCTCGGCGCACGCGGAGGCCGTCACGTGCCTGGTGCTGGGCGGGGCCGCCGCGGCCGGGGCGATCCTGGCGCAGCTCAGGGCGGTCGCCGTGCGGGACGGCCGCTAGCCTGGCCAGGGCACCGATCTGGGCCGTTACTGGACACCGATCCGAAACATAACTAGCCTCAAGAGATATTACCGGCGAGTAGCTGGACCGCTCACTCCCGTTGTGGCACCCGGCACCGCCCAGAGAACGAGGCGAGGGTCGTCGCGGTGTCCGATCACGCGAACGGTGCAGCGGGTGCGCAGGCGAACGCTGTCGCCCGCCCGCACACCGCGCCCCGCGCGGGCGGCGTGCCACGGGCCAGGGCGAGCGCCGCGCCCCGCGCGAACGGCACGGCGCGAGCCAACGGCACCGGGCGGGCCGGCCGCGCCGACCATCCGGGCCGGGCACCAGATCCCTGGCCCGCGATCCCCGCCGAGGTGGCCGGCCAGCTCCGGCCCGTGCTGCCCAAGGTCGTCGAGGAGATGGTCGCGGAGATCCACGCCAGCGTGGCCGAGTACGCCCGGCCGGGCGACGGCTCGTACGAGCACGCGGTCCGCCGCGGCGCCGAGGAAGCGGCCAGCCAGTTCATCGCGCGGATCGCTGACCCCGGCGCCACATCGGACCAGGCCGCCGAGGTGTTCCGCCGGCTGGGCGCCGCCGAGGCCAGCGAGGGCCGCAGTCTCGAGGCCCTCCAGGCGGCCCTGCGGGCCGGTGCCCGGGTGGCGCTGCGCTGGCTGACCCACGCGTCGCAGTGGATGGACGCCCCCCTCGAGACGCTGAGCCTGCTCGCCGAGGCGCTCTTCGTTTTCCTCGACGAGATCGCGGCGCTGTCCGCCGAGGGATACGCCCAGGCCCAGGCCCAGGTGGCCGGGGAGCTGCAGCGGCGCCGCCGCAGGCTCGTCGGCCTGCTGCTGGCCGAGCCCCCGGCCGCCGTGGAGGCCATCGACGAGATGACCCGGCTGGCCCAGTGGCGCCAGCCGCGCCAGCTGTCCGTGGTCGTGCTGACCGGGCGCCAGCCTCAGCGCGGCCCGGTTCCCGCGCTGCCCGGCGAGGTGCTGCGGGATCTCGAGCGCACGCCGCCGGTGCTCATCGCGCCGGACCCGTACGGCCCCGGGCGCCGGGACATGCTGGATCGCGGCCTGCGCGGCTTCCAGTGCGCGGTCGGCCCTCCGGTCAGCCTGCGCGAGGCGGCCAAGTCGCTGCACTGGGCCAGGGAGGCCCTCGCCCTTGCCGAGCAGGGCGGGTTCGGTGACTACTCGATCATCCACTGCGACGACCACCTGACCGACATGGTGCTACGCCGCGGCGGCGACCTGCTCGACCGCCTGGGGGCGAGGAGGCTGGCACCGCTCAAGGACATGGCGCGCGGCCGCCAGGACATGCTGGCCGAGACGCTGCTGGCCTGGCTCGAGACGGGCAAGAGCAGCGGCGTCGCCTCCCGGCTGTTCATTCACCCCCAGACGGCCCGCTACCGGCTGCACAAGCTGCAGGACCTGTTCGGCGAGCAGCTGGACAATCCCGACGCCCGGTTCGAGCTGGCGCTCGTGCTGCGCGCGCGGCACACGGGCCCGCAGCCGCGACGCTCGTGCGGCTCCTGACCGGCGCTTAGCCGCACTCGTTGAGGGACTTCAGCTTGGCCGTGACCTCAGCCGCGGTGTGGTGCTTGTACAGCGACAGGTCCGGCGGGACGAAATACCACCGGTCGCCGCGGTAGACGAAGCTCTCCTGGTCGCTGCCCAGGTCGGACCGGGAGCCTGCCAGCGCCACGTCGACCACGGCGCTGCTCCCGCTCAGGACGGGCTCGGTGACCGTGTACGACGCGCCGAGCGAGCCCTTGCACGTCTGGTGCACCCGCACCCAGGTGCGCTGGGTGATGAACTTTTTCGCGTTGGGCGAGAGCATCGCGTACGTGGCCGGGTACTGGCCGGCGGCGTACAGGTCGAGGAACAGCGTGGCCGTGCTCTTGGCCGCCGCCGCGGTCTTCGGGGCGGTGGCCACGGCCGAGGTCACGGTCCCGGCCCCTGATGGCGATGCCGACGGGCGCGACGGCGATGATGAATTACTCGCGGATGGCGATGTGGGATGGCTGGCACATCCGGCGGCGAGTGCGCCGCAAATCAGTAATACAGGTATTCTGGTCCGCATTTGCTCCCCCTTTTACTTCGGCGCTGCGAGATTACCGCCATCCGGCCGGCAATGCCGTCAGGATGGCGGTCATGCGGCAAGGCCGCGCCACGCAAAGCGCGCGAATTAAGGTATTGGCGCCTCGGGTGGCCGGTCGGCCGGAGCGCTCCGCGATGAGAACGTCATGCCCGCCGCAAGGCAGGCCAGCGGTATGGCGACGATCGTGTACCGGTACAGGGACTGGGTCAGCATGGCCGGGAGCACGATGCTCGCCGCGGCCAGCGCCCACGGCAGGGCCTGGAGACCGCCCCAGTTGCGCCACTGCCGCAGCACGCCGACGAGCCCGGCCACGATGACCAAGAAGAAGACAATGCCGGGGAAGAATACCGGCTCCTGGTACAGCAGCAAGAAGTACGCATACGGCTGAACGAGGTAAGTATTGCTGTGGGTTCCTGCGTATTGCATCTCGTCATGGGCGTAATAGGACGGCAGGGTGGCAATATGCGGCGTCACGGTGAAGCTCATCGTGGTCTTCGTCAGCGGCCGGTCGTTCTGCACGAACACCAGTGCTACGTCCCGGGCGGTGACCCGGAGGTAATCGAGCGGCTGGGCCTCGATTGCATCGATCGCGAAGCGCATGCCGAGCTTGTTGTTGTACTTGTTCACGCCCGGGTACTTGTCGTGCCGCCACCAGGCATCCGGCGCCCACAGGTAGTCCGCCGGGGTTGGCTCGTTGAGCAGGGCATTAACCGACCAGGCGGGAGCCGGCCGGGCCGGGGCGACGTTTTTCTCCCGGTTCGGGCAGAGCGGCGCGAGGTCCTTAGGCGGCTTGATGATCGCGCAGTTGGCGAAGCTCGTCGTACGAGACCACAGGAAGAGGCCGTCGCTGCCGGTGATGTTGAGCTGGCCGTAGGCCGCCTGGAACATCAGCACGTACGAGAGCAACGGCACGGCGAACGCGACGGCCGCGGCGGCGAAGGCGCGCCAGCCGACTCGCCTGATAACAATGAACGCCGCGAATATCACGGCCAGCGGGAGCCCGTTGCCGCGCAGGACGGAAACGTAGGCAACGAACAGGCCGGCCAGCGCGCACTGCCACAGCCGCGGCGTGCGCTTGGTCAGCAGCAGAGCCACGGCCAGCAGCAGCATCAGGTTGTAGAGGGTGTCGGGCAGGATGTAGGACTCCAGCGCGATCTCGCGCGGGTCGAACAGCGTCGGGAGCGCGGCCAGCGAGGCGCCCCAGGCCGGAAGGCCCCAGTAGCGCAGCATGCCGTAGACGACGACCGCGGTCGCGATGCCCATCAGGTGCTGCACCGTGGTGACCGCCAGCAGCGGGTGCGGCAGCGGCTGCAGAACATCGAGCAGGAGCGAGTAGCCGGACGGCCGGATCGTGCCCAGCGTGCCGTGGACGGCCTCGTTCAGGTACAGGAACGAGTCCGCCGTGAGCAGGGCGGGCCGGAACGCCAGGGCGGCGAGCACGCGCGGCACCAGCGCGAGCACGACCAGGATCGTGAACAGGCGGTGATCGCGCCACAGCGCCCTCGGCGCGATCGTCGCCGCGATCCGGCGTACGGCGGCGACGGTCGCGTCCGCGGACCAGGGCAGGCCCCGCGCCCGTTCGCCGTCCGGTGCGCCGGGTCGCCCACGCGCGCCGCGACGCTCTAGTTCGAGATCGCGCACTGCTCTCCTCGACTGTCCGGGCCGCCCAGCCCGCATGACCTGCCGCGCGGCCTAACTCATGGATGAGCCCTGACGAGTAGGCACCCGGCGCGGAACAGGTAATCCCCCGGCCTTGACAATAGCGTGCATGGCGAGTATCGATCCGGCCGCCCGGCCGGCAATGAGTGCCGAGCGGGTACGAGACGCGCTGGCCGTGCCCGGAGGCTTCTGGCGCGAGATCCGCATTGTGGCCGAAACCGGGTCCACCAACGCCGACCTGCTGGCCGACGCCAGGCGGGGCGCGGCCGAGGGCGTGGTGCTCGCGGCGGAGGCCCAGTCCGCCGGGCGCGGCCGGATGGGCCGCCATTGGGTCGCGCCGCCGCGCGCCGCGCTCACGTTCTCGGTGTTGCTGCGCCCGGCCGCCGTGCCTGCGAAGCGCCGGGGCTGGGTGACGCTGCTGGCCGGGGTCGCCGTGGCCCTGGCGCTGCGCCAGGAGGCCGGCGTCGACGCCCGGCTGAAATGGCCGAACGACCTGCTGGTGAACGGCGCCAAGCTGGCCGGCATCCTGGCCGAGCAGGCCGATGACGCGATCGTGGTGGGCGCCGGGATCAATGTGTCCACCCGCCGCGACGAGCTGCCCGTGCCAGGGGCCACCTCGCTGACCCTTGAGGGGGCGGCGGTCACCGACCGGGACCGGCTGCTGGCCGCCATGCTCAGGGAACTCGGGCGCTGGTACCCGGCCTGGACGGACCAGGCGGGCGACGCTCGCGAGAGCGGGCTCGACGCGGAGTACCGGCGCTTGTCCGCCACCCTGGGCCAGGTGGTCCGGGTGTCGCTGCCCGGTGGCCGGACCATGACCGGGACGGCGGATGACGTCGACGACCTGGGACGGCTGGTGGTCGGTTGGCCGGAGGGCCGGATGCCGGTCAGTGCCGGCGACGTCATCCACCTACGATGACGCGCTGATGCGATGACGCCTGAACACATATTGCCGGCATACGTGTCACCATGTGGCCTATGGCCGGTGATGGCTCCCTGGTCGAGGGCGAGCGTTTCGTGCTGCGGCTGCACCCGCACTGGAAGACGCTGCTCCGGCCGTTCCTCGTTTTCCTGCTGATCCTGGCGGCCGCGGTCGCGGGGGAGATCCTGCTTCCGCCGCGCAGCGACCTGGTCCCGGCGCGGTTCGCGATCGTCGGCGCCGCCCTGCTGGCCGTGATCATCTGGTGCGTGGTCCCGTGGCTGCGCTGGAAGACCACCAGCTACGAGCTGACCACCCGCAGGCTCCGGCTGCGGCGCGGCATCCTGTCACGGTCAGGCCGCGACTTCCCGCTGATCAGGATCAGCGACGTGTCGTTCTCGCACGGGCTGCTGGACCGGCTGCTCGGGTGCGGCAGGCTCATCGTCGAGTCCGCCGGCGAGCACGGGCAGCTGGTCCTCACCGAGATCCCGGAGGTCGAGCGGGTGCAGGCGACGCTGTTCCAGCTCGTCGAGGACGAGCAGGCGCGGCTGGCCCGCGAGGATCGATGAGGGTGTTACCGGCGTTAGCCTTCCGGTATGAGGCGACGCAGTGAGTGACCTCCCGGAGCGGATCTCGGTTCGCGAGGTCGGCCCCCGTGACGGGCTGCAGAACGAGGACCCGGTGCCGACCGCGGCCAAGATCGAGCTCATCGACCGGTTGTCGGCGACGGGCGTGCAGCGCATCGAGGCCGTCTCGTTCGTGAGGCCGGACGCGATCCCGCAGATGGCGGACGCCGACGAGGTGTGGCTCGGGATCGACAGGGCGCCGTCGGTCAGGTACTCGGCCCTGGTGCCGAACCTGCGCGGCGCCCGTAGGGCGCTGGACCGCGGGCTGACCGAGATAGAGGCCGTGGTGTCGGCCTCGGACACCCACAACCGCAAGAACGTCAACAGGTCGACCGAGGAGTCGCTGGACGACATAGCCCTGGTCGTCGACGAGGCGCACGGCCGCGGCGCGACCTGCCAGGTGATCGTCTCCACCGCGTGGGGCTGCCCCTACGAGGGGGACGTGCCGGTCGAGCGGGTGGTCCGGGTGGCGTCCCGGGCCGTGGCCGACGGCGCCGACTGCATCTCGTTCGGCGATACCACGGGCATGGCCACGCCCAGGCGCGTCCGTGAGCTCGTCGGGGCGTTCCGCTCCGCTCACCCCGACGTGGCGCTCAACCTCCACTTTCACAACACCCGCGGCACCGGCCTGGCCAACGTGCTCACCGCGCTCGAGTTCGGCGTGTCCGACTTCGACGCCTCCGTCGGCGGGCTGGGCGGGTGTCCCTACGCGCCCGGCGCTACCGGCAACATCGCCACCGAGGAGCTCGTGCACATGGTCGAGGACATGGGCGTGGCGACCGGGATCGAGCTGGAGGCAATGATCGAGGCCGCCGCCGACGCGGAACGGATCATCGGGCGCTCGCTTCCCTCCCAGGTGCTCAGGGCGGGCCCGCGAACCCGGACAATTCCGGCTTGATATCACGGCGGCCGCGGTCAGCGGCCGCCTACGCCTGCCCGGGTACGCTTCGAGGCCGTGGCGCACTCCCAGTCTTCCCGGCCGGGCGCCGATCAGGCGCCGATCATCGCGGTGGCGAGCGGCAAGGGCGGTGTCGGGAAGACCACGATCGCGGTGAACCTGGCCCTGGCCCTGCGCGCCCGGGGCCGGACCGTCGGCCTGGTCGACGCCGACCTCTACGGACCCGATGTCCCGCGCATGCTTGGCCTGCGGCGCAGGCGGGACGCCGGTGGCATCACCTTGTTCGCCGCTCGTGGCCAGCGCGGCTCGCGCCTCGAGGTCGTCGAGCGGCACGGCCTCCAGGTCGCCTCGGCAGCGTTCCTGCTGGGGGAGAACCAGGGCCTGGGCGCTCAGGCCGGCATCGCCGAGCTGATCGTCCGCAGGCTCATCGTCGACGCGGACTGGGACGGGGTCGACTGTCTCGTCGTGGACCTCCCGCCCGGCACCGCCGACATCCAGCAGTTCGTGTTCGGCATGACCGGGCGTCCGGTGCTCGTGCTGGTCGTGGTGACCCCGCAGGTCATCGCGCACCAGGACGCGCGCCGCCTGATAGCCGACCTCGGCCGGCACCGGGCGGCGAGTGCGGGCGGCGTCGAGAACATGAGCGGCCAGATCTGCCCGAACTGCGGCGAGCCGGCGCCGCTGTTTCCCGAGGCCCCGCCGGACGAGAGCATCTGGGGCCTGATCCCCCGGCTGGCCAGCGTCCCGTTCAGCGCCCGCGCCGCCAGCGACGCGGACCAGGGCCTGCCCGTCGTGGTCACCGGCGCGGTGCCCGAGCAAGCGTCCGCCTACGCGGCCCTGGCCGCCCTGGTCGATGAGCGCATCGGTCCCGAGTCGGTAAGGTCGCGAGCGTGAGCGAAGAACTGAAGGACGAGGCGGCAGCTCTCGACGGCGAGGCCGGGCATCCCGAGCTGGCCCAGCTCCGGACCAAGATCGAGAAGGGCGGGGCAGCCAGGTACCACGAGGCCGCCGCGGCGGCCGGGAAGCTGTTCGCCCGGGACCGGATCGCCCTGCTCGTCGACGACGGCAGCTTTGCCGAGGACGCCGCCTTCGCGAACGTCCTGGCCGACGGCCTGCCCGCCGATGGCGTGATCACCGGCACGGCCGCCATCGCCGGGCGCCCGGTCGCGCTGATGGCGAACGACTCAACGGTCAAGGCCGGGTCGTGGGGCGCGCGCACCGTCGAGAAGATCATCCGGATCATCGAGAAGGCCTACGCCAGCGGCATCCCGATGATCTACCTCGTTGACTCGGCGGGGGCACGGATCACCGACCAGGTCGAGATGTTCCCCGGCCGGCGCGGCGCCGGCAAGATCTTCCACACCCAGGTGCGCGCATCGGGCTCGATTCCTCAGGTGTGTGCCCTGTTCGGGCCGTCCGCCGCCGGGGGTGCCTACATCCCGGCGTTCTGCGACTTCGTCGCGATGGTGAACGGGAACGCCTCGATGTACCTGGGCAGCCCCCGCATGGTCGAGATGGTGGTCAGGGAGAAGACCACGCTCGAGGAGATGGGCGGCGCCCGGATGCACTGCACCGTCTCCGGCTGCGGCCACTACCTGGCCGATTCGGAGCAGGACGCGATCACGGCGGTCCGCGGGTTCCTGTCCTACCTGCCCGCAAACTGGCGCGAAGCGCCGCCAGCGGCCTCGGCCGCCGGGCCGGTCCCGACCGACCTGCGCGCCCTGGTCCCGGTCAGCGAGCGGCGCGCGTTCGACATGCGCCGGTACGTCCGCGGCCTGGTCGACGAGGGTTCGCTGTTCGAGGTCCACGAGCTGTGGGCGCGCGAGCTGATCGTCGGCTTCGCCCGGCTGGCCGGGCAGGTGATCGGAGTGGTCGCGAACAACCCGATGTTCAAGGGCGGCGTCCTGTTCGTGGACTCCGCCGACAAGGCGACCCGGTTCATCCAGCTTTGCGACGCGTTCAACGTCCCGCTGCTGTTCCTGGCCGACGTGCCGGGCTTCATGGTCGGCACCGCGGTGGAGAAGCAGGGGATCATCAGGCACGGCGCCAAGATGATCAGTGCCGTGTCCGAGGCCACCGTGCCCAAGATCAGCGTCGTGGTCCGCAAGGCCTACGGGGCGGGCCTGTACGCCATGGCGGGCCCGGGGTTCGAGCCCGACGCGACGCTGGCCCTGCCGACGGCCAAGATCGCGGTCATGGGCGCCGAGGCGGCGGTCAACGCCGTGTACTACAACAAGCTGGCCGCGATCGCCGACCCGGCCGAGCGGGAGCAGGAGACCGAGCGGCTCCGGGAGGCGTACGAGACCGACATCGACGTGCTCAGGCTGGCCGGAGAGCTGGTCATCGACGACGTCGTCGAGCCCGAGGACCTGCGCTCGCAGCTGATCCGCCGGTTCGCGGCCGCGCAGGGCAAGGACCGGTCGTTTTCACGCCGGCGCCACGGTGTCACGCCTGTGTGACAGGAGGTAGCTGAGACATTGCGAAATGTTATCTCGCCAGTTCCTGGGCGTGGAGTGCGGGAAATAGTCGCCGGCCGCCTTACGATCTGTGCATGACCAGCGTTTTGCTTGCCGAGGATGACCCGTCTATTTCGGAGCCCCTGGCACGTGCGCTTCGCCGCGAGGGCTATGAGGTCGACGTCTCCGCCGACGGGCCGGCCACGATCCAGGTGGCCTGCGGCGGCGGGATCGACCTGCTCCTGCTCGACATCGGCCTGCCCAAGCTCGACGGGCTCGAGGTCTGCCGGCAGATCAGGTCGGCGGGCCACGCGATGCCCGTGCTCATCCTGACCGCGCGCGCGGACGAGGTGGACACGGTGATCGGCCTGGACGCCGGCGCCGACGACTACGTCACCAAGCCGTTCCGGCTGGCCGAGCTCCTTGCCAGGGTCCGGGCACTGCTTCGCCGCGGCGCGACCGAGAGCCGGGTGGTGCAGGGCGTGCGGGTGGACGCCGACGCCCGCCGGGCCTGGCTGGGCGAAGAGGAGATCGACCTGACCTCCAAGGAATTCGACCTGCTCTCGCTGCTGGTGAGCGAGGCCGGCAAGGTCGTCACCCGGGAGCAGATCATGCGGCAGGTCTGGGACAGCAAGTGGTGGGGTTCGACCAAGACCCTGGACATGCATGTCTCCTGGCTGCGCCGCAAGCTCGGCGACGACGCGCACAGCCCGC
>Ga0335074_10012743_pt1 | contig 11800 bp, 10 predicted proteins | sample Lox_Sample_23_FD_206715 | JGI IMG/M metagenome (GOLD analysis project Ga0335074, IMG submission 206715) | Soil microbial communities from Loxahatchee National Wildlife Refuge, Florida, United States - Lox_Sample_2.3 | ecosystem: Environmental > Terrestrial > Soil > Wetlands | place: USA...
CAGCTCGACCGAGACCGCCTCGGCGGTGACCGTCTTATCGCGCATCAGAAACGAAAACCGCCGCAGGTAGGCCTCTTCGAAAGACTTGCCCAACTCCTGCGGTGTTCCGGCCGGAACGATGAGCGCGGTGTCGGTGCCGTCATACCGCAGGTGCACCCGGCGGGCCGCGCGGATCCGGCCGGCGGGGACGCCCTGACCGGTCAGCTCAGCCCTGGCGGCGGCGTCCAGCCGGTCGAGCGCGGCCCGCAGATCCGGCGCGGCGCGGTCGCTCAGCGGCACCTCCACGGCCGCCTCCCGCATCGCCGTGACGTCGGCCAGGCCCATGCCGTAGGCCGAGAGCACGCCGGCGTGCGGGTGGATGAGGATGCTCGTCATGCCCAGGGCGTCCGCGACCGCGCAGGCGTGCTGGCCCCCCGCCCCGCCGAAGGTCGCGAGCGCGTATTCGGTGACGTCGTAGCCGCGCTGCACGGATATTTTCTTGATCGCGTTCGCCATGTTCGCCACCGCGATCTCCAGGAAGCCGGCCGCCACCTCCTCGGGGCCGCGCCCGTCGCCGATCTGGCCGGCGAGCGCGGCGAAGCGCTGCCGCACCACGGCGGCATCGAGCGCCTGGTCGCCGTCGGGGCCGAACACGTGCGGGAAGTAGTCAGGCTGGATCCGGCCGAGCATGACGTTGGCGTCGGTGACCGTCAGCGGACCGCCGCGGCGGTACGCGGCCGGCCCTGGGTTCGCCCCGGCGGAATCGGGGCCGACCCGGTACCGCCCGCCGTCGAAGTGCAGGAGCGACCCGCCGCCCGCGGCGACCGTGTGGATGCTGAGCATGGGAGCGCGCATGCGGAACCCGGCCACCTGCGTCTCGTACTGCCGCTCGTATTCGCCGGCGTAGTGCGAGACGTCGGTGGAGGTGCCGCCCATGTCGAAGCCGATGACCTTGCCGAACCCGGCCGCCGCGGACGTCCGGGCCATGCCCACGATGCCGCCGGCCGGCCCGGACAGGATCGAGTCCTTGCCACGGAAGGTCCGGGCGTCGGTCAGCCCGCCGCTGGACTGCATGAACTGCAGCCGCACGCCGCTCAGCTCGCCGGTGACCTGGTTCACGTAGCGGCTCAGTATCGGGGAGAGGTACGCGTCCGCGACCGTCGTGTCGCCGCGCGACACCAGCTTCATCAGCGGGCTGGTCTCGTGGGACAGCGATATCTGGGTGAAGCCGATCTGCCGCGCGATCCGCCCGATCCGCTGCTCGTGGCCGGGAAAGCGATACCCGTGCAGGCAGACGACGGCCAGCGAGCGGAACTCGTCCTGATAGACCTCACGCAGCGAGCGGCCAATGTCGTCCTCGTCCAGCGGGACCAGCACCTCGCCGGTGGCCGCCACGCGTTCGGCGGCCTCGACGACCCGGGCATACAGCAGTTCGGGCAGCACGATCTGGCGGTCGAACAGCCGTGGCCGGTTCTGGTACGCGATCCGCAGCGCGTCGCGGAAACCGCGGGTGATGACCAGAACGGTCGGCTCGCCCTTGCGCTCGAGCAGGGCGTTGGTGGCGACCGTGGTGCCGAGCCGGACGGAGTCGATCTCACCGACGGGGATCGGGTCGGCCGGGGCGACCCGGAGCAGGTGCCTGATCGCGGCGACGGCAGGGTCGGCGTGCCGGCCGGGGTCCTCCGACAGGAGCTTGTGCGTGACGACGGCGCCATCCGGCCGCCTGGCCACCACGTCGGTGAACGTGCCGCCCCGGTCGATCCAGAACTGCCACCGGCCGCGGTCCTCTGGCTGATTCATGCGCTATCCCCTGGATCGCCTTGACGACGAGGTTCTCCGCCTCGTCAAGGTAGCCGGCGCGGCGCTAGGCGCCGGGCTGTCGTGGCGGCCGGGCGAGCGCCTCGATGAGGCTGAGCACCGCGGCGATGTAGCCGTCGACGTCAAGCTTCGGGTCCCATGCCTGCTGCAGCACCAGGCCCTGGAAGAGCGACACGCAGACCCGCGCCGCGCCGTCCGGGTCCAGGTCCTCCGGCAGGGTTCCGTCCCGCTGGCCGCGGCGGAAAAGCGCGCCCAGGATCGCGACCGGCTCGTCGATGCCGCCGCGGACGATGGCCATGATGCGCTCGTCGCGCAGGGCCTCCCCCCATACCTGCACGGTCACCCGGCGCCACTGCTGCTCCCGAGGGTCGGCCAGCCGCCCAAGCGAGACACCCGCGAGCCGGCGCAGCGTGGCGCCGACGTCGTCCGCGGTGCTCACCTCGGCGAAGGCCGCCGCCTCGGCCGCGTGATGCTCGGCGGCGATCGCCGCCACGATGTCCTCCTTGGACCGGAAGTACCGGTAGATCGCCCCGGCGCTCAGCCCGGTCTCGCGCACGATGTCCTGCATCGTGGTGCGGTGGAAGCCCTCCCTGGCGAAGCACCGGATCGCGGCGTCCGTGATCTGACGTCGCCGCGCCCGCAGGTAGCTCTCGGCCACGCGCGGCATCTCAGGCCCGCCTCGACTGGACCACGTGGTAGTAGGCAGGGGCGCTCGGGCACACACCGGCCGGGTAGAAGCGCTCCGCCGCATCGCGGACCACCGTGTCCGATTCCAGTTCGAGGTCCCGGTCCCTCAGGTAGCCGGGCACCTCCCTCGGATTCAGCCCGAACGTGAGCGGTTCTCCGACCCGGCGTACCGCCCGCAGTGTGGTCGTGGCGCCCTCAAACGCTTCCGACCCGTCGAGCATCGCGCGGTCGACGTACGTGAACAGCACCGGTGAGCCGGGTGCGATCGCCGAGGCCAGGAAGCGGAACGTGGCGTCCACCGAGGCCGCGTCGAGGTAGTTGGTGACGCCCTCCCACAGCACCAGGGTCGGCGCGCCGGACGCGAACCCGCCAGCGGCCAGTTCCGTCGCGGGGTCGTCGGCCCCGAACTCGACGGGCACGAAACGGACATTGGCCGGTATCTGCACGGAGCCGCGCTGCAGCATGCCCCGCTTGGCCGCCTGCGTGGCCGGGTGGTCGACCTCGAAGACCGCGACGTCGCGCAGCTGCGCGAGGCGGTAGGGACGGCTGTCGAACCCGGCGCCCAGGATCAGGACCTGCTGCACCTTGGGCAGCGCCGCGACGATCGCCTCATCGATCAGCCGGGTGCGGGCGACCACCCCCCCGCGCACGCAGGGCCAGCGCCGGTCTATCACCGACTCGATCAGGCGCCGGGCGGGCGGCACCTTCGCGACGGTTGCCAGCATCTGGAATTCAGGAGAAAGGAACTTGACCGCCAGCGGATCATCGGCCACGCGGTCAGCGGGTGGGCGGCGCGCCTCGAGCGCCCGGAACAGCGCGTTCTGGCGGGCGGTCCGGCTCGGCTGTCCAGCACGCATCGCAGGCCTCCCTGCTATAAAAAAGCGGATATCCGTTCACTTTAGGAGTTCGGGGCTAGGCCGGTCAACCGCGATCCCCGCTTTTCCATGGAAGAGGTCGTTCGCGGGCTGAGCCATGCCGCGCCGCGCTGGCGTGCTCGACCGCCACTCTGTACCACGACGAATTTAGAACACGTTCTACTCGCGGACGAACAAGAACGGGCGGGCTAGGCTCGGGTTGTTGCCCGTTAGCAACGAAACATGTTTCACTCTGAACCGTGAGCCAGCCGCTGCGCGCACCCCTGGAGATCAGCTTCGACTACACCCGCTCACTCGGCCCGACGCTGAGCCGGTTCATGGCTGCCCTGGCCGACCGGCGGATCGTTGGCTCGCGGGGCTCCGACGGCCAGGTGTACGCCCCGCCGTTCGAGTTCGACCCGGTGACGTTCGAGCCGCCGGGCGAGCTGGTGCCGGTCGGTCCGGAGGGCACGGTGACGACCTGGTCGTGGGCGCCGCGGCCGCTCGAGGGCCAGCCGCTGGCCTGCCCGTTCGCGTGGGCGCTGATCCGGCTGGACGGAGCGGACACCGCGATGCTGCACGCCGTCGACGCTGGCTCGGCCGCGGCGATGCGGACCGGGATGCGGGTGAGGCCGCGCTGGGCCGGGCAGCGGGCCGGCGACATCCGTGACATCGAGTGCTTCGAGCCCCTGCCCGACGTCCCGGAACCAGCCGGGCCGCAGGCCGATGAGGCCGGCCGGCCGGAGCCGGTTGTGATGATGACCGCTCCGGTGCGGCTGCACTACGAGCACACCGCGTCGCCCGAGGAAAGCAGGTTCCTGCGCGGGCTTGCCGACGGGCGGCTGCTGGCGCAGCGCTGCCCGGCCTGCGGCAAGGTCTACATCCCGCCACGCGGCGCCTGCCCGACCGACGGCGTGCCGACCACCGACGAGGTGGAGCTGCCGGACCGGGGCATCGTGACCACGTTCTGCGTGGTCAACGTCGACTACCCCGGGCAGCGGGTTTCCGCACCATACGTGGCAGCGGCGGTGCTGCTGGACGGGGCCGACATCCCGTTCCAGCACCTGATCCTGGGCTGCGGCCCGGACGAGGTTCGCATGGGGATGCGGGTGCGGGCCGAGTGGAAGCCACGCGGGGAATGGGGGACGACGCTGGAGAACATCGACCACTTCCGGCCCACCGGGGAGCCGGACGCGCCGTATCAGAGCTACGCCCACCACCTTTAAGGACGGCCAACCGTGACCGACGTCGCCGTCATCGGCTTTGCGCAGTCTCCCGTGGAGCGGGAGGGCGCGGGCACCACCAACGGCGTGGAGATGCTCGTGCCGATCTTCGCCGAGGTGCTGCGGAGCACGGGCCTGACCAAGGACGACATCGGCTTCTGGTGCTCCGGCTCGTCGGACTACCTGGCCGGGCGGGCGTTCTCGTTCGTCTCGGCGGTCGACGCGATCGGGGCGGTCCCGCCGGTCCCCGAGTCGCACGTGGAGATGGACGCCGCCTGGGCGCTCTACGAGGCGTGGGTGAAGATCCTCATCGGCGACGCGGACATCGCGCTCGCGTACGGGTTCGGCAAGTCATCCGCCGGCGACCTGCGGCGGGTGCTCGCGCTGCAGCTCGACCCGTACCTCCTCGCGCCGCTGTGGCCCGACTCGGTGAGCATCGCGGCGCTGCAGGCCAGGCTCGGGATCGAGGCCGGGCTGTGGAGCGAGGCAGCGATGGCGGACGTCGCCGTTCGTAACCGCGCCGCCGCGACCGCGAACCCCCGGGCGCAGCTGTCCGGCGAGGTCTCGGCCGAGAAGCTCCTCGCCCAGCCCTACGTCGCCGACCCGCTCCGCACCCACGACTGCGCTCCGGTCGGCGACGGCGCCGCGGTCGTGATCCTCGCCTCCGCGGAGCGGGCCAGCGAGCTGTGTGAGCGGCCCGCCTGGATCACCGGGTTCGAGCACCGGGTCGACTCGGCAGCGCTGGGCGCGCGCGATCTGACCGCGGCACCGTCGGCGGCGCAGGCCGCGCGTGCCGCCGGAACCACGGCCGTCGAGGTCGCCGAGCTGCACGCGCCGTTCACCCATCAGGAGATCCTGCTGCGCGGGGCGCTCGGCCTCGGCGACGACGTCCGCATCAACCCATCCGGCGGCGTGCTGTGCGGCAACCCCATGTTCGCCGCCGGCCTGGCCCGGATCGGGTGGGCCGCGCAGGAGATCATGTCCGGCCGCGCGGGCCGCGCGCTCGCCCACGCCACCAGCGGCCCGGCCCTTCAGCAGAACCTCGTCTGCGTGATGGAGGCACGGTGAGCGAACGGGAGGCACGGTGAAGCAGCGGGCAGCTGTCCTGGGCGTTGGCCAGACGCGCCACCGCTCGAAGCGGACCGACGTCTCGATCGCCGGGCTGTGCCGCGAGGCGGTGAACCGGGCGCTCGCCGACGCGGGCACCGCCGCCGCCGACATCGACGCGGTCGTGGTCGGCAAGGCGCCCGACCTGTTCGAGGGCGTGATGATGCCCGAGCTCTATCTCGCCGACGCGCTCGGCGCCGTGGGCAAGCCGCTGCTGCGGGTGCACACGGCCGGCTCGGTCGGCGGCGCGACCGGGCTCGTGGCGACCAGCCTCGTCCAGGCGGGGGTGCACCGCCGGGTGCTCGCGGTCGCGTTCGAGAAGCAGTCCGAGTCGAATGCCATGTGGGCGCTGTCGATCACCCCGCCGTTCAGCATGCCGGTGCTGGCCGGGGCGGGCGGCTACTTCTCCCCGCACATCCGCGCCTACATCCGCCGCAGCGGCGCGCCCGGCCACATCGGCGCGATGGTCGCGGTCAAGGACCGGCGCAACGGAAGCCTGAACCCGTATGCCCACCTGCAGCAGGCCGATATCACGCTGGAGAAGGTCCTGGCCTCGCCGATGCTGTGGGACCCGGTCCGTTACGACGAGACCTGCCCGTCATCGGACGGCGCGTGCGCCGTTGTCATCGGCGACCAGGCGGCGGCCGAGGCGGCTCAGGCCGACGGACGGCCGGTGGCCTGGATCCGCGCCACCGCGATGCGCACCGAGCCGACGATGTTCGCGGGCAAGGATCACGTGAACCCCCGGGCCGGCGCGGATGCCGCCGCGGCGCTGTGGCGCCAGGCGGGCATCACCGATCCGCTGGAGCAGATCGACGTCGCGGAGATCTACGTCCCGTTCTCCTGGTTTGAGCCGATGTGGCTCGAAAACCTCGGCTTCGCCGCGCCCGGCGACGGGTGGCGGCTCACCGAGGCCGGCGAGACCGAGATCGGAGGCAAGCTCCCGGTCAACCCGTCGGGCGGGGTGCTCAGCTCCAACCCGATCGGGGCGTCCGGCCTGCTGCGCTTCGCCGAGTCCGCGCTGCAGGTCATGGGCAAGGCCGGGGCGCATCAGGTGCCGGGAGCAGCCGTGGCGCTCGGCCATGCGTACGGCGGCGGCTCCCAGTACTTCTCCATGTGGGTGGTGGCGGCGACACCCGGCTGAGGACGCCGAGCCGGCATCCATCCCTGTGCCACGCGCCGCCCTCGGGTTACGCTAAGAGAATCCGGCTCAGTTACCAATTGGCTTCGCGTAGTTCTGGGTAGGAGTCGCGGGTGGGTGATCGGGACGCTGGCCGGCCGGGCGGTCGCCGCACGACCGGGGCGGATGCGCGGCTGCGGCGGCCTGTGCTCGATCCCGCGATCCCGCGCGCGGACCGTGACCTGCTGGCCGGCCGCGGCGTGCTGCTCACCCCGGCCTGTCAGAGTCCGCCGGCCCGCCGCCGGGACTACCTGCCCAGAGATCCCGGCAGGCGCCTGGCCGCGGTGGACGGGGCCGCGATCGGCCTGACCGGGGCGATGATGATCGCCGTGTTCGGCACGGTCCCGCTGGCCATCGGGGTGCTGGCGCTCCAGGAGAGGACGTCCTGGGAGAGCGCGTCGTCGCATTACGCCCTGCTGATCGCCGAGCTCGTCGCGGTCGTCACGGCCGTGGTCTTCGGCTTCCGGGTTGCCCTGTTCGGGCAGCCCACCGGCAAGGTGCCCGAGGAGGAGGCCGCACGCACTCACCACGGGCGTTACTTGACCGGCCAGGACTTCGACGCCGCGGGCCGGGTCTTGCTGAGGCGCGCGCAGGAAGCGATCGACGCGGTCACCTCGTCCGGCGTGTGCCGGGACGACCTGCTGGACCAGGCCGGGGTGAGCACCGCGCTGGCCGCCCAGGAATGGGACATCGCCGTGGCCCTGCGCGAGCAGGCCCGGCTCCGCACCAGGCGGGCAGAAATCCGCACGACGGGAGCGGGCCCGGCCACCGCCGCGCTGCTCGGCCGGCAGGCGGAGGCGGCGGATCTCGCCGAGTCCAGCATCGCCGCCAGGGTCGACGCGCTGGAGGACTACGCCGCCGAGGTACGCCAGGCCGACGCCGCGTACCGGGACTGGCAGCAGGCCTCCAGGCTGGCGGACCTGCACGGCCAGCACCTGGACATGCTCGCCCGCACGGCCGCCGACGAGCACGGCATCGCCGCGATCGAGGCCATGTCGCAGCAGGCGCGCGCCGTCCACGATGCCTTCCGCGGACAGCCAGGCTGGCCCGTCTGGCCTTAACGGGCCGCCGAGGGCCGGTCGCGCCGCGAGCCCGCCCTGGCACGGCCCGCGCCGGGGGCCGACTCAGCCGTACTGGACCGGGAGCCTCTTCATGCCGTTCAGCCAGCCGGAGCGGAGCCGCTGCGGGTCGCCGGCCAGCCGGATGCCGGGCATGTGATCGGCGATCGCGTTGAAGATCAGGTCGATCTCCAGGCGGGCGAGGTTGGCGCCGAGGCAGAAATGGGCCCCGCTGCCGCCGAAGCCCAGATGCGGGTTGGGGCTGCGGCGGACGTCAAACCGCTCGGGCTGGTCGAAGACCTCCTCATCGAAGTTGGCCGACCGGTAGAACAGGCCCACGCGCTCGCCGGTCTTGATCTCCCGTCCGCCCAGGGTGATGTCGGCAAGGGCGGTGCGCTGGAACACCGTGACCGGGGTCGCCCACCGGACGATTTCGTCGGCCGCTGTGTCCGGGCGCTCGGCCTTGAACAGCTCCCACTGACCGGGGTTCTCGAGGAAGGCATGCATCCCGTGCGAGATGGCGTTTCGCGTGGTCTCGTTGCCCGCCACGGCCAGCAGGATCACGAAGAAGCCGAACTCGTCCGACGACAGCTCCCCGCCGTCGACCTGGGCGTTGACGAGCTTCGTGACGATGTCGTCCCGGGGACACTGCCGGCGGTCCTCGGCCATCGCCATCGCGTAGCCCACAAGCTCGGCGGCGGCGGCGGCCGGGTCGCCGACGTACTCGGGGTCGTCGTAGCCGACCATGTCGTTCGACCAGTCGAAGACCTTGCGCCGGTCGTCCTGAGGCACGCCGATCAGTTCCGCGATCGCCTGCAGCGGCAGTTCGGCGGCCACGTCGGTCACGAAGTCGCCGCTGCCGCTGGCGATGGCCTCGGCCATGATCCGCTCCGCCCGTGCCGACAGCGCCGAACGCAGGTTGCTGATGGCCCGCGGGGTGAAGCCGCGCGAGACGATGCCGCGCAGCTTGGTGTGCTGTGGCGGATCGATGTTGAGCATGACGAACCGCTGGATCTCGATCTGCTCCCGGGACGCACCGTCCTGGTGGCGGATGATCGCGGTGTTCTCCCACGTGGAGTAGTTGTCGCTGTCCCTGGACACCGCGACGACGTCGGCGTGCCTGGTGACCACCCAGTAGCCCTCGTCGTCGAACCCGCCCACGCCCCGTGCCTTCGGGTTCCACCACACCGGGGCCGCGCGCCGCAGTTCGGCAAACTCGTCCATGGGCAGCCGGTCGGCGTACATGTCAGGGTCGGTGAAGTCGAAGCCCGGCGGGATGTTGGGCTCTGCCACGACTGCCTCCGCTAGCGCTCTGAACTGAAACGTGTTCTAGTTTGATTGAATCACGCGGTGCGGCGTTCCGGAATGTCCGGCAGGGACTGATTCGGCAACACCTACGATGAGGATCGGCGAGCGCAGAGGAGCTGGCGGTGGGCAACGCGGTGATCGTGGAAGCGGTCCGGACCCCGATCGGCAAGCGCGGCGGGGTGCTCGCCGGACTGCACGCGGCTGAGATCCTCGGCTGTGCGCAGCGTGCCGTGGTGGACCGGGCCGGCATCGACCCCGGCGAGGTCGAGCAGGTCGTCGGCGGCTGCGTCACCCAGGCGGGCGAGCAGTCGAACAACGTCACCCGCACCGCGTGGCTGCACGCGGGACTGCCGCAGGCGACCGGCTGCCAGACCGTCGACGCTCAGTGCGGCTCGGCGCAGCAGGCCGCGCACCTGGTAGCCGGGCTCATCGCGGCCGGTGCCATTGAGGCGGGCGTCGCCTGTGGTGTGGAGGCGATGAGCCGGGTGCCGCTGGGGGCGAACGTCGGGACGCAGGCCGGCTCGCCGAGGCCGTCGTCTTGGGACATCGACCTGCCCAACCAGTACCTCGCCGCGGAGCGCATCGCGCAGCGCCGCGGCCTTGACCGAGAACAGATCGACCGCTTCGGCCTGCGCTCGCAGAGCCTGGCTCAGCTCGCCTGGGCACACGGGCGGTTCGACCGCGAGGTGATCCCGGTTACGGCGCCGGTCCTGGACGCTGACCACCAGCCGACCGAACAGACCCGTACCGTCGACCGCGACCAGGGCCTGCGCGAGACCAGCCTCGAGGCGCTGGCCAAGCTCCGCCCGGTGCTCGATGACGGCCTGCACACAGCGGGCACGTCCTCGCAGATCTCCGACGGCGCCGCCGCGGTACTGCTGCTCGACGCGGACCGGGCCGGGGTCCTCGGCCTGCGGCCGCGGGCACGGATCGTCGCCCAGTGCCTGGTCGGCGCCGAGCCCTACTACCACCTGGACGGGCCGGTCGCCGCCACCGAGCGGGTGCTCAAGCGCAGCGGCATGGTGCTCGGCGACATCGACTTGTTCGAGGTGAACGAGGCATTCGCTTCGGTCGTGCTGTCCTGGATGAGCGTGCACCAGCCCGACCCGGAACGGGTCAACGTCAACGGCGGCGCCATCGCGCTCGGCCATCCGGTCGGCAGCACCGGCGCCCGCCTTATCACGACCGCCCTGCACGAAATGGAGCGGAGGGACGCGGCCACGGCGCTGATCACGATGTGCGCCGGAGGCGCGATGGCCACCGCGACGATTCTCGAGCGGCTTTAGCTCAGCCGGGCATAGTAGGGTGCCCGCGTCGGCGGTCGGGCTGAAGCGCGCAAGCGCGGGGAAAGGCGGCGTTCGTGACGGGCGAACATGTCCAGGCGGTTCGCCGAGGAGGTCGAGCAGGTCCTCATCGAGCACCCCAGGCGTCCGCGACGCGCTGGTGGCCGGGCTGCCCGACCAGCGCTGGGGGCACCGGGTGGCCGGGGTCGTCGCGCCGGGCGGCGACGGCGAGGTCACCGTTGAGGCGCTGGTCGTGCACGTGGCAGGGCGGCTCGCCGACTACTAAAAGCCGTTGCGGGGGTTCTCTTTGACTGCCCTGACTTGGCCCTGGAGAGCGGTACCTGTCGCATTCGGCCCGGCCGCTTGCAGCTGCACCTGACTCGTTGCGTTGGGCACGGCGATGGCGCCTGCTGCGGCCAGCCCGCCGGTGGCGACAGCGAGCGTAGCTGCGACAATAGCAAAACGAATCTTCGCATTCATACTGCATCCAATCTTCTATCAGCACTTCTGGCATATCAGGCGTCCCCATACTTTCACAGAACGCTGGCGCTCGGCTGGAGCGATCAAGCTGGGTAACCGTCTCGTCTGGCCAGCGGCGCGGACCGTTAGCTATCGCCTGGCAGCAGGCGCAGTCGACAGGCGGATCACGGTAGAAAACCGCATCTGCATATGCACAATACGACCGTTGCAAGTCGGGTTGTACACACTCAAGCACTTGGCCTCCAGCGATGTGAAGGCGTGGTGACCGGCTGTTCAGAAGGATGTCGGGCTAATTGCCATCGCCCACAAAGTGGCAGTTCAAATCCATCCCCGACTTAGTATGAGTCGTCGTGAGTGAGGATCGTTCGCGAGTCGGTATGACACGAGGCGTGGCACGCCGCCCAGCAACATACGGCTCCCGAGCTCGATGTCATTGGTCTTGACGACTCAACTGGATACTCCACTGCTCAGGCACTGCCGACAGGGAGGACGACCCATACAAGATCGTGGCCGCTCTGATGGCCGCCGTGCCCCCGGGCATCACGCGCTTCTCCGACGGTCTCGAACTGGCCGAGCCCGGCATCGTCCAGCCCCAGCTGTGGCGCCCGGCCGGCCCGGTTTCGCTGGCGAACGTGACCGCGTGGTGCGGCGTGGCGAGGAAGGCGTAGCGCCGGTCAGCTGTCCCTGAGGACGGAGTTGATGATCTTGGCAGTGGAGGCGGCTGGCGTCGCTTCCAGGCACAGGCGCTCCATCACCGCCATGTAGTGATCAACGGTCTCGCGCTTGTCGAGGTACAGCGCGCTGGTGAGCTGCTCCAGGTAGA
>Ga0335074_10012744_pt1 | contig 11800 bp, 12 predicted proteins | sample Lox_Sample_23_FD_206715 | JGI IMG/M metagenome (GOLD analysis project Ga0335074, IMG submission 206715) | Soil microbial communities from Loxahatchee National Wildlife Refuge, Florida, United States - Lox_Sample_2.3 | ecosystem: Environmental > Terrestrial > Soil > Wetlands | place: USA...
GAGCATCGCATAAGCGGCCTCCGGGATCATCGGCATGTAGATGGTGACCCGGTCGCCTTTCTTGACGTTGCGGGTGCGCAGGATGTTCGCCATCCGGCACACTTCGTCATGCAGCTCCTTGTAGGTAATGTGCTTCGAATCCTTGGGATCGTCGCCTTCCCAGATGATCGCGGTCTGGTCGCCGCGGCTGTGCAAATGCCGGTCGATGCAGTTATAGGCGACGTTGGTCGAGCCATCCTCAAACCATTTGATCGACACGTTGCGCGGGTCGTAGGACGTGTTCTTCACCTTGGTGAAATGCCTGGTCCAATGGATGCGCTCGGCCTGCTCGGCCCAGAAGCCGTTCGGGTCGGCGATCGAGCGGCGATACATGTCCTGGTATTTGGCGTCGTCGATGAAGGCGCGCCGTTTCCAATCGGCGGGCACGTCGTAGATCTTGTCGGACATTGGTTTTCCTCCACGCGCACAGGGCTGCGGCGGTCGTTTGGCGGCGTTTCCTTTCGCCATTATGCGCCCGCCGCGCGGAAGGCGACAAGACCGGGCGCGTCATTCGTTTGTCGTAGGCGGCTGCCGCGATGTCGCGCTATGCTGGCGCGCCTATCACATCGGGAGAGGATCGCATGCGCCGAATCGTGCTCGCCGCCGTCGTCTTGGTCGCCGCCTTGGCGGGTCCGCTCGTGGCGCAAACGGCGTCGCCATCGCCCGAAGCCCTCGCCGCGGCACGGGACCTCGTTGCGGCCAATCACGCCACCGACCAGTTCAGAGCGGTGCTGCCGACCCTTATCCAGAACCTCAAAGCGATGGTCGTGCAGAACCGGCCCGAGGTCGAAAAGCAATACGACGCGCTGATACCGATATTCCTGCAGAAGGCCCAAGCGCATCTCGACACGCTGACCGACGACGTCGCCGTCATCTATGCCAATAATTTCACCGTCGACGAGCTGCACGATCTTGCCGCGTTCTACCGCTCGCCGACCGGCCAAAAGCTGGTGCAGCGGCAGCCGGCCATTGCGCAGCAGAGCATGGTGGCGGGCCAGCAGCTCGGCCGGGAGATTGCGCGAGACGTGGTCGAGGAGATGAAAGGGACGAAGTGAAGCGGTCGCGGTTCGCGCCGGCCCGCGCTCAGCCCTTCACCCCGCCCATCTTGCAGACGAGCTTCCATTGCGGCTCGGTGACCGGCTGCACCGAGAGCCGCGAATATTTAACGAGCGCCATGTCCTTCAGCTTGGCCTCGGCCTTGACCGCGGCCAGCGTCACCGGTTTCGGCAACGGCTCGACGGCTGCGGTGGTGACGGCCACCCACGGCTCGCCCTTGGCCGCGGTCGGATCGGGAAAATGCTCCTTGATGATTTCGCCGATGCCGACGACCTGTTTCTCGTCGCCGGTGTGATAGAAAAAGAATCTATCGCCCTTCTTCATCTCCTTGAGATGTCCGCGCGCGGTGAAATTGCGCACGCCGCTCCAGGCCTCGCCTTTCTTGCCGCGCTTGACCTGATCGTCCCAGGAAAATTCCTCGGGCTCGGTTTTCAGAAGCCAATAAGCCATGATCGTCCGTCCCTGATGTCATCGTCCGCGAAAGCGGACGATCCAGTAACCGCAGTGATCGATAGTAGCGCAAATCCCACGCATCCTGGATGCCCCGCCGGAGCTATTCATCGGGCCGCGCGCTACGCGCGGACCTCTTGGCGGGGGCATGACACGCAAGGTGATCAGCCCTCGGCCTTGAGCGGCCGCGTCAACAGCGATTCGATGACTGCGGCCACCGTCGTCTTTTCGTCGAGCAGCGCCGCCACGGCCGCGGAGATCGGCATATCGACGGCGCGTTCGCGCGCCATTTCAAGAAGAACCGGCGCGGTAAAGACGCCTTCGGCGAGACCGCCGTGGATTTCGCCCGGTTTCTGGCCGCGGCCGAGCGCCATGCCAAAGCCGAAATTGCGCGACTGCGGGCTCGAGCAGGTGAGCAGCAGATCGCCAAGGCCGGAGAGCCCCATCATGGTCTCCGGCTTGGCGCCATAGGCGCGGGCGAAGCGGACGAGCTCGGTAAAGCCGCGCGTGGTCAATGCCGCCAGCGCGCTGGCGCCGAGGTCGCGCCCGGCCACCACCCCGGCGGCGATGGCGAGCACGTTCTTGGCCGCGCCGCCGATCTCGACGCCGCGGATGTCGGGCGAATGATACGGCCGGAATGTCGCCGAGCCGACGGCGCGCGCCAGCGCCGCGGCGAGCTTGTCGTCGGCGGCGGCAAGCGTCACCGCGGTCGGCTGGCCGCGCGCCACGTCGGCGGCGAAGCTCGGCCCCGACAGGATCGCCGGCACGGCGTTCGGCGCAGATTCGGCGATCACCTCGCTCATGAATTTTCGCGTGCCGCGCTCGATACCCTTGGCGCAGACGACCAGCGGCGTGCGCGCCGGAACGAGCGCGGAGAGCGTCGTTGCGACGCCGCGCACCGCTTGCGCCGGGACGACGATCAGCACGGCGTCCGCCGCGGCGGCCGCGGCGAGATCCGCCGCAACGGCAATGCCGTCGTCGAGGCGCACGCCGGGCAGGAACCGGCTCTCGCGTCTTTGCCGCAAGGCCTCGGCGTTGGCGGCGTCCTGCTCCCACAGCGTCACCTTGCGGCCGGCGCGCGCGCAGGTCAGCGCCAGCGCCGTGCCCCAGGCGCCGCCACCGATGACCGCGATGTGGTTGAAAGGCATGATATCCGGCTGCACTCGTGGGGCCCGGCCTTGCGCCGGGCATTCTTCTTGAGGAATGGCGACTCTAAAGTCGTGCACGGCCGGGACAAGCCCGGCCAGGACGGGTCATGGCATTTCGCCGCGCAGGAGTTTCGGCACGTCGCCGACAAGCCCGGCCGCTTCGCGGATGAACAGACGCTTTAATCCCGGCAGGCGGTCGACCAGGCCAAGGCCGATATCGCGGGCAAAGCGCAACACATCGGAGCGGTTCGAGAACAGGCGATTGAGCCCGTCGGTGGCGAGCCCCATCGCCATGGTGTCGAAGCGCCGCCAGCGCTGATATCGTTCCAGCGTATCCGCGGCGCCGGGATCGAGCCCCAGCCGCGCGGCGTCGACGATGACTTCGGCCAGCGCCGCGACATCCTTCAATCCCATATTGAGGCCCTGGCCGGCGATCGGATGGATGACGTGCGCCGCGTCGCCGACAAGTGCGATGCGCTCGGCGACGAAGCTGCGGGCGACGAAGAAGCCGAGCGGATGGCAGCGCCGCGCGCCGATCACCCGGATGTCGCCGAGATGCAGCTTGAAGCGCTGCTCGAGCTCAGCGTGAAAAGCATCGTCCGGCAGCGCCATGATGCGCGCGGCCTCGGCGTCGGTCTCGGTCCAGACGATCGAGGAGCGGCGGCCCTTCAGCGGCAGAATGGCGAACGGGCCCGCGGGCAGAAAATGCTCTTCGGCGCGTCCGCCGTGATCGCGCTCATGTGCGACATTGATGACGATCGCCGATTGGCCGTAGCTCCAGCCGTGCGTTGCGATGCCGGCGGCGGTGCGGATGCTCGAGCGTGCGCCATCGGCGGCGACGAGAAGGCCGGTTCGCAGCGCCGTGCCGTCGCGCAGGCTGGCGTCGATGTGGGCGCCGGGCTCGCCAGCCGGCTGTGCGCTCGCGTCCGCCCGGCAAGGCGAAAAATGCGTGACCGCCGTCGCCCGCAGCTCGACCCCGGCCGCGCGCGCCTTTGCCGCGAGCGCCTCGACCAGGAGATGGTTCTCGATCATGTGGGCGAACGGCTCGCCCGGCGCGACGTCGCCGGCGAAAGTGAGAAAAGTCGGCCGCAGCGCGTCGCCAAGCCGGCTGTCGGTCACGACCATGTCGAGGATGGGCTGGGTCTCGGCTTCGATTTGCTGCCAGGCGCCGATGGCCTCGAACAGCCGCCGCGCGGCGGCGACGATGGCCGAGGCGCGCTCGTCGGTGGATGACGTACCGGAGCCACCGGCGCCGAGGGCCGGATCGGCAACGGTGACGGAGAAGGCCGGGCCCAGGCTCTGGCGCAGCGCGACGGCAAGCGTCAGGCCGGCAAAGCCGCCCCCGGCAATGAGAACGTCCGTGTCGCTGCGGGTCATGCCCCCAGTCTAGCACGCGGGACCGGGCTGGGCTTGACCCACGCGCCAAACCTCTATGCAAAGGGAACGGACGTTCCCCGGACGCAGTGCAGCGTCGAAGCTTCGGAAAACAGCATGGCCTCCGCCGTCCAGGAACTGGTCGAGGTTCTCGATCTCGAGCCGCTCGAATTGAACCTGTTTCGCGGCAGGTCGCCGCAATCGCGCTGGCAACGCGTGTTCGGCGGACAGGTTATCGGCCAGGCGCTGGTGGCGGCCTGCCGCACCGTCGAGGATGTGACGGCACGGCCGCCGCATTCGCTGCACGCCTATTTTCTGCTCGGCGGCGATCCGAAAGTTCCGATCATCTATGACGTCGACCGCATTCGCGACGGCCGCAGCTTTACCACCCGCAACGTCAAGGCGCGGCAGCACGGTCATGCCATCTTCTCGATGTCGGCGTCGTTTCACGTGCATGAGGACGGCCTGTCGCACCAGTTCCCGATGCCGGACGTGCCGAAACCCGATGCGCTGCCGGACGAGGCCGAATTGAGGAAAAACGTCTGGCCGAAAATGCCCGAGCCGGTGCGGCGCTATTACGAGCGGGAGCGGCCGATCGAGCTGCGGCCGGTCGAATACGGCCGCTATCTGGGCGAGCCGTTGCCGGGCGGCCGCTTCCATATCTGGATGCGAGCGACGGGGCGGCTTCCGGACGAGCCGGCGATCCATCAATGCGTGCTCGCTTATGCGTCCGACATGATGCTGCTCGATGCCGCGCTCATTCCGCATCAGCGGTCGGTGTTCAGCTCCGACATCATGGCGGCGAGCCTCGATCATGCGCTCTGGTTCCATCGGCCGTTTCGCGCCGACGAATGGCTCCTTTATGCCCAGGACAGCCCGAGCCTCGGCGGCTCCCGGGGTTTTGCCCGCGGCCTGGTCTTTTCCGCCGACGGCACGCTGGTCGCCTCGGTCGCCCAGGAGGGGCTCCTTCGGCAGCGGCGCGAGGCCACAGAGCGATAATTTGCGGTGGATGCTCAAAGCCTGAGCAGATTGCTGGCTTAAATTTCGGCAGCAATGCCGATAGGGTGGGCACCGGAACAGCCGGGTACCACCATGAAGCTCGTTATCGCGATCGTCAAACCCTTCAAACTTGAAGAAGTCCGCGATGCCCTCCTCGCCATCGGCATCCACGGGATGACCGTGTCCGAGGTCAAAGGCTACGGCCGCCAGAAAGGCCACACCGAAATCTATCGCGGCGCCGAATATGCGGTGAACTTTTTGCCCAAGGTCCGCATCGAGGTCGCCGTGCCGACCGACCAGGCGGATCGGGTCGTCGAGGCCATCACCGCGGCCGCCAAAACCGGACAAATCGGTGACGGCAAGATTTTCGTCGCCCCGATCGATCACGCCATTCGCATCCGTACCGGCGAGACCGACGCCAACGCGCTGTGAGCATCCACAATCGAGAGCGGGGAGAGACAATGAGGGTGGCTTCGCTCGCCGGCCATTTGCTGCGCGCCGGCGGCCTGCTGGCACTGACGGCCGCGCCGGCCTTGGCGCAGGACACCGCGCGGGATGTGGCGCGGGCCCGCACCGCGATCGATCCCGCCGATACCGCATGGATGATCGCGGCGACGGCGCTGGTCCTGATGATGTCGATCCCCGGACTGGCGCTGTTTTACGCCGGCATGGTGCGCAAGAAGAATGTGCTCGCCACCATGGCGCAGACCCTGGCGGTGGTGGCGCTGTGCTCGGTGCTCTGGGCGATCATCGGCTATTCACTGACCTTCGCCGGCGACGGCGCCGCGATCGGCGGCCTCGACCGTGTCTTGCTCGCCGGGATGTCGCCGGATGCGGTCAGCCCGTTCGCCAAGCACATCCCCGAAGCGCTGTTCATGATCTATCAGATGACGTTCGCGGTCATCACCGTCGCGCTGGTCGCGGGCTCCGTCGCCGACCGGATGCGCTTTTCCGCCTTCATGTGGTTTGCCGCGCTGTGGCTGATCGTCGTCTATGTGCCGCTCGCCCATTGGGTCTGGGGCGGCGGCTTTCTGGCGCGCGCGGGCGTGCTCGACTTCGCCGGCGGCACGGTGGTGCACCTCAATGCCGGCGTCGCCGGGCTGGTCGCCGCTTATGTCATCGGCGTCCGGCATGGCTATGGCAGCGAGAATTTCGCCCCCTACGATCTTTCGCTGGCGGTCATCGGCACCGGCATGTTGTGGGTCGGCTGGTTCGGCTTCAACGGCGGCTCGGCGCTGGCGGCCGATTCCCGCGCGGTATTTGCCATCGTCGCCACCCACCTTGCCGCGTCGGCCGGCGCCGTCACCTGGATGGCGCTGGAATGGTGGACGCGCGGCAAGCCCTCGGTGCTCGGCATGATTTCCGGCGCGGTGGCCGGCCTCGGCACCATCACGCCGGCGTCAGGCTTCGTGCTGCCATGGCAGGGCCTCGTCATTGGCGTCGCCGGCGGCCTGATCTGCTTCTGGAGCTGCACCTGGCTCAAGTTGCGCGCCGGTTACGACGACTCGCTCGACGTCTTCGGCGTTCACGGGATCGGCGGCGCCACCGGAACGCTTCTGGTCGGCGTGTTTGCGGTCCCGAGCGTCGGCGGCGTGGCCGGGCTCCTGGCGGGCCATCCCGAACAGGTGCTGATCCAGCTTTACGGCATGGCCGTCACCCTGATCTGGTCGGGGGTCGCGACCTTCGGGCTGCTCAAGCTTGTCGCCGCCTTCCTGCCGCTCCGCGTCGACAGGCAGAGCGAAATCGAAGGGCTTGACGTGACCCAGCACGGCGAAGCCTTGCAGTGACCGGCTCGATCCCGCTTCGGCCTAGTTTTTGAGCAGCGGGGGGCAGGCCGAAGCGACGATCGTTGCGCCGAAATTGCCGCTGCCGCCGGCCGGAAACGGGCGGTAACCGCCAAATCCCACCGGTCGCGGGCAGGATGCGGATGGGCGCGGTCCCAAATCTTGCCACCGGATTAGGTCCAAAATCTTGGCGCCAAATCTTGGCACAAGGTTTGATTCCCAAAGCTCCATGACCGGTGGGCGGCGGCAACGCCGCCGCTAAGTCAGGGAGGACCGCATGAAAGTCGTCATGGCCGTCATCAAGCCGTTCAAGCTCGACGATGTCCGTGAGGCGCTCACCCGGATCGGCGTGCAGGGCCTCACGGTGACGGAGGTCAAAGGCTTCGGCCGGCAGAAGGGCCATACCGACATTTATCGCGGCGCCGAATATGCAGTGAGCTTCCTGCCGAAAATCAAGATCGAGATCGCCTGTCCATCCGATCAGGTCGACAAGGTCATCGAGACCGTCAGCAGCGCGGCGAAAACCGGCCAGATCGGCGACGGCAAGATCTTCGTGCTGGCGCTCGATCACGCCGTGCGCATCCGCACCGGCGAAACCGACGCGGCGGCGCTGTAGCGCGCAACGGCGCGGAGAAAATCGCTCGCCTCGCGCCGCCGATTTTGCTGCTATCCCGGCCGACGAACGGCAACGGGAAGGAAACGCAATGCCGACCATGATCGCTGCGCGGCTGCATGCTTACGGCAGCCCGATGACGCTCGACCGCATCGAGGTGCCGGAGCCGCGGCCGAACGATGTGCTGGTCGAAGTCAAAGCCTGCGGCGTGGTTCCGAACCTCGCCCGGGTGGTCAGCAATTTCTTCGGCAAGCTGACGCCCGACAACAAGATGATGCCGCCGCTGCCGGCGATCTTCGGCCTCGATCCGGCCGGCGTCGTCGCCAAGGTCGGCGCGCAGGTCTGGTCGGTGCGCCCGGGCGAGCGCGTCTATGTCAATCCGTCGCGCTCCTGCGGCTCCTGCCGGATGTGCCGCAGCGGACAGCCGCTCGATTGCCCGAACTGGACGCTGCAGGGCTATTTCGGCCGCTCGCAGGACATCATGCGCGCCTATCCTTACGGCGGGCTGTCGCAATTCCTCACCGCGCCGGCGAGTGCGCTGGTCAAGCTGCCCGACAATCTCGGCTTCGAGGCCGCGGCGCGGCTCGGCTATCTCGGCACCGCTTATGCGGCGATGAAAAAGCTCGGCGTCGGTGCGGGCCGCGCGCTGCTCATCAACGGCATCAGCGGACAGTTGGGGCTCAATGCGGCGCAGCTTGCGCTGGCGATGGGCGCGACGACAATACTCGGCACCGGCCGCAACCAGAAACTCCTCGACCGCGTCAAGGCGCTGGCGCCGCTGCGCATCGATACGTTTGCAGCGGGCGATCCGCCGGCGCCGGGCAGCGGCGATCCGCTGGTGGCATGGGCCAAAGCGGCAACCGGCGGCGACGGCGTCGACGGCGTGATCGATTGCCTGCCGCCCGGCGCGCCGGCGACCGCCATGATGCGGGCGCTCTATTGCCTGCGCCGCGGCGGCGCTGCGGTCAATGTCGGCGCGGTCATGGATATGCTGCCGCTCAATGCGTTCTGGCTGATGACCAATCGCATCGGCCTTTCAGGCTCGGTGTGGTTCTCGACCGGCGAAGGCGAGGAGATGGCGGCGATGGCCGGCGCCGGCACGCTCGACCTCTCGGCGCTGCAGCACCGGGTGTCGCCGCTGTCCAAGGTCAACGAGGTGCTGGCCGGAATGGACGATCGCGACGGCGGCTTCACCAATTTTGTCATCGATCCGACGCGGATCGAATGAGCCACGGGCGCGCCGGGGGTGCGGCGCGGGGAGGGTGAACCGGCGGCAAAAACCTGCTAATCCTCCGGCCAACGAGGAAAGCCCAGCGAGGACGCCATGTACGGTAATCTTGAACTCTTCATCGACGGCAAATGGCTCGGCGGCAACGGCCGCGGCGGCGAAGACGTGATCAACCCGGCGACGGAAAAACCGCTGGCGCGCCTGCCGCATGCCAGCAAAGCCGATCTCGATGCGGCGCTCGAAGCGGCCAGGAAAGGCTTCGCCGTCTGGCGCGCGACCTCCGCTTATGATCGCTGCAAGATCATGCGCAAGGCCGCCGAGCTGATGCGCGAGCGGTATGACGCGATCTCGAAGATCATGGTGCTGGAGCAGGGCAAGGTCTATCCGGAAGCCCGTGCCGAGGTGATGACGTCGGCCGAAATCATCGAATGGTATGCCGAGGAGGGCCGCCGCTCCTACGGGCGCATCGTGCCGGGCCGCTTCAAGGGAACCCGCCAGCTCGTGACGCAGGAGCCGATCGGCGTGGTCGCCGCGTTCACGCCCTGGAACTTCCCGGTGCTCACCCCGGCGCGCAAGGTCGGCGGCGCGCTCGCCGCCGGCTGCTCGCTCATCCTCAAGGCATCCGAGGAAACGCCCGGCGCCTGCGTCGAGATGGTGCGCTGCTTCGCCGATGCCGGCCTGCCGGCCGGCGTGCTCAACCTCGTGTTCGGCGTGCCGTCGGAAGTCTCGGAATATCTTCTCAGCAAGGATCTCGTGCGCAAGATTTCCTTTACCGGATCGATTCCGGTGGGCAAGCATCTCGCCGTGCTCGCCGCCAAGGGCATGAAGCGCACCACCATGGAGCTCGGCGGCCACTCGCCGGTCGTGGTGTTCGCCGACGCCGATCCGGAAAAGGCCGCCGACACCATCGCCGCCTTCAAATACCGCAACGCCGGCCAAGTCTGCATTTCGCCGACGCGCTTTTACGTGCAGGAAGACGTCTATCCGCGCTTCGTCAAGCGCTTCACCGAATATGCCAGCAGCGTCAAGGTCGGCGACGGGCTGGAGAAGGGCATCACCATGGGGCCGATGGCGAATGCGCGCCGCATCGACGCCATGGAAAATTTCGTCAACGACGCCAAGAACCACGGCGGCAAAATTCAGACCGGCGGCAAGCGGCGCGGCAACCAGGGCTATTACTACGAGCCGACGGTGATCACCGAAGTGCCGGACGACGCCAAGATCATGAAGGACGAGCCGTTCGGTCCGTTGGCGCCGATCGTCGCCTTCAAGACCTTCGATGAGGTGGTGGAGCGCGCCAATTCGCTGGAATACGGCCTTGCCGCCTACGCCTTCACCGCGTCGAACGCCACCGCCGCCGCCATCGGCGAGGCGCTCGAATCCGGCATGGTCGGCGTCAACTCGGTGATGATCTCGACGCCGGAGACGCCGTTCGGCGGCGTCAAGGAGAGCGGCCACGGCAGCGAAGGCGGCATCGAAGGCCTGGGCGCTTACCTCGTCACCAAATTCATCTCGCAGGGCTAAAGCCGGCGCGCAGGCAAAGCCGCCGCCGACCGATAAACGCCGGGCCGCGCGCCCGGCGTTTTTTTGCAAGTTTCAGATCATTTGCAGCAAAAAACAAATAACAGCGCCGCACGCCGGTCGCGGCGCGCGCTCGCCGCGCTCCGTTATCGAAAGTCCCGCCACGATTTGACCGCGAATGTGTTGCTCGCGTGGCGGCAACACGTCACCGGCACGCTGCGAAACCGCAGTTCCAGGAACGAATGAGAAGCGCATGAATTGTCAGCACGGCGGGAGGGACGCTGGTGTTTGCCATGGATATTATTGCGTCCATATTCGCCTATCTGCTGTGTGCGACCGGCCTTGTGACCGGCCTTGTGATGTCGTTCATCGTGTTCTTTTCGCCACCCGGCGCACAATTGCCGGTACCGGCGCGCGCGATCGCGATGGTGGCGAGGCCCAGCGTGGCGCCGGCCGCCAATACCGCGGGGCTCCCCAATACCGCTCGGATCGCTAAAGTTTTACCGGTCGTCAAAGCCGCGCCGGCCGTCAAGGCTTCACCGGTGGTTACGCTGGCGCGCGCCCGCACCCCGCAGGCGCCGCCCTCAACCCAGTCCGCCGTCGCACGTGATGCACAGCAAAAGCCGCTGCTGACGCCGCGCCGCATGCACCAATTGGCGGAGCGGGAACGTGAGCGCCATTTGGCTCTGCGCGAACGATCGAGCTTCGAAGCCCGCTTTCTGCACTACGACGATTGACGAACGCGGCGCCCGCGGAGCGAGCCGTCACGCGTAAGACTGCTCCAGATATTTCACCGCGTCGTCGGCGAGCCGCTCCGGATCGCGCTCGCCGCGTTGCGCCGCTTCGATGATGCGCTTGGCGATGATCTCCTGCGCGGCCCGCTTGTAGGCCGGGGAGGCCAATTTGCTGCCCGATTGCTCGACCTTGCTCCAGGCGCTTTCAAACACCGAGACCAGAAAATCGATCATTTCGGGCTCGAACGCCGCTTCGGCGAGCGGGAGCATTACCGACATGATACGCGCTCCGTGTTGGCACTCCTTAGAGCGCAATCGTTTCAAATGGAATCGATCGGCGCTCTAGCAATGTGCTTGCGCATGGGCTTTCCGGCAAACCGGCTTGCTCATGCTTTAGCACATTAACTGGCGACAAACAGATTCGATACCTTGGAGCGGTCGAGCACGGCGGTCGCGGTATTGCCGAAGAACAGCGTATCGCCGGGCCGGCGGCTGACGCCGAGCACGACCAGATCGTAGCCCTGCTTGGCCTCGCCGACGATCGCCGCGTCCGGCGCGACATTAACACGGGTTTCGGTGCGCATCGTCACTTCGTAACGCTCGGCCAGCGCCGCGATATCGGACAGCACCGCGCGCTCGTGGCGGCGCAACGCCCGGCGCCGCGGGGCGCCTTTGCGGCTGCGGCGGTTTGCCACCGCGCGCGTGACATAGAGCACGGTGATCTCGGCGTCTTCGGCGCGCGCCAAGGTCAGCCCCACCTCCACCGCGCGCCGCGATACGTCGGTGCCGTTGACCGGAATGAGAATGCGGCCGTGCGGCTTGGCCGGCCGGGACGACTCGCGATGCGCGTCGAC
>Ga0335074_10012748_pt1 | contig 11799 bp, 10 predicted proteins | sample Lox_Sample_23_FD_206715 | JGI IMG/M metagenome (GOLD analysis project Ga0335074, IMG submission 206715) | Soil microbial communities from Loxahatchee National Wildlife Refuge, Florida, United States - Lox_Sample_2.3 | ecosystem: Environmental > Terrestrial > Soil > Wetlands | place: USA...
TCTGCCCAAGCGGAAACGCTGTGAAAATGCGGGTTCGGGGTGCATTTTCCAAGTTTCCTCCAAAGTCCGAAAACCAGGGTTCGGGGTTGGATTTTCGTGACTTTATGGATCAGGCTAAGCAGTACAGTATGAACGCCTCAAAGCACGATTTAGAGGCTCTCAGAGCCATAATAGCACAGACCCATGCCAAACGCTTCAAAAAGCCAAAAGAACCACGCTACGGCACCATAAACAAAGGCTTCACCGAACTTGAGCTGCAACGTTTCCTAAGAAACGTCAAGAACGAAAAGTTCGTGCTTTTGTTCAAATACCAGGCTTATATGGGTCTTCGAGTGGGTGAAGTCTGCAAGTTGCACATAAGCAACATCGAATTCGACAAACGAGAGCTGACCATAAAGAGCGAAAAGTCATCAAAGATAGACTCGCTCATCATTCCTTTGGACTTGTTCAAAGAAACCATAACTTACATCCAGCAGCATAAAGTGCAAATAGAAGCAGCCAAAGGCTTCATCTTCTTCAAAGATAATGATAACAACCATAATCAGGTTCCACATGTAGACTTAAACTACGTCAGAAAAGTATTCCGTGAGTCAATAATGCGAACCGGTCTAGATCAAGTTTATGCTTATTCGGAAGAAACAACTCCAAGCCACCATGAAAGACCTTTATACCGGCTTACAACGCATAGTCTACGCCATTATGCAATAACTCACTTCGCCAAATCCACAAACGGCAATGTAGTTCTATCTTCTAGGTTCGCCAGACACTCCAATCCTTCCACTACAATGCATTATATAGCAAAAGACAAAGATGAATTATACATGAATATAGACTTTGCATTCTCGAATGATAATCTAAATGCTCTAAAAGTCATGTCAAAAGCGCTTCAGAAATTATAAATCAGCTTACAGAGGCAGAAATGTATAAAATATACGTTTAGATACGTTTAAATACCTTATAATGTCTAATATAATGTGATGGGTAAGTCCAAGCTGGTTAGTGTACCTTGAGGTGCACAATTAGCCCAAAAGGCAACTAGTTTGGGTCCATCATTCTATTTCCATATCAGCATGTCTGCCTCATTCTTGATTTTGGGTTTAATTATTGCATAGTATGAATCATCATTACTATTAAACCGTCTATTAACTGCCCATGCAACAAAATCAACTACCTGTAGTTCGTTAGAAGACTCTGAAATCTTCTGGTAAATTTCCAGATTCAATCCGGGTCTCCCTTCCAATAATCGTTTTCTTATATAAGTGTCAAAATCCTGCCTAAGCGTAGTGTTAGTATGTTTCTTGTCTATGATCAAAATAAGTTTATTTACGTCTATTTTTATCTGCCTAACCAATAAACTGCATAGATAATTATACAGGCGATTCTGTGCATCGAAGAGCTTGCTCAGTACCTTATTTTTGTCTACAACCAAGAGAAATATTTCACAATCTGTATTTCGTATCTCACTTAAAACATATCTTCTTATGCGCTCGTCAGAATTTGCAGCTTTAACTTCAGACAATTCCTTCATATTCTTCTTTAATTTCCTTTCTCTTACTTTCTTTATTATTCTATTAATCCTTTTTGTATCATTTGTCATTAGGCACGCTAAAGTGAAGTAGCGGTTTCCATACCTGCCTAAGTCGCCACTTTCATCTATGAAAACATATCTTACGGCTTCCATGAAGTCATCTTATCAAGCACTGCATATTTTCTTTCTCTTAGTGATATAACATATAATGGCATGTCTAAGAATTTTTTGTATTTGTTGGCTCTTTTTACATTGGGTTCCAACAGCCCTTTTCCAGCTATTGCAATAGCAACTTCTGGCTTAATCTGTACAATCTTCTGGAAACTCTTGTATTTCACGCTCAGCTGATGGTCGTATTCTATAGCCACTCTTAACTTTCCCTTCCTAGCTACCAGGTCTATCCTTCCTTTTCTATTAGAGCCATCCTTCATTCTAAATATCGGGTATTCAAAAGTTGTATAATATCCGTGTTTCCTGAATATCTGATTTACCTGGCCTACAGTATCGTTGTGCTTTAGTTTTGGGTCTGTATGTAGTGCAATTTCCTTGATTATTTCTTCTATATCTGACATCATTTATCCAGCCTCATTAGCAAGTATTCATCTTCATTGTTCGTAATCTTCCTTATTTCCTCAAGAATCTCCTTGTCGTAAGCCACCCAAGTAGTAGGCAGGCCAAGTCTCATGTTTCTCTCCTTGTTGCGCAGAATATTGTCCTTATCGGCAGTTGTCTGTATTTCATAAGCTCTCTTCTTTGAGTCATCCCACAAGTATTTCTTCTTCCCTTTGGCCATAGGGTAAGCTATAAGGTCAGGGGCGTCCTGTTCCTCAGGAACCTCGATATAAGTATTATCCTCATGCAGCTTCACTATAACATCCCTCATAATCTGCCTATGTAGCTCAGAACCTGCGTTCTTCGCCTTCTCAACAAGCTCGTGCCCGCCTAGCTTGGCTAGGGCTTTCCCGCTCAGCTCGTAGCCCGAGCCGAGCTTCCTAGCCAAGCCCAAGCTTACCAGGCTGTCAAATATGCCCAATCTAGATTTATTTCCATATATGGTAGTCTCGCTTGTTATCCATCCTTTTGCCTTAAGGTAGTCTGCCAGTTGCTTCTTAGAAGCGCCAGGATTGCCGTATATTGCCAGCATTGCCGCTTGATGAGTAGCTGTAGGTCTATCTAGCTGCTCTTTCAATACTACAGGCTCAGGCTGGCTAGCCTTAGCTGGCCTCAAAGTCTCCAAGTCCCGTTCCTTCAATGACCCTATATTTGCCTTGAATATCGCTATTGTTGCATGAACCTTCTCATGCTTAGCATCAACGAACTCGTGATTTCTCAGTTCAGATGTGCATAATGCTAAGTCTCTATCTATCTGACTCATGGCCCTTAGATCATTCTCCGAAGTAGTGCTGAAAGCAAACTGAGTGGCAAACTGGTTCCTTAGCTGGTCAGGAATGTCTGACAAATTCTGCGTAGCGGTCCAGAGCATCCCGAAGGCTCGTATCTCCCTGCTCATTTCATTGATTATGCTCTGCCTTTTGCTTTCCACATTCCTTGTAAGCCTGTGTGCTTCGTCAACGCATACGATAACTTTATCAGATTCCTTCTTTCTCTGCTTGATCTTCTTGTATATCTGCCTCAGGAAAAGCTCTGAATAGAATGTCTTGGCATCATCATTCAGGTAGCTCATGTCAAGTATATTGGTCCTGTCAAGATCAAGGTCTATCTGCTGCGAGTCATAAGTAAGGCTCTTTATCTTCTCAAGCAAGTAAGTCGTAGCCGACCTTACATTAATGTCCTTAGCTTTAGCTGCATGCTTCTTGGCATTATTTACAAATTCTTGCCACGAGCTGCTTTCCCTAGCTAGCGTATTTACTAGCGATATTGCTGTAGAAGCCTGTATTCCTTCAGACTGAATGTTAAATGTTACCGCGAATGCATCGGTAAAGGCTTCTGGATCAAGAAAAGGGTTAGGAAGGCTCTTTTCAGCAGCTATGAAGTTGCCCTCAATTTGCAGGTATTCGTCATTTTCCTTGTACGAGAAAACAATCTTTGGATTTGGCATCATCTCAAGCATAAGCCTCATAAGCTTGCTCTTTCCCTGACCTGTAGTTCCACATATAAGTAGATTCTGGTTGGGTTTCTTTCTGATGTAGCTTATCACATCTACAGGAAGGCCGAAAGCCATATTTCTGGTTCTCTTCAATGGCATGTTCGGACTATGTACACTTATCAGCGGTATCTTGTAAGTTGCAATATGCTTAACTGTATTATGGTGCACTGACCCTCCTTCATCTCCTAGAATCCCCATAATTTCATTTATATGGAAAGTTATTTATTTTATCATACTGCTTTGAAACTTTTAGATATTGGATTCATTATTTTGTCGTATTTCCTGTGCAGTTAGTATGTGTAAACACGCAGGTTGCATTCGTTTTAGAAACAGTTAAGTTTCCACCAAAATTAATATCTACTACGCGGTACCAAACACTATATATTATTGTGGCATCTGTGCCTGGCTTAATTATATAATCAGTATAAGGATAGCTAGCATCAGTGTTGTATGCTATAAGCCTGGTTGCATTGACCCATATGCTTTGGTTAACTAGTGCAGGTTGTTCTGGTGAGCAACCAGCAGACGAGTATGGCACAGCCATGCCATTATAAGGAGAGGAGAGGTTTCCTACAGTAAGCAAAAATTCTGGTCCAATACTCCAAGAGCATTTGGCCCCAGGATTTATGTTCACCAAATACGTGCCTGGTGTAGCATTCTTTTCTACTTCTATCTCTGCTGTTACTGTATTAGAATTACCATAATACACATTCTCAGATGGTGGCATGAACGACACATTTATTCCAGGAGCATGATTTAACATTATATTTGAACTAGTACTTCCATTCACAAAACTCTGGAACGACATCCAGTTTACCACATGTGCATACGATGAATTCGAGATATTAAATAGAGTATTATAGGGGATCGTTGTAACTTCTGAAGTGGTTGTTCTCATAGCGTATGCTGCAATTACGCCAATAATTATTATGGCCACAACAGCAAGTATAATGCCTTGTGTTTTATCCATGCTAATATTACTGCTCACTAACTTAAAAATCTGCTCATAAATATAGGTTTTAACAAAGTAAATCGTTCTCTGTGATCTACCAACATTAGTTGCATGACCTTTCTATATTAGGTTGGATGCAAATATAAAACTATTAACACAAGCACTAACACTACGCATATCACATAGGATTTCTTGTTCATAGTCATGAAACCTAACTAACTTTTGCATGTTAGCGTTAGTTGCTACTTACCCAACTCTCCGTCCATGAATTACCTCCGCTTGAGATAGTGGATGTTGATGTGTCTTGACTGTTATGATAAATGTCTAACTGATAAATTGGATCGCTATTGCTATTTATATTTCTACATGTGAATGCAGCACCGCAGATATTTCCAGTAAAGCCTACGCTTGAGAAGTCAGGAAGTTGAAAAAGTGAATACTTCTGACCACCACTTGTGAAATTAAAGCACCCTGAACCAGTACATCCATTTGGAGATTCGAATATATACCAACCATAGTAGTCATTACCACCTGAGCATCCCATACTTTGTGAGGTGGATGATGACCCGTCTTTCCACTCCTGAAGCCATATCAATCCTCCAGTCGCGCAGTTTCCGTTCGAGTTAGTATATAGGGTTATAGTTTGGCCCTTTACTCCGTTCATCCAAGAGGGTGCTGAAATGTAAGTCGCTGCGCTAGGTGGGCTTTCCACAAACAAAGCAAAGCCGTTACTATTAGCATTTGAGATAACTTGGTTAAATCCTGCATAAGCTATACCTCCTTGCACGAAATTGCCAGAGCCCTCAGCAAATGTTACGCCAGTCCATTCTGCAAATTCGCAACAGGCATGTGTAGCTCCAGAAGGAGCACTTATTGTACTTGGAACAACCACATTTCCATATGCTTGTGATACTATATTTGAAGAGTAATATTGAGCACCGTAACCTCCCCAGTTATTAGAGTTTATAGTATAAGAAACATTTGACTTTGGAACATAATACATGTCTTGAATCGTATCGTTTGATACATAAATATCGACAACAATGTGTGATGCATTGTTAGGTGCAAATAATACTATTCTTTCTGTAGAGGGTATATTGGCGCCCCAGGTATATCCAAAGCTTCTATACTTGTCTATATTGTATGCAACTCCATTAGCTAGTTGCTTGAATCTTGCAGTCTGCATTATTGACGGGGCAAGAGACTCGCCCATACTGGTAAGGTTAGCTGTATCTAGGTAGTTTAGCGGCTTGTTAAAATGCACAGATGAATTAATTACCATTGTTGTATTTCCTGTACCCGTAACTATAACTGAACCTCCTGCATTACTAGCAAAAACAGTTGTTGCCAGACCTGCAAACAAAACCAATGCCATCCCCATCGTAGAACTAGTTGTTAGTTTCCACATACCATTACCCCATATCTTACTTCCGCAATAAAATATAAAAAGCTTGCTGCAAATTTTCGGATTTTTATTTCCTTTCGCCCATCTCTATCGTTGCTTTGCAACTCACGAGGGGCGGCGCACCAACGTGCTTTAAGCTCGCCAAAACTCGCAGTGTAAGGAACCTAGGAAACTTCTTAGGAAGAAGTTTCATCAAGAAGCTTGAGCGCCACTTTTGGTCGGGGGCAAAAGTGGCTTTTTGATGGAACTTTTTCTCAAAAAGTTCCTGCTGTCCGCCACGAAGTGGCGGCGAGCCCGAGGCTGCGCAGCAGCCGAAGGGCGAAGAGGCTGTAACCATTGTGTAGTAAGCATATCGACAAAAATATTCATTAAAAACTGTCTCGACGTAAGGCGACTACATCTGATTTTGAAGAATCCAGATGTAGTAAATTTCAGATGTAGTTCGAAGCCGTTCTGCTTGCGCAGTTATGGCTTCTTCCTATATACACATAAATAAAAGGTTCAGTTTTGGTGCGGAAATCGCACCCGGCGTCTATTTATATTCGGGGTTGCTAATAGCTATGACTCATCGGGGTTCATTTGCATGCAAATGCGCTTAATCGGGGTTGCTTATGGAAAAGGCATATTTACTTCGTAAATCTGCGGCTTGCGGAGCCGTTGGTTGCGGGTTCAAATCCCGTCATGCCCGTTGATTTTACTAAATAGATGTAGTGCCTATCAGGCCATTCTAGGCCGGGACAATAAGCGGGCGCGGCCTTATCCTGGCGCCCCTGGCGGCCTTCGCCAGCGACTGCTCCAATTCCGCATGCCCGGAGCCTTCAGACTTGACAACCACAACAGGGGCGACATCCGTAGGCGAGCCATCACCGACTATGCCCAGGCGCCTGCCGCCCTCCATGCGCCTTTTCCCGTACACATCAGGCCAGCGGTAGAGGTATACGGCCAGCTGCTCCTCGCCGCCAAAGAAACGTGCTGCGTTATAAAAACCCCTTTTAAGCCAGGCCTTCCTTATTTGCGATTCATTCCCGCCATCCTTTAGCGTATTGCCTTTTGCATCCCTTATCGGAATGAACATCTCCCGCGCAGACTCGGCCTTCCAGTTTATCTCGTAATAGCCGGACCTTATACCTGCGGTGCTAAGGTAGAACCACACATAGCCGTCATGTTTATAGGCTTCTGTGTTTTCTAGGGCCCTTACGCCGTCCGAGCTTAGGAACTTGGGCAGCTCCTCGAAAGTAAGCAGCATGCCTTTCTGCCTTGACTGCTCGCCATTTCCCCCTTCCTGCACTATTGTTGCAGCATGAGTGAGTATCTCCCGTGGATGCGCAAGAGCCGTTCCTGCCATATAACCATTATGCAGACTGTGTCTATTGTGATATATAAAATATGTTGGCTCTGGATCCCAAGGTAGGACAATTAGGGCCATGGGCCTGCAAAGGTCACTGTTTGGCATCTATGTCCTTCTTCATGCTGTCGTACTGCTCCTTTGTTATCTCTCCCTTTGCGTACCTTTCATTCAGTATCGCGTCGGGGGTATTGGCCGCGGTGCTTTTTGCCGCCATCCTCGCCTGCCTGCGCTCGCGCACTAGCTGCCATGAAGGCATGAACAGCCCCATGAGCACAAAGATTGCGCCTATGATGAACCCGAGCAGGTTGAAGAAATGGAACGGGGAGCCTATCGTCAGAAATGACACAAGAAGTATTATGACGCCCAATATCAGAGAAAATGGCCTCATGGATTCACAAGATGAATTGAATTAATTATATTATTAAACCTATCATAATTTGCCTGGCTTACAGGATGATTTACGCCTTTACCTGCCTGCTCCTCTCTATCAGGCCCTGCAGAAGCAGCCTGACGTCCCCAGTCCACCTGCCGATATCGCCTTTGTTGGGGCTGCCGGACCGATCAAGCCTTATTTTTGGCAGGTGCCAGTGCTCGTGAGCGTATATTATTCCTGCCTTGGGGTGCCTTGGCTGCAGATCAAAAGTGGGGCTTTTGGGCCTGCCGCTTTGGCTGTCAAGGAGTATGAAGTATAGGCCATCCGCATGATTACTTATGAAGTTCGCCGCCTTTGATATGAAATTCATGCTGTCGCCTCCGGCGACGTCTATGACTACATTGTGCCTTTCAAGCACGACGCGCCTGCCATCCATAAATAGATCAATTGTGAAGTCGGGCACGTAGAATCTTAGGTCCCCTGCAACATAGGCGAAAGGCTCATAGTTAGCCCTTATCCCAAGATCCAGCAGCAGGCCCTTAAGGGCGGTCTCGTAGTGCCCTTTTACCCTGGTTCTTTCTGAGAGCCGCGAACCATTGTCAGGGGCCCGTAGCTCGTGGGGCAGAACTATATCCCATGAGGAAAAGCTGCCGGCGGTGATAACCTCAAGCCTGGCATTCCTGGTCAATGTAATATCTTCGAGACCGTATCTGCCCTTTGCGTTCTCTGGCCTCATGTATTCGGGGTCTTCGTGCCTTTTGAGCGCAGCTAGCTCATATTCTCCTGCGGCGTTTGGGACCTTTACCCTTCTAGTTATCGTGAAGGTCCTGCTCCTTCTGTGCGCCGCGGCGCCAGTAGTTGCAACTTCGCCTGGGGCTTTCCTTTCATTAGCGTCTTTTCCATCATGGCTTTGAGGCCTTGGCCTAGCAATGCCCCACTCGCCATCGAATGCGCCGATAGCGTGGGCTCCGTTCGCCTTCGCAGCACTTACATCTTTTTTGTACATGTTTTCAGACCGGTTTTACTATTGCTCTAATGCCATGCTGTGCATTGTCCTCATATTTATCCCTTCTCTATTGGCCGGCGCTGCCCCGGGCTTTTTTGGCAATGCATCTTTGCTTGGCTAGTTCCTAAGGCTGGTGACAGGGGCTGGGAACCTGCCTCCCCTTCCCATGAACTTCTTTGCAGAGTATTTATTGACATCCATTATGGGCACGCTTCCAAGCAGCCCGCCAAGTTTTACTAGATCGCCCGCCTTCTTTTTGGGTATAGGAAGGATCCTTACCGCAGTTGTCTTGTTGTTTATTATGCCTATTGCAAGTTCGTCGGCTATTATCGCGTTTATGGTCTCGGCCGGGGTGTTTCCCGCAACGCCGAACATGTCAAGGCCAACGGAGCATACGGCCGTTAGGGATTCGAGCTTATCCAGCCCCAGGGCCTTTTTCTGCACGGCGTCTATCATCCCAAGGTCCTCGCTTATTGGTATGAACGTGCCGCTCAATCCGCCTACATTTCCGCTCGCCATTGCGCCCCCCTTCTTGACCGCATCCATGAGCAGCGCTATTGCAAGAGTAGATCCGTGCGCGCCGATCTTCTCTATCCCGAATCCCTCGACTATCTTTGCGACAGAGTCCCCTTCTGCGGTTGTCGGCGCAAGGGAGATATCGACAATTCCGAAATCAACCCCCATGTTCTTTGCCAGCTCCCTTCCCACAAGCTCGCCTGCCCTTGTTATCTTGAAGGTCGTCCTTTTTATCACTTCGGAAAGCTGCGTGAAGTCGCAGTCCTTGTTCTTTTCTACCACGCTCCTTACCACCCCTGGGCCGCTGATCCCTATGTTGAGCGCGAAATCCCCTTCCCCTATCCCATGGAACGCTCCGGCCATGAATGGATTGTCCTCAGGGGCATTGACAAGCACGACGAACTTCGCGCATCCTATCCCCGTCCTGCTCCTTCTTGCAGTCTCCTTGAGCATCTTTCCAAGAAGATTCACCGCATCGATGTTGAGTCCGGCCACATTTGACCCGGCATTTAGGAATGCGCACACCCTTTCTGTCTTTGACAGTACCTCAGGCAGCGAATCTATTAGCATCCTGTCAGAATCCGTAAGCCCCTTGTGCACAAGGGCGCCGAAACCGCCAACGAAGCTTATCCCAGAATCCTTCGCGGCCATGTCTATTGTCTGCGCCATCTCGAGGAACTTGCGCCTCGATGGGTGCGTCTCCATTATTATGCTTATTGGGGTTATCGCGATCCTCTTGTTTACTATGGATATCCCGTACTTTGACTCTATCTTTTCAGCTTGCTTGACCAGGCTCTTTGCATTATAGCATATCTTTTCGTATACCTTCTTCTTGAACTTTGCGAAATCGGAATCTATGCAGCCCTTTAGGTTTATCCCCAGAGTCACGGTCCTTATATCAAAGTTCTGATACAGGATCATGCTTGCGGTTTCATACACTTCGTCTATGGTTATTGCCATCTTATATCCTGTGCATCGTATTGAAGAGATCCTCATGCTGTATCTGTATCTTTAGCTTCATGGACCTGCCCAGCTTCTCAAGTTCGGCGCGCATCTCGTCTATCGAGCGCTTGGAGTCCTTCATGTCGACAAGCATCGTCATTACGAAATATCCCTCCATGACCTTCTGGCTTATGTCCTCTATGTTAATGTCGTTCAGGTAGAGTATGTTTGATATCTTCGCCACTATCCCTTTCTTGTCCAACCCTATTACTGTTATGAAGGAAAGCTCTTTCCTCATCAGATTCATCCACTTGTTTAGCGGCATTGAATCTTAAAAAGATTGTTATGGATTTGGTAATACCTCACCGGACAGGAATGTTTATTTAATTGATAGGATACCCTATATTATCTTGTGACAGCGATCATATGGCAAAAAACAACGACTATAGCACTAATGCCGCAAAGTACGACACAGAGGCGGAGAAGAAGGAATCCAAGTTCGGCGTGAATTACAAATGGATAGTGATGTCCAACACCACCCTTGGGATCCTAATAGCAACGATAGATAGTTCCATTCTCATAATATCGCTTCCTGCGGTATTGAACGGCCTTGGGGTAAATCCCCTTACATCGGGCAACATAACGCTGCTTCTGTGGCTGCTCATAGGATACATAATCACGTCATCGGTCACGGTAGTGACGATAGGCAGATTGTCTGACATGTTCGGAAGGGTCAAGCTTTACAATCTTGGTTTCCTCATATTTGCAATATGCTCCACGCTGCTGTGGGCCTCTACTTATCTTGTACATGGGAGTGAGGGAGTCATATCTCTCATAGTAATAAGGCTATTCCAGGGACTAGGCGGCGGATTCCTGTTCGCAAACGGCGCCGCGATACTTACCGATGCTTTCCCGCACAATGAGAGGGGCATGGCGCTTGGGGTGAACCAGATTGCAGGGGTGTCAGGAAGCCTCATAGGGCTCGTCCTGGGAGGCATACTAGCCGCCATAGACTGGCATTTGGTATTCCTTGTAAGCGTGCCTATAAGCGTGATAGGCACAGTCTGGGCATATGTCGCGCTGCACGAGCTTGCTACGATAAAGAAGAACCAGAAACTTGACATTCTTGGAAATATAACCTTTGCAGCGTCCTTGACAGTGATACTTGCTGCCCTGACATACAGCCTGCTTCCTTATGGAAACTATTCGATCGGGCTGGAAAACCCGCTTGTGATTGGCGGAATAGCGATGGGGGTGCTGCTGCTTATAGCCTTTGTGTACATAGAGCGCAAGGCGCAGGATCCGATGCTAGACCTTGGACTTTTCAGGATACGCGCATTCGCGCTTGGCAATTTGAGCCTTTTCTTTGCCGGGATGGCAAGGGGAGGGCTGCAGTTCGTGCTCATAATATGGCTGCAGGGAATCTGGCTGCCCCTGCATGGAGTGAACTTCATGAATACGCCTTTCCAGGCGGGCATTGACATGACGCCGCTCATCATAGGCTTCCTCTTCTCGGGGCCGCTTTTCGGCACTCTGTCTGACAAGTACGGCGCAAGGCTCTTCTCGACTCTTGGAATGCTGATAAGCGCGGGGGGCTTTTTGCTGCTGCTTACATTGCCCGT
>Ga0335074_10012749_pt1 | contig 11799 bp, 9 predicted proteins | sample Lox_Sample_23_FD_206715 | JGI IMG/M metagenome (GOLD analysis project Ga0335074, IMG submission 206715) | Soil microbial communities from Loxahatchee National Wildlife Refuge, Florida, United States - Lox_Sample_2.3 | ecosystem: Environmental > Terrestrial > Soil > Wetlands | place: USA: Florida...
ACCTACGAGAAGCGCTGATCCTGGCGGATCAATTGTTGGACATTGCGAGTAACGGCAGCAGCCCGTCTGCCCGCGTGACAGCGCATTTTGTCCAAGGACTTACCCATCTATTCTTGGGAAACCTCATGCGAGCCGACGAACATTTTAACGAAGCCAGAGAGCAATACCGTGAGGAAGACTTTCGCGGCTTTGCCGAAGACTATGGCGTGGCCGCGAAAACATATGGTGGACTCAACCAATGGTTGCTCGGCTATCCCGACCAAGCCCAGCGCAGTATTGAAGACGCTCGAGCACACGCCCTCTCCCTCAACAAACCGTTTGCCGTAGCTTATGCAGGGGTATTTGGCGCGTTTACATGGGGCCTGACGGGCCGCTTCGCGGACGCGCGTGCCGCCGCCGAAGAAGGGGAAAAAGTGGCGACTGATGTAGGGTTCCCGTCATTCACGGCCGGCGGAAAAATCGCTTGCGGCTGGGCGCGCGCGCACCTCGGGGACCTTCGTGGCGCGCTGGAAACGATTCGTGCAGGTCTCGCGGAATTCGACGTTATAAAGTTTTATGTTCTGCGAGGGTTTTCTCTGTCCTTATTGAGCGAAGCACAAGCCTCGAGCGACGCTACCGATGACGCTTTCGTCACCGTGGAGCAAGCGCTCGCGCATAACTCCGATGAGTCTTGGTCACGGCCACTGGCCCTTGTTCTGCGCGGCGAACTTCGTCTGCGCCAAAACCCGAAAAACATAGCTCTCCCTGAACTGGACTTCCGCGAAGCGATAGAACTCTCGCGCAAGATGGGCGCTAAGTCGCTCGAACTTCGGGCCACGATGGCCATCGCGCGATTACTTCGCGATTCGGGTCGCCTCAACGAGGCACTCACGACACTTCGGGAAATCTACAGCTGGTTCACCGAAGGCTTTGACACCAAGGATTTGATAGACGCGAAAACATTGCTGGATGAGTTGGGATTGGGCCAGCTCAGTCCCATTCTGAGCGGCTTCGATTGATTTTGGGATGGGACGGAACTTGACAGAACACTGACGTCAGGCCTCCCCGAAGAACCTCTGCTCGAGGAGCCGGTCGAGCGGTAAATCAGGGCCGCAAAGAAAGTGGTCGGGAATTCTAGTCGGGTCCTCAGCGATCAGAGGCAAAGCTTTGGCACGCCGAGCGTCGGCTATCTCACCGGTCTCGTAGAACATCCGGCCGAGCAGCTGCGTAGCTTTGTGGATCACCCCGTAGTGCCGGTCATGTTTGTCAGCATACGAGTGGGCCGCAGAATCCCAATTGTCATTACTAGTGAGCGTTTCGCTAAGCACGCGAACGTCCCTCATCGTGAGCGACAGTCCTTGTCCAAAGGAAGGGTCGTTTGAAGCCGCTGCGTCTCCGATCAGAACAATCCCATCTCTGTATGGGTGCGGCACCCAGGTGTCTGCTGCATTAAAAGACGCGAGCGGCCCAGCGATCCTCGCATTCGCATAGAAATCCCCTCGTACGCCCGTGGCGATAGAATCGCGGACAAAATCGGCGAAGTCATCAGCTCCCTGATACCGACGCGAATCAGTAACCGGATAGGCCAGATACGCGCGAACCCGCCCCGCACCGAGCGGAGCCAGGAATACTCCTCGACCTGAAGAGGGTGCCAAGTGAAAGTACGCGCAGTGCTCCGGCACGGCAGCGGCACTTTCAAGCAGCACTCCCCCAATCATACGGGCAGGTGGGTCCTGAATTACAGAAAATCCGGCCCATCTTCTAACCGTTGAAGTTCGCCCGTCGGCGCCGACCACAAGCCGAGCCGATAAGTTTCGAGCCTTGCCATCGATTTCCAGATGAACTCTCGGCGGCGAGCCTGCTTCTACCTTTCGCCCTGTGGCGTCCCGCCGGACTTCAGCACCCACCTCCTGCGCCGCGGTTATCAGCACTTCCTGCATAGCCGGATGATAGAAGAAAATTTGTGGAAGCTGTTGCGGTGTGGTGGCGATACAATCCCGGCGCGGCATTACGATCGGTCCCAATGATAACTCGAACCACCTAGCTTCGTTGCTGCAGCCGCTCGCGCAGAGGATATCGTAAATGCCCAATGTGCGCGCATCGGCAACGCCCCATGAGGACATCTGCTCTCCGCGCACCCTGTCTTTAAATTTGGCTTCGCTTTCGAGAACGAGAACCCGAAAACCTCGCTTGGCCATCACGAAAGCCAAACTGGCACCTGCGATGCCACCCCCAATTGTGATCAGATCGTAATCGATCGCCATTTCCACCACTCGCTACGTTCTTACTTTCGGAGAAAGCCCCCTAACACAACTTTGTAAAAACTTAAAAACTCCACAGCATTCGATACCCTCTGGAGCAGAGATGAAAGCGTCCTCGTCAGGCTTCGGCGCGAATCAATAAAGCCTGTCTAACAAAACTTTATTACCTTCCAATCAAGACAATTGCACCGCAACACCTTTTCATCTATGAATCGATCGTATTCTGCGAAACTGCCAACTTGCCGGGCTGACCAACGTGAGGCACGGGCCGACGGTAAGTTCGATGATCTAATGTCACCACCATACGCCAGGTAACGTACCACAATGTCCTTTACGTGCGGTGGCAGTCCGAGAGTCGAAAGGTACTGCTGAACTTTTGCAATGAATGCGAAAGGAGTCGTAATGGCTTTACGGGAAGTCGGCAGCTCACGCGGAGCCGAGGTCTCCTTCGAACACGAAGACCAATATCACACAGCGGCGGAACGCCGTGCCGAGGGAAAGGCTTTGCGCGACACCGTCCGACGTGAGGAGCACGGCGGATGGAAAGCCCACAAGGACCGGCGCGATCCGGTCGAGTTAGTGCTTGAATCAAACGCGGGCCGGATGCCGGACCTCGTACCGATTCGTCACGGGCGAATGTTAGAGTCGCCATTCGCCTTTTATCGCGGTTCCGCCGCGCTGATGGCGGCCGACCTTGCCCATACGCCGAATTCGGGGCTGAGGGTTCAAGCTTGTGGCGATGCCCACTTGCTCAACTTTGGCGGCTTTGCCACTCCCGAGCGCAACGTCATTTTCGATATCAATGACCTCGACGAGACACTCCCAGCACCATGGGAATGGGACCTGAAACGCCTGACCGCGAGCGTGGTCGTGGCCGGACGTCACCTTCGTTTACGAGAGAACGACTCGGTGCGGGCGGCCACTGCCGCGGTGCAAGCCTACCGGGAGCAGATGGCCGACTATGCGTTTATGAAGGCCCTCGATGTCTGGTATGACAGAATCGATCTTGAAAACCTGATTTCTCGCATAGCGAAGGAAACGCAGAGCAGCGAAGAAGCGAGGGCGCGCGCCGAGGAACGGCTCGAGAAGGCGCGCACGCGAAGCGTCGCTGAGCACGATTTCCCCAAACTGGTTGAGGAGCATGGCGTCCGTCCGGTAATCAAGGACAACCCACCTCTGATATTTCATCCCAGTAAGGAACTGGCGCCCGGCTATAATAGGCGCTACTCCGAAGCAATATCACTTTACCGCGAGTCCCTGCCGGAGCACGTCCGTGTGCTGTTTGACCGTTTTCATTTTTTCGACCTTGCTATTAAGGTCGTCGGGGTCGGTAGTGTTGGCACCCAATGTGCCGTCGGCCTGTTTATGGCCGCGGATGACGATCCCCTCTTTTTGCAAGTCAAGGAAGCGCGCGCCTCGGTGCTTGAGCCATATGCGGGTAAAAGCCTGCACGCCAACCACGGCCAGCGGGTGATCGCCGGTCAGCGCCTGATGCAATCCGCGAGCGACATTTTCCTAGGTTGGACGGAAGGAGAAAACGGTAAACATTACTACGTTCGCCAACTCCGTGACGCGAAAATCTCCGCGCTGATCGAGGATTGGGACGACAACCTCTTGCGGGCGTACTCGAAGATGTGTGCCTTGGCGTTGGCCCGGGCGCATGCGCGATCTGGCGACGCCGCGATGATTTCGGGCTATATGGGATCGAGCACAACTTTTGATGACGCGATTTGCGAGTTCGCCGTCGAGTATGCCGACCAAACCCAGCGGGATTACCGCGCTTTCGTGAACGCGGTTAGACAAGGACGGGTCAAAGCGACCGTCGAATCCTAGCTTGGGCCGAACGCAGAAATTCGTGGGCCGGTGGTAGTTTGACAAAAGCGGGAGTGCCCAGCGATAGCGCCGTCGGATTGGATCCAGCCTTCTCGCTTACGGAGGGCGGTCCAGCAACCGCATTGCTGAAGCGGCTGCACCTAATCCATCCCGAATTGGACGCAGGTTCGGCATGCGCCGCGCTAATCCTAATGGCGCTGACCTGGGTGCCCTCATGCCTGTTGTTTGATTGAAGGGCTAGCCTTCAGCGGGGTGCAACTACCTTTCTTCTCCGACCTCGCCACGCATGGCAGATTGCTTCTGGCCATGCCGGTATGCTGATGCTGGCCGAAATTCCAGTGGGTGCGATCATCAAGGGCCTGGTGAAGTTGGTCGCTTAGATCCAGGTGGTCAAGGCGTAGACGCCCTCAAGTACGCCACAAACCGGACAAACTACTACGCCAAGTAATTCTCAAAGTGACAGCCAACCTTAACAACCCGCTTACCCGCCACGCCTACGTCCGCGCCGTCTCTCCCGCTTCCTCGCCTGGCGTGCTCTCACTGACTAACCCGCCACTTACCGACTAGGCTTAACTAGAGAACGGGGTCTCGGCGCCCCTTTCCCCCATGAGCCTCACAACTTAAATGCAGATTAAATCCACAACTTCAGAAAGGATTGTCCGAACCGCCAGATGCATAGGATATCAGGCGCCGCGAGGATGAAAAGCTGTGCTCCCGTCGCCGTGCATTGCCGCTAGTAGGTCTTCGCCCACACATTGTTCAGGATGAAGTGGTAATAAGGGCTCTTCGTATCCTTCGGAGTTCCCGTGTGATCGGGGCCATGGCCGTTTGATGTTCCAGCGAACCAATCTTCGACGATCTCGGCCTGCTGCTCGAGATTGAGCGAGCGATAATCAACATTGGGGCCCGCGTAGTTATAGATGTCCTGCGAGTGACCACGGGCGTTGGCGGAAAGGCCTCGTGCGATGAATGCTATGTTGTTCGGCGAATAATGAATTTGACACGCATGGACGAGCTCGTGAATAAAAGTTCGTCCCCAGTCGTTGCCCTTTTGGTTGTTGTAATTGCGCGGATCACTAAATCCCAATGGACCCAGGTTGAGCACGGTCTTGCCGTCAAAGCGCGGAAACGTGAACGCGACGCCACCGAACCCAAGCATATTCGATATGACAATGTTCTCACGCGGGGGCAGAGTGCCGTTGTACACAGCGCTATTCGCCCAGTCATACGCTTCGTAAGAGAGGGGCGTGGTGTGGTAACCCGTCGAGGCGATCGCATCGGCTGCGAGAGCGAGCAGGCAGTTGGCGGGCCCTGCCATCCACAGCGTCCCGGCCAAGATGCGCGCGCCCGGTCCGAGCGAGCCGGTCCCGATCAGTGAAGCAGCCTCTACTCCGACGAACACGATACCGGCGATCGGCGTGAGGGCTGTGCCGACACAGAACTTGACGATCCATTGAAAGGTACCCTCCAATGCGGACCCGATGTCGCTCGTGTATTCGAGGTGATTACTGAAGGTGCCGTCATTGATCTCCTGCAGAGTGACTCCGCCCGGACCCGGGTGAAGTTCGTTCCAATTGTTGTCGCGACTGCCCGAGGTGATAGTTCCACCAACGTGGCCGGAGTGTGCGAGCGCAACGGTCATTCCGCCCGGTGTGGCGATCGCTGAGGTGACCGTGAAATCGTATCCGTCAGCACCGCTGTCGTGCGCGTGTCCCTCCCATCGGACTTGGCCATTGCAGTCAATCGTAACTCTGCACCAGCCGCCCAGCGCAGCCACTCCGCCGGTGATGAGCTGCGCTTCGAAGACCAGCGGATCGAAAACGGCGCCAAGCGATGGATTCCATACGATGCGGCCGCCCTGGAATCGTTGCTGGCGTCCATGCCCCTCCGGCCAATCCTTCTCGGGCTCGACGGGATAGTGCACGTTGCTATTTTCCCATCCGCGCCGCGCCCATCGGTCACGAATCGCTCCGTACACTTCGATGGCGCCAGTCTCCGGCGTCCAGTAGATAGATGCCTCGGGGTGACCCGCCACCTGCATCGTGCGGAAATGGTTGTAACGACCCTTCTTGTCGGGGCAACCGGTTTCGTCGGTGATGGGATATCCGAATTTCTCCGCACCGATCGCGCGCCAACGTGCGCAGATCGCCCCGACGACGGAGAACGCGCCGATCTGTGGATGCCATGACATGGCACCTCCTTGAAACGCCTGATTGCGGCCGACGCCATCAAACGTCGGTCCTTCCGGCGCCACCGGATATTTGAGCGGACTTTTCTCCCAACCTAACTGTGCCCAGCGCTGGCGGATTGCTCCATACACCTCGACCGGGCCGGTCTCGGGCGTCCAGTAGATCGACGCTTCAGGATGACCCTGCGCCTGCATCGTGCGGAAATGATTGAAACGGCCGTGACCGTCGGGGCATCCTGATTCATCTGTGATTGGGTAGCCGAATTGTTCTGCGCCGATCGCAACCCAACGTGCACAGATTAATCCGTGCACCGCGAAGGCGCCGGTCTGCGGATGCCAGGCAACTCTTCCGTGCTCGAATGATTGAAACCGGCCTTGGCTGTCGAAGGCAGGCGTCTCATTCGACGTGGGCATACCGAGGTAACCGCCTTGGCTGCCAGTTGCCAGCCATTTCTGTTCGATCGCCCCAAGGACTGTAAAACCATTGATCTGTATCGGCATCGCGGAAGTCTCCGGTAATCTTAGTCGTTAAGCCAGCGGTAGGGCATCATCTCATGAGTTGCCAAAAGCCGCAAATGCCAGCCAGCGCTGGCTTGGACTATTTGTTTAACGATTATAATACTAAACGGTGATATTCTGACGGATTTGCATAAATACTTATCTATACGCGAATTTATCAGTGATATGATTCGACTTTCGATGTGATCACAGCCATGCAGCGCGCTCCATCATTTGATTCCACGCGGTCCGGATGGATGGATAATTTCTTGCGCGCTGAGCCTATTCGAGACGTGATGGCGAATAAGTAGCGAATATGATCGAACCCACGGACCTACCGTGATTTGCCGCGATCTCGAGGACGTGGAACACGCAGTGGATTGAAGCAGTGGCGCGCAGCTTTCGCATCTTCTTTACAGGCTGTCTGCAGTCGCTATGCGCCGACGATTGAGTGGCGATATTGCGTCATCGCCGCAACATCACACGGTAATTGTGCACCAACCTGAAGTTAAACATTCAGTTGAGATTGGCGAGTTTGAGAAGTGGCTACGAGATCCGAGCGTCCGCTCACCGGCCGAGATGTCGCGGAAAAGCCGGGCGCGGGAGATTCTGGGAATGAAAGACTGACGCCTAGCGCTCTTCGGAGTCGCGCAGAATCTCGGCCATCGTGCTGGCATTCATCACGCCGAAGTTCTGATAGCAATTGTTGAACACCGCGAATGCGCGCCGCACTCCACTCTTCCCCAATTTCTCCAAGCCGTGGGCGAGCGACTGTAGCTCGCGCTCCGAATAAAGGTATTTGAACCGCTCCGCAGCGGTGGCGTTGCGCTTGAACCAGTTCTCGCGGTTCCTGCCGTGAAAGCGCAGATAGATTTGATCGCCGGTCGCCGCGATAAATGAGGGTACGATCGCGGGATCGTCGGGTGCATCAATGGAGGTGTAGTAGAGGCCGTGCGAGCGCAGGAACTTCATCGTCTGCTCGCGCTGAGCCGGCTCGCGCACCCAGCTCGGATGCCGAAACTTGATCGCGATTGATGCTCCGGGCAGCCGCTCCGGCAGGCTCGCCAGATAAGCAAAATTCGGGGGTCGCGCGGTGAAGTAAGGTGGAAACTGACAGGTAATCATCGCCAGTTTGCCGGCTTCCCGTAAGGGCCCGAGCGCACTCCAAAACATTTGAAAGGCGCGTTCGAGCACTTCAGGTGATGGCCGTTCGAGCCGCCGCGCCTGGCGCTGAGCGGCTGGCAGCATCTCGCGCAAATCCTTCGGCATCCGCGAGATTTCGGCGGGATGCTGGGTCATCAGAGCGTAAGCTTTGACATTGAAGAGAAAGTCCCCGGGCGTGCGCTCCGTCCATAATTCGGCGTTGCGCTCCGCAGGCAGCGCATAGTAGGTCGAGTCGACCTCGACGGTGTTGAAGCGCTCGGCGTAAAAGCGCAGGCGATCCTCCGGGGTGCGTGCTGAGGGCGGGTAAAACAGATCCGATTTGACCAGCGTGGGATCGGTCCAGGAGGCAGTGCCCACGCGAAATTCAAGCACACGGCTCACCCCTGATATTGTATCAATGCTCGCCGGCCGGAGCGCACAATTCGCAACTGATGTTTACAGTAGGGGATGGCTAAAACGACCCAAAGACCGGCAGCATGTCGGTCGCCCGGATTCGTCGAACCGATGCAGTGCCTCGCGGTAACCAAGCTCCCGGAAGGACCGGATTGGGCATACGAGATTAAGTTCGACGGCTATCGCGCACTCGGCATCAAGGGCGCCGGCGCAGTGCGGCTGCTGTCACGCAATGCCAATGATTTCTCAGCCCGCTATCCAACGATCGCACGAGCTCTCGCGAAATTGCCGGACGACACCATTGTCGATGGCGAAGTTGTAGCACTCGCGGCCGACGGCCGCCCCTCCTTCAACGTGCTGCAGAACTACCATCACGCCGGCACCCCGCTGCAGTTCTACGTCTTCGACCTTCTGCAACTCCGCGGCAAAGACTTATGCGATCGGCCACTCGACGAGCGCCGTGAGTTGCTCCGCTCAGAGGTCCTGCCTCACATGCCTGGCGAGATCATACTGATGTCCGAAAGCCTCGAAGCTTCAGCGGCGGAAGTTGTAGCAGCAGTGAAAGCCCAGGGGCTGGAGGGCGTGATCGCCAAACGCCGGAGCAGCCGCTACGAGCCGGGTAGGCGCTCAGGCGCCTGGGCGAAGATGCGCATCAACCAGGGCCAGGAGCTGGTCATCGGTGGCTATGTCCCCGCTGGTAGCAATTTCGACTCAGTAGTAGTCGGTTACTACGAAGGTAACGATCTCATCTACGTGGCGCGCGTGCGCACCGGCTTCGTTCCGGCATTGCGAGCAAAGGTTTTCCAACGTTTCAAAGGACTTGAGATCACGCACTGCCCCTTTGTGAATCTGCCGCAGCGCAGCAAGGGCCGCTGGGGCCAGGGACTGACGGCGGACAAGATGGCCCAGTGCCGCTGGTTGAGGCCCGAACTGGTTGCGCAGATCGAATATGCGGACTGGACGGACGCGAGCCATCTGCGCCACGCGAAATTTATTGCGTTGCGCGACGACAAGCCGGCCAAGGATGTGCGCCGCGAATGGCCGATCCGCTAATCGAAAAAAACCAGTCGCACAAAGATCATCTTGATGCCTCTATGTAGCTTCTTGTAGCAAATTTGATCCTTCTCTGAGCCGACGGTTGACTCCCTCCATAGGAAGCGAAGAATATTCCAAACGTTTGCCTCAAGCTTACTTGCGCTAACTTTCAGTTAGCGGTGCTTGACAGCTAGTTATCTTTTCGATATTTATTTGCGTCGGTAGCAAAAAATCATTTACTACCAGATACTACCTGGTGTTACCGGCTGGCAGCGCGTGAAACTGTGCGTTCCCGGCGAATTGCAGGACTGGCAGGAGAGCGGATGGGGGTTGATGAAGAAGGGTAAGCGGATCCTGGCCAAGAAGGGGGTTCTGCTTCAGGACTATTACACCAAGAAAGAACTGGCGAAGGCACTGGGATTTTCGATCACGGCGATTAATCGCTGGCAGGCATCCGGCACCGGGCCAGCATCGATTCTGCTGGGCGGTATCCGGCTCTATCCGAAGACCGGGGTGCAGGGGTGGATCGAAGAGGCCAGTAACGCAACCAAGTATCCGAGTGCAGCCAAAACCGCGAAGCAAAAGGCTCCAAAGAAAAAGGTCGTAAAAGCGAAGAAGAAAACAACCTGATAGACGGGGCGGCCCGCGTGGACAAGACGCAAAACCGCCCCTAACCCAAAAACCAATGGAGGGTAAGTCCATGGCTTCCGAGCTAATTGCTCATAATGTCGTAAACTTTCGCTTAGCGAAAGCTAAGCGTCGCAAATCTGATCAAATTGGCATTTGTGTGGCGTGTGGCGGTCAGATTGGCCGCCACTGCCGCTACGTACGCGGCAACGAGAATGGAAAGGCCATAATTTTTCATCGGCGTTGCTTCCTGGCCGCAATGCGCGACTGCTGCGCTCTCGCCTGAGGCCAGCGTCGTGACGATGTTCTGTGCCGACGCGGCGCTGGATGCGGCCGTACGGCGAATCCTTGGTCCGATCGTAGTCGCCCAATTGGATCATCCGGCCCTGCAGGAATTGTCGGCCAATTACGATCCAGTAGCCCAGCTCTGCCGCTTGTTTGCGGATGACGGCGGCGGCCCGATGAAAGCCCTGGAAGCGACCATGGCACCGGACGGAATCATTGCCGTCACCCGCATCTTTGCCACCATCGATGGGCAATCACTTCAGCCCGATGCGCCTTTCCTGAATTGTGTGCTGGCCAATGGTTTCCGCTATCACGCGGTCTTGCCGCCGGTCACTGATGGGCCCAGCTTTTCAATTCGTGCGCACGCTCGAATGCTGCGGCCACTCGCCGACTTCATGACGATGGCCCAGGCCCGTTATATCCGCAACGCCGTCCTTGGCCGACTGAGTATTTTAATCGCCGGTGGCAGCAACACCGGCAAGACCACATTAGTCAATGCGCTGATCAATCTCATTCCAGAAGATGAGCGTCTGCTGATTATCGAAGACGCCGGCGAGATCCAGGCGCGGCCGGGCAATGTCGTGCGCCGTTTTGCCACCAGCTGCGCGGATCTGCGACGCCATGTATTTGAGAGCCTGCGCGACCGCCCTGACCGCATCATCATCGGCGAAGTACGGGGGCCCGAAGCCCGCGACATGCTGGAGGCCGCCGCTACCGGCCACTCCGGCGGTCTTTCCACGATCCACGCCAATTCCTGCGACGAAGCGCTGACCCGATTGGGCCGCCTGGCCGAGTGCGATCAGTCCTTCATTCGCGAAGCCATCGATCTGGTTGTGTTCATCGAACGCCTGCCGGACGGCACCAGAATGGTCACGGAGATTAAAGAGCTATGAAGAGTTGCGCGTCCTCCACTCAATTCCGTCGCGCCATCGCCATCAGGGCGAACGCTCACGCTTGGCACTACGCAATTGCACGGCTGCATCCGCGCTCAGTGGTCGCGGGCGTTGCCCGCAGTGCTCATTTCCGCCCTCGCCTCTCAGGCTTGGTGAAGAGGACGAGGACGGAAAAACGGTTCGGGTTTTTACGGACCGAAGCGCCCGATGGGCGGGCAAATAACCCCATGGAGGTCAGTGCAATGTCATTAAACCGTGTAACCATCATCGGCCATCTTGGCCAGGACCCCGAAGTGCGGCAACTGCCGCAGAGCCAGCAATCCGTGGCGACGTTCTCGGTGGCCACCGACGAGAGCTTCACCGGCAAGGATGGCAACCGGCAGGAGCGGGCCGAATGGCACCGAGTCGTGGTCTACGGCAAGCTCGCCCAGACCTGCGGTGAATATCTCAAGAAAGGCCGGCAGATTTATGTCGAGGGCCGCCTGCACACTCGCGATTACGAAGATCGCAATGGCGGAGCGCGGCGTTATCGCACCGAGATCATCGCCCAGCGCGTGCAGTTCCTTGGGACCAAGCCCGAGGGGCCAGGCGGTGAGGCCGAACGGCCGGCCGACGATGACATCCCGTTCTGAGCGCATGGTGA
>Ga0335074_10012750_pt1 | contig 11798 bp, 12 predicted proteins | sample Lox_Sample_23_FD_206715 | JGI IMG/M metagenome (GOLD analysis project Ga0335074, IMG submission 206715) | Soil microbial communities from Loxahatchee National Wildlife Refuge, Florida, United States - Lox_Sample_2.3 | ecosystem: Environmental > Terrestrial > Soil > Wetlands | place: USA...
CGTCCCTGTCCTCGTGTTGCGCCACGCGGTTGCGCGCGAGGCGCATGTCACCGCCCAGGATGTGACGATCGAGAAGCGCACGGTTACCGGACTCACCGCAGCCTTCCTCGGCAGCCCGACGGAGCTGGCCGGACGTCGCCTGGAGCGCACGCTGCCTGCGGGCACCTCGCTCACCGTGGACATGTTCGAGCCGGACCTCGTCGTGCGGCGCGGCCAGGACGTGATGCTGGTCGTCGCGGTGGACGGCATCGAGGTGCGAGCCGCCGGCCGGGCTCTCGAGGATGCAACGACCGGGAGCCGCTTGAAGGTCGTGAACGTGAGCTCCCAAAAGGTGATCGAGGGCGTCGCCGAGTCCTCCGACATCGTGCGCGTGGCGGATTGATCATGGAACGTCCAGAGGTGCGGCAACGGCTGAGCGCGATCCTGACGGAGGAGTCAGCTGCCCTCGCCGAGCTTGCGAGCTATCTCGAGCGCGAGCATGGGCATCTGTCCGCAGACGATGTCGTGGCGCTCGAGGGCGCCATTCGCGAGCGCCAGCGAGCCGTTGCCCGCGTGGTGCGCGCGGACGAGGAGCGCGCAGCGCTTTGCCGGCAACTCGGGCACCCAGCCGACGGCCGCGGGCTTGCGCAGCTGCTGCGCCTCTGCGATGTGGACGGCTCGCTCGCTGCCGAGTGGGCGCGCTGCCGCGGCGCGGCTGCCCATTGCCGCGCACTCAACGACCGCAACAGCGCCCTTGCGGGCGCCCGCTTGCGGCACGTCCAGGCCCGGCTCGCCGCACTCTTCAGCAGCCGGGGCGAGACGGTCGCCTACGGCAAGCGCGGCGGCTATGCGCTCGGGACGGTCGGGCAAGTGGTGAAGGTCAAGGCTTGAGCTGTGTCGGCGGCCCGCCACGACTATTGTCGGCTCGGGGGCTAAAGTTGCGCATGGTGCGGCCGATATAAGCATTGCAGGGACCGGAAGGAGAGCTCGAGTGGCCAATGAAATCAATAGTGTGGACGGCGGTGGCCGCGCTGCGGCGGGTACGGGCTCCGTTGCCCAGCGCAGCAGCGCCCCGACGGCCCCTGCGGCAAGCTCCGGTTCTCCCGAGAGCATTCACATTACCGGTGCTGCGAGCCAGCTCGCCGCACTCGAGCAGGCGGTCCGCGGGTTGCCCGAGGTCGATCAGGCCCGGGTCGCCGCCGTGAGCAGCTCGATCGAGCAGGGCACCTACGCCGTCTCTTCCGAGACCGTTGCCAATAACCTCATCCAGCTCGAGCGCTCGCTCGGCGCGCTCGGCCAGAGCTGATTGCATCCTAGAGTGCGTTGATCCCGAGGGCTTCCCCGAGCTCGGCGAGCTCCTGCGCCGCGTCGGCGATGAGCGTCTCGCAGGCGGCACGATCGAGTCGCAGCCTCGCGATGGGGCGCACGCTCGCGAGGCGCGCACTCAGCAGCTCCGGCTGGTCGCGAAATACCGCCATGAGTGTCGCGGTGACGAGCACGTCGCTCAAGGTGAGCGGCCCGCGCGGCTCGCGGGTGAAATCCTCCGACTCGCGGACCGCCTGCACGACCTCCTCGTCGATGCCCCAGTGCTCGAGCAGCGCGCAAGCGATCTGTAGATGCCAGTCGCGCTCGATCGCCTGATAGCTCGCCACGTCCGCGAACAGCGCCGGATGCCGGCTCGCACGCGTGAGGATGTACAGCCGGCCGATGCCGTGCAGGACACCCGCGAGCAGTGCCGTGTCGGGGCGCGGGTGCGCATAGCGACGCGCGATGAGGTGGGCGAGGCTCGCAACGAGCACGCTGCGGCGCCAAAGCAGATCGAGGGGCTTCTCGAGCCCGCGCAGCTGCGGCGCTTTGCGCAGCTGCTGTACCGCGAAGGCGATCGTCGCGCTTCGGACGACATTCAGACCGACGCGCAGGATGGCCGTGCGCAGCTCGGCGACCGGCTTGCCGCTCGGGTTGAGCGCAGCGGAGTTGGCCATGCGCAGGAGCCGGGCGGTGATCACGGGCTCGGCGCCGACGACGCGTGCCACGGTATCCGTCGAGACGTTCTCGTCCGCGAGCGCGCGGCGCACGCGCGCCACGATCTCCGGGAAGCCGGGCAGGTCCACCTCGCCGCTCGAGAGCTCGGCGGCGAGCGCTCGCACGAACACGAACGCATCCTGTCCCGGGGCGCCCGCGGGGCCGCTCGGGATAGGCTCTGCGGCGCTCATTTCACGATCGCTCGAGCCGCGCGCCCTATTGGCCGAGGGCTTGCTGCATGGCGCGGATCTCCTCGGCGGACTCGCCGATGAGCTTGTGGTAGCTATCACGGTCGAGCTGCATGCGGCGGCACGCGGCAACGCCCTGCATGTTGAGCTCGATCATCTCCGGTTCGCCCTGGTACGCAGCGAGCAGATACGCGACTGTCAGCACGTCGGTGAGGTCGGGTGGGCCGCGGTGATCGCGCGCGTGCTCCTCGAATTCGCCGACGGCGGTTGCGACCTCCTCGGCGATCTTCCAGTTCTCGAGCAACGCCCTGGCAATGCTCGAGTGCCAGTCGCGCACGATCGAGTGATAGACGGCCGGGTTCGCGAGGAGCTGCGGATGCTGCTTGGCGCGTGTGAGGATGTAGAGCTCTCCGACCCCGTGCAGCAGTCCGGCGAGCAGCGCCGTGTCTGGATTCACCTTGCAAAGGCGGCGCGCGACCACGTGCGCCATGGCAGCGACGCTGGCACTGCGGCGCCACAGCGCATCGAGCGGCTGCTCGAGTCCCTTGAGCGCATCGACGTTCTTGAGCTGCGACATCGCGAAGGCGATGGCGGCGCTGCGAACCATGTTGAATCCCATGCGTGCGACGGCCGTGCGCAGGTCCGTCACCGCCCGACCGCTGAAATTGAGCGCCGCCGAGTTGGCGATCTGCAGCAGCCGGGCTGCGAGTGCCGGCTCGGCGCTCACGACGCGCACGATCTTCTCGGGCGTGACGCTGTCGTCCGCCAGTACCTGCCGCACGCGCAGCGCGATATCCGGGAAGCTCGGCAGGTCCACCGTGCCGCTCGAGAGCTCCCCCGCAAGGGACTGCACGAAGGCGAATGCGGCCGGGTCGCTCGGCCCGGCGGGGGTAGCCGGCTTCGCTTTGCCAGGACTCGATGGGGCCTTGCCTGTCATATCGCCTCCACGTTACGACCGAGTGCCATTGTCAGGCCACGCCGACCCTGGTTGCTGCGAACTCGCACGCGGCTGCTGCGATGTGTGCGAGCGGCAGGACGTGTTGTGCCGCCCCGAGTGAGACCGCCTCCCCGGGCATGCCCCACACCACGCTCGTCGCCTCATCCTGCACGACCGTTCGACCTCCCGCCTGGCGGATCTCGAGCAGTCCGCGCGCGCCGTCCTTGCCCATCCCGGTGAGCAGCAGCCCGATGGCATTGCGACCCGCGAGGCGTGCGATCGAGCCGAACAGCACGTCCACCGAGGGCTTGTGACGATTGACCGGGGGGCCGTCGTCGATCCGACACACGTAGCGGGCGCCGTCGCGGGCGAGCAGCAGATGTCGGTCGCCCGGGGCGACATAGGCATGACCGGCGAGGATGTGCTGGCCATCCTCGGCCTCGCAGACCCTGAGCGCGCACGAGTCGTTCAGGCGGCGCGCGAAGGGTGTGCTGAAGGCCTTGGGAATGTGCTGGGCGATGACGACTCCGGGACTGTCTGCGGGCAGGCCCTGAAGCACTGCCTTGATGGCCTCGGTACCGCCGGTCGAGCCGCCGATTCCGATGATCCGCTCCGTCGTCGGCAGCGGACGTCCCGCGTGGGCCGAGCGCGGCACCGCGAGCGCGGATTCGCGCCGCGAATCGAGCGCGCGCACGCTTGCACCTGCTGCGGCCTTCACCTTCTCGATGAGCTCATCGCCATACTCGCCGAGTGTCGCGGCGATGTCGATCCGCGGCTTGGGAAGGTAATCGACCGCCCCGAGCGCGAGCGCATCGAGGGTGACTTCCGCGCCGTGCTCGGCGAGCGAGGAGACCATCACGACGGGCATGGGCCGCAGCCGCATCAGGTTTCTGAGGAAGGTAAGCCCGTCCATCCGCGGCATCTCGACATCGAGCGTGAGCACGTCGGGATTGAGCTGCTTGATCTTCTCCCGCGCGACGTGCGCGTCCCCGGCCGTCCCCACCACCTCGATAGCGGGGTCGCGCGCGAGCATCTCGCTCAGCAGCTGACGCACGAGCGCCGAGTCGTCCACGATGAGCACGCGGATGCGGCGCGGAATCTCGCGGGCCTTCGGGGGTGGTGCGGTCGCAGCCATGTGAGACTCCTAGCGCCGATCGAACAGCTCGATCTCGCCGCCCTCGCGGTGCTTCTGCAGGCTTGCGAGATAGATCTGCTCGCGGTCGGCGATGCTGCGGTTCTCGATCGCGCGCAGGCGGCGCACGCGCACCCGCCCCGCAGCGGGGAAGTAGACGATCTTGCGCGGCTGGGTTCCGCCCACGTCCTCGGCGGCGATGCGGTAACCCTCGATCTTGAGAAAGCTGTGGATGAAGTCGATGTTGCGCGCGCCCACGTCCGTCAGGGAGGTGAGGATGCGACCGCCACCGAACAGCTTGAACTCCAGGCGGTTGCGGGCCGCCCCGAGCTTCATGAGGTCGTTGATGAGGTTCTCCATCGCATAGGAGCCGAACCGTGTCGCGAGCCTCACGGCCGGGTCGATCCAGCTCCTGGGGTTCGGCGCATCCTCGGGCAGCATGAAATGATTCATGCCTCCCACGCGCCGTTCCGGGTCGCGCACGCACGCTGCGATGCATGAGCCGAGTACCGTCGTGATCGCCTCGTCGTGACAGGTGACGTAGTACTCGCCGGCGAGGATCTTGGCCGTCCAGCGCTCGGTCTCCGGCTCCCAGAACCGCTGCAGGTGCTCGAAGCCGCGCAGGGCAGGGGGGCGCTCGGCGCGGCCAGTGCCCGGAAGGAGAGTGGGCGTCATCTCAGGTGCGCCTGTAGATGGTCCTGCCGACCAGGCCGTAGAGGGTGGAGACCTGGAAGAGACTCTCGGAGTGCCCGAGGAACAGCTTGTCACCCGGGCGCTGCAAGCCGCCCATGCGGGCGAACAGGTCGCGCTGGGTCTCCTTGTCGAAGTAGATCACGGTGTTGCGGCAGAAGATCACGTCCAGAGGTCCCTTCATCGGCCAGGCGTCCATGAGGTTGAGCTGCTTGAAAGTGACGAGCGCCGCAACCTCGGGTATCACGCGGTAGGCGAGGTCCGACCCCTCCTCGCACTGCGTGAAGAAGCGTGCGAGCCGCGCCGGTCCGACCGAACGCACGCGCTCGGCCGGGTACGTCCCGGCGCGCGCGCGCTCGAGCGCATCCGAGTCGAGGTCGGTTGCGAGGACCCGCACGTCCCAGCGGGTGAGATCCGGCAGGGCTTCGATCACGGACATCGCGATCGAGTAGGGCTCCTCGCCCGTCGAGCAGCCGGCCGACCAGATGCGCACCCGCCGCTTCGCGCGCGCATCGGCAGCGAGTGGCCGCAGAAGCTCGTCGCGTAGATACTCGAAGTGGTGGCGCTCGCGGAAGAACGAGGTGAGGTTGGTGGTGATGGCGTTGCTCAGGTGGACGAGCTCCTGCGGATCGCTCGCTAGCAGCTCCCGGTACTCGCGAAAGCTCTTCAGCTTGAGTGCGCGCAGGCGTCGCGAGAGCCGCCCGTACACGAGCTCGCGCTTCTGCTCGGAGAGATTGATGCCGGTCAGCGATTTCACGAGACCGCGCAGGGCCGCGAAATCCTCGTTCCCGAAGGGGAATTCGCGCAGCCGCTGCAACCCTTGAGTCTCGATCCGCAGCATCCTGGGGACTCACTCGAACAGCTCGATGCTGCCTTCCGCTGCGACGGCGCCGCAGCGCCGGTCCGCGCTCGCGCGATGCTCGCCGGAGTGGTTGGCGAGGAAGCGGCTCACGCGCTCGAGGCGTTGCATCAGGCGATCGTGAAACTGCAGGCTCTCGATACACAGCGCGATATCGCGCTCGAGCGGTTCGCGGGCCGCGGCGAACTCGCGCAGCGCCGCCTCCTGCACCTGTGCGGACTCGTTGGCTTCGAGCGCCCGCTGCCGATCGAGGGCGCGCGCACACTTGGCGAGCGCCGCGGCCATGCGCTCGAGGGCCCCGCCAAGCGCCTCCACCGGTCCGTGCGACTCGCGCATGGCGAGCGCGAGCAGACAAGCGGCCCCCTCGAGGGCCGCCGCACACTCCTCAGCTGCTCGGGCCGCGGGACTCATGGTCGCGATCACCCGTGCTTGGACTTGAACACCCGCACCTGCTCGTTGAACCTGTCCGCGATCTCCTGAAGCTGCTCGATCGCTGCATCGTGCCGCATGTCGCGGATGCTCGCCGAGAGGCGATTCTGCTTCGCCTCGAACTCGAGGCACTTGAGATACACCGTCACGTCGCCGTTGTACTCCTTGAGCGTCTGCATCGCCGTGAGCATCTCCTGGGTGTTCGCGACGGAGCCGTCGGGGATCTTGCTCGGGGGTGGCGGCAGCACGCAACCGGCGCGTGCCGGCAAGGCGAACGCAGCGGCAGCGGCGAGCGCGCAGAGGCTCGCGAGCGTCGTGATCGAGCCGCGCTCGGCGCCCGCACCTGACTTATGTCGCACCATCGTGAGTCCTTCCTTCAAGATCCGAAGTCGGCATGGGCCGAGCAGTCTTGAGACGGAAGCGCGGTCGCACCGCGCCAATGTGACCGCCGTCACCTCAGCTCAAGACCTTCGCGACCGTCGCGAGCAACCGGTCCGGATTGAAGGGCTTGACGAGCCAGCCCGTCGCCCCCGCGGCCTTGCCCTCGAGCTTCTTCTCCGTGGTTGCTTCGGTCGTCAGAATGAGGAGCGGTACGCCGCGGTAACCCGGAAGGCTGCGCAGGTGGCGTACGAGCGTGAGTCCGTCCATCACCGGCATGTTCACGTCCGTGATGACGAGATCGAACTTCTCGCGCTCCGCGATTGCGAGCGCCTCGCGCCCGTCGGATGCCTGCTGCACCTCGTGGCCGGCACCCGTCAAGGTGATCCCGACCATCTGGCGCATGGCCGCCGAATCGTCTACGGCTAGTATTCGAGCCATCGTCGTTCTCCGAGTGCGACATCTCTTGGGTAGGGGTAAGTCATCGTCGTGATCCTCGCAGCCTGCGTTACCGTCGGTCCTAGAATTCCTGCCAGTCAGAGTCGGTGCCGCCCGAGAGGGCCTGCGATGCGGCCCGGGCAGGTTCCCCCGCCCGCTCCGCACGCGCGCCGGTCCACGGCCGGCTCGGGCGGCGGCGATCCGCTTGTGGCGTTGCCGCCCCGTGACGCGCCGGATGGGCGGCGGCGCCCGTGCGAGCGGTGCGGGCAAGCGCCTCGGCGCTCTGCGTCAGGCTGCCGGCGAGCTCGTAGCGGCCCATCATCTCGTTGAGTGCGCCGGCCTGCTGAGCCATGGCCTGCGAGGCAGCGGTCGCCTGCTCGACGAGCGCCGCATTCTGCTGGGTGAGCTCATCCATCTGCATCACCGCGCGATTCACCTGCTCGATTCCGGAGGACTGCTCGCGCGAGGCCGCGGCGATCTCGGCGACGATATCCGACACCTTCTTGACGGCCGCCACGATCTGCTCGAGCGTCTGGCCGGATTGCGTCACGAGCAGCGAGCCGTCTTCCACCTTCTTGACCGAGTCCTGGATGAGCTCCTTGATCTCCTTCGCCGCCGTCGCCGAACGGCCGGCGAGGTTGCGCACCTCGCTCGCAACGACGGCAAAGCCACGGCCCTGCTCGCCGGCTCGCGCGGCCTCGACGGCCGCATTCAGAGCGAGGAGGTTCGTCTGAAATGCGATCTCGTCGATCACCCCGATGATGTCGGCGATCTTCTTGGAGGAGTCGTTGATGTCGGTCATGGCGCGCACGGCCTTGGCGACCACCGTGCCACCCTTCTCCGCCTGCTCACGCGCGGCGATCGCCAGCTGATTCGCCTGCCCGGCGTTGTCCGCGTTCTGCTTGACCGTCGAGGTCATCTCCTCCATGGAGGAAGCGGTCTCCTCGAGCGAGGACGATTGCTCCTCGGTGCGCTGCGAGAGGTTGGCGTTGCCCTGTGAGATCTCCTCCGCGCCGCGGTAAACCTCGGCCGCGCCGTGCTTCACCCGAGCGACGATCTCTGCCATGTTGTCGGCGAGCTGGTTCACGGAGCGCGCGAGGCTGGCGAAGAAGCCGGCCTTGCCCTCGAGCGCGATGCGCTGCCGCAGGTCCCCGCTCAGCACGCCGCTCAGCATGGCCTGCATCTCCTTCTCGACGGCCACCTCGGGCGTGCGATCGCTCCATTCCATGACGGTTCCGATGCGCTCGCCGTCGCGGCTCAGGACGGGATTCGCGACGACGCGGAACGTGCACCCGCCGAGCACCCGCTCCTCCACGTCGCTGCCGGAGAGCGTCTCGAGCGCCCGCCGCTGCTGCAGCGGCTCCGCGCTCAGCGTCTCGAGCGAGGCGCCGAGCAGTTGCCCCGCCTCGAACCCCGGGAGGCTCTTGCGGATCTGCGCCTGAGTGCGTGCGAACGTGGCCTCGGCCGTCTCGTTGAGATAGATGATCCTGTGAGCCGAGTCCGCGAGCACCACGTTCGTCGAGACCTTGTCGAGCGCCTGGCGGACCCGGGCGTTCTCGGCCGCCTGGGCACGCTCGGCCTCGATCTGCTGGCGCAGCTTCGTCTGCATGTCATCGAGCGCGCGCAGCACCTGCCCCGCCTCATCCGCGCTCTCGGCATCGATCGGGTTGTGGTAGTGACCCGCCGCGATGGCGCCGAACACCCGCACGGCGTGCGCCATGGGCCGCGCGAGCGCGCGGGTGATGAGCCAGGAGAGCGCGAGCGACAGGGCGAGCACACAGGCGACGACCGCGGCGGTGAGATCACGCGTGCCGACGGCCTGCGAGGCGCGCTTCTCGAGCGCCTTCTTCATCGAGCCGTAGCTCACCGCGGAGAGATCCTGGAGCGCGCGCACCGCCGGCACCGCGGCATCGAACACTTGCGAGGCCGTCACGTCCATTTTCTGCGCGTTGATGAGCTTTGCGTCGATCGTGGCGCGAAAGCCGCCGAACTCTTGACCCACGGAATCGAGTGCCGGCAGCACGGCCCCCTTGGCGTCCTGGGAGGTCCACTGCAGCTCGGTCGAGAGCGTCTCGAGGTCCCGTGCGACCTCTCCCCCGTAGATCTGGATGGCGATGCGATCATCCCCGCCGAGATAGCCCTTGACGGCCGCGCCGATCGCGTGCTCGTTGAGGCGGCTCATGGCGGTGAGCGCATCGCTCACGCGGCTGGTCGCGGCGCGGATGAGCGTCGCGGTGACCGGATCGGGATCGAGCGCGAGCCCGGAATTCATCGAAACCGTGGTGATGAGATCGTCGATGCGATCGATGAGGACATCGTGCCGCTTGAGGTTGTCCTCCGGCGTGGACTTCTCGAGCTGCGCCTTCAGTGCGGTCCAGTCGGACTTGATCTGACGCCACTGCTCGGTCGATTCGAAGCGCGCGCCGAGCTGCGCATCGATGCCGTCCAGCTGCGCGAACTGCCTGTCGATCTGCGCCTCCGTCGCGAACATCTCGTCCTTGCGGCTCGCATCCCCCGTGAGCACCGCGTGGGAGCGGCTGCGGTGGTTGGCAATGAGCGTGAGCGCCGAGCCGAGCGACTCGAGATAGCGCGCCCCGTCGAGCTCGTTGCGTGCGCTGCGCACGATCCCGTTCGTCTCGTTGAGGTAGAACACTGCGAGCAATGCCGTCGGCACCGCCATCGCGGCGATGAGTACCGCGAGCTTCTGCCACAGCCGCAAGCGATTGAGCACTCTCATGTGGATCTCCGTGACCGTACTCGCGCGGCGCGCTATGCGGCTCTACCCGCCGATGCGGCGACAGCGAGGAGCTCGGTACCGATCAGCCGATCGATATCGAGCAGGACCACCATGCGCTCCGCGACCGTCACGAGGCCTTGGATGTAGCTCGTGGCGGCCGAGGCGGCGATCTCGGGAGCCGGGCGGATGTCGCCCGGGTTCACATCGACCACGTCCGAGACGCCATCGACCACCACCCCGAAGTCGCGCCGGCCCGTCGCCGACATGACCGAGAGCACGATGATCACCGTGACGGCGGTGTACTCGGCGCGCTCGAGCGCGAAGCGGGTTCGCAGGTCCACGATCGGCACGATCGCACCGCGCAGATTGAGGACGCCGAGCACGTGCGGCGGAGACTGCGGGATCTTCGTGACGGCGGACCACCCGCGGATCTCCTGAACGCGCAGGATATCGACCCCGTAGGTCTCACCGCCGAGCACGAAGGTGAGCACCTGGCGGGCTTGAGAGTCGCTCTCCACCCCGCTGTGCGCGGCGCTGGAGCTCGATTGCGAGCGGTCCTTTTCAGCCATGCGACTGTCCTCGGTTGCGCTGCCTTTCCATGCCGATCACGCCGCCGCCTTGAGCCTGGTGAGGCGGATCAGCCGGGGCAGATCCAGGATCAGCGCGACCGAGCCGTCCCCGAGGATGGTCGCGCCGGAGATACCCTCGACATGGCCATAATTGGTGTCGAGGGACTTGATGACGACCTGCTGCTGTCCGAGCAGGTCATCCACGAACAGGCCGACGCGGCGTCCCTCGCCCTCGACCACCACGACGAGACCCTCGCTGAGCTCGCGCGCCCGCGGCTCGATGCCGAACAGCTCGTGCAGACGGATGACGGACAGATACTCGCCGCGGAACGAGAAGAGCTCATCCCGCCCGCTCAGCCGGTTGACGGTCCCCGCCTTGAGCTGGAGGGATTCGACGATCGAGGTGAGCGGCACGATGTAGGTTTCCGTCCCGACCGCGACGGACTGGCCGTCGACGATCGCGAGTGTGAGCGGCAGGGTGATGAGAAAGCGGCACCCGCGCCCGCGCTCCGTGCGCACCTCGATCTTCCCGCCGAGCTCCTTGATGTTGCGTCGCACGACGTCCATGCCGACACCGCGCCCGGAAAGATCGGTGGCCTCGACGACGGTCGAGAAACCGGGTAGGAAGATGAGGTCGTCGATCTGCTCATTGCTCAGGCGATCGGCGGCTGCGATGAGTCCGCGCTCGCGCGCCCGCGAGAGAATGCGGTCCCGGTCGAGACCCCCGCCGTCATCGCTCACCTCGACGGCGATGTTGCCTCCACGGTGACAGGCATCGAGGTGAATCGTGCCGAGCGGTGTCTTGCCCGCTGAACGTCGGACCTGCGGCTTTTCGATCCCGTGATCGATGCTATTGCGTACGAGGTGCACGAGCGGATCGCCGATCTTCTCGAGAACCGTCTTGTCGAGCTCGGTGTGCTCGCCGGTCACCTTGAGCTCGATCTGCTTGTCGAGCCGGTGCGCCAGGTCGCGCACCATGCGTGGGAAGCGACTGAAGACGAAGCTGATCGGGAGCATCCGTACCCGCATGACGCTCTCCTGCAGCTCGCGCATGTTGCGCTCGAGCTGCGCGAGGCCGGAGCGGAACGGATCCGCCGCCGGTCCCTCGAGAGTGCGCCCGAGCTGACTCAGCATGGCCTGCGTGATGACGAGTTCCCCGACGGTGTTCATGAGCTCGTCGATCTTCTCGACGCTCACCCGGATCGAGCCCGAGTCGCCGACTCCACCGATACCGGCACCCGGCTCGGGCCGGGGGGTCTCGACCTTCTCGCCAGCCGCGCTCGCGGGGCTGGCCGTAGCGGCCGCGCACGGGCTCGGTTGCGCAGGCACTGCGACGGGCTGCGCGCTCGCGCCCGCAGTGCCGCGAATCTCGAGGTCGCAGTCCCCGACTGCCCAGTCGAATACCTCGCGGATCGCCTCCTCGGTCGTCGCGCCCGTGAG
>Ga0335074_10012751_pt1 | contig 11798 bp, 6 predicted proteins | sample Lox_Sample_23_FD_206715 | JGI IMG/M metagenome (GOLD analysis project Ga0335074, IMG submission 206715) | Soil microbial communities from Loxahatchee National Wildlife Refuge, Florida, United States - Lox_Sample_2.3 | ecosystem: Environmental > Terrestrial > Soil > Wetlands | place: USA: Florida...
AGTGATGATGGCTTGATGGCGGAATCGGCATACGCGGTGGTCTCAAAAACCATTGGGAGCAATCCCGTGTGGGTTCAAGTCCCACTCAAGCCACCAGATTGATCCAGCCTTCTGCCTTCCCCCAAAAACCAATGCAAATGATTCCCAAGGTGGTCAGTTGGGGCCGAGGCTGATCCTCGTAAAAAAGTAGAAATTTACACATTTTCTTCCAAAGTTCTCCGTTACGGCTCGCTAACGCATAGATAATACGATATTTACGGACGTACTTGGAGGACTCAAAAACCTCCGAGAGCAATCTCATATCGGTTCGATTCCGATACCCGCCACCATCTGGCGTCTCCCCAAAAAACCAATGCAAAAGATTCCCATGGTGATCAGTCAGGGTCGAGACTGACTCTTGTAAAAAGAGTCGAAATTTACACATTTTCCTCGCACTCAGCCTTTCCGCTCCGGGAGCGTCGATTCCCCGCCCTTTGCAACAGGTCTTTTCGGCTGGGTGCCAGCTCGTTCCCCGGCACTTGCAATGAGCCTTCCCCGGTGGGCCGGCCGATTCACTCTGGTGCACGACCATCTCTCGTGCTCGATCATCTCCTCCTGATTGATGCACCTCCGCAGCGCAGCCGGCCCACCTCGCCGGGCGCGCCGCCGAATGCAGTCCCGATCCTTCCACAGCCTCCGTGCGACAATGGAGACTAGCGCCATGGCCACTGCCCCCTCTGCAGTCGTTCCGGAGCCAACCAACGTCACTCCGCAGTTGCTGGCTCAGCATAGTATTACTGCGGAAGAGTACCAGCGCATTCTTGACGCGCTCGGCCGCACGCCATCCCTCACAGAACTCGGCATTTACAGCGTGATGTGGAGCGAGCACTGCTCCTACAAGTCGAGCCGCGTTCACCTCAAGCGGCTGCCCACCAAAAGCGAGCGCGTGGTCCAGGGGCCGGGCGAAAACGCCGGCATCATCGACGTGGGCGACGGCTGGGCCTGCGCCTTCAAAATCGAATCGCACAACCACCCCAGTTACATTGAGCCCTACCAGGGCGCTGCCACCGGCGTCGGGGGCATTCTGCGCGACATCTTCACCATGGGCGCGCGGCCGCTCGCCGTCATGGATTCACTTCGCTTCGGTCCGATCGAGCCGCGCAACGCCGAGAGCGATCTCGTCCGCAAGAACCACTCCATCATGGAAGGCGTAGTGAGCGGTGTCGCCGGTTACGGCAACTGTTTCGGCGTGCCCAATCTCGGCGGCGAAACCAAGTTCGAATCCTGCTACAGCGGCAATCCTCTCGTCAACGCTTTCGCTCTCGGGCTGGTCCGCAAAGACGAGATCTTCTATGCCAAGGCCAGCGGCACAGGAAATCCGGTCATCTATGTTGGCGCCAAGACCGGACGCGACGGCATTCACGGCGCCACCATGGCCAGCGAAGAATTCAAGGAAGGTTCAGAGCAGAAGCGGCCCAACGTGCAGGTGGGCGATCCCTTCATGGAGAAATTGCTGCTCGAGGCCTGCCTTGAAGCCATGCGGACCGGCGCCATCGTCGGCATTCAGGACATGGGCGCCGCCGGCCTCACCTGCTCCACCTGCGAGATGGGCGCGCGCGGCGGCGTGGGGCTCGATGTCGAACTCGACCTGGTGCCGCAGCGTGAAACCGGCATGAGCGCTTACGAGATCATGCTCTCAGAGAGCCAGGAACGCATGCTGCTCGTTGCCGAAAAAGGCCGCGAAAACGAAGTGCTGCGCGTGTTCGCAAAATGGGGTCTCGATGCGGTCATCGTGGGCACGGTGCAGCCGGAGCCGCGACTGCGCATCCGCCATCACGGCGAACTCGTCGCCGACATTCCCAATCAGTCGCTTACTGACGATGCACCGCTCTACCACCGGCCCATCGGAACCTGGAAGACTCCCGCGCCCCTCGATCCGCCCGACGAAGCCGTCGCTGAGTTGTCGCAATCTCGGCACTTCGCCGCAGATCTCAAGAAGCTTCTTCGCAGTTCCAACGTCTGCTCCAAGCGCTGGATCCACGAGCAGTACGACTCCATGGTGCAAACCAACACCGTGCAGGGCCCCGGCGGTGAAGCCGGCGTGATGAGAATCAAGGGAACGGGGATCAAAGAAATGGAAAAGGAGGGTCCGAGGAACCTAGTAAACAAGGAGCGTGGTCTCGCCATGGCGCTCGACGGCAACGGCCGCTGGTGCTGGCTCGATCCCAAGCTCGGCGCGATGCACGCTGTCGCCGAGTGCGCGCGCAAAGTCGCATGCACCGGCGCCATGCCCGTCGCCGCCACCAACTGCCTCAACTTCGGCAATCCTGAAAAGCCCGAGATCATGGCGCAGCTCTCTGCCGCCATCGACGGAATTGCTGAAGCCTGCACCGCGCTCGGCACGCCCATCACCGGCGGAAACGTATCCTTATATAACGAAACTCGAGGCGAGGGCATCTATCCCACGCCGGTTCTCGGCATCGTCGGCATTCTCGCCGACGTCACCAAGGCCGTGCCGGCTCACTTTCAGCGCGCCGGCGATGCCATTGTGCTGCTCTGGCCCATTCCGCACGGCGAAAAGCCTGACCCAAACCTGAAGGTTCCCCTCAACCCGCCTCCGATCAGCCAGTACCCGCTGCCGGATCTTGAGTACGGGCCGCGCGCCCACGAGGAGGCCGACGCATCTGACGCCGAGGCCGCAGCAAACCTCACCGCCTTTGGCTCGTCAGAATTTGCCAGAGTTCTTCTCGGCGCGGTCTGGGGCCGGCCTCCTGGGCTCGACCTCGATGCCGAAGCCGATTTGCATACACTGCTCCAGGCTCTTGCTGATCGCAAGCTCATCCACTCGGCGCGCGATATCTCTGACGGCGGCATTGCCGTCGCCCTGGCGCAGGCTGCGTTCCCGCTGATGATCGGCGCGACCGTCGACCAGGATCCGTCCCTGCTCGCTCACCCTCTCTTCGGTCTCTTCGCTGAGCCGGCTTCCACCGTTATCCTCACCACCGCGCACGAGAACGTGTCTAAAATCGAAAAGCTCGCCGCTGAATACAGCTTCCTCGCTGCGCGCATTGGTATCACCGGCGGCAAAAAGCTGCAAATCAACGTGGATCGCGAACCGTTCATCGAAGTCCCGCTGGATGAACTGCGCACAACCTGGGCCAACGCCCTCGAAGCCAATCTCCACAACGAGGTCCAAGCATGACGCCACGCTTACTTCGCTGCGCGGGTGCCTTTCACCGTGTACAAAACATCGAGGTTCGTGCATGAGCAGGTTGCTTTTCCAGGGCGTCCCCGGTGTTGCAGACAATTCCACGTCCTTTCGCGCACAGTCGACGATATACGGTTCACCATCCACGGTCAGCGAAGCTGACACGTTGCACGAAGAATGCGGCGTCGTCGCCATCCATCATCATCCCCACGCTGCGCACCAGGCGTATCTCGCTCTCTACGCGTTGCAGCATCGCGGGCAGGAGTCGGCCGGCATCGCTACCGCCGACGGCCATCACCTCGCCAACATAAAAGGTATGGGTCTCGTCTCGGAAATTTTTACCGACGATGTGCTCGCCAAGCTTCCCGGCTCCATGGCCATCGGCCACACGCGCTACTCCACCACGGGCGACTCGGCCCTGCTCAACGCGCAGCCCATTCGCGTTGACTCAACCAAGGGTCTTATCGCCATCGCGCACAACGGCAACCTGGTCAATCTCGGCAATCTGCGCGCACGTCTTGAGCGCGACGGCGCCTACTTCCAAACCACTTCCGACTCTGAAATCATCGTGCAGCTGATTGCACACTCCAGCGCGCCTTCGCTCGTCGACGCCATCGCCGAGTCGCTTTCCCAGGTCGAGGGCGCCTTCTCCATCGTCATGATGACGCGTGACCGCATCTTCGCCGCCCGCGATCCGCGCGGCTTCCGCCCGCTTTCCATGGGCCGCATGAAAAATCCTTCGGGCGGAGCCGATACCATCGTCTTCGCGTCGGAATCCTGCGCTTTCGATTTGCTGCGCGCTGAATTCATCCGCGATGTCCTACCTGGCGAGCTTGTCATGGTGTCTCAAGACGGCGTCACCAGCCGCCAATATGCATCCGGTGTGCCGCAATCGAGTTGCGTGTTCGAGCACGTCTACTTCGCGCGGCCTGACTCGCGCATCTTCGGCCGCTGGGTGCAGGAGTCGCGCGACCAGATGGGCCGCCAGCTCGCGCGCGAATCCGGCGTCGACGCCGACGTCGTGGTTCCCGTGCCCGATTCTGGAGTGACCGCAGCCTTGGGATACGCGGAGCAGGCGGGTTTGCCGTTCCGTCTCGGCCTTATTCGCAATCACTACGTCGGCCGCACCTTCATTGAGCCTGAGCAGCGCGTCCGCGACTTCGGCGTCCGCCTCAAGCTCAACCCCGTGCACAATCTTCTCGCCGGCCGTCGCGTCATCCTCATTGACGACTCCATCATTCGCGGCACCACCTCGCGCAAAATCGTCCGTATGGTGCGCGGCGCCGGCGCCACTGAAGTGCACCTTCGCATCAGCTGCCCGCCCACGATTTCTCCGTGTTTTTATGGCGTCGACACCCCGTCGAAGCGCGACCTCATCGCCGCCAACCAATCCATCGAAGAGATTCGCCGTTACATCGAAGCCGACTCACTCGCCTACCTCTCTCTCGAGGGGCTGCTCTCGTGCGTGCAGGATGAGAAAGAAACGGGGTATTGCACCGCCTGCTACACGGGCAACTATCCCACCCAGTGGGTCGATGTCGAAGACATCCTTCCCGCTACGGCCAGCGTCTAGACCGAGCAGGAAATTCCCCGCTGCCGCTGCATTTAGATCGGAATGAGATTCGGGCCGGCTGATCAGACCGCTTCATCCGCCCACTCTGCCCCGGCCGCAATGGGCCGCCGCGTCAAACTTCGAGTCAGCACATACATCGTTGCCGCCGCAAGCAGGCTCGGTAACACCAGGCCCCTCAATCCGGGTGCATAACTTCCCGTGTAGTCCTTCATCACGCCCATCCAGTACGGCCCCACAAATCCGCTGAACATGGTGATCGTATTCATCGCCGCGATTCCTGCCGCCGCCGCGCGCCCCGCCAGAAACTGCATCGGCACCGCATTGGCCGGTCCCAGCATCGACATGAATGCGGCGTAACTTGCGGCCAGAGCAGCCACCACCAGCCACGGCTCCTTCGCATAACTTGCCGTCAGATAGCTCGCGGCCATTACCGAGCAGGGAACGATGCAATGCATCGCACGCTCGCCGCTGCGATCGGAGTGCGCGCCGTTGACGAGCATCGCCGCCGCGCCCACCAATCCAATGCACGCCACAAGAAAGCCGACATTCGTAGCGCTCCAGCCGGTCACTCCCTGCAAAATGGCGGGCGCGGAAAAATTGTACGCGTAGCTGGCCGTAAGCGCGAAGAAGAAGTACGCCCCGATCATCCACACCTTCGGCTCAAACAGAGCCCGCGCCACGCCGGCGCTGTGTCCCAGGTGAGCCTTCTTGCCGTCGGCTTTCAGTTGGTTCTCCAGCCACGCCTTCTCCTCCACCGTCAGCCACGCCGCCTTGGCCGGGCAATCCGGCAGCATTTTCAAGATAACCAGGCCGAATGCAGCCGCCGGCAGTCCTTCCAGCAAGAAGAGCCATTGCCAGCCCGAAAGACCCAGCTTCCCTCCGAATCCCAGGAACCATCCCGCCACTGCGCCCATCACCACAGAACTCAGCGGCAGAGAAACATAAAACCGGCTCACCGCACGCGCTCTCGCCTGCGCAGGGAACCACAGCGTCAGGTAATAAATCACGCCGGGATAAAATCCGGCTTCAGCCATGCCCAACAGGAAACGCAGGACATTGAACTCGAGCGGCGTGCGCACAAACATCGTCGCCGCCGCCAGCAATCCCCAGGTCATCATGATGCGCGCCAGCCAACGCCTCGCCCCGAATCGAAGCAGTAACAGGTTCGACGGCACCTCGCACAGTGCATAGCCGATAAAGAACAGCCCGGCGCCAAACCCGTAAACGGATGCGCTGAAGTGCAGATCGCGATTCATCTCGAGCGAAGCAAAGCTGATGTTGATCCGGTCCATGAAGGCCAACCCGTAGCCAACCGCGATCACTGGAAGCAGCCGCAGGCCTGCCTTGCGCTGCGCCGCGCGCCCAACCGCCTCATTGTCTGTGCTCATGTCCGCCTGGCTCGAGACACCTGTGCCGCAACGCGCATTGCGCCGCGTATCGCCCTCCGGCATCGGTGACCTCCTCCGCTGCTTGGTGGGGAACCTGTTCCGTAGAGACTAACATCGAAACACTCGCACCACTCAGCAAATATGGTCGTTCTCTGCCATTGCGCTCACTCCGTTCGTGGGCTATATGTAAAGCATCCCTAAAGTACGACTCGGGTTAACTCCACCGGTGCGGGGGCCCCCAAACGTCTGAGATTCGCGACTCAACGCGCGTGTTCTCCCTGCACCAAGGGAAATACTGTGAGCACCTCTTTTTTGCAGGCGGCCAAGCCAGCCGGGCTTTGGCCACGTGACGCTGTTGTGTTGGCGTCAGCTTCTCACAAGAAAGACTGCATTTTTTTCCGGCCTTGGATCATTGCAATCATCATCGTAGGAACATTATTCCTTAACCTTCCCACCAGTTCGGCACAGTCGCTGCCAACCGAACAGGCGGCCGTATCGCAAAACTTCGTGAACATGGCCGGCGTCGTCACGCATTTCAACTACACCGACACCGTATACGGCTCCAACTTTCCTCAGCTGCTCCAGGCTCTCCAAAACCTGGGGGTGCATCACATCCGCGATGGGTACTTCGATCCCAACCAGTACCCTCAACTCGTTCAGGAACATCAACAGTTGCAAGCGGCAGGCATCCGCACCACGTATGTGATGCCCTATGACCCAACCATCTTGATGAGTTCGGTGGAACAACTCGCATACCAGACAGGAGACATGGATGGGATCGAGAGCCCCAACGAATGCGACATTCTCAGCAACTGCGGTGGAGGAGGCCTGACCGGAATCCTCGATGCTGTCGCCTGGCTTCCAACCCTCCAGACCGCGGCACAGGATTTGAACGTGCCGCTCGTCGCGCCTGCGTTCTCGAATTGGGGTTCCACTGCCCTCGCCGGCAACCTCAATCAGTGGGTCAACCTCAACAGCCTTCACCTCTACTTTGGCGGCCGCAATCCCGGCAGCCCCGGGTGGGGCAGCTTCGACGCGCAAGGCAACAGCTACGGCAGTTTCGCCTTCTGGCTTGACCAGGCGGCGATTGACACCCCCGGCCTGCCGTCAGAGATCGGCGAGACCGGCTACATGTCTTTTCCATCTACCAGCACCCCCTACACCGTTCCTGAAAGTGTGGCGGCTTCGTACGTTCCAAGAACCATGCTGCTTGCATTCAAGAACGGCTATGACAAGACATTCTTCTACCAGCTCATCGACGAGCCGACGTCGCTGGCGGGATACGGTCTGCTCAACAGCGACTTCTCTCCGAAACCGCCCTTTATTGCATTGCAGAATCTGCTTTCTCTGCTGTCCGATCCGGGTGGTTCGAACTTCACTCCCGGATCGCTTCCGATCCAGATTCTGGGCGGCGACTCGAACGTGAATCAGCTGCTGCTGCAAAAAAGTGACGGCTCTTACTGGCTGGCTATCTGGCTTGAAGAACCAAGCTGGGACCCGGCAAATGTCGTCTCGCTCCCCGTAACGCCAGAAAACATCGGCATCCAGTTGGGCAGCGGATATGCCACGACCACCGACTACCAGTTCAATAACACCGGTAATGTGGTCGCTTTCAATCAACCCATGATCGGCAACATTGCACCGCTCACGGTTACCGATCAGGTCTCGATTATTCAGATTATTCCTCAATAACATAGGCGCGCCACGGCGCTTCCCGCGTTTGTGGGCTATATATAAAGTTCTCCCAAATTTCGATTCGGGATGATTCAACCGGTTCGCGGACCTGCCGGAGATTGGTTTTCTCCGACAGGTCTGCGTTCTCCCCCAGGACTGTAGAGTGACCATTTTATTGCGTTCGCAGGCGGCCAAACCAGACAGGTTTTGGCCTCGGTACGACGATTCGTCTTCATTTCACCCCTGCAAGAAAAGCTTCAGTTTTTCTCGGACTTTCAAACTCGCCGCGCTCGCGGCCGCAATCTTAACGACGGGGCACAATGGTTCAGCCCAAAGTGCATCGCTTCCTACTGAGCAGGCGGGCCAGGCGCAGGCATTGGTGAACACCGCCGGCGTGAACACCCACCTAACCTATACCAACACCGCCTATTTTACCGACTGGCCCACAGTGCTCAGCGACCTTCAACAATTAGGTGTGAAACACATTCGCGACGGCTACTACACCCTGCAGGGCCCCAACGACCCAATCGCCTTGGAGCACCGGCAACTCGCCCAAATCGGCATTACCACCGATTACGTGGTTCCTTACGGCGCCGATATGACACCCTCAACCGTGCAGAACTTCGCGCAAGCCGTTGGCGATATGGAATCGCTTGAAGCGCCCAACGAATGCGACATCCTCGGCGATTGCGATGGCGGAGGCAATATCGGCATCGGCAACGTGGTCGGCTACCTGCCGTGGATTGACAGCGCGGCGCAATCCGTCAACGTTCCGGTCATGGGTCCGTCGTACGTACTGCCCTCGTCGTATCCCACCACCGGCAGCATCGCCTCGCTGATGAATATCAACAGCATCCACGAATACTTCGGCGGGCGTAATCCGGGCAGCACCGGCTGGGGCGCGCCCGATGCCCAGGGCAACGCCTTCGGCAGTCTCCAATACTGGCTCGATATGTCCAACATCGATGCGCCCGGCATCACGCCCGCAATTACTGAAACCGGCTACATCTCGTTTCCTTCCACCGCTACCCCCTATACCGTGCCTGAAAGCGTCGCGGAGTCGTATACCTTACGCACGCTGCTTTTGGATTTCAAGTACGGCTACCAGGAAACCTTCTTCTATCAGTTGCTCGACGATCCCTCGTCGCCAGCGGGCTACGGGCTCCTGCGCAGCGACATGAGTCAGAAACCCTCCTTCACCGCACTCTCAAATCTTCTCAACCTGCTCTCTGACCCGGGCGGCAGCTTTACCCCAGGGTCTCTCCCATACCAGATCCTCGGCGGCGACTCCAACGTGGATCACCTGCTGCTGGAAAAAAGCGACGGCTCGTTCTGGCTCCCACTTTGGCTTGAAGAGCCGAGCTGGGATCCGGCAAACGTCGTCTCCATCCCGGTCGCACCGGAAAACATCGGCATCAACTTGGGCAGCGGTTACACCACCACCACCGACTACCAGTTCGACCAGAACGGCAACGTCACTGCCTTCAATCAACCAATGAACGGCAGTATCGCTCCGCTCACGATCACGAACGAGGTTTCTATCGTCCGCATCGTGGCGCAGTAGCTTCTCGCGCAGAAAACTTCTTCGCGCCTCGCTCCCTTTTAAACTCCCGGCTCTCCGCGGCGGCCAGCCAGCCACCGCAGTGAGGGCCGGGAGTTCCTCTTTTCTGCCCGCCCGAATTCCCATTCGTTCCCGCCTTGTTTTTATCCGTTCCTCGCCCCGCGAGCGAAAAACTTCCCCTTCGATATCCACGCTTCCCTCGGAACCATCCCCCGAATCGGTTAGCCGTACTTCACACCGAAGTGTGACTTAGGTCACTATTATTCAAAACTTTCGTATGTTACTTTTGCTCCATTCCTCCCTGAGCACGTACAAGGGCCATTTTTTGCCTGCAGCGCTGCCGGTGAAGTGAAACGACTTACAGCGTCCCAGGAAACATTGCGAGGCGGAGCTGAAGAGCCGAAGTCGGAGCGACCACCAAGGTCGCGACAAGGCCAGCACCCGCAACCCCCGCAATCTCCTGAAACGCCGTAACCTCTTCTCCGACTTGCACTTCTGCGGGATGTAAAGCAGGGATATTGTGCGGCTTTTTAGATCGTCTGAGCATTCCGCGTGTTTTTCGCCCCGGTCCGGCAGATTTGAGCGATTGTCAAGCTTTCACCGCCCTGCGTTCCAGCGGTTGAGCTGGGCACCGCTGGCCTGTCTCGCCGCAGTGCTTCTCCCGGCCGGTATGGTGGGCTGCACAGCGAAGATCGCGCAGACGCTGACCTCGGCAACGAGCGAGCCGGCGTCGGAACCGGCGAATCCCCCGTCGTCGAACCCCCCATCGTCACCCACGCCTCCGCCGACGCCAGACCCTCCATCTTCCCCGGCGCCTCCGGCGAATCCCGAGCCCGTCATCACGCTGCCCACTGAGCAGGCTTCCGCAGCCGCATCATTCATTAACAGCGTTGGCGTCGTCACCCACCTGAGCTATACCGACACGGCTTATTACCTGAACTTTCCGCAGGTCTTCACCGCCCTGCAAACCCTAGGCGTTCGTCACATACGCGACGGCTATTATCCCTGGGCCGAATCGAATCCCATCGTGCAGGCGCATCAGCAGCTCGCCGCCGCCGGAATCAAATGCGATTACGTCGTTCCCTACGATCTCTCCACCACCCCTGAAGCCATTGAGCAGTTCGCTCCCATGGTGCGCGACATGGAGTCGCTTGAAGGCTCAAACGAGTGCGACATTTCCGGCGAGTGCAATGGCACCGGCGCCGCCGGCGTCGGCAATGTTGTCGCCTTTATGCCCACCATCTACGCAGCGGGCAATGCATTGGGCGTGCCTGTAGTTGGTCCGTCGTTTACCCAGCAAGCGTCGTACCCTCAGGCCGGCAATCTCTCCTCCGAGATGACCGTGAACAATCTCCACATTTATTTCGCCGGCCGCAATCCCGGCAGCGCCGGCTGGGGCACAGCCGATGCCGAAGGCAACAGCTACGGCAGCTTTCAGTGGTGGCTCGATCAGGCCGCAATCGACGGCCCCGGCCTGCCATCAGAGATCACCGAAACCGGCTACCTCGCCACTCCGACGACGGAAACGCCCTTCACGTTGCCCGACAGCGTCGAGGCCTCCTACGCTCCGCGCACCCTTCTGCTCGCCTACAAGCTCGGCATTCAAAAGACTTATCTGTATGAACTGCTCGATGAGGTCTCTTCGCCCGGCTATGGCCTGCTCAACGCGGATCTCTCGCCCAAGCCCGCATTCACGGCTATCCAGAACCTGATGTCGACGCTGGCTGACAGCGGCTCGTCTTTCACTCCCTCGTCGCTGCCTTACGTCCTCTCCGGCGGCGACGCCAATCTGAATCACCTGCTGCTGCAGAAGAGCGACGGTTCCTACTGGCTGGTGCTCTGGCTTGAGGAGCCAAGCTGGGATCCTGTCAATGTCGCGCCCGTCGCGGTGACGCCCGAATCCATCGGCATCGAGCTCAACGGAGCCTATGCCACTGAAACCGCCTATCAATTTGACTCAAGCGGCAACGTCAGCCAATCCAGCCTGGCGATGGACGGCTACTGGGCCAACCTCACCGTCACCGACCAGCTCACCATCGTTCAGATCACGCCGCAATAAACAGCTCCGCACCCGCCGCCGTCCAGCAACAGGACCCGGCGTGGGTGCAGCGCATCCCGGTTCGTTCGTCTCTGACCACGGAACACCGATCACTGCTTCTCAATCATTCTGAACTCTCCACTGCAGTGCATCATGCTCATCAGGTAGAGCAGCCCGTCATAATATCGCTGCTCGCCGGATGGCACGGGCATGTTCCACAGCGCATCAACAAACGCCTTCGCCTCAGGGCTGTCGGGCGCGGCCAAACTGCCCACCGCGGCCGTTGCCACCATCCCAGGCGAATGCCGCGTCGAAAGCGGCTTGCCATCAAGCGTGTACCGATCGGGAAATGTGTCGATGCCCTGGCCGTAAAGAAA
>Ga0335074_10012752_pt1 | contig 11797 bp, 5 predicted proteins | sample Lox_Sample_23_FD_206715 | JGI IMG/M metagenome (GOLD analysis project Ga0335074, IMG submission 206715) | Soil microbial communities from Loxahatchee National Wildlife Refuge, Florida, United States - Lox_Sample_2.3 | ecosystem: Environmental > Terrestrial > Soil > Wetlands | place: USA: Florida...
AACCGCCGCGGACAACGGTCTTGCTATTGCCGAACGGCGACCACGCGATGCCGATGCGGGGTTCCGGAACGACTGTCTGGATGTTGTAGAAAGCTTTGTTCAGGCCGGTGTCGATGGTCTGGTTATAAGGGATGTTGGCGCCGCCCTGATAACTGGGCGAATTGAAAGGCGTATTGAGAGTGGCGAAGCAGTGATCGGTGCAACTCGGGTTGGGGTCCATCTCAAAACGCATGCCGAGGGTCAGCTTCAGATTCCTGGTGGCTGCCCATTCATCCTGCACGTAGAAGTCTTCGGAAGGAAGGCGGAAGTGGACGGCGGTCCACTTGGGGAAGGATTGGACGAAGCTGCTGCCCAAACCGGTGCCGCTGAAGTTCAAGGTGCCATTGGCAAAATCCGCGAGGTCGTCAAGCGTATATTCCCCGACGAAGGCGCCGCCGGCGATATTGGTGTAGGTGACTTTGTCGTAGCGGATGCTGGCGCCGGCTTTGAGGGTGTGAGTTCCCTTGCTCCAGGATAGGTCGTCGATGGCCTGGCCGTGGCCCACGTTGCGGCCGTCCGGGAACGAGGCGCCGACGGTGGCAAATCCACCGCCGTTGGCGCCGCCATCGGCCACCGCGATTTCTTCCGGCATCAGAGCCGTGGTTTTGCTGAAATTGGCCACGCCGAAAATGGCGCTGTACCAGAACGCCGACCCCACGAAGTTATTCACCAGGGTGGGCGTGATGACGTAGGTCCAATTGACGGAACCGGTGTCCTGCGGCTGGTTGCTGACCGAGTTGAAGGTCGGAGAGATGGGGCTGGTGCCGGTGGCCTGCAAGCCGAAGTCGTAGTTGTAGCGGAAGAAGAGCTTCTGCTTATCGTTGATGTTGTAATCCACGCGGCTGGTCACCAGCCCTTCGGTATTGAGTTCGGTGTCGTTGATGCCGAAGGCGAGGGCGCAGGAGGTATTGACACCGAAGGTTCCGCCGGTTCCGGTGGGCGTGCCGGTGAAGGTGCCGGTGCCGCAGCCCAGATGGCCGTTGCCGTCCTGCAAGGGGCCGGAGCCATTGGTCACGGGAATCGCGCGGCTGATGCCGGGAGCGGCATTAATCAGCGAGAAATAATCCTGGTAGAGAGGGAGCGAGGTAGACGGCACGTGGGCGAGCGTGTAACTTTGCAGGGCCGGCGAAGGAACCGAGATGACGCCGGCCGCCGGAAGCACGTAGCGCAAGGCCTCGTAATCGGCGAAGAAGAAGAGCTTGTTCTTGATGACCGGGCCGCCGAACGAGGCGCCAAACTGCTGGGAAACCGAACGTCCGCGGTGAACGCCTTCAAGGTTGTTGAAGAAGTCGTTGGCGTTCAGAAACTCGCCGTTGTAGTTATAGAAGGCGTTGCCGTGGAAACTGTTGGTGCCGGATTTGCCCACCAGATTGACCTGACCGCCGGCCATGCGCCCGTATTGCGCGCTATAAGCATTCAAGACGACGGCGGCTTCGGCCACCTCGTTGGCGCCCAGCAGGTTGTTGCTGGCGCCGGAGTTGTTGAGGTTGTTATACGGATCCATTTCATCGCTGCCGTTGAGAGTAAACAAAACGGAGGATCCGGGAATGCCGTTGGCGTTCATGTTGCCGCTGCCGCCCACCACCGAGACGCGCACGCCGGGAACGGTCATCGCGAGGGTGGTCAGATCGCCGCCCGGCATGGGCAGGTCCGCCACCTGGGTGGTGGTGTAGCCGGTTTCGAGGTTGGCATTTTCGGTTTGCAACAGGGCCGACTGCGCCTCGACGGTGACCACCTCCTGAGTTCCGGTGACGTCGAGCGTGATGTTCATTTCGGAAACCTGGCCGACCAGCGCGGTGAATTTGGCGATCTTGGATTTGAGGCCAGGGGATTGGGCCGAAAGTTGGTAATCGCCGGGCTTCAGCAATGAAAAACGGTACTCGCCGGACGAGTTAGTGACGACCGTTCGAACCTCGTTGGTCTCGGTGCTTTTGAGCGTCACGGTGGCGGCTGGTACGATGGCGCCGCTGGTGTCCTTTACTACACCTGCGACGTCGCCGGTGGTCAGTGTCTGGCCGAATGCGGCCGGGATTGCCGCGATCAGCAGCAAAATGGACAGGCCGGCCACGGCCAGCCTGGAAATAGCGAGGCTTCTTGTATCCCTCACGATGTACCTCCTGGTGTTACGACCTAACTCCGATTCGAAATTGCCAATGCGGTGCGGGCAAGGCAACAGTGGGCTGGCAACTATGGGAACAGTTATAACCAAGTTGCCGTGTGAATGCAAGCCGGTGAAACAAGCTAACTCAGCTTGAGCAAGCAGCGGGAGCGGCAGGGCTTCCGCCAACGGGCTACCGCCGGGAAAGCCGGGCAGCACAGAACCCATCCGCGCGCAGAGCCAAACAGAAGGCAAACCGGGGAAGGACGGGCAGCGCCCAATCCGGGCGGGCTAAGCCTTCACGCAATCAACTTGAGCAACCCCTGCGATCAGATAGACGCGATTATACAATACGCGCGGGCAGGGCCGGCCAACAAAAAAACTTATGTCGCGCATAAGGAGGAAGGGGGATTCGGCCGCCAGGGTAATGCGGAAGAATGCCGCCCGCGATGGGTTCACCCCAGCGGACGGAAACGGATCAAGCGGCGCAAACAGCGGTTGGAGTAAGATTGGCGGACACGGCGGGAGTTCCTTGCGGGGGGCCCAGGGGATGGATGATGCGGCTTAGCGGCTGCGGCAACCATGGCGGGTGGGAAGGCTTCCCGCGCCACATTGGTTATAGGCTGGCGCCCGGTTGCCGATGGGCAAGGCCTCGGTCTTGGGAGACACAGTGCCCGGCGGCGAGGCTCCGGAACCGATGCCCGGAGCCGCGACCGCGAGGGGGCACGACAGCTAGAAGCTGAACCTTGCCGTGACTACGATGAGCCGGCCTCCCACGATGGTGGACGATTGGAACGAACCATAGGGGCTGGTGGTGGGGCCGACAATGCTGGTGGTGGTGCCCAGGGTGCCTGAGGTGATGGAAGCCGTGGGGTTGCCGAAGTTCGGATGGTTCAGGGTGTTAAAGGCCTGCGCTCCGAACTCGAAGGCATACTTTTCCTTGACGAAGAACTTCTTGGTGAGCTGGGTATCGATATCGAAGAAATCGGGGCCGCGGAAGACGCCGGGACCGGTTTCGCCGAAGTTATTCTGTACCGGCGTGGCCACGCCCGAAGTGGAGTTGTACGTTTCGAAATCGGCGGTGGTAAAGCAGGGCGGCGTGCTGGTGCCGTGGACCGCCGTGCAATTGGAGGGCAACTGCGGTGCGATATCGGTGGCCAGGAAGGTGCCGCTGAAACCGCCTCCGGAATTGACCTGCGCGTTGATCTTGCTATCCGAGGAGGAGAAGGGGAAGCCGGTATAGAAATAGAACTTCATGCCGAAGTTCCAGCCGCCCAGCGCCGCCTTGGCGAAGCGGTTCCCAAAATGGAACGGCACCGTCCAGATGAGATCGCTGACGACGGTATTGCGCGCGTCAAAACTCTGGTTGCCATAGTTGAAGGGCATGTCGTAGGGGTTGGAAATGGTGGAGAGGCCGAGCGCGTGCGACCACACCCAGCCGACCTGGCCCTGGAAACCCCACTTCAGCGAGTGGCGGAGTTGGAGGGTCATGGCGTCGTAGTTGGAATAGCCCTGCGTCAGCACTTGATAGACGGTCAGGAAGCGCGGATCGGGAGCGGAGGTGGGGAGACCGGCGAAGCTGGTGCCGTAATACTTGTTCAGGCCGTTGCTGGCGAGCAGCAGGAAGGCATTGGACCAACCGTTGGTAACGGCCTGATCGTAGCCGTGATTGCCGGTGTAGGTTAACGCAAGCACGTCGTGGGACGTCAGCGAACGCTCGATTTCGACGCTCCACTCGGTGGTCTTGGGGGCCACGAAGTTGTTCGGGTAGGAGTAGTAGCTGGGGGCGCTGAACGGAATCTTGCCGAGAGAGGCTTGCAGTTGGGTAAGCGTGTCGCCGGCCTTGAAGCCGGAAGTAAATACGTTGTAGGCAGCCAGGGCGGCGTACGCGGAGCTGTTGGGATCGCTGGGCAGGCCGATCTCCCCGAAGGTGACGGTGGGTGAGAATTTGCTGGGAGCGTTATCGAATATGTTGGCGGCGCTGCTGCCTGAAAACAGGGTGGCGAAGAGGCCGATTCCGCCGCGCACGACGGTTTTCGAGTCGGGGCTCCAGGCGAAGCCGAAACGCGGTTCGGGAATGGCCGTTTCGAGGTTCTGGTACTCGTTGTGCAGTCCGGTCTGGATGGTCTGGTTGTACGAGACATTGGCTCCGCCGACGTAGCCGGGCAAGCCGAACTGGGTGTCCATGCGGGCGAAGCAATTATCCAGGCAGGCCGGGTTGCCATCGTGTTCCACGCGGAAACCCAGCGTAAGGGTGAGGTTGCGGCGCACCTTCCATTCATCCTGGGCATACGCGCCGAGGGAGCTCATACGGATATGAGCGGCGAAAATATCCGGGTAGCTCTGGGTGAACGTATCTCCCAAGCCGGTGGCGTTGACCTGGCCGGTGGTGAAGTCGGTCAGATCGGCGAAAGTATACGAGCCGATCTGGGAACCGCTGGAGATACTGGTATCGGTGATTTTATCGAAACGGTAATTGATGCCGGTCTTGAAGGTGTGGTTGCCGTGCACCCAGGTCAGATCGTCCACCAACTGAACCTGGCCCACGTTGCGGCCATCGGGAATGCCGGCGCCCAGGGCGGCCCAGCCGGTGTCGCTGACGTTGATCCGCTCGGGCATTAAAGCCGAGGTGGCGGCGAAGTTGGCCACGCCGAAGATGGCGGTGTACCAGGAGCCGGACCCGATGAAGTTATTCACCACGCTCGGGGAGATGACATAGGTGTAGGTCAACTGGCCCTGATCGGAGGGCTGGTTGCTGAGCGAATTGAAGGCCGAATTGATGAAGCTGGGACCGGTGGCCTGTATGCCCCAGTCGTAGTTATAGCGGGCGCTGAGCTTCTGCTTATCGTTGATGTTGTAGTCGCCGCGGACGGTGACCAGGCTCTCCTTGTTGATCTCGCTGGCGTTCTCGGCGAAGGCATCGGAGCAGGGCACGGTGGTGCCGAAGACGCCGCCGCCGGGGGCTTGAATACCGGCGTTCCAGAAGGTGCCGATGCCGCAGCCGAGGTGGTCGTGGCCGTCCTGCAAGGGGCCGTTGCCGTTGGTAACGGGGACGGCGTTCTTGGCTCCCGGTGCGCCGTTCCAGAGCGCGAAGGCATCCTGGTAGAGCGGCTTGGCTTCGGCGGGGATGGTTCCCAGAGTGTAGGTCTCCATCTGGGGAGAGGGAATATCCACCACGCCGGAGGTGGGCAAGGAGTATTGGAGACTCTCGTAGTTGAAGAAGAAGAACAGCTTGTTCTTCTTGATGGGGCCACCGAACGAACCGCCGAAGTTGTGCGAATCGGCGCGCGGCTCCTGCAGGCTGGCCTGGTTGTTGAAGAAGGTGTTGGCGTTGAGAATTTTGTCGTTGAAGTTGTGGAAAAGGTTGCCGTGGAAGCTGTTGGTGCCGGTCTTGCCCACGTAGTTCACCTGCGCACCAGACATGCGGCCGTAATCGGCGCTATAAGCGTTCAGGACGACGGAGGCTTCGGCGACTTCATTAGCGCCGAGAAGGTTGTTGCTGGCCCCGGAATTGTTGATGTTGAGATAGGGATCCATGTCGTCGGCGCCATTGAGCGTGAAGAGGTTGGCGGCGCCGGGAATGCCGTTGGTGGCGAAGGTGTCGGAACCTTTGCCCTGGATGACCCCGGGAACGGTGTAAGCGATGGTGGTGATATCGCCGCCGTTGGCCGGCAGAACCACCACTTGCGAGGTATTGAAACCGCTGGCCTGGTTGGCGTTTTCAGTTTGCAGAATGCTGGCCTCGGCCTGTACCTCGACCACCTCGCGCGTGCCTTGTACTTCCAGTTTGAGGTTGATGGCGCTCTCCTGGCCTACCAGGAGGGTGAATTGGGCGGTTTTGGATTTCAGGCCGGTGGCTTCGGCCGTCACGGTGTAATTGCCCGGTTGCAGCAGCGAGAAGCGGTATTGTCCGCTCTGGTTGCTAACCGTGGTGTGAGATTCGTTGGTGTCGGTGAATGTCACTGTAATCTTGGCGTTGGGGATGACCGCCCCGCTGGCGTCGGTTACCGTGCCGACAATGTCACCGGTGGTCATGGTCTGGCTAAAAGCGGCAGGCGCGCCAGCCCCGAACAGCAGAATCGAAATGCCGGCCACTGCCGGCAGGAAACGGCTCAGAAAACGTGTACCCCTCATGTGAAGACCCTCCCTGGCCTTACGCTAACTCCTCTAAAAACGACCCATGCCATGCGCCGGCATAAGCTGCTTTCGCGCGATGGGATCGGTCAAACTAAAATCGCCCGTGGAGCGCAATAAAGGGAGAGCAAGCATCCTGGCCTGCAAGGCCGTCGCGAAAACAGCGGAGTCGCCATTCCGGACGGTCCAGGCACCGGAGCGATACGGATGAGGAGTAGCCGGCACACAACCGCCGGGCGGCGTTCGGCCTTCCCCATGGGATGCTCTCACGCAATACTGGTTCACTGGCCCCTGTTGTAACGGTGTCTGATTATACACTAAAGTTCCCGTTGCGGGGCGCACTTGGGGTGAGGCTCAAAAGGGCCACTCGGGGGCGCTTGGGCGAGGCTCACGGAGAGCCACCCGCGGGCCGATGGCGTCAGGCCGGCCGATTCGCCAGAATCAGCGGGGAAGGCCCCAGCCCCGGCAGCGTGCGGGCATTGACGAACCCAGCCTCCGCCAGCCAGCCGGCGATTTCGGGAAACGACCACGTGTCTCCCTCATCGGTGGCCACCAGCATATTCACCGCGAAGAGCAGTCCATTGGGCGGACCGCTGCGGTCTTGGTTCACCAGGAACTCGGCAATGGCAATGGTGCCGCCGGGCGCGAGGGCTTCGAAGGTTTTGCGCAACAACAGGCGGCTGCGCCGCTCGCCCTCGCTGTGCAGAATGTGGCCCAGCGTCGCGAGGTCGTATCCCGAGCCGAAGTCGGCTTCGAGCAGATCGCCCGGCAGCAGCGAAAAGCGGTCGGCCACACCGAAGCGTTCGACGCTTTGGCGGGTGACCTCCAGCACGCGGGGCCAATCCACGGCGGTGACGCGCAGATCGGGAAAGGCCTGCGCCAGCGCGATGCCCCAGACGCCCGAGCCAGCCGCCAGGTCGAGCGCGCGGGCAGGCGTCGTGGAAGCCGCCAGATGCGCCGCCAGCGACTGCGCGGTGGGATAGCTCATCGGAAAAATGTCCATCACGAACTCATGGAAGAATTCCGATCCGGGCCCCTGCTGGTTGACCGCGGCCGACGGCTTGCCGGTGCGCACCACATCGTTCAGCTTCAGCCACAGGGGGATGAGCTGCGTGCTGGTGTGGCGGATCAGGCCGCCCAGATAGCCCGGCCGGTTGCTGACCAGAAACGCGGCGCTTTCGGGGGTGAGCGCGAACTTGCCATCGTCCTGGAGCGCCAGCAGGTTCAGCCCCGCCAAGGCGTAGAGGATGGCGCGCAATCCGCGCGGCGAAGCGCCCGAGAGCGCGGCCAGTTCGTGGATGGTCTTGGGACCGCTATCCAGCAGATCGAAGATGCCCTGATGCACCGCCGCTTCCATAATCAGCGGAGCCGTGTAGCCCCAAGCGAGCGCTGAAATCCGCTCGGGCGTGACGGCCGGTGTGACGACTGGATGTCCTGAAGCCATGAAGATTTCCCCCCTGGTGAGTGCCTGGAATGCAGGTTTATTATGGCATAGGGGGAGGGAGGGCGGAGTGGCGCGAAGCGGTTAGATGGTTGCTCAGTTGACTCAGTTATTCCGAACCCGGCAATGGCTCAGGAGCACCAGGATTTTCAAGGGGCCCGACTGCTGAGACCAGCAATCGTCCAGGTCTCTCGACACCTGCGACCGCTACCCGGTGAACGTCAGAAAGGAGCGCCACCATGTCGTCCAGGAGGTCGTCAGTAAAGAAGCCGCGTCGATCCTGACCGTCCAACGTATCTCGTAGCGTGAAGCTAAGATTATCGACGTCAAGTTCGCCGATTCTGCCTTCGTATCTGACAATTCGTTCGGAGTCGACGCGCCGAAGCTCTTGGCGAACACGTCTTCTGGACTCGCGGGTGAGTCGCAACCTCCGGTTGTGCATCCATCGGCCGGAGACGTGGATTTCGGAGATCGGGCCGGCCGCGGGAGGCGTCAAGAACAACGCAGCTCTCAGAATAGTTTCGCGCTCCTCTTCGGACACTTCGCCCCACGGCTCTGGTGTGGAGGTGCTCGCCCAGGTCAAACCTGTTTCCAGTTTTTGAGCGGCTTCTCGAACTTGATCACCTGCGACGAGGCCTTCTTCCGGAGCACCAAAGCTAAGCTCAAGGCTCGAGAAGGCGAACCTCTGAATGGGAAGGTCGTAAAGCGCGCGATGCTCTTGCCGTGGCCGACCCTCGATAGGCGTGGCGAATATGTGATCAAGCAGCGCCTTCATGGCTTTCCTGGTCCCATCAGCAAGAAAGGAAACGACGCTCGCCGGTATTCGGCCGAGCACCACTTGATGGCCGACGGCGCGAGCGCGAAGAACGGGTTCCATTTCCGCCCGAAGCAGAACGCCCGGAAGTGGCAGGAAGTCACTTGGCACGTCCTTGCTATCGACCGTCCAGAGTCCGAACTGGCTGCCCCCATTGATATGTAACCAAAGCCAAGAGGCTGTGAGTGCTTCGCGAACGGGCGTGGAACCGAGTTCTATCTGCGCAATGATGTCGGTCGTTACCGGTGCGAGGAACGTAAAGGTACCGTCGGCGCTGTCGTCCGCAACATATGCGAGAAGTAACTGTCCCTGAGCAGTGTTCGTCACATAGATAACAGGCATTTCGGCCTCGTACAGAACCTGATGTACCGGCAAATGCCGTTCCACGAGGCCGGCCGGCAGTTGTTCCCGGTCCGGGATCTTCAGGTGCATTGTTTCACCTCTTTAAACAATGCCGGCCGGTCAACATCCGCATATGCCCACCATGCCAGGTGACCGGTGGAGTTCGGGATCTCTACCTTACCGCTTGTCGATGCGAGGGTACCGGTGGCTATTGCCCTTCCCAGATGCGGACTCAGACGAAGTCTATGCAATGCGTTTTCATATGAGTTAAAGACCGATATCCCACATCGCCTGCACGGGGGCGCCGTGAGAGCCGTACCCATCTCATGATGAGTTAAGAAATCAGTAGTCGAAAGCGTTGTAGCGGCTACAATTCTGTACACCTCTCCGGCGGCGTTGATGGCAGTATCCGGTGGGCAATCTTCTGGAAACCATTCAGGAAAAGAGCGGGTGCTCATGGGCGCTGCTTTCAATGCCGGTCGTGATCATTCGGTCAGCAATCGAACTGCTGGACGAAACAATCTGGCACAGGGTTGTCTCGAACTTTAATATACCAGTTCAGTGTGGGCGTCAGAACTGGCATAGCAAGAACGTGTGCGATGCCGGTGCCGCGGTGAGTTCGAGCAGAGACGGCTGCCCCCGGGACCAACGTCTGAAGACAAACCTGAATGCCAAACCACTGCCCTAATGCGCCGCCGCCGCTGCATCCGCCAGCGGTTGGCGGAGGCGGAAAAACATGACTGCGGCGGCCAACTGCGCGACCACGCCGAAGATTACCAGTGTGGGAATCGAGCGGTCGTAGAGGAGTCCCATAATCACGCTGCCGGCGAACCACATCACACCGAAGACGCCGTTGAAGGCGCCAAACGCGCCGCCGCGCTTGTTCATGGAGACCACTTGCGCGATGCCCGAGCGCAGGCAGGCATCCTGCGCGCCCAGTCCGATGGCCCAGCAGACCACGCTGGCAATGGCCGCGCCGAACCCGCCCAGGAAGCCCAGCGGCAGCGCTCCCAGCGAAACCACGATAGCCGCGGAGAGCACCGGCAGCCCGTAGCGGTCGAACAGCCGCCCCAGCACCAGAGCCGTCAGGCCGTTCACTCCCATGGCGCCTGCGTACAGTAGCGGAATGACCGGCGATTGCATGATTGCAGCGCCCTGAAAGTGGTAGGCCAGCAGCGGAAAATCGATGAACCCGAACGCCAGCACTCCGGCCGCGGCCACATACCACCAGAACACGTTGGGGAGGTTTTGTTGCGGAGGTTTTTTCACTGGCGCGGAGGCTTGACGCGGCTGCGTGGCCCGCGCCAGAATCAGGGCCAGCAGCGCCCCGGCCGCCGGAAACGCCAGGCGCAAGAAGGCCGGTGCGAAATGATGGGCCTTGGCCACCGCCATCGCCATCATCACGGGACCGAGCACCGCGCCGGTCTGGTCCATGGCGGTGTGGACGCCGAAACCGAAGCCGTGCCCCACCATTCCGGTGGATTCGGAGAGCAGCACGTCGCGCGCCGGTCCGCGCAGGGCCTTGCCGGTGCGCTCGGCCACCACCAGCAGGGCCGCCATCTGCCAGTTACCCGCGAAGGCCAGCGCGGGCACCACCAGCAGGTTCAGGGCGTAACCGGAAACCGTGATGGTCCAATAAGCACGCGTGCGGTCCACCAGGCGGCCGGAAAAAAAACGCAGGCTGGCGCCGATCATTTCGCCCAACCCCGAGATCAGCCCCACCTGCGCGGCCGTGGCGCCCAGATTCTTCAGGAACGGGCCGATGATGCTATAGGCGCCCTCGTAGGTCATGTCCGCGCACAGGCTCACGATCCCCAGGCAGAGGATGAAGCGCATGGCGGCCGCGCGTTCCTGTTTGGTGACGGTCACGCGTTCACGATGTGGGTCAGCAGGCGCGAGGTCTCGTGGGTTTCGGTGAGGATCTCAGTCACCGAAAGAATGCCCAGCACCAGCAGCAACCCCACGGCGGCATAGCGGAGGGTTTTCGGCGAAAAGTGCGCCTGAATCCATCCGCGGATGCCGGCGCCGAGGGAAGCGGCCAGCGAACCTTTGGTGACCATGGCGGCCACCGCACCCAGCCACACCACCAGCGGCGCCGCCGGGAACTTCAGCGCCATAGCCGCGGCGGTGATTTGGCCTACATCGCCCCACTCGGAAAAGAAGATCGCGGCGAACGACACCGCGACGGCCTGCGAGGCCGGGTACTGCTTGACCTCGCGCTTATCCGGCTTGCGCCAGAGCACTACCGCGATGGCGAAGAAATTGATAGCCGTGATGGCCGCCACCAGGAGCGGCGGCAGGGTGGAAATCAATTTCGCCACCGTCACCGCGACGGCCATTTTGGCCATGAAGGCCACCGCCATGCCGCAGAGGATCGGCAAAGTGCGGTAGCGGGCGGCCAGTACGCCAGTGGTATAGAGGAGCTTATCGCCAACGATTTCGGCCATGAATACGGTTCCGTAGGTGGCTAGAAAAATGGGCAGCATCGGTCCTGTGTCCTCGCGAAAAAAGGTGGATTGGCCCAGTATATCGCAAGAGGACCGGGGCTTCACGGCGGCTGCGCGCGGGGGGGTGCGGGAGGGACCGTTGCTGGGGGGGTCCACGCGGGTCGTGCGGGCTGCGCCGGCTGCAACATCACTCCGGGGCGGGGCCACACGGGACGCGCGGGCCGTGCGGGACCCACCATCGCTGCGGGGAGCCGCGCGGGGGGTGCGGGCTGCACCGTTGCCGCGGGGGTCCACGCGGGCTGCGCGGGGCTGCACCATCGCTGCGGGGGATCCGCACGGGACGCGCGGGCCGTGCGGGCTGCACCATCGCTGCGGGGATCCGCACGGGACGCGCGGGCCGTGTGGGCTGTACCGTCGCTGCGGGGGACCACACCGGACACGCGGGACGCGCGGGCTGCACCATCGCTGCGGGGGATCATCGC
>Ga0335074_10012753_pt1 | contig 11796 bp, 7 predicted proteins | sample Lox_Sample_23_FD_206715 | JGI IMG/M metagenome (GOLD analysis project Ga0335074, IMG submission 206715) | Soil microbial communities from Loxahatchee National Wildlife Refuge, Florida, United States - Lox_Sample_2.3 | ecosystem: Environmental > Terrestrial > Soil > Wetlands | place: USA: Florida...
ACCCGCGCCCCCAAGTCACGCGCGAACTGCTCCGGGTTCTTTGGGAAGCTGGTGACTGGGTCCTGCTCGAACGGAACCAAATAGCCCGTTTCCGCGTCCACCACGACTTCTTTGATGCCGCCTGTCGCGCTCGCCACCACCGCCGCCTCGCAGGCCATTGCTTCGAGGTTGATAATGCCGAACGGCTCATACACCGACGGGCAGCAGAACACGCGCGCGTGGCTGTAAAGCTGGATCACTTCGGGTTTCGTCACCATCTTTTCGATCCACACCACGCGCGGATTTCGTTTCTTCGCTTCCTGCACCTTCATCCGCATCTCCGCCGCGATTTCAGGCGTGTCGGGCGCCCCGGCACACAGCACCACTTGCGTATCCGGCGGCATATATTGAATCGCGTCCACCAGATGAGTCACGCCTTTCTGCCGCGTGATGCGCCCCACGAATAACACATACGGCGCCGACATATCGACGCCATACGTCTTGAGCGCCGTGGTGTCGCTCGTCTTGTGATACTCGTTCAAGTCGATGCCGTTATAGATGACGTGAACACGCTCCGGCGGCAGAGGGTACGCGCGCAGAATGTCCTCCTTCGTGCCGTTCGAAACCGCAATCACCGCGTCGGCATCCAGTATCGCTGTCCGCTCCATCCACGAGCTCATGGCGTATCCACTCCCGAGCTGCTCCGCCTTCCACGCCCGCAGCGGCTCCAGGCTATGTGTGGTCAGCACAAACGGAACGCCGTAGAGCTTCTTGGCCAGAAAGCCCGCCATCGAAACGTACCAGGTGTGCGTGTGGACCACGTCTATTCCGGCCAGTGCCTTCACCTGGGTCAGGTTCAGACTAAAAGCCTCGAGGGCGGTCTTGAACTTGCCGAACGTGCCGTTGCTGATTTCGCTCCAGGGCTGCTCACCGCGCACGCGTATATTGCCATCATCGGAGCGCTGATCGCCCCAGCAGTGCACTTCCACTTCTATCTTCTTGGCCAGCTCTCGGCTCAAATATTCGACGTGAACGCCAGCGCCTCCGTAGACATTCGGCGGGTACTCCCGGGTGAACAGTCCGGCTCGCATTTTTTGTCCTCCAAGCTCCACACAGAAACTATCACGCCGCCTCGAATCTGTTACGGTAATCAGATGCAATCGTCTCGCGTCCTGCGCATTGCCGTTACGCTTGTTCCCCTGCTGGCGCTCATATCGTTTGCCTGTTTCTTATATCCGTTTTTCGTCATCAGTCCCTTTCGCCGTCAAGGCGCCAAAGAGTTACACGCTGCTCTTTTTGTCGCGCAGATCGGGCCCTGGCTCTCCATTCTCTGCGCGATCGCCTGCATCGCGCTTGTGATCTACGCATGGCCGGGACTGCGGGGTTGGGTGCGCCGCAGTGGTTCCATATTGTGCATCCTGGTTGCACTGTTAGGCGCTGTGCTCACGCGCTTGAATCTCTACGAACAGATGCTGTTTCATCCCATCCGCGGGCCGCAATTCGAAGCTGCCGCTCATGCGAAGATCGATGCGGACGATATCGTGCTGGCCGTGCGCATTCATAACGCCAGCCGCGCCTATCCGATTCGTGAAATCGCCTATCATCATGTCGTCAACGACACTCTCGCCGGCGTTCCCATAGCCGCTACTTATTGAACGCTCTGTCACACCGGTCTGGTGTGGAAGCGATCCGCCAAAGGCATCGTCTTTACGTTCCATTTGGCCGGCATCAACAATCAGAACTTTCTCATGCGCGACGACGAGACTGGCACGTATTGGCAGCAGATTAGCGGCCGCGCCATTTCCGGCCCGCTCGCCGGCACGCAACTGGATCCCGTCTATAGCGACGAGCTCACCTTCGGCCTCTGGCGGCACGAAGCGCCGGACGGCACTGTGCTCAAGTCTGTCCCACGGGATTCCGGTCAATATGAGGCCAAGGATTGGGATGCGCACATGGCAAGTGTGCCGACGGTGCTATCTTTCCCCGCAACCGGCATCGCTTCACGCGAGTTGATGCTCGGCGTTGCCGCGTTCGGGGCCAGCCGCGCCTATCCGGTGTCGCGAATTCTTTCTGAAAAACTGGTGGAGGATCGCGTCGGCGCCGAGCCCATTCTGCTAGTGGTGGGTCCCGATGACAAATCGATTCGCGTGTTTCGCGCCTGCTTGCATCCTTGTGAGGCGGCACCCGAATACTACCGGCAGACCGCCGCTCTTGACCGCGGCAATGCGCTCGCGCCGCTTTTTATGGATTCCGCGACCGGCAGCCAATGGGCCTTCAACGGCTGCGCGGTTTCAGGTCAACTGGCTGGCAGATGTCTGGAACCAGTTCCCGCGCTCAAAGATTATTGGTTCGACTGGCGCAATTATCATCCGGACACGACGGTATTTCGCCGGTAGTTTCTTCGACAGCCAACCGTTGCCGGACAGCAACTGACATTCTAATCCTCAGTCCTAATCCACACACAGGCGTTCGCGATCTCGATTAACGCCTCCCTGCCCAAAAGGTCATTAAGTCGCGATTCATTATCAATTGTCGCGCGAATATACGGATAAGTGACGAAGCCATAAGGCTCCCAGTCAAAGATATCTATAAAGCCAAAGCTGGCATCTTTTTCCAATTGAACCGTCGTAAAGTCATTCCACGCCCTGCTGTGATCTTTGATAGGATCGCTAACCCTTATCCTGGCGACTTGGGCAGGGCTATTTAGGCCTACCCTCAAGTGACGCCAGGGTTCGCCATGCAATTCTTGCCGTGATTGATCAGAAAGTGCCTCGGCTTCGCTTAGAACGATAGCGCCAAAAAGTAACCTACTGATCTGCTCGTATTCATCAAGGATTGGACACTCGTAAATACTCTTAAATCTATTTCTAAAGTAGGTATTCCACAAGTGACGCTTCGCTTCCACATACTCGTGTAATGCGCCGGTGACTTTGCGCATGCCTTTCTCAATCCCTCATTTCAGGTCGTCCGGCGTCGCTCCAGATACTCGCTTAGGATAGCATACGCAAGTTGTTTTGTCTTGGTTCCAAACGATACCATGATAGTGTATTCCATTTGTAGATCCGTGCGCATTACCAGTCGCCACCCAGATCTGATCGGGTGGACACGGATTGCAGGCTCCGTTAGGACATCTGCCCACATCAACAGGCACCAAGCCCTTAGCCGAAGCGGGGTCGCTGTTTCCCCGAGACATCGCGACAACATTGGCCGCTACTTTAGTTGCTAAGTAAAGTGCGAAAAGGTCAGAAGCCAAATCACCTGCGGCCCCGACCCAACAAACCGGTTGGACTGGATCAATGCACGTGACCTCCAGAACATTCGGAACTAGCCCTAACGGATCCTTATTCGTAGTGGGTCGTCCCCGAACATACGCGTATAGATTTGTGCCGCCGTTCTCCTCAATGGGATCCCTTGATAACCAACGGCCCGTGCTTGGGTCGTAGGGGCGATAGGTGGATAGGTAAATGGCATCCTGCACATCATAAAAGAGCCCCGCATACCGGAAATTCGTGCCTACCTGGTCATTACTCTCGCTCGGATTCCCGTACGGATCGTAATCGAAGGACCCCACCCGGCTGCCATTCTGTGTTGCAAGCACATCCCGCACAGAGCCCAATTGATCCTGGCTGTAGTACAGGCTGGTGCCTCCTAAGGGCAGATATTCGCCTTCCGAATAGTATCTTCGCGACACCACATCGGTCGATGTTCTCGCTTGGCAAAGCTGCTCTCCGCACCACAAGTAGCGTGTCTCGCTAGTCACGCCATTTGTTGTGTCGATCGCTGTTCGTCGGCCGAGCCCGTCGTACCGGAACGTCGTCTTGAGCGAGGAATTTGCCTTCGCCGTAACACTCAATAGCCGGTTTTCGGCATCCCACGTGTAAGTACGCAACCCATCATCCAAAACATTTCCGTTCTTATCGTAGTTGTAAGCGCGGTTGCCGAAATCTTTGATCTGATTCAGTTCGTTATAACTCGCGCTCGTGCTGCCGCTCGGAGATTTGAACGACGTAATGTTGTCAGCCGGGTCGAGCCCATATGCGTAAGTCCCCGCGCTCGAAGACGCCTCCGTCAAGCGATAGGCAGTGTCATAGTCATAACCCCAAGTCTTCGGCGCCCAGGCGCTGCCCTTCGGAGCCGTCTCCTGAATCTGTTTAATCAGATTTTCGGGCGTGGTCGTGAAGTTGAAGCTGCGCGTCGCGCCGCTGTTGTCGATCGCCTTGAGGCGGCGGTCATTTGTGTTCGTGTCATATTGCCACGTGGTTCCGACGGTGCCCGTGCTGATCTGTTGGCTCGTGATCTGGCCGGTTTGGCCGAGATAAGAAAGATTGAACTTTCCGAGTGCGGTGCCATTGGTGACGAGTCGGGAGAGCTTATCGTAGGCGAAGGTTTCGGTGCTGGTGTCTACAGTACGCGCGGTCAGACGTGAGAGCCGGTCGTACTGGTACGTGATGGAGTCGTTTGTATCCGGACCCGACTCTTTCAAAAGCTGCAACGCCCCGAACGCGCCAACCGGTTCGTACGTGTAAGCTCGTGTCCCGTTGCCATCCGTCATCGACGTGATCCGCCGGAAGTACGGGTCATAAGCAAAGCTCACATTCGGCGTAGGATTAACAGCATTCATATAAGTGATGCCGGTTAGCGTGTCATCCTCGCCATAGCTGAATTGTTTGATCTGGCTAAGAGCATCGGTGATGGAATGCAGCCGGCTGGTCGTGTTTTCGTATGTGTTCGTGACCTGGCTCCCATCGGCGTATTGCTTGCCTGTGACCCGGTTCTGAACGTCGATATTCCAGGTGGTCGTGTTGCCGTTCGGATCGGTCAGGGTTTTGAGCGATTGATTTTCCCAATAGCCGAGCCTGGTGACATGGTTCAGCGGATCGGTCGTGCTGACGAGATCGCGAATCGCGTCGTAGGCGTACTTGGTGGTGTTGTCCTGGCGGTCCGTCACCGACGTCAAGTCGAGATTGGTCCACCCGTATTTCCGCGTTGTGCCATCAGGGAAGGTTTCTTGCGTGATACGATCGGCGGCATCGTAGGCGTACGCCACCGTGTAGCCTTCCGAATCTGTCGCGGTCGCAACCCGGCCATAGGCGTCATAGGTGAAACTTGCCTGCTTCTGACCGTTGGCATTGATAATCTCTGTCAAATATCCGAGGCTGTTGTACTGATAACTCGTCGTCTCGCCCAGCGCATCTTTCATCTGCGTGAGCTGCCCGTCGGCGTTGTAGGTAAAGCTGGTCGTCTGACCGGCGGCATCAGAATAAGTCAGCGGCAGGTGCTGGGAATTATAGGTAAACTCTGCGATGGTGGAAAAGGCGGAAGCCGAAGTCCTCTGCTGTACCGTTAGCAGATCGATCTGGTTAGTGTCGTAGGTGAACTGAGTCTCCCGGCCGACCGGATCGATCATATCGGTCACGTGACCCATATTGTTATAGGTCAACTGAGTGAGTTGCGTGGTGCCGTCGTCCAGCACCCGCCCAATGCGACTGGGAAGATCGAGCGTCCCCGAAAATCCGGTGTTCGGCTGGCCCGGATAATTCATCCAGACTCGATTTTCAAGCGGATATTGATAGCTCTCGATCGCGTGATACATCTCGTTGGTGTCGAGCGAGAGATGCATCCAATGCCGGAGGCGCGCCATGGCATAATTTCCGGCGGCGACAGCGTAGGCATGCTTGTCCCAATAGAACGTATCGCGGCCAGTGATGTATTCGTTGAAAGGGTTGATAATGCCTACCGGTACAAGATTCGTTGGCACGTAGAACGGAATCGGCGGGTCCGGGGCCGGCTGGTCCCATTCAAGCCGCTCCGTGTGACCTAACGGATCAGTGGCCGTCAGGAATCGATACGTCCCGTTCTCGCCATAGGTGAAGGTGGTCGTGCCGTACGGCGTCGTCATGGCATCGATCAGCGACGAGGAGTCATACGTGAACTGCGATTTAAGGCCAAGAATATCGGTGATTTGGGCTAGGCGACCGATGGAGTCATAAGCGAATTCCGCGCTTCTGCCAAACGGATCGGTGATCTTGGTAACCAGCAGAGGGTTGCTGCTGAGGCCGTAAGCAAAAGTTGTCAACCGGCCCGTGGCATCCGTGATCGAGGTAAGACGCTGGTGGTTATCGTAGGACAGCGAAACCGTGTTTCCAGCGGGATCGGTGATTTGCGTCAGGAAGACCAGCCGAGGGTAGGTAGTCGCGCCATTGGAGGCCGAATAAACCTCCATGCTGCCGTCTGCGAGAGCGCGCCGATACATGATTGGCCCCGTAACCGTGCGTGAAAGCACAGACGCATCGCGCGTCTCCGGGGGGAATACGCCCGTGGTTGGGTTATAGTATTCGCAAACACCCGTCACGTAGTCGCATTGCTGCGTGTAGTTGATAAGACCGCCTCCCGCAACGTAGCGCGCTACATTTGCCCCTGCGTAGTTAGGATCGTCCTGGATGTAAGACAGCCAGTTTAGCGTCCATTTCTGGCTGACGTTAAAGAAATTGAAATTTGCGGGCTGATACGCTTCGCGCTGATTGTAGTTCAGCGTCACATTCATCGAGGGCCCTTTGGGCGGCGTGTAACCGACAGGCGTATCCGTGATATGAAGGCTGACCACCATCTCCGTGAAGCTGTAAGTTGCCATCGGAGGATTGGAACCGCCGCAGTTGCAGTCTTGTGGTGTGGTCGCTCCCGGCTCCACTCCGCCCGGATAACCCATTCCCCGTACCTGCGCCGTCTCCGCCGTTGTCGCCTCTCGCCACGCCATCGCGCGGTTTTGATTAGCTACCAGGAAATAACCATCCGATTCGGCGTCGATAGCCGACTTAGTAATCCAGAGATCCGTTCCGAATGTCGGATCGATGATGTGGAAGCGGGTTCCGTTTTCGCCAACAATGGCCGCAAAGTGGGAGACTTTCCAATGGATGATCGACGGCACCGGCACCGGCTGGTCGAGAGTGCGAAACACCACACGATGTGGCAGCTTGGCTTTGTCGGCGAGCTCAGAAACTTCGCTGAGCGTAACTCCGTGGGGCCCAGACCGCACCTTGTCAAGAAATGTAACATCGCTGGTGGGTCGATGCTCGGCCAGCAAGAGGTTCTTAAGCGCCATCGGGCCGCAGAGATAGGCGATCCCCGGATCGGTACGCATCACCACCAGACCCTCCCTGGCTCCGGTGATTGCTTCTGTTGCCGGACCGCTGACGTGGCGGTCGCCTAATTCCTTGAAAAGCGCGTCCAACTCGTCCGCGTGCCCGAGCCGCGCATGCATCCGGGCCAGTTCGCCCACGGCGCGGTCGACCAGCGCTCTCGCGCGGGGCTCGTTGATCGCTTTTCCGGCTTCCCAAGCCTTCTGCCAGGCATCGATGGCTCTCGAGAAGTAGCCGTAGTGGTAATTCAGCAAGCCGAGATTGGTTAGCAACGCCACGCGCCACGCCGAGTTGGGATATTGACGAAGAAACGCCGTCAGATTCGAGAAATCGTCTTCAACCGTCCGGCTGTGATAGCTTTGCAAAGCTTTTAGTAAAGCCGCATCTTCCTGCGCCGATGTTGCTCCCGAGGCAATCAGCGGCTCCTCAAACTGCGACGCAAGCCGCGAGAATTCGCTGGGTGGGTTAAGCGCGGAAATTACAGCCTTCGTTGCTAAGCTTGCTCGCGTCCCGAACGTGGCCAGCGACATCTTGGCGGAAGCGAGTACGCCGCCCGTGTTCGCGGCCGACGCGACTCCCGCTACCGTACGGCTGGGGCTGGCCGAGGCTGCGCTGACCGGCAACGGGACACTATATCCAGTCAAGGTAATAGCGAGTAAGAGGCTGACAAAGCTTCTGAACGTTCCATCAACAAACGGGGACGGAGTTCGGGACATGAATTCTCCTTAAAACAAAGACAAGTACTAGAATTTATGGGAGGAAACGCGGCGCGAGGTCGCTAAGACTATAATTCCGAGACTCACGATTACAAGAGTCGCTGGCTCCGGCGTTTTGGGCGGCGGGGGCCCGGACGACGGCGTGACCGTGAGATCGTCAAGTGTGAATTGGCTACAACCGGACGGCCCACACGCATAAGGGTCGCTGGTCGTCGCCAGAACTGTGGTGAAGAATTCCAGCGAATCGATATCGGTGAAATTGAAGCTGACCAATTGCGCGGCGGACGTATTTACCGTAATCGTCTTACTGAACCGCTGCGTACCGTCGAGCGAACCGTCCACGGTAACGTCGAGACCGTTGTACCAACCCGAGCCAAGATAAGCACTCATGAGGTTGAAATCGCTGGCTGACGTGATATAGCTCGGCGTGGGAGAACCCATTGAATCCCCGCCTCCATAGGCGGCATTGGGTGGAGAAACAATTCCGTTATTGAAGCCTGGAAATCCCGGAGTATTTGTGTAAACGGAAAAGTTCGTCCAGCTAAGGCCTTGATAGGGACTGATGCCATCGAGAACGACGTCGCCTGAAGAGGCGTTAAGGTCGTTGAAGTTGACGGTGACGGCGGCGGCCGGAGCCGCGCTGGCCATCACTAGACCTGATATTACTACTAGCCATTTGAACGCCTCAACACGTCTCTGCGAATGAAAGAACGACGGTGGCCGCTTTGCCCAAGACATAACAATTCCTCACACGTCTAGAAGTAAACCTGGCCACGTGGGGAACAGTATTACACCAATAAACCGAAATTACAAGAGAAAATTTGATGAATGCCGGCGCTCAATCCGCCAAATCAATCTCCGCCGCGGGCCGCACATCCGCCTTCAACATATTCTTCATCTGCTCCATCGCAAAATTGTGCTCTTGTGCGTTGCACGCCGCGACGCAGTCTTCGGGAACGATTAACTCCAGGTCCCGCATGTAGGCGTCGTTTGCCGTAAACAGGACGCAACTGTTAGTCGAAACGCCGGTGAGGATCAGCCGCCGGGTGCTCAGATGCTTCAGCAGCAATTCCAACGGCGTCTGATAAAAACCCGAGTGCTTCGGCTTCAGCACAAAATAGTCGCGCTCGCCGGGAATGAGCTGCTCGACAAACGGCCGGCCACGCACGCCGTCTTCGAGACAATGTTTCACGATGTCATCGAACTTTGACTGCCAGCGGCCAAAATTGTCATTGATGTAGACCGCCGGTATGCCCGCAGCCTGCGTGCGTCTCTTCAATTCGGCAATCCGTGGCGCCATCGGAAGCGCCGCCCGGAACAACTCATCGCCGCGCGGAAATTCGAAATCGTTAACAACATCGATCAGCAGCAGCGCCGTGTCGTGCGTGTCTGGCGCGCTGCCGTGCAGGTCGTGCTGTTTTCCCGGCTGAGTAGTCACGCTAATAATTTAGCGGGCGAGAGGCGGAAAGTGAGACACTGTACCTGTCCTGGGACAGGTTGACCCGGGAGAGGAAGCAAATGCGATACCTTCTATTGACTTGCTTGGCGCTCATCGTGGTTGGGCAGCAGGCGCGGGCCACCAGTTTTAGGTACACAACCATCGTCGTGCCTGGCAGTAACTTTACGCCTGAAGCGGCAGGGATCAACAACGCAGGGGAAATCGTGGGCTATTTCACCAGCCCATCGTCTTTAGGTTATGAAGGTTTCCTGGATAATCACGGCGTTTTCACCACCGTCTCAGTTGCCGGTTCTTACGGCACGCAGGCTTTCGGCGTGAACAATTCCGGAGAAATCGTAGGTCTTTCCTTCACCAGCATCGGCGACACGAACGCGTTCTTGGATGCGCACGGCACCCCTACTGTCCTGAACCTGTTCGGTGGCCCGGGCGCGCAGGCAACCGGCATCAACGATTCCGGCGAGATCGTCGGATATGACAGCGGACCCTCATTCTCGTATATAACCGGCTTCTCTCTCAAGAACGGCATCGTTACCCCTATCTTCATTCCGAACTCGAGCGGTACGGAGCCGCTCGGGACCAACGATGCAGGCCAGATTGTCGGCACTTATTTCGATAGCTCAGGCGCTGTGCACTCGTTTCTTTACTTCAACGGCGCCTTCACTAACTTCATCGTGCCGGGGGTTCCGTTCGTTACCGCAACGGGTATCAACAATACTGGGGCTATTGTTGGGTTCATGAGCGGGGCCTTAGGTTTTCAGGGTTTTGTAGACGATAACGGCAGCTTCAGCACCTTGTTTGTTCCAGGCTCCGCCGGAACCGAAGCTCTGGGCATCGACGACTGGGGCCAAGTTGTCGGTTTGTACTTCGATGCGAATGGGGGCCGGCATGCCTTCTTAGCAACTCCCACGCCCGAACCGGCTTCCTTCACGCTAATTGGAATCGGCGGCCTCGCGCTGTTGCTGGTGCGGTTGCGATGCGTATCCGCGTGCACGTTGGCTGAGCGGCGACCACATTGCAGTAACCCAGGCCCCCAGATATAGAAGACCGCCGATCACAATGGTCAGCTTGAGCCCCAGATAGATCGCTAGAAACATTGCAGCCGCCGAGCCCATCACGCTCGACGCCGCATTGATCGCCCATGCCCAGCGAATGGAAGCGGGCATAATTCTTTCCAGCAGACTCAGACCGGTGGGAAACGGCATGCCCATTACGAAGCCGGCGGGAGCGATCAGCGCAACCGTGATCAGCACTTTGACGGGAAACGGCAGCGCGACCCCGCTTTCTGCAACGGGCGTCACTACCGCTGCGAGGGCAAACACCGCCGCGGCGATCAGGATCAATACCCAGCCCAATCGTCGAACATCTCCCCGCACCAGGCGCTTGCTTGCGAAGCTGCCGATCCCGCTCGCGAGCAGCATGGAAAAGATGATCACGGTCAGCGCGTAGGTTGGATGGCCCAGAAACAGCACGAACTTCTGAATCAAGGCGACTTGAATCAAAATGTACCCGGCGCCGATGAACAGGAAAAACAGCAATGCGCGAATAGCGCCCGGACTACGCGGGAGACGATGCCCCAGCAGCAGCGGCGGCAGCGCAAGAATCACCAGCGTTGCAGCCAGGCTGATGATGATTAATCCAAACAGGATCGGAAGAGTTGCATTGATCTTGTAATCCTCGTTGGCGGCAGATGCGTGCTCCAGAAACTGCGACAAATCGCGCGGCTGAACGGTATAAAAAAAGAACGGCCGATTATCGCTTACTGGTCTTACATCGAAAGGATAGGAATCGTAAAAGCGCTTCAGATCTTTCGTCAGAAGCAGTTCCCGGAACGGCGTCTCCAGCTCGGTTCCCGGCACGTAAACGGTCTCCATTCCCGCTGTCGCCGATGCCGATTTGATGCGCTCGATATCCGCGGGGCTGAAAGGAGCGCGGGAAATCAGAATCGTATCCTGAGAACCCCAGCCCTCCAATCTCTGCAGGTCCTCGCGCACCACCGCAACGTGACGCGCGGCGTCGTCTTGACCGATCTGTTTCAGGGCGGCCCGCGCGAGTGACACGATGCGCAGAGATTCACGCGGCGGTTTGAACCCCCAGCGCGTGAAAGCCATCACCCCGTCATCCGTCAAATGCAAGAGATAATCGACGAACGCATTGGTAGTGTACAGATTGTTTTCGGAGAGCGCGAACGCGCCCGCCGCCGTAGACGCCCATGTGTCCACCAGCGTTGCCTGCAACACCTGGTAACGGTCCCGGGAACGGCGGACAAACGACCGTCCGTCTTCCACCACAATCTTGACATCCGGCCTTAGATAAAGACCGTTGCTGTACTGCGGAAATTTCTTCCGCATGATGGTGGTGGCGATAATCGGATTGATTTCGACGCCCGTGACGTCTTTGCTCCCCGCGGCGAGCGCGCGCGTAACATCCCATCCGCCTCCCGGACCGATCACCAGCGTTTTCGCGCCGGGCCGCAGCAGATACGGGAAACCGGGGCCATGATAGGCAA
>Ga0335074_10012756_pt1 | contig 11796 bp, 11 predicted proteins | sample Lox_Sample_23_FD_206715 | JGI IMG/M metagenome (GOLD analysis project Ga0335074, IMG submission 206715) | Soil microbial communities from Loxahatchee National Wildlife Refuge, Florida, United States - Lox_Sample_2.3 | ecosystem: Environmental > Terrestrial > Soil > Wetlands | place: USA...
AACCCGGGCCGCTCGAAGAGCGTATCTGCGTCATCGCGCTGGTTGGTGCTGTTAATCGAATTAGTGTGTGCAGTTGTACCCACTATAGGGGGTGCAACTGCACACGATAGCCGGGATCGCTGGCCATGCGGGTGTTATGTCCCGTTCTGACCGCTCACCGGACCCGCGGTGTCCGTGTCATCGGAGACGACGTCCTATAAGGTGGGCATCAGAGCCCGCTATTGGGGCTCCTGGACGGGCGGGATGGCTCCCGGGTGGCGGAGTGGCTCCTGGGTTACGGGATCAGGCATGCGTGGGGTGGGGAGGGTCAGGCATGCATGCGGGTGGCGAGGATCCGGCGCCGGCGGCGGGACACGATCATGATGAGCGCGACGAACAGCGCGGCGGCGGCGATGCTCAGGCCCACCTGGCCGTTGTTCAGCATGGAAACCAGAACGCCGGCCAGGCCGCCCGCCACGTTGGCAACCTGGTTCAGCGTCTCCGACACGGAGAACGTCGACGAGCGGATCTCCTCGCCGATTTCCCGCTGCACGATCGAGTCCTGAGCCAGCTTCGCCAGGCTGGCGCAGAAGATCGCGGCGAACTCCACGGCGACGGCCGCCCACAGGCCGAAAAACCAGGCGGACGCGACCGCCACGACAGGCGCGACCGCCAGCACGCCGAACATCATTATCTGCGGTGCGCGGGACTTGAGCATCGAGCCGAGCACCATCGCGAGCAGGCTGCCCGCCGACAAGCCGAACGCCAGCGCGCCCAGCGCGAAGTTCGAGGATATGTAGTGGTGCGGATCGCCGAACTTTATGCTGCGAAACAGGAACGCGAGCAGGAACAGGATGTAGCCGGAGAACGCGCGCAGCACCGCGTTGACCGTCATCGCCTCGGCGACTATCGGCCCGACCCTGCCGAGCGTCCGCCACCGCCGCCCGTTGCCCGGGCCGTGCCCGGCGCCTTCCTGGAGCGGCGGACCCGCGGTGTCTGATAGAGGGGCCGCCGCAGGTTCCAGGGGCACCGTTGAACCCCCACGCCCGTTCTCACTCACAGGAGCCGGAGCCGTTGGACCCGCAGCCGCAGCCGCGGCAGGAGCCGGTGCCGGTGCCGGTGCCACACGGGGGGAGTCGACCTGATCGGGCAGACGCAGCGCGAGCACCATCGCGGCAAGGTAGATCAGCGTGCCGACCCGGAGTACCCAGGCGGGGCCCGCCGTGGGGCCTAGCACCGTCTGGACGCCCGCGGCCACGCCCGCGGCTGCCGTGGAGCCGGCCAGCGCCATCAGACCGGAGCGGGAGTTCGCCGTCACCAGGGGGATCTCGGCCGGGAGCAGCCGGGGTGTGATCGAGGCCTTCACCACGCCGTAGGCCTTCTGCAGCACCAGGATGCCGAACGCGGCGGGCAACAGCGTGACGGTGTTGCCTATGGCCGCCGACATGCCCCAGGCCAGCAGGCCGCGGGCCATCAGCGTGCCGGCTAGCACAAACTTGCGGCCCTGCTGCATCCGGTCGAGGGCGGGCCCGATAAACGGAGCGAGGATCGCGAACGGGGCCATGGTGACGATCAGGAACAGCACGACCTTGCCGCGGGCCTGGTCCACGGACGCGCTGAAGAAGATGGTTCCGGCCAGGGCCACCGTGACGAACATGTCGGCGGCGCCGCTGACGGAGGTGAGCTCGATGAGCGTGGCCAGCCCGGTCCGGCCGGCGCCGGACGCGCCGGTGAGGCGGTGGATGAAGCCGCCAGTCTTGCGGGTCGCCGAAGCGCCCGCCCGCGCGCCCGACTTGAAAGCGCCCCCCGTCGCGTCGGCCGCGTCGGCCATCCGGCGCAACGCATCGCCCATCCGCATCTTCCCAGTATTCTTGGTTCCTGCCACCAGGGCGAGTGGCAGTATCCGCGATAAGCGAGAATTGATAATCGTGAACATCCGCAGGGAACCAGACCAGGTCTGTGCACAGGCCGTTGACCTGGCACAGGCCGCGGCGGAGGACGTCGCCGGCGCCAGTCAGGTCGGCGCCTACGTCGGCGTATCCGCCGAAGCCGAACGCGTCGTCACGCACCTGTTCGACTGCCTGGACCCGGCGTACCACGGCTGGCGCTGGGCCGTCACGGTGGTCAGGGCGCCGCGCGCCAAGCTGGTCACGGTCAGCGAGACCGTGCTGCTGCCTGGGCCCGGCGCGCTGCTCGCGCCGCCCTGGGTGCCCTGGCATGAACGGCTTCGGCCAGGAGACCTCGGTGTCGGCGACCTGATGCCGGCCCCGCCGGACGATGAGCGGCTGGTGCCGCTGATGCTGATCGAGGGTGATGACTCGGTTACTGACTGGTACGCCGACGAGGCCGCCACGCCCGGACGCTCCCGGGTCCTGTCCGCCGTCGGCCGCGAGTCGGCGTCGGTGCGCTGGCATTCGAGCGATCATGGGCCGCGGTCGCCGCTGGCCCATGCGGCGCCTGCCCACTGCGCCAGCTGCGGTTTCTTCGTGCCGCTGAGCGGGGACCTGGGCCTGCTGTTCGGCGCCTGCGCGAACGAGTACGCACCGGACGACGGCCGGGTCGTCTCGGCCGACCACGGCTGCGGTGCCCACTCGGAGGCCACGGCCACCGAGGTCACCGCCCGCGCCGTCGCGCCGGTCATCGACGAGTTCGGCTATGACCTGATGGACTTGCCGGGCGTCTCGGTCGAGGAGACCGTCTTCGAGCCCTTGTCCCGCGGCGCCGGGTAAGGCCTTAACGGCCCTCCGGGCGGCGGCGCGGGCGCGGGAGCGCTTGAGCCGCGGCACGTACCACAGGCCGAACAGGCCCATGCCGAAACCGGTGGCACAGGTCCAGATCCACCAGCGGCTGCCGGCGGGCAGGCTGCCGCGGACGATTACCAGGACGATCAACGCGATCGCCCAGGCGACCGTGATGACGGCCGTGACCTGCTGGTCGTTGGCTTCCAATGGCGGTGGCTGCGGCGGCCCCGCTGGCTCCTGTGGCTGCACCATCCAAGGTTACGCGGCACCGATCAGCCATCTTCGTGTGGTGTACTTAGGGCACACCCACAGAGGGTTCACCTACATGACGATGACGAAGACGACGACCGACGCCGGACTGGCCACCGCGCTGCGGATCTCGGTCAGCAGGCTCGCCCGAAGGCTGCGCGCCCAGCGGACCACATCCGGCCTGCCCGAGGCCATGCTGTCCGAGACGCAGCTTGCGGCGCTGTCCGCGCTGGAGAAGCACCAGGCAATGACGCCCGGGGAACTGGCCGACCACGAGAAGGTCCAGCCGCCGTCGATGACACGGGTCATCGCCGTGCTTGAGGAGCGCAACCTGGTGCACAGGTCCCCGCATCCGACGGACCGGCGTCAGGCGGTGCTTACGGTGACCGAGGAGGGCCGGGCGCTGGTGCATCGGGTCCGGCGGCGTAAGGACGCCTGGCTGGCCCGGCATCTCGCCGAGCTCACCACCGCTGAGCGCGCTACGCTGCGCGCCGCCGTGCCGATCCTGGAGAAGCTCAGCCAGTCGTCGTAGGCGAAGGGGGCGGGGGAGAATGCTCGGGGAAGGCAGGAGGGCTCAGGTGGCGGGCTCAGGGCCGCGCAGAGGCCACCAGGCCACGGTGCTGTACCGTGGCTGGGCCGGTGCCCCCAGGTGGCTGCGGACTAGATGAATGCGGTCCACGTCCCATGCCTGGCCCTGATATCCGGCGAAGGCGGCTACCAGACCGGTGACGTCGGCGGGGAGGCGGCACCTGGCCAGCGTCAGGTGCGGCTTGAAGGAGCGCTTGTCCGGAGGCGGGGCACCCGCCCGGCTCGCACCGGCCGCTATGGAGGCAGCCAGGCTGGCCAGGGCCCGCCGGTCACCGGACAGCCCGCTCCACAGCACGTTGGCCCGGTGCGCCATTGGGAACGCCCCGGCCCCGGCGAACGCCAGGCGGATATCGTGATGGCGATGCGCGGCTCGTTCCAGTCGCGGCAGCAGCCTGGACAGTGCGTTCTCGTCCACCTCGCCGAGGAAGGCCAGCGTGACATGCCAGGCCTCCCTGCTGGTCCAGCGCAGGTCGCCGCGGGCCGTGCGTAGTGGCGCCGCTATCGCGTCGAGTTCGTCCAGGACGCCGGGCGGGGGTGCGATCGCGACGAACAGCCGCATGACCTCACCCGTGGTGGCGGCCTTCGGTGGCGCTAATGCAGTCTGCTGGCACGGCATCTGCCCATTGTCGCACGCCGGGGCCGATCAGTCGGTGTTCAGGTGTTGCGCTACATAGTCGATGCAAGCGGTGAGCGCCTCGACGTCTGATGGGTCCACGGCAGGAAACATGCCTATCCTCAGCTGGTTGCGGCCGAGCTTCCGGTACGACTCCGTGTCCACGATTCCGTTCGACCGCAGCGTCGCGGCGAGGTCGTCGGCGGCCAGGCCTGACCGCGGGTGGATGTCGATCGTGCCGACGACCTGCGACCGCTGCGCGGGGTCGGCGACGAACGGAGTCGCGTACTCGGTGCGTTCTGCCCACTCGTACAAATACGAAGCCGAGCGCGCCGTCCTGGCCGACGCCCAGGGCAGGCCGCCTTGGCTGAGTATCCACTCGACCTGGTCCGCGAGCATGAACAGCGTGGCGACCGCGGGAGTGTTGTAGGTCTGGTCCTTGGCGGAGCTCTCAAGCGCGATGCGCAGCGACAGGAAATCCGGGATGTACCGGCCGTTGGCCGCGATCTCCATCGCCCGTTCCGTGGCCGCGGGGGAGAACAGTGCGAGCCACAGCCCGCCGTCGCTGCCGAAGCATTTCTGCGGGGCGAAGTAGTACACGTCGAACTCGCTGGCTCGCACGGGCATGCCGCCGGCCGCGCTGGTCGCGTCGACCAGGATCAGCGACCCGGGGTCGGCGTCCGGCACCCTGGCGATCTGCATCGCGACCCCGGTCGAGGTCTCGTTGTGGGTAAGGGCGTACACGTCCGCACCCGGCTCGGCATAAGCAGAGGGATGCGTGCCGGGCACCGACTCCACCACTGTCGGCTCGGTCAGCCATGGCGCCCTGGACACGGTCCCGGCGAACTTCGCCGAGAACTCACCGAAGCTCAGGTGCTGTGAGTGTGCGCTGACCAGCCCGAACGCCGCGGCATCCCAGAACGCGCTGGTGCCGCCGTTGCCCAGCGCCACCGTGTATCCGTCGGGCAGGCCGAACAGGTCGGTGAGCCCGGCGCGAACGCGGCGGACGAGCGATTTTACTGGTGCCTGGCGGTGCGACGTGCCTAGATAGGCACGCCCGGCGCCAGCGAGCATGGTCACTTGCTCCTCGCGGACCTTGCTCGGGCCGCTGCCGAACCTGCCGTCCGACGGCTTCAGCTGGGCAGGGATGACGAGGGTGCTCACCTGCTCATGTTAGTGGGCGAGTGCCTGCGCCGCGCCGGGTACGTCGCGGACCGAGCGAGTCGCCGGGCCGGTATACCGGGCGGCCGGCCTGACCAGCCTGCCGGTCTGCTTCTGCTCCAGGATGTGCGCGGCCCAGCCCGCGGTGCGGGCGCAGGTGAACATCGAGGTGAACATGTGTGCGGGGACCTCGGCGAAGTCGAGCACGATCGCCGCCCAGAATTCCACGTTGGTCTCCAGTACCCGGTCCGGGCGGCGTGCCCGCAGCTCGGCGAGCGCGGCGGTTTCCAGGGCCAGCGCCACCTCGTACCGGGGCGCGTTCAGGTCCCTGGCCGTCCTGCGCAGCACCCTGGCGCGAGGGTCCTCGGCCCGGTAGACGCGATGGCCGAAACCCATCAGCCGCTCGCCACGGTCCAGGACCGACTTCACGTAGGTGCTGGCGTCGCCGGTCCGCTCGACCTCTTCGATCATGTGCAGTACCCGGGCGGGGGCGCCCCCGTGCAGCGGGCCGGACATCGCGCCTACGGCCCCCGATAGCGCGGCGGCCACGTCCGCGCCCGTGGAAGCGATCACCCGGGCGGTGAACGTGGAGGCGTTCATGCCGTGCTCTGCCGCCGACGTCCAGTAGGCGTCCACGGCCTTGACGTGACTCGGGTCGGGTTCGCCGCGCCAGCGGATCATGAACCGCTCGGTGATCGTGGCCGCCTCGTCGACCGTGTGCTGCGGCACCATCGGCCTCCCGATGCCCCTGGCGGACTGCGCCACGAACGACAAGGCCATCACCGAAGCCCGGGCTAGATCCTCCCTGGCCTGCTCATCGCTGATGTCAAGCAGCGGCCGCAGGCCCCAGGCCGGGGCCAGCATGGCCAGGGCGCTCTGCACGTCAACCCGGATGTCACCGGAATGGACCGGGATCGGATAGGGCTCTGCGGGAGGCAGCCCCGGAGCGAACGCGTTGTCCACGAGCAGGCCCCAGACGTGCCCGAAGGAAACGTGCCCGACCAGGTCCTCGATGTCAACTCCGCGGTACCGAAGCGCTCCGCCCTCCTTGTCCGGCTCGGCGATCTCGGTCTCGAAGGCGATAACTCCCTCAAGTCCAGGCTTGAAGTCCGGCATCGGCATCCTCCCCTTGCTCGCGGCCCTTTCATTCAACGGTCCTGCTCTGAGTGGCGATACCCGAAACGCGGTGTGAGGCTGATTACCATTCGAACATGACACAGAGTCACAGCGATTCAACCGGATTCTCGCCGGAAATGCTGGCCGCCGAGCCGATGGCACAGTTTGCCCGCTGGATGAAGGACGCCGCCATGCTGCCCGAGCCGACCGCCATGGTACTGGCCACGGTCTCCGCGGAGGGGCGCCCGAGGGCCAGGACCGTGCTGCTGAAGGCGCACGGCCCCGAGGGCTTCACGTTCTACACGAACCGGACCTCGCGCAAGGGGCAGGATCTTGCCGCTAACCCGCGCGCCTGCGTGGTCTTCCCGTGGTACCCGATGCAGCGCCAGGTGACCGCGGAGGGCACGGTGACCATGCTGTCGCAGCGGGAGAGCGAGCCGTACTTCCGGTCCCGGCCGCGCGGATCCCAGATCAGCGCGTGGTCCAGCAGGCAGTCCACGGTGCTGGAGTCCCGCGCCCAGCTCGACGACCGGGCCGCCGAACTGGACCGCCGCTGGCCGGAGGGGACCGACGTGCCCATGCCGGATTTCTGGGGCGGGTACCTGCTGACGCCGGAGACCGTCGAGTTCTGGCAGGCAGGACAGTACCGGCTGCACGACCGGTTGCGTTATCGCCAGAAGGGTACGAGCTGGGACATCGAGCGCCTTTCGCCGTAATGTACGGGCGTGTTTCCACCTCTGGCGGCTCTCCGGCATAGCATCACAGCAGGAGGGATGAGGAGTTGACCGCGCACGGCCTCATAGACACCACGGAGATGTACCTCCGCACCGTCTTCGAGCTCGAAGAGGAGGGCATCGTCCCGCTGCGTGCCCGGATCGTCGAACGCCTGGCGCAGAGCGGCCCGACGGTCAGCCAGACGGTGGCGCGAATGGAGCGGGATGGGCTGCTCCACGTCGAGAACGACAAGCAGCTCTCGCTGAGCGAGACGGGACGGATGCTCGCGACGAGGGTCATGCGCAAGCACCGGCTGGCCGAATGCTTGCTTATCGACGTGATCAAGCTGCCCTGGGAGGAAGTCCACATCGAGGCCTGCCGTTGGGAGCACGTTATCTCGGAAAGCGTGGAGCGACGGGTGCTTGAACTGCTGGACTACCCAGTGCTGTGCCCGCATGGCAACCTGATCCCGGGGCTGATCGAGCTCGGGCTGCCTGAACAGGTACGGGGCCGGGTTCTAGCCGCCGAGCAGGCGGCTGGCCGGACGATGAATGAGCTCGTCGGAGACGCCGCCGTGCGCGTCGCCGTCCGCAGGATCAGCGAGCAAATTCAAAGTGACCTCGATCTGATGCTTAAACTCCGGCATGCCGGGATACAACCCGGACGCGAGGTGATACTCATGGCCGGTGAGCATGGCGTCCGAGTGATAGCGGCGGATGCGATGGACACGAGCCCGGCGGAGTTTTCCGGCCACATCGCGTCGCATGTATTCGTGTCGCCAGTTCCCGCTGGGGAGCGCGCCGATGATGGCATGGGGTAGCTGGAACGAGGCCGCGTTCGAGGCATACCTCCCGGCCAACATGATCCTCGGCCTGGCGGACGTGGCCGTTGTCGCCGCGGACCGGTTCGTCAACCTCATGTACATGAACGAGTACGCGGCGCGGCTGTTCCGGGTGACCGGCGACGCCGCCGCGATGGCGGGCCAGCCCGTGCTCTCTCTCGGCCTGGTGGCCGACGGCGACCTGCGGCAGGTGGAGGAGATGACCGAGCAGGTGCTGCACGGCCGCACCTGGGAGGGCACGTTCGAGACCATCCGCGGCGACGGGACGCACGCGCTGATCCGCGCTCTGGCCGTGCCGCTGCGTCATCCTTCCGGCGACATCGACGGAACCGTGCTCCTCGCCCGTGAGGTCAGCCAGCGGGCCGGCCGCAGCGAGGAGGACAGGATCGCGCTGCTCGAGCGCGTCGGCGAGCGGCTGGCTGGATCGCTGGAGATCGGTGCCACGCTGCGGCATGTCGCCGAGCTGCTTGTGCCGCAGTTCGCTGACCACTGCTTCATCGACCTGTTCCAGGGGGACGCGCTGGTTCGCCGCGTGCAGCGGCACGCCGGCGGCTGGCAGCCGCCGCCGGGTACCTGGGCGGAGAACGGACAGCAGATCCACTACCCGCCGGGCCACCATTGCCAGCGGGCGATGGCCGAGCTGGACACCGTCATCGTCCGCGACCTGGAGGAGGCCTTCCGCCTCGCGCCAAGCGAGGCGAGCCGTTCGGCGGCGGTCGCGGCCGGGCTGACGTCCTCAGTCGCCGCGCCGCTGTACGCGCGGGGCGTGCTGCTCGGCGTGATGAGCCTGGCGCTGTCCCGGCTGACCGACCGGGGTGACCGGGCCTACGACACGGCGGACGCGGAGCTGATCGGGGCGATCGCCAGCCGGGTGGCCGTCGCGATCGACAACGCGATGCTGTTCGAGGCCGAGCGGCAGACGGCGCTCGCCTTCCAGAAGAGCCTGCTGCCCCAGGCGATCCCCGAGCTCGACGGCCTCGAAGTGGCCTGCCGCTACGTGCCCGCCAAGCCGCTGGAGACGCAGGGCCAGGGCATCCAGACCCAGGTGGGCGGGGACTGGTATGACATCATCCCGCTCGCCGCGGGACGGGTTGGGATCGTCATCGGCGACGTGGAGGGGCGTGGCGCGCGCGCGGCCGCGATCATGGGCCAGTTGCGCGCCGCGCTGCGCGCGTTCGCGCAGGACGAGAAGACGCCGGCCGACATCATGCGCAAGCTCGACGAGTGGTGCCGTTCGCTGGCACCGTCCGGCACGGACGCGATCGGTACCGATCCTCCGACCGCGAGCTGCATTTACATGATCTACGACGCGTGGTCACGCGAGCTCACCTTCGCCAACGCCGGGCACGATGCGCCGGTGATGGTCAGCGAGGGTGAGGCGCGGCAGCTGGAGTTCCTGCACAAGGGCGTCCTTCTCGGCGTCCGGGGACGGGGGATACCGGGGCTGCCCACGTACAAGGAGGAGACGATCCTGATCCCGCCCGGTGCGGTACTGGTGTTCTACACTGACGGGCTGACCGACCGGCGGACCAGGGCGGACGGCTCGGGGCATTACACCGAGGAGGAGGCCGCCGAGATGCTGCGGCACGCGGTGCGCGCGGCCGCGGCGAGCGGTGACCCGGACGTGGTGGCTACCGCGGCGGAGTACGCGGTGCCTGGTGATATCGACGACGACATGGCGATCCTGGTCGCGAAGTCCTCCGCTGCCGAGCTTGACTCTCGCGAGCAGGTCTTCCCGGCCGAGCCGATCATGGTCTCCGAGGCCAGGCGGCTGGCGGCGCAGACATTCCGGTCCTGGGGCATGGACCCCGAGCAGACCGAGCTCACCTGCCTGCTGGTATCGGAGGTGGTCACGAACGCGGTGCTGCACGCGTCTACCACGCCCAGTCCGGGGCGGCAGTTTGACCTGGACCTGGAGTCGATGCCCATGCCAGTCCCGGCGGCTTCGGCTGGCGGCAGCGGCGGCAGCGGTCCGATGCCAGCCTGGGGCGCCGTGCTGGCGGGGCGTGAGCGGTCGGCCAGCACGCCGGCGAAGGAGTTCGCGCTGCGGCTGCGACGGGGCGCCAACTCGGTCTGGGTGGAGGTGTTCGACCCGGACCTGCGGCTGCCCAGGATCAGGACGGCCGGTGAGACCGATGAGGGCGGCCGGGGTTTGTACCTGGTCGAGCAGCTCGCCACCCGCTGGGGGTCGCGGCCGACGCCGGAGGGTAAGGCGGTCTGGTTCGAGATGCCGCGCAGGTAGCGGGCGCGCAGGGAGCGCGCTAGTGCCCGGCGCCGTGTGCGGAGGCGTAGAACATCAGCACCAAGAGGATGAACACGATGATCGCGCCCTTCCAGTGCTTGCCGCTGACGGGAAGCTTGAACTTGCCGCGCGCCTTCGTGTAGAAGTACCCCACAGCCAGCGCCAACAGGCCCAGCAGGATCAGTCCAGTCGTCATGTCCGCCTCCTGTACCCGATATGTCCGTATCAGGTACCGTGAGCGATAGTGCTACCAGACAGAATACCGGAGGACGTCGTGGCTGAGGCATACATAGCTGGTGCGGTTCGCACCGCCGTCGGCAGGCGCAACGGCGGCCTCGCCGGGGTGCATCCCGTGGACCTCGCCGCGCACAGCCTCCGGGCGCTGACCGAGCGCACAGGCATCGACCCCGCCGCGGTCGACGACGTGATCATGGGCTGCGTGTCCCAGATCGGACCGCAGACGTTCGACATCGCGCGGAACGCCTGGCTTTCCGCCGGCCTGCCGGAAAGCGTCCCCGGTGTTACCGTCGACCGGCAGTGCGGCTCGTCGCAGCAGGCGGTCCACTTCGCCGCGCAGGCGGTCCTGTCCGGTACCCAGGATCTGGTGGTGGCGGCGGGCGTGGAAAGCATGAGCGTGGTGACGATGGGCGCCAGCGTGATGCTGCCGGTACAGGCGGGCATGCCGTCCCCGCAGGGCCCCGGCTGGAAGGAACGCTACGGGGACCAGGAGATCTCGCAGTTCCGTGGTGCGCAGCTGATCTGCGAGAAGTGGGACCTCAAGCGCGCCCAGCTGGAGGAGTTCGCGCTGGAGAGCCACCAGCGGGCGGTACGCGCGATCGACGAGGGCAGGTTCACCGGTCAGATCGCGCCGCTGAACGGTGTGGACACCGACGAGGGTCCGCGCCGGGACACGTCGCTGGAGAAGATGGCCGGCCTGCCGGCCCTGCGCGAGGGGTGGGAGATCACCGCCGCGACGTCGTCGCAGATCTCCGACGGCTCGGCCGCCGTGCTGATCGCGTCCCAGGAGGCGCTGCGCGTACACGGCCTCACGCCGCTGGCGCGGATCCACGCGCTCACCGTGGTGGGCGACGACCCGGTGTTCATGCTGACCGGCCCGATCCCGGCGACAAGGAAAGCACTGGCGCGGGCCGGGCTGTCTGTCGGCGACATCGACGTGTTCGAGGTCAACGAGGCGTTCGCGCCCGTGCTGCTGGCCTGGTCGCAGGAGACCGGCGCGTCGCTGGAGCGGACCAATCCGAACGGCGGTGCGATAGCGCTCGGCCACCCGCTCGGCGCCACTGGCGCGATCTTGATGACCAAGCTCGTGCACGAACTGCACCGCGGCGGCGGTAGGTACGGCCTGCAGACCATGTGCGAGGGCGGCGGCCAGGCCAACGCCACGATCATCGAGCGCGTGTAAAAGGACTTTTTTTTATTAGAACTTACGGTGGTGCTTCGGCCCGCCCGACTACCACGCCACGAGGGTGCTGTTGCTCTAGCGTGGGGGCATGGTGGCGCTACTGGTTGTGGCGATCGCGCTCGGCCTTAACAA
>Ga0335074_10012757_pt1 | contig 11795 bp, 9 predicted proteins | sample Lox_Sample_23_FD_206715 | JGI IMG/M metagenome (GOLD analysis project Ga0335074, IMG submission 206715) | Soil microbial communities from Loxahatchee National Wildlife Refuge, Florida, United States - Lox_Sample_2.3 | ecosystem: Environmental > Terrestrial > Soil > Wetlands | place: USA: Florida...
CGCCACGATGAGCGACGTCGCGCGGGCGGCACCGGCTAGCCGCCGCAGATGGTCCTCACCCACTACCTGGTTGGCGATGAGCACCTCGGGCGGCGACGCCGCGAGCATGGCTTCGGCTTCGTACACGGTGGCGGCCGTAAGGCCGACGGCGCCAGCGGCCAGCTGCCGCCGCGCGATCTCGACGCACTTGTGCACCTTGGTGTGCGGCCGCACACCGACATCATGGGCGGCCGACCACTTCGCCATGGCGGCAATGTTGTACTCAAGGGCGGCGATGTCGAGGAGGAGCGCTGGGCTGGGCAGGTCCTGGCGGACGCGGCGAAGAGTCACGGCGCCAGCCTAGGCAGGGACCGACGACAGCAAGCGGGTGAGCACCTCGTCGAGGCTCTGGTGTGCGCGCACCAGGTCGATAATGGCCTGCTGCATCGCGGACTGTGAGCGGTGACCGATGACATTACGCCCAATAGCGGTGCCCGCCGCGCCGCCGCGAAGGGCCTCATCCACCGTCCGGAGCAGCTCGAGCGGGTCTCGCTGATCACCCCCGGCCACCACGACCGGGATCTGCGCAAGCTCGCAAATCTGCGCCATGGCTTCGGCCGGGCCGGGAGACTGCAGCTTAACCAGATCGGCGCCCAATTCCTGCATGGTGCGCGCACCCCAGGCGAGGTTCTCGACCCCTCCGGCCTGCTGCTCCGGGCCGACGGCGACGTGAACCTCGGCGAGCACGACCGTACCGAGCCTCTCCGCTTCCTCGCAGACCTCGGCCAGGTCCCGCAAGGACGCCTCCTCATGGGCGCCGCCGATCTCGACGTCGATGCAGACCGCATCCGCCCCGATCGCGAGGCTTGCCTCGACGCTGTTCAGCAGCACCGGCCAGCGAGACCCGTCGTTCACGCCGGTCGATCCGCTCACCCGCACGATGAGCCCTGTTTCCGGGGCGATTCGGTCCGCGTACCGCTTGGCCTCTCCCCAGCGCAGCAGCATCGCGTCGACACCGCTGGCACAGCCCATGTCCACCAGGGCACCGGTATCCTCTGCCCCCTCGAACCTTCCGACCGGTACGACGATGTCGAGGGGAAGGATGACTATGCGCCCGCCGCGCCCGGCTATCCGCCGCATGCGCCTCGCCTTCCCAGCGTTCATCGGCATCTGCGGTCCTTCCTCTTCGTTGGCTCCCCTGTCGGCGGGGTCGTGCGCCCTGGCGGCCCCGCGGCCCGGAGAGAAGGTGACATTGCGTCCCTCGCGCCGCGGCTCACGTCAATCCGTACTTGTAGAAGAAACGCGACTGGTCTTCACCGGCACCGACGCCCGCCTGGAAGTTCCGCACCCGCGAGCTCACGAAGTCGAGACGGATCGGGTAGATGAGGGGTACCCACAGGACTTCGTCGCTGACGACGATCTTGTCCATCTGCTTGTAGAGCCCTACCACCTCGGCCGGGTTGGTGTTCCGGTGCGCCTCGACGGTCAGCTGGTCGAACGACTGCGAGGAGTACCAGGGGTAGTTGCAGCACCCCTCTTGCTCGGCGCTGGTCGTGAAGGCGGAGTCGACAATGTAGGAGCCGCTGGGGTAATAGAGTTCCCAGGCCCACAGCATGATGCCCGCCGGGCTGTTCGCCGTGAAGTTGGCGAAGGCGTCGTACTCCATCGGGATGTACTCCGTCTTGATGCCGATGCTGGTGAGATCGGCCTGGATGACCTGCGCCATGTTCTCGTAGGGGAACCGGTTCGAGCTCCATATCTTCACGGTGGCGTCATTGGGGACGCCGGCCTCGGCGATGAGGCTTTTCGCCTTCGCCGGGTTGTACGGGTAGGCAAGCCCGTCCTGGTAGTACGGGCTGAGCGGGGAGAAGAAACCCCCGTTGGCAACGTGCCCCAGCCCGTTCATAACCTGCAGGATCCTCGCCTTGTCGACGGCCATGGCGATCGCCTGGCGGACGCGGACATCCTTCAGCACCGGATCCTTCAGGCTGAGCGACATCCAGTAGCAGTTGTCCTGGGGTGTCCGCACGGCCTGGTGATCACTCACGTAGGTGGGGTTGTCCAGGACGCTGGCGACGTAGCCCGCGGGCACCGGGTCGTACATCATGTCGGTCTCGCCGGCTTCCATGCGGATCATGGACAGTGTGTCGGCGATCCCCATCTGCCAGTTCACCCCGGCGTAGGACGGCACACCCGGCTTCCAGTAATGCGGGTTGCGCTTGAGCTGGATATTGCTCTGCTCGTTCACCACGTCGGCGGTGAACGGCCCGGTGCCGATCGGGTGCCAGTTGAAGTAGTCGTCCCCAGCGTCTTCGACGACGGACATGGGCACGACACCCGCCGAGTTGAACGAGATGAGGTAGATGAAGGCGCTGTCGGGATAGTCGAAGTCGAAGACGATCGTCTGCGAATCGGGCGTGGTGATCCCGGTCAGCTGCTTTGCCTTCTCATTCAGAACGTCTGCCATGCCGGAGATGGCCAGCGGCGTGTAGAGGCTTCCGGCCTGCGAGCCGAACGAGGGGATCACCAGCCGTTCGAAGGAATACTTGACGTCCGCGCTGGTGAGCGGCTGGCCGTTGGTGAATTTGATTCCCTTGCGGAGCGTGAAGGTGAGGCGGTGCCCGCCGTTGGATACGGCCGGCAATCCGGTGGCGAGATCTGGGACGAGCTTTTGTGTGTAGGGGTCGATCAGCAGCAGCGTCTCGAAGAGCGCGAACTGGCCGCACCCCGCCGCGCCGTTCCACCATTTCTGCGGATCAAGCCCCGGGATGGTCGTGCTCATCTGGAAGTTGAGCGTGGCGTTCCTGTCGAGCCGCTGCGTGGATTGGGTGTTGGCAGCCTTAGTGGCGCTGCAGGCGGCCAACGCGACTCCGCTGGCGCCGAGCAGCCCGGCGCGGGTTAGAAAAGCGCGGCGGTCGAGGAGGCCGGGCGCTGCCTTGACTTTTTGCGTCTCCCCGTCATGGATCCCGTTGCCCACTGCTATCGCACCACCCTTCGTGGTCCAATAACGCTACGTTGGAATGTTACGACAAAAAGCTCTCCGACGGCAGGCTTGTCTGCCGGCACGTTCGTCTCGCCCTTAAAGCGGTCCCGCCGGCCTGCCGCGTTCAGGTCGGCTTTTGCATAGGCGCCGGTTTCTGTGCGGGTGCGGGCTGCCCGGCCGGGTCGTTAGCAGGTGTCGCCGGGTGGGGGCACTCAGGGGCCACCGCCAGATGGCAGGCCACGGTACGTCCTGACGGCCAGCGCTGGGTGGGTGGGTCGACGGTGCGGCAGATCTCTATGGCCTCGGGGCAGCGGGTGTGGAAGCGGCAGCCGCGCGGGGGGTTGACCGGGCTCGGGATGTCGCCCTGCAGCGCCACGCTCTTGCCGTTCCAGCCGGCGGCCGGATCGGGCGGCGGCACGGCGCGCAGCAGGGCACGCGTGTACGGGTGGGCGGGCGAGGAGAACAGCTCCTCGCGGGTCCCGACCTCGACGAGGCGGCCGAGGTACATGACCGCCACATGCGTCGCCACATGACGGACGACGGCGAGGTTGTGGGCGATGAACACCATCGTGAGCGCCAGCTCGTCCTGGAGCTCGGTGAGCAGGTTGACGATCTGCGCCTGAATGGAGACGTCGAGGGCGCTCACGGGCTCATCGGCCACGACGAACTCCGGGCCGAGCGCGAGCGCCCGGGCGATCCCGATGCGCTGGCGCTGCCCTCCCGAGAACGCGTAGGGGAAACGGTCGGCTGTGTCGGGCGGCAGGCCAACGAGTGCCAGCAGCTCCCGCACGCGCTCGCTGCGCTTCGCATGCGAGCCGTAGCCATGAGCACGCAGCGGTTCGGCGATGATCGAGCCGACCTTCATGCGCGGGTTGAGTGAGGCGTACGGATCCTGGAAGATCATCTGCGACCGGCTGCGGAATCGCTTGAGCGCGTCGCCCTTGAGCGTGCTCACGTCGGTGCCATCGAAGCGGACAGAGCCGCGCGATGGCTGGTAGAGACCAAGAAGGGACCGCCCTACCGTCGTCTTCCCCGACCCGGACTCGCCCACCAGCGCGAGCGACTCACCCTGGGCGATCGAGAAGGTCACGCCGTCGACGGCGCGCAGCACCTGCGGCCTCCAGCCCCAGCTCCGGGCCGCGACCGCGAAGGTGATCGCCAGGTCCTCGACGACCACGAGCGGCTCAGGCGGCGGCGCGCTCATGACCGCGGCGCCGATCCGGTCCGCACGTCGGCAAAGCACGCGGCCTCGTGAGCGGACCTGCCGCCAGGCACCGGCGCCAGAGGCGGATCCTCGCCGCGGCAGCGCTGCATCACGTGACTGCAGCGCGGGGCGAAGGGGCAGCCTGCGGTCATGCTGTAGCCCGTCGGCGGCGAGCCAGGGATGGCGCGCAGGCGGCCTTCGATGGTCGCGTCGAGCTTGGGCACCGAATCGAGGAGACCGAGGGTGTAGGGGTGCCGCGGGTCGGCGAACACCTCCGACGTGCTGCCCGACTCGACGACCCGGCCGGCGTACATCACGATCATCCGGTCGGTGACGCTGCCGACCACGCCGAGGTCGTGCGTGATGAGGATGAGCGCCATCCCGCGCCGGCCCTGCTCTCGCTGGAGAAGGTCGAGTATCTGGGCCTGAATCGTGACGTCGAGGGCCGTCGTCGGTTCGTCGGCGATGAGCACCTCGGGATCGGCCGAGATAGCCACGGCGATCGCCACCCGTTGCCGCAGCCCGCCGCTCAGCTGATGCGGGAACTGGCGAAGGCGGGTCGTCGGCTCTGGCACGCCGACCTCCTCGAGGAGCTCGACCGCCCGCTTGCGGGCCTCCTGCCTGGAGATGCCGAGGTGACTGATCATCCCTTCGGTGATCTGGCGGCCGACCGGCATGACCGGGTCGAGCGAGGCCATGGAGTCCTGGAAGACCATGGCTATGCGTCGGCCGCGGACCCGCCGCAATGCGGTCTTGCCGGCGGTGAGGAGGTCGGAGCCGTCCAGCGTGATCTGGCCGTGCTCGATCCGGCCGTTTCGCGGCAGAAGCTGCACGAGGGACAACGCCAGCGCTGTCTTTCCGCAGCCGGACTCACCGACGATGCCCACGGCCTCGCCGGCCAGGATCTCGAAGGAGACGTCTTGGACCGCCACGATCTGGCCGCGCGTGGTTCCGTACACGGTCGTCAGCCCGGAGACGGTGAGCGCGGCCCGGGTTCCGCCCGGCGTACTCTCGCCGGGTCCGGCCGGGCTGCCGGCGGTCATGGCCAGGGCGCTCGGATCCGTGCTCATCGCGTGTACTTGATCCTCGGGTCGAGAAACGCGTTCACGATGTCCGCCACCAGGTTGAAGATCACGACGGCCGCAGCGGCCACGATGACGGTGCCCATCACCACCGGGATGTCATTCGCGCTGATGGCGTTCCACATCTGCTGGCCGATGCCCGGCCAGCCGAACACCTGCTCGACGACCAAGACGCCACCGAGGAAGATGCCAAAGTCAAGGCCGATCATCGTGATCGCCGGGCCAGCGGAGTTGCGCAGCACGTGGCGGAGCACAACCACCCACTCCGACAAGCCTTTCGCCCGGCAGTTACGGATGTAGTCCTCGCCGAGCACGTTGAGAACCGAGGAGCGGACCATGCGGGCGTACCAGGCGGCTCCGGGCAGCCCGAGGGCGAGCGCCGGCAGCACCAGCGCGGGCAGAGACGCGGTCGCCCCCAGCGGGAAGATCGGGAAACGGTAGGCGAACAGGTACAGCAAGAGGAAGCCGAGGACGAACTGGGGCGTGACGACGCCGAGGAGCGAGCCGCTCAGGATGGCCCGGTCCGTCTTGCCCTGCCACCTAAGCGCGGCCAGGACCCCGAGAGGCAGGCCGACGACGACCTCGACAGCAAGCCCCGCCGCAGCGAGCGCCATGGTCGCCGGGAGGCGGCCGAGGACGATCGAGGACACCGATTCGCCAGTGGAGTAGGACTGGCCCATGTTCCCGTGCAACAGGCGGACGAGATAGCGGTAGTACTGGACGATGATGGGCCGGTTGAGGCCAAGCGTCTGGCGGGCCAGTTCGTACTGGGCGTGCGTTGCCCGCAATCCGGCATACAGCCGCGCCGGGTCGACCGGTGACAGGAACGTGGCGCCGAAGGTGATGAGGGTGATGGCGAGGATGACGACCACTGACCAGCCGAGGCGGCCGACAATGTAGCGGGTCACCGCAAGCTCCCCAGCTTCACCCGGACGGTGCGCTCGAGCGTGGGATCGAGCGCGTCGCGGAGTCCGTCCCCCACCATCGAGAAACCGAGCATGGCGAACATGATGGCCATCCCGGGAAAGAGCACGAGCCATGGCGCGGCCGTGATGTAGTCCTGGCCGTTGGCGATCATGTTGCCCCACGAAGCGGTCGGTGGATGGATGCCAAGGCCGACGTAGCTGAGCGCTGCCTCCAGCTGGATAGCCGTGGCTACGCCGAGGGTGCAGAACACGATGATGCTCGGCATGACGTGGGGCACGATGTGGCGCAGCAGGATCCGAGCCCGGCCAACGGCCGACGTCCGCGCGGCAAGGACGAAGTCCCGCTCGCGGAGCGTCACGGCCTGCGAGTAGACGACCCGGGCGAGGTAGGCGCCAAACCCGATCCCCACGATGACGCTGATCGTGAGGACCCCGGGGGAGGTGACCGCCAGGATCGCGGTGGCGAGCAGGAGGATCGGGAAGCTGAGGATTACATCCGCGAGCCGCATGAGCAGTTTGTCGACGATGCCCCCGAACAGGGCGGCGATGCCGCCGATGGCGAGACCGAGCACCCCGCCGATGATGTTGGCGCCTAGGCCGACGGTGAGCGAGATGCGCGCCCCGAACAGCAGGCGGGAGAGCTCGTCACGGCCGAGGGGGTCCGTGCCGAGAAGGAAATGAGTGCTCGGGGGGAGCGGGTTGCCGCTTGGGGTCAGCCCGCTCGCCAGCTGAAGGTCCGGCGGGTACGGGGCGATGAGCGGCGCGAAGACGGCGCACGTGATGAGGACGGCGACGAAGAACAGCCCCACCATGGCGAGGCGGTCGTGACGGAGCTGGTAGGCCGCTGTTCGCCAGTAGCCGCGCTCGGCCAGTTGCTTGAGCGGCTGCGAGGCGAGATCCGCTGAAACGGCCACCCAGTCCTCCCGATCAGCTCACAGGCACCCATGCCGCCCGCCCGGGTTAGATCGGAATGTTACTACATATGCTCGGCGAGGACGATGGTGCTTTCGCCTGGCCAGAATCAGCTTCCACGTGGATGCGGCTTTCTTCTAGCAGGCGAGCTGATCGCGGGCGTCGACCCGCAGAACGCGCTCAAATCGGTTCCCCCTGAACCCGAACATGCTGCGGTGAAAGCTGACCGTGGAGCAGCTATGGCCGGGGATGACTGCCACGCGTTCTCCTACCTGAGGCCGGCTGGTTCCGTCGAGCAGAAATCGGCAATGCTCCTCAGACGTCGCGAAGTGCGCGGCTTGGTAACCCGCCAGCATAGGCTCACCCCAGTCCGTTGACATGCGCTTGGCGCCTACGTCAACCACGAGGGGCCTGCCAGGCCGGGACGTGGCCACGGTGGCAATAGCGGCTAGAGCAGGCTCGAATTCTGGCAGCAGCCGGGAGTACGCGCCGTCCATGAGCACATACGCGCCGGTCTGGATGTCGGTCATGAACGGCAGGTTCCCGGCCGACTCGAAGGTGGAAGCGGCACCGCCGGTGACCATGCGCACCTCGAATCCGGCCCGGTCGAGGTCTGCGAGCAGTTCCGGGATCATCGCGAACGCTTCAAGTACTGCAGAACTGCGTTGCGCCCTGTCTTCAATCGCAACGAGGTGACCTTCATACGCCATGACGCCCCAGAAAACCAGGCCGGGCAGCAAGGCCAGGTGCTTCGCCAGCGTTACCGCCTCATCGGCGGAAGCGACGCCGCTGCGCCGCATTCCTATGTCGACCTCGACGACCACGCGGAGGCTGACGTCATGCTGGACGGCGGCGTCTGACGCCAGTTCCGCTGCCTCCGGCGAGTCGACAGCAATCGTGACCGCTGCCTTTGCCGCGGCTGCAGCCACCGAAGCCAGACGGGCCCGGTCGGTGACGACGTTTGCGAGCAGCACGTCACTTATGCCGGCGCCGACCGCGGCAGCGACCTCGTCGGAGGTCGCGCAGGTCATTCCGGATGCCCCACTGGCAAGCTGCAGCAGCGCAATCTCCGTGCACTTGTGGTGCTTCAGATGGGGGCGCAACGATGCGCACCTTCCGGCGAAGTATTCTGCCATTCGCCGGATGTTACGTTCCATCGCGTCGAGATCAACGGCAAGGAACGGGGTCGCGATGCCGCCGGGTGGGTCAACAGACGCGATCCGAGACAGGGCTGCGTAGCTGTGGTTATGGCTGGTCACTGGCCTGGCCCGCCTCGCCCTGTAATAGTGCCGTTCTTAGGGCCGAACCACAGCGATTTAGCTGGGCATGACGTCGCCTCGCTTATCTGCCATCCGGTCTGTGCGACTGGGCTCGCGATCACTGGCGATGTGCGTGCGGGCTGTCTGCGCCAGCCGGCCACCCTGAGCATCCAGGCTGAAGAGGGCCACCTGCTCACAAGAGTGAGTATCAGCCGGGGCTCGGCAGGCGCGCAACACGTCGAACGTGATCATCACCCTGCATATCGGCGGCGCGACGTTCGAGACGCTGCGACGGGGCGCCGAGTTGGCCACGGCCGCTATCGCGGGTCTGCTGGACGGCGCGGAGCCTAGGCATCTGGCGAACCCGGAAGTCCTTCCCAGAAGGCGTGACGTCATGGCAACCCCGCCCGGTCCGTATCTGCTGGCCTTCAATGCCGGCACCGGAAGCTGCCGGGCGGTGCTGTTCACCGACACCGGACAGCAAGTAGAGTCGTCCTGGCCTTGCGGCCAGGTATGCTGACCCATCAGCCAGGGACCAGGGATGCATTCGACACCGGAGAGTGCCAAGGCGTCAAGAAACCGCACTGCCCCGACCGTCGCCGTTAGATTGGACAGCCTATGAGCGACATCCCGGAGATTTCGTCGCCCTTGCTCGACGTCCCGCTGCAGGGCTATGCGGCGGAGGTAGCAGTCACCGCCGGCGAAGCGGTCGACCTGATGCTGAGCGGTGAGGCTGACGCCCAAGTATCGGTCGTGCGCCTGATTCACGGCGATCCAAACCCGGCTGGGCCCGGCTACCGGGACGAGCCGGCAGCATGGTCGCCGAATTCTCATGTCAATCTCCACACGCAAGCCCTGGACCTTGGTTCCTATATTGAGATCCCGGACCGGCCGGCGCTGCGGCCCAGCGCGGCGATGACCGTCGGCCTGTGGATTTATCCAACCCGGCTCACCGGCCAATGGCAGGCCATTGCCGCCAAATGGGCGAAGAACGATGCGTGCTTCGGCCTGTTCTGCACCGGGAACAGGATTCTTGTCGGCGGCATCTCCTTCGACGGCCGCAGCGTGGAATGGTGCACCGGCCTGCATTTCGTTGAGCCTCGCACCTGGCAGTTCGTCGCCCTTTCCTATGACGGGACATCCGGGCGCCTGGAAGTCGCGCAGTACTCGCCGGCGAGTACAACTCTGCTCGAACAACGCAGCCCGGGTGAGGGCGGCGAGATCGTCACGGCATGCCGGGAAATTGGGCCGTCGCGGCTGCACGATAGCCGTGCCCCGCTGCTGATCGGGGCGCTGGCCGACCGGTCCGGAGGGCACCGCGCGCACTTCAACGGCAAGGTCGCCACGCCTTTCCTGGCGGCGTCGGCCATCCCGCCAGCTGAGTTGTCGAAGATCATGTTTGAGCCGGTCTCCGCAGGCTGGCCTGACCTCATCGCAGCCTGGGACTTCAGCCGGGACGTCTCGACGCAAGCCGTGCGCGACGTGTCGGCGCACGGCTTTGACGGCCGCGTAGTCAACTGCCCGGCCCGTGCAGTGACCGGGCCGCGGTGGTCCGGGACTCACGCGACGCTGTTCACCGACGAGCCCGGTTGCTATGACGCCGTTTACCTGCACGAGGACGACCTGGCTGACCCGGATTGGGAGCCAGCTGTAAGGCTCTCCGTGCCTGCCAACGCGCGCAGCGGTATCTACGCCGCGGTCATCCGCTCAGACGAAGACAAGCTCACCATTCCGTTCATCGTGCGCCCGGCCTCCCCTCAGGCCAGGCTGTGCTTTATCGCCCCGACCCTGACCTGGCAGGCCTACAGCAGCAATCGCGGGCCCTACAGTTTCACCGAGGATGGGGTCATCGACCGCTCGCTCTGCATCTACGACCGGCACAGCGACGGTTCGCCAGTCGACTATTGCACGCGGCGCAAGCCGACGCGGTCGGGAAACCCGAGCCGTGGCATCAGGGCCTGGGGGGCGCACGTCCTGCCTGCCGACCTCTACCTGGTCGACTGGCTTGAGCAACTCGGCTTCCCGTACGACGTCTTGTGCGACCAGGACCTGCACTTCCGCGGACAGCCGGTGCTCGAGCCATACACCTGCATCATTCTCGGCAGCCATCCCGAATACTGGACACTGGCAATGCTCGAGGCGCTGGAGTCATACCTGGACTGCGGCGGACGGGTGCTTTATCTCGGCGGCAACGGACTGTACTGGGTGACCTCGCTGCACGCCGAACAGCCCTTCGTCATGGAGGTCCGGAAATCGGGGGACGGAGACTTCGAGCCCGAGCTGACCCGGGACCAGCCGGGCGAGATGCAGCACAGCACCTCGCTCGAAGCCGGCGGGCTGTGGTCCCGCCGTGGCCGCCCGGCACGGCGGCTGATCGGGGTCGAGCACTCCGCGAACGTCTTCGTCAACGCCCAGGGCCGGTGGGGATTTCAGCGCCTGCCGGATAGTTATGATCCCCGCTACGGCTTCGTGTTCGAGGGCGTCGGCGGTGAGGTGATTGGCGACTTCGGCCTCAACCTCGGCACTTCAGCGGGTTATGAGATGGACTCGGTGCTCGAATGGATCTGGAGGGACGACTGGCGGCCAGCCGTCCTCGCCCGGGCCACCAGTGATCGCTTCATGTCCGCGATGCGCATGCCCGTCGCGCGGCGCTCCGAGATGGCGCTGACGGCGTCGCCAGGCGGGGCCGCAGTCTTTGCGGCCGGCTCCGTGACCTGGACCGGGAGCCTGTCGCACGGCGGATACGACAACAGCGTCTCCCGGGTGACGGCGAATGTCCTCAGGCGCTTCCTGGAAACACCGCGCGGTGAGCCCGTCGTGAGCTTTACTCGGTGATCGATATTGAACGTTCCGGTGACCGCCCGAAGCGTTCAGTCGCCGGCCTGGTGCGGTACGCACGGCACCAGATTGACCCCGCGACCTGCACGGTCATCCGATATCGACCCATGGTGCGTCCGCGGGTTCACGCGGATCGCTCAGCCTGTTACCGTCAAGGAGCGTCCCGACGTTCGTAAGCCGAACGGACCCCATCCGTTCTTCACCATAAACGTCCGTGAAGCGGAAGTTTCCTTCTTCCTGCTTCATCAAGGCGATGTCGGCCCGCGCTCCGACACTGAGAGTGCCAATCTCGTTCGTGCGCAGGATACTTGCCGGCCCGGACGTGACGCTCGCCACGACGCCCTGCAACGGCATCCCAGCGCAGAGCAATTTGCTCATGCAGAGCGGCAGATCGAGTCGTGCAACCGACGAATTGGCAAACTTAATCACCGGAGAGGCTGTCGCGTCGTTCGACTGAAGAGCGTCCGGATAGGTGCTCATCTGGTGCAGGTCGGTAGAAATCGTATGAGGCGGTATTCCATTGGACAGGAGGCTTTCTGCCACCGCAAAGGAGTAGCTGCCGGCGCCGTGACCAACATCAAGCACTACACCACGATCGAGTGCAGCTCGCAG
>Ga0335074_10012758_pt1 | contig 11794 bp, 9 predicted proteins | sample Lox_Sample_23_FD_206715 | JGI IMG/M metagenome (GOLD analysis project Ga0335074, IMG submission 206715) | Soil microbial communities from Loxahatchee National Wildlife Refuge, Florida, United States - Lox_Sample_2.3 | ecosystem: Environmental > Terrestrial > Soil > Wetlands | place: USA: Florida...
GTGCCGGTCGCTCCGCCGCTCGAGATTCCGTTGAACAGATTCGTCAGGTCCTCCATGCCGTAGAAGAGGAAGTAGACGCCCATGAAGATCGCCAGCAGCGAATAACGCCCGTTGAGACCGTCGATATCGATCACCGGGCTGCTGCAGAGTGCGAACAGCAGCAGCAGATAGACGATGCGCGGGTCCGCGGGCGCGCCCACAGCCATACCGATACCGAGAACAGCCAGGAACAGTACGTTCAATCCGACGTACACGCCGATTCCGCCTTTCCAGACAGCCGCCAGCATGTTCAGTCGCTCACGTCCATAATTTCGGCGACGCATCGTCGAGGGGTACATAGCTGATGGCTGCACCCGGGCCCGACGGCGCCTCGGGGGTCGCGGCGGTCTGCAGCCATATCGAGGGCATACCGCCCAGGAACGCGGCCCAGCGCGAATACGTCGAGTTGGAGCCCACGAGGACGGACGCGCCCGCCATCGCGAGCAGATCCGTGACGTCCGAGCCCGAGCGATACAGGCTGGCGCCGTCGCGCAGCAACGGGGCCAGCTGCCGCTCCTCGCCGTCCGAGAAAATCCACAGCGGCAGCGCCGCGAAGCGCCTGCGCAGGGCTTGGATCACACCCGTGTACCAGCGCAGCGGGATGCGCAGATTGGGCTCACCGCGTTCGATGCGGGCCGCATCCTTCGCCTCGGAGAAGTCTCCGAGTCTGACATGCACCGCGATGTACGGGCTTGCGCCCCAGCGATGATCCGGGGGGATCGGTTCGTTGACGATCGCCAGCAGCCTGTCGCGTATCAGGGTGCGGTGTTCATGCAGTCCCGCAAAGGTGAATCTGGCGCTCTTGACCAGATTGAGCGCGCCCGGAACCACCACCGGCTCGCTCGCCCCGCCGACGCGCACGGTCACCCGTCGGTGGTAGCCGCGCAGCAGCAGGGCGAGCTTGCCCACCCCGTGGATATCTCTCGTACAGGGCTTGAACATGCGCCAATAGAGTCGCTTGGAGACCGAGCCGCGGAGCAGCGGGCGCAGCTTCAGGGAAAACCACGGAGGCGCCACCATCAGCGCCCGCCATTTGTCAGCGAGCACGACGGCGTGGAAATAAGTAAAAAAGCAGTTCCCGAGCCCGTGACCCGCCACGCGCACGAATCCCAGATCAAATTCAGCGCCCAGCAGCGGATAGATCACGGTCGGCGCTGCACGGTTTGGCGACATCTTTACGCGATCTTTCGCGGCAATCTTCTTCCGAGCCTGCGGCCAGCGGGTCAGTGTCCCACGCTGCTGTGTCAGTCCGATGAAATCGCGACCCGCTCGCTGCCGGGCGATGTCCTCTGCCTTGACAGCGATCGAGCGGCGCTCGGACAATCCTCGCGTGACTGCCGACAAGCACACCGGGGGGCCACGGCGCACGTTCTGCACCCCCGTGAGCGGTCAGGCGGCATCGCGGCGCGAAACCCTGAAACGCCTCGCCTGGCTCGGGGCGGCCGCATCGGGCTGTACGCTGGGGGACAGCTCTGCCGTCCGCGCCCGCGAGCCGCTGCGAGCGGCCCCCGGCGAGTACATCGATTGTCGCGACTTTGCCGGACTGGACCCGGACGGTACGAGACCGTGCGAGTCCGCGATCAACGCCGCCATCTCGAGCGGTATCTCGCAGCATCTGCCGGTGTTCCTGCCGGGCGGCACCTACCGCATCGACGGCCCGTTGATCGCCAACCCGCGGGCGGCGCGGCACGAATACGCGAATCTGCAGTTCTTCGGGGCCGGCGGTCTGGGAAGTCTCGATCCGATCGGGTTTCCCAGCCGCGCCCATACCGTCATCGCGCCCACCTTCGTGGACCGGCCGGCCCTGATCCTGGATCTCATGAGCGGCGCACATCTGCGGGGCTTTGCCCTGCAGGGTCGAAACCTCGCTCCGAACGGCATCGTCATGCCCATCGACCGCCCGGCCGCGTATATCGGCGCAGGCTGCCGCGACAACCGTTACTCCCCCTATTGCGCGCTTGCCATAGACGCCTTCAACGATACCGGCGTCCCGCACGACGACCGCTATCCGGGAATGTCCTCGTACTACTTCCGCTCCGGCGGTGGCTCGGTCGGCATCCTCATCGAGGACGTCTGGATAGCCTGCTTCGTCGTCGGGGTCGCCTACGGCATCAGCGGGCTGTCCGCCAATACGGAGGACATCCTCTTCAGGAACCTCTGGATCAGTCGCGTCGACAGCTGCTATGCCGTCGGTCACTCGCAAGCCCGTCACTGCATGATGCAAATGGGCAATCTCGGCTTTGCCCGGCAGGGCATCGATGGATACCACTACGGCGCGCTCATGGGCTGTCCGCCCAAGTTTGACCGCGTGAATCACGGCTACCTGTATCGCATCTTCACGCTGCCCAACGCGGTCGGCAACTTCGTGCTCGACGACAACTACGCGGAATCGATTCGCACGCTGGGCAATTACGGCCTCGGCGCCGGCTACTCGCGCCAGCCGCTGAGCTTCCTCGGCGGGGACTACACCATCACCTCGAAGGATCAGTTCACGGCGCCGCCGCCGCTGCTGCTGGAATCCTATTCACCGACCGTATTCAAGGCGACGACGATCACCCGTGACGCCAACTCGACCCCGGTCGATGCGCTGAACGTCATTGCGGCGGATACGGTCTGCTCCTTCGAGCAGTGCTTCCTGCCGGGCAGCGGTACCGACAGAGTTCCGCCCTTCGTCGGCCTGGTGAAGGACGCTCATCAGGTCCAGTGCCGGTTGCTGGACTGCTACGCCGCCGCCGCCACCGGCGGCGCCATGTACCTGTCGGACGACTACCCGCGTTCCCACAGCATCGCACCGTTTGCGCCCGGAGGGCGCTTCTGCGCAACCTACCAGAGCCGGCGCGTGACCAACGGCAACGTCGAATACGTGTACCAGCCGCTTGCAGCCGACAACGTCCAGTGCCCGGTCGCAGTCTCGGATCTGTTCCTGTCCACTGACGGCGCCGGCCATTGCCGATTCCACACCTCGGAGAGCCACCTGCTGGTGGGCGATATCCTGTTCTGGGGCATGCTGCCGCAGGGCTCGAGCAAAAACCGCTGGGTGGTACCGGCCCTCAAGGTGGCGAGCATCAGCGCTACGCTGGTGCGCTGCGGTTTTCTCTTCGATCCCGAACAATACGAGTCCGTGACCCATTGGAATCGCTACAGCCCGGGCCAGATGTTCATTGCCGTGCGCCAATGGGCCCCTGCGACGCCGCTGACCGGCACGCTGCACGATTCGACGACCATCACCGATCTGTCTGCGCCGGACATTTTGTTGGGCAACGGCCCCGGCGTCGCGGGCGACTGGGTGGCCGGGGCGGGCATTGCGCCACGTACGCGGGTCATCTCGGTGGATACCCGCACCGCCACTGCGATTCTGTCCCGGGCCACGAGCGGCGGGGCCGCCACCGGGGTGCGCCTGTACTTCGGCCGCCTGCAGGTCGCGGCACTGAGCGCCGCCTTCTGATCAGCTGTAGGGCACTACGCCCGCGGTGATGCTCCCGGCATTGATCAGGGTGGACAGCACGATCCGTACGTACGGCCATTGCCCTCGCGCGATCTGTCGCAGCATGTCCTTGACCATCTGCCATTTGGCGGCAGTCAGATGCTCGGGCATGAAGCGCGCGACGAATCGCAGGCGGTTGCGATAGTAGAACCGTGTGCTGAGCAGCGGGGCCGCCTTGCGGCTGTTTGCCCCTGACTTGTGGAAAACCTGACTGCGCGGTGCGAAGCCGAGCAGGAATCGGCCCCGCGCCCGCAGCACCCAGTCGATCTCCTCGAAGTACAGGAAATAGTCCTCCTGCATGAGGCCCACCTCCCTGACGAATGTCGCGCGCACCAGCATCGAGGCCCCCATGACGTAGGCCATTTCGCGCTCGACCGCGGCGGCGTCCACGGGGGTGTCATCCGCGCGTTCTCCCTGCCCGATGTGGGAGGTCGCGCCGCTGGATCGATCCAGGCGCGCCCCGCCCAAGGCCTCGACGATCTCGGGCCGGTCGTAGTAGCGGATCGTCGAGCCCACCATGCCCACCCGGGGTGACGCCGCCGCGCGCGCGAGCAATTCCGTCAGCGCGTGCTGCGCCACCGTCGTGTCCGGATTCAGCAGCCAGAAATAATCGAATTCACCGAGGCCCGCCGCGACCATGCCACGATTGCAGCCCGCGGCGAAGCCGCGGTTTTCCGTGCATCGCACGATCGTCAGCCGGCAGCCGCCTTGCGGCGCCGGCAGGGCGGTCGCGGATTGAGCCGCGATCCGGCATTGGACCGGCGGCGCGGGCGACCGGTCCGTCAGGCGTGCCACGCCGCAGTGCCGTCGCCAGGACGCATCGGCGGTGGGCGCGTGACACCACGCGACGATGCGCTCTACCGAGCCGTCCGTGGATGCATTGTCGACGACGAAGATGTGGAAACTGTCGTGCGCCTGGGGCAGCAGCGTGTCGAGGCACTCGATGCACTCGCGCCAGCCGTTCCAGTTGACGAGCACGACGGCCACGCGCATGCCCGGGACAACATCCACCCGGGCCGGCGTGCCATCCCTCTCGCGCAGCATCGGGGCATTAGATACTGCCATGCATTAAGGAAATATGACGAAGCGCCGCATCCGCCGGCTGGTTATCATGTCCATAGTTTCCAATACGTTACCGCAACTTCGGACAACCGCCATCGGCTGCGATGTTGAGCGCATTAGCTCCTCGGATCGTCCGTATTGCACGCGGTCGGTTGGCCCGCAACGCGTTATCGCTGTATGCGGTTCAAGGGCTGAATTTTCTCTTACCCCTCGCGCTGCTGCCCTATCTGCTGCGCGTGCTCAGCCCGGAAGCCTACGGATCCATCGTTTTCGCCCAGGCGTTCATGGGCTACTTCATCATGCTGACGGACTTCGGCTTCAATCTCACCGCCGCGAGGGACATATCCGTCGCCCGCGAGGATCCGCAGAAGGTCGCGCGCATCTACTGGACGACGCAGGCAGCCAAGTGCGCGCTGCTGCTGCTCGCTGCCGTCATCGTGTTTGTAGCCGTCGGGGCGGTGCCGCGGCTGCGCGAGGATTGGACGGTATTTGCGGCCTGCAGCCTGCTTCTGATCGGCAGCAGCTTCTTCCCCACCTGGTACTTCCAGGGCCTGGAGCGGCTCAGGGACACCGCCATCATCCAGGTACTGGCCAAATGCCTCGTGACCACCGCCATATTCGTGTTTGTCAGAACGCCTCGGGATACGGTTCTCGCGGCCGTCTTCATGTCCTCTCCCCAGCTCATCGGCCTGCTCGCCGCGCTCGCTCTGGGATATCCCGCCAAACCTGCGACGTTCTATCGACCCTCGCTCGCCGAGATCCGCGCCGCCCTGCGAGGCAGCTTCGACATGTTTCTGTCGACTGTTTCCAGCAGCCTGTACCTCTATACGAATACCTTCGTGCTCGGGCTCATGGCCGGCGCACGCCCGGTCGCCTTCTACAGCGTCGGCAACCGGCTGGTCTCGGCGATGCTCAGCCTGACCTCACCGGTCACGCAGGCCGTCTATCCCAGGGCGAGCCTGCTGTTCGCCTCCGATCGGCCGCGGGCCTGGCAGCTGGTCAGGCGCGTCTCCTGGCTGCTGCTGCCGGCGATCGGGGCCGTCGCGCTGCTGACGGCGATATTCGCGCCGCTGATCGTCAGAATCCTGGCGGGTCCCTCCTACGGCGCGGCCAGCCTGGTCACGCGCATCATGGCGCCGATTCCGGTGCTGGTGACCGCGGCCAGCCTGCTCGCGCAGACCATCATGGTCAATCTCGGTCTTGCGCGCTATCTGTGGCGCATCTACCTGATGGTCGGGCTGATGAATCTGGCGATTCTGCCGGTGCTCGTGCACCTGTTCGTCGCCGACGGCGCCGCCGCGGCACTCACCATCGCCGAAGCGCTGGGTCCGATCCTGATGATCTGTGCTCTGCGCCGCCACGAGAATCCGTGGACCTCCGCGCTGCCGAGCGGCCCTGCCTGACGCAGGTGACCGTGGCTCCGCCATGCTCAGAACACTGGCCGAAAAGCTCTCGCGCGGAATCGCCTTCAGGAGGCGCCTGCCATCCAGCGTCGGCGGCCTGGCGGTGTACGTCTCCCCCGATTCCCAATTGAAATATCTGAAGCCGCACGACGCTGCCTTCGATCCGTCCGTGTTGCGCCTGGCCATGGAGCACGTTCATGACCGGTCGGTCGTCTGGGACGTCGGCGCCAACGTCGGCGTATTCACGTTTGCCGCTGCGGGTCTGGCCCGGGCCGGCGAAGTCGTGGCGATCGAACCCGACGCCTGGCTGGCGCACCTGCTGCGCCGCAGTTCCCGCCTGCCACGCAACGCGCGTGCGGCGGTCAGCGTCGTTTCGCTCGCCGTTTCCGATCGCAACGGGGTCGCCGATTTCGTCGTCGCCAGCCGCGGCCGCGCTTCCAATTACCTCACCGCCACGGGTGGGCGGACGCAGTCCGGTGGCGCGCGGGAACGCCTGCACGTGCCCACCCTGACGCTCGATACGCTGCTGGAGACGTTCCGTCCCCCTACCTTCCTCAAGATCGATGTCGAAGGAGCGGAAGCTCTCGCGTTGCGGGGCGCATACCGCATGCTTCACGAGGTGCGCCCTGCGCTGTACATCGAGGTGGGAGAACCCAACGCCGCGGAGGTGTCTGCGCTGCTGGCGGCCGCCAACTATCGCATCTACGACTCGACCAGACCCGGCGACGCGCGCGCGCAGCTCGATCGATGCGTGCAGGACACACTGGCGCTACCGTATCCATGACCGCCCGTAGCAAGCTCGCGATCATCTGCTCACATCCCATCCAATACTACGCTCCGCTGTTTTGCAGCCTCGCGACCCGTGCGGAGCTGGAGCTGCAGGTTTTCTACACCTGGTCGCAGCGCAGCGCCGGCGCCGCGTACGACACGGGCTTCGCACGCGAGTTCGCCTGGGACGTGCCTCTCCTGCAGGGCTATCCGTATCGGTTCGTCGCCAACATCGCGCGACGGGCGGGTACCGATCACTTTTTTGGACTACGCAACCCGGAGCTCATTCCGGCGATCGAGGCCTGGAAACCGCATGCCGTGTTGATCTTCGGGTGGCCCTATTACTCCCACCTGCAGTCGTTGTGTCACTTCAAGGGTCGCATCCCCGTGCTGTTTCGCGGCGACTCGACGCTGCTGGATCCGGTATCGCCGCTGCGCAGGAGCGCCAGACGGGCGGTATTGCGGTGGATCTACCGCCACATCGATATCGCGATCGCGGTCGGACAAAGCAACCGCGACTACTATCTGTGGTGCGGGGTGCCCTCCAGCCGCGTGCTGTTCGCTCCGCATGCCGTCGACATCGACCGCTTCGCGGACGACGGCGGGCAGCAGCGGGAGCGCGCCGATTCCTGGCGCCTGCGGCTCGGCATCGCTCCGGAGGAGGTGGCCATCGTCTTTGCCGGAAAATTCCAGCCCAAGAAGGACCCGCTGCTTCTGCTGCAGGCCTACGGCTGCATGCGCGACGCCGACAGACAGGCGGCCCACCTGATCTTCGTCGGCGATGGCGTCCTCGAGGGCCGGCTTCGCGAACGGGCGAGCCGTCATTCGAACGTCCACTTTCTGCCGTTTCAGAACCAAAGTGTCATGCCGGCGGTATATCGCCTCGGTGATCTGTTCGTGCTGCCGTCGCGTGGCCCCGGCGAGACCTGGGGTCTGGCGCTCAATGAAGCCATGGCCAGCGGCCGGGCCGTCATCGCCGGCTCGCGTGTGGGCGCGGCCAGGGATCTCGTCCGAGACGGCACTACCGGCTGGACCTTCCCTTCCGGGGATCTGCCGGCTCTCGCTTCCGTCCTGGCTGCAGCACTCGCACTGGGCCGGCAGGGATTGCACGCCGTCGGCGCCGAGGGCCGACGCCTCATCGGCTCGTGGTCCATGGCAGAGTGCGCCGCCGGGATCGTCGAGGCCGTCCGTGCGGCGATCCGCGTGTGACACGGCCGCAGACGTGCGGCCCGGTCCATCGGCTCAGTTGCGCACGAACGGCGCGCGCGCGCCGCGCACGCTGGGAGGGGAACCGGCCACCACGGTCCAGGGCAGCACGTTCGTCGTGACCGTGGAGCGGGCGCCGACCACGGCACCCCGGCCAACCGTCACCCCCGGGCCCACGAATACGTCGGCCGCCACCCACGCCTCGGCTTCGATCACGATGGGGGCGGCGATCAGCGGCATCGCCGGATCGTGATAGTCATGGCTTGCGGTGCACAGAAACGCATATTGGCTGACCGTCGCGTGCGACCCGAGTGTGATCGGTGCCACGCTGTAGCAGTCGACGTCGTCCCCCAGACAGCTGTGCTCGGCCATGCGCAGGTTCCATGGCGCCCAGATCCGCGCGCGTGCATACGGGTGCGCCGCGCTGCCGATATCCGCTCCGAACATGCGCAGCAGGCACCGGCGCCATGCGTGCAGGGGTCGCGGACTCGGCCGGTAGAGCAGCAGCCAGACGAGCTGCCAGATCGCGCGCCGCATTCGATCCCGGCGCGACACTTGCACCCTCGTCGAGGCGACCGGTCGCCCGCGGCTAGCCGACGGAACGGAATTCATCTTCCGCCGACCCCGCAGCTGGCGTCGGGCCGGATTGCCGTCCCAGCACGCCGTGGTACATCTGCAGCAACGCCTTGCGTACCGCCTCGATCGAAAAGCTCTTCAGCGCATACGCACGGCCCCTCCTGCCCATGGCTGCTCGCTGCTGTGCATCCGTCGTCACCAGCTCCCCGAGGGCCGTCTGTAGCGCGGCGGCCGTCGGCTCGATGTACCAGCCACAGCGGTGCTCCTTGAGCGCCGACCACGGCGTTCCCGTGGTCGTGATGACCGGGATCCCCCTCGCCATGGCTTCCGCGACCACGTTCCCGAAATTCTCGCTATAGGTCGGCAGCACCAGCGCCGAGGCTTCACGGAACATCGCCTCGCGCTGATCACCATCGACGTGGGACAGGAAGAACACACCCGGTACGCGCCGTTCGGCGCACCAGCGCTTGAGCCCCGCGACGTAGCCCGGGTTGCCCTGCCCCACGATGTTCAGCTGCCAGCCGCCGGGACGCAGCTCGTTCCACGCCCGCAACAGCAGCTCCACACCCTTCTTGGGGTGCACCCTTGAGAGAAACAGCAGCACATTCGTGCGCGGGGCTGCGTCGGTTGCGCAGGCGGCCGCGTTCGCCACGGCGTCGGGCGGAAAGTCGACCGCGTTCGGCACGACGTACACGGGGCTGCGAACGCAGGGCAGCACCCGCAGATGCCTCGCCTCCTGGACGCTGGTCGCATGAATGGCCGCGGCATCGGCCAGCAGCTTCCCCTGGTAGGTTCCCAGGGCGAGCGACTTGCGCAGCCGGTGGACGTTGAGCGACCACGGCTCGAGCATGCCGTGGGGCGCGACGATATACGGAATGCCGTTTCGCACCGCGCTGGACGCGAACGCGGCCAACATCGGGCTCCACACGCCGTGGATATGTATCAGATCCGGAGCGACGCCGCGCAGCAGTTGTGCTTCGTAGGAACGGAACAGTCTGATCATCCGCAGCAGACCGCCCGCGACCCCCTGCGCGTTGCGCGCCATGATGTTCACATGGCCGCGGTACTGATCCAGCAGCAGCGTATCGTGCGCCCCGACGCAGTAGTCGGTCGTGAACAGCTCTGCCCGCCAGTGGCCGACGCTCGCATGCGACATCATGCAGACGGTCCTGGGCGGCCCGCCGCTCGCGGAATTGAAGCGGCAGATCACGTTGGTCACCGTGAATGGCATTCCCATCATCACGCTCGCATCACGCTGGCCCGGCCGGCCCCCTCCCCGCCGCGTGCTCACCCGGCGAGCACTCACTCTGATGCCCTTCTATTGCCGGATCATTGCAACCGGCGGGCGCTCGAGCCGGGCGTCACACAATCGCAACCATTTTCAGAGATGCTGCTGAGTTTGCGCGTTCCATGGCCCTGCTGGTTCAGGGGCTTTTCATGGCCCTTTCCGTTCTGATACTCACCTACAACGAAGCCGACAACATCGCCGACTGCCTGCGCTCGGTGTCCTGGTGCGACGACGTCGTGGTATTGGATTCGTACAGCACGGACGGCACCGTCGAGGTTGCGCGCACCCTGGGCGCCCGCGTGATCCAGCACCGATTCCAGGATTATGCCAGCCAGCGCAACTTCGGCCTCAGCCAGATAACGTACCGTTATCCCTGGGTATTCATGCTGGATGCGGACGAGCGCGTTACCGAAGAGCTGCGCCCGGAACTCATCGATGCGGTGCGCGCTGCCCCCCCCGATGTCAGCCTGTTTCGCCTGCGACGGCGCGATCACCTGTACGGAAGGTGGATTCCTCGCAGCAGCGGCTACCCCACCTGGCTCGGACGGCTCGCACGACTCGGACGGGTACATGCCGAGCGGGCCTATAACGAAGAGATCAGGACGGCGGACCGGGTCCTCGAACTGCGCCACCATCTGGACCACTATCCCTTCAACAAGGGCTTTCATGCGTGGATCATCAAACACGATCGCTATTCGACCATGGAGGCTGCGCTGCTCAGTCGGGAGCAGCCCCGATGGCGCTGGTCGGAGCTGCTCGGGTCCGATCCCACGCGGCGCCGATCGGCGGCGAAGCGGCTGATCTACTCGATGCCGTTTCGCCCGGCGCTGGTGTTCTGCGGTCTGTACCTCATTCGAGGCGGCCTGTTCGAAGGGCGCGCCGGCCTCACGTTCTGCGTTCTGCGCGCCTGGTACGAATTCGCCATTGACTGCAAGCGCGAGGAACTGCGTCGGCGTGCGGCCGGCCGGCCGATATGATCAATGCGCGCCCTTCAGACGAAACAACCACCGGATACCGGTTCGCTTCGCCAGATGGAAGGCTTTGGAATGCCGCGTCTCCAGGTAGAGGATCGCGCGGTTTCGCATCCGCGCCAGGTCCTTCGGACAGTGCACCCTCACACCGTTGATCGTGCGGATCTGCAGCGGCTTGATCCGCGTCTGCAGTTGCAGGAAGCGATGCGAATCCGGAATGCCGTGACAGGTAATGGATGAGCGCGAGCACCGCGCGTCCTGGCTGTCGAGCGAGCCGTGGATGGTCCGGGAATTCCACAGCAGCACGTCGCCCTGGCAGAGCCGCGGTGCCCGGATCGGCAGGCCCAGCTCCTCCACCTTCCTGACGACCGAGCGGATGTAGAGATCGTGATGATCGGCGATGTGGTTGTGCAGGCCCTGGCGTCCCAGATCGATCCGGTGTGACTGCGGACAGATGAAGAATCGGCCGGCGCTGGCGCCGATGTCCTCCAGCGCGATCCACGCGCCCGCCATGCAGCCGAGCTTCTCGGAGTCCAGGTAGTAGCTGTCCTGGTGCTCCCAGGTGGCGGAATTGCCCTCGAAATACATCGACTGCACGATCTTCGGCCGCTCGCCGAGTATCAGCTCGAAGGCCTCGGCCAGCGGCCGGGCCGTGAGGATGCGGTCGGTGGCGTAGTCGCGAAACCGCGGGTAGCGGCCCGGGTCAACGCTCTGCAGATTGAGGATGGGATTCATCACCCAGCCCTGGGCGTTGAAGACATGGCGCTCGGCCCTGGCCGTGGCCTGACGGTAGATGAAGTCGCGACTGGGCTTGACCTCCCGCTCCCAGAGACCGCGGATGTTGTGGCAGTCGCGCGTCGGGATCAGCCCCCGCAGCACGACGTAGCCGTTGTCCGCGTAGTACTGCCGGATCGCGGCCGCATCGGCGAGCGCAAACTTTGGCGACGGATCCTCGTCCGCCCGCTCGGGAACATCGACTTTCAACCCCCGCGGCGTA